>Ga0136615_10000434_pt1 | contig 19240 bp, 20 predicted proteins | sample AntDrymUQ2882206_2_FD_106647 | JGI IMG/M metagenome (GOLD analysis project Ga0136615, IMG submission 106647) | Polar desert sand microbial communities from Dry Valleys, Antarctica - metaG UQ288 (22.06) | ecosystem: Environmental > Terrestrial > Soil > Desert | place: Antarctica: Dry Valley...
GCGGGGCGGTAGCTCAGTCGGTCAGAGCAAAGGACTCATAATCCTTCGGTCCTGGGTTCAAGTCCCAGTCGCCCCACATGAGGTTCGCCAACCGCATGGACGCCGGGAGGCGCCTTGGCGCGGCGCTGGAGCACCTTCGAGGTGAGGATCTCGTCATCTGCGGTCTGCCGCGCGGCGGTGTGCCGGTGGCCTACGAGGTCGCCATTGCCCTTGGCGCACCGTTGGACGTCATCGTGGTCCGCAAACTCGGCTTTCCCGGTCAGCCCGAACTGGCCATGGGCGCCGTCGGTGAGGCAGGCGCGCGATTCGTCGACGAGACCACGGTTGCGCTGTCCGGCCTGACCAGCATCGAGCTCGCCGAACTGGAGCGGCTCGCAGGCGGGGAGGTGCAGCGCAAAGCGCGGCGATTCCGCGACGGGTGGGACCGGGTCGAGCGTGCGGGTCGTACCGTCGTGATCGTGGACGACGGAATCGCCACCGGGTCGACTGCGCGGGCAGCCGGCCAGGTCGTTCGCGCCGAGCGGGCTACCCGGGTGGTGCTCGCGGTGCCGGTGGCACCGCCCGGATGGGCGACTCAGCTGGGGGAGGCCGCCGACGAATACGTGTGCCTGGAGACCCCACAGCCGATGGTGGCTGTGGGCAACTGGTATTTGGATTTCTCGCCCACGAGCGATGCCGAGGTCGTGGACTGCCTCTCGAGAAGTCTGCAGTGGCGTCCCTAGGGCCTCGTACGGCACAATGGCACCACAGAGAAGCGCCCTCCTGGGGTCGATGCGTTGGGGAAGACGACATCGACAAGGGGGATACGGTGCTTGATCAGATCAGCGAGCAGACCGGCCCCGCCCGGGGTGTGGTGTTCATCCACGCTTGCCCACCGGCGATATGCCCGCATGTGGAGTGGGCGATCAGCGGCGTCGTCGGCTGCCCGATCAGTCTGAACTGGGCGGTACAGCCGGTCGATCCAGGTCAATTCCGTACCGAGTACACGTGGAACGGCCCGCGCGGAAGTGCCGCCCACATCGCCAGTGCACTGCGCGGCTGGCCGATGCTGCGCTACGAGGTGACCGAGGAACCGACGGCAGGCTCTGACGGCGAGCGCATCTGCCATGTGCCCGGGCGGGGCATCTTCCGGGGAGTCGTCGGGGCCAACGGTGACTTCTTGGTCGGCGAGCAACAACTGCGGCACCTGCTCGCGATGGCGACCTCTCGCGAGGACCTCGCACATGGCATCGAGACGGTGCTCGGAGCGGCCTGGGATGCCGACCTCGAGCACTACCGGCATGCCGGTGATGGATCTCCGGGCACCTGGCTGCACCAAGTCGGTTAGTGCCGCGGTCGGCAAGCCCTTCGCTCAGAGGGGGATGTTGCCGTGCGCGCCGCGACCGGCCGGCGCGGCAGCGAGTGCCTCCACCAATCGGCGGCGGGTGTCGGCCGGCTCCACGACGGCGTCGACCACGCCCAGTTGCAGCGCTCGGTTGACTCCACCCGCGATCCGTTCGTGCTCCTGTGCCAGGTGGTCGTGCAGGGCTTGGCGATCCTCAAGTGCGGCAGCGGCAAGCTTCTTGCGATGCAGGATTCCCACGGCAGCTTTCGCGCCCATGACTGCGACCTCCGCCCCCGGCCAGGCAAAGACCGCCGTGGCACCGAGGGAGCGGGCGTTCATGGCGATGTAGGCACCGCCGTAGGACTTGCGGGTCACCAAGGTCACCCTGGGTACTACCGCTTCAGCGAACGCGTGCAGCAGCTTGGCGCCCCGACGTACGACGCCGTCCCATTCCTGACCGACGCCGGGCAGATAGCCGGGAACGTCGACCAGCACGACCAGGGGAAGGCCGAAGGCATCACACATGCGCACGAATCGGGCCGCCTTCTCGGCCGACTCCGAGTTGAGGCAGCCACCGAGTCGCAGCGGGTTGTTGGCGATGACGCCGACGCTGCGACCGGCCAGCCGTCCGAGTGCGGTGACGATGTTGGGCGCCCAGCGGGTGTGCAACTCCAGCGGTGGTTCGTCCAGCAGCGCGGCAATGATCGGCTTGACGTCGTAGGCGCGCTGCGGCGAGTCGGGCATCAGCGTCGCCAGATCCACCTCGTTCTCTCGTACGGCGGCGCCGACATCGAAGCTGCCCTGGATGGCCAGCAGCGCGGTCGCCGTACGGGCTGCCTGTAGCGCGCCGGCCTCGGAGTCGACCGTTACGTGGACCACGCCGCTGCGCCGCCCGTGCGTATCCGGTCCGCCGAGACGTTCCATGTCGACGTCCTCGCCGGTCACACTGCGTACGACATCGGGGCCGGTCACGAATACCCGACCGGCGGGGCCCATGATGACCAGGTCGGTGAGCGCAGGGCCGTAGGCCGCGCCGCCGGCCGCTGGACCGAGGACGACGGAGATCTGCGGGACCCGCCCCGAGGCGCGCACCATGGCGGCAAAGACCAGCCCGACCGCGTCGAGGGCCTCCACTCCTTCGGCCAACCTGGCGCCGCCGGAATGCCAGATCGCGATGACCGGGACACGTTGGCGGACCGCGCTGTCAATGGCATCGACGATGTGCCGGCAGCCCTCCGAACCCATCGCGCCACCCATCTTGGTGGCATCGGTGCAGTACGCCACCACGGCTGCGCCGTCGATCGTCCCGCGCGCGGCGAACACGCCGCTGTCATCCCGCCGGGTCAACTCGCGCAGTGAACCGGGGTCGAACAGGTTCTCCAAGCGCAGCGACGGGTCACGGGGGTCGCGGGAATCGAGGTCGGGTACGTGAGCCAGTGCAGTCACGCCTGTCTCCTTGGGGATCTAGGGGGGCCACTCATGCGGCGGTGAAGACGAGGGCCACGTTGTGTCCGCCGAAACCGAAGGCATCGTTCACCGCGGCGCGCAGTGTGGTCTTGCGCGAAGCACCTCGCACGATGTCCAGCGCATGTACCCGCGGGTCGTCGTCGAGGTCGTCGAGGTTCTGCGTGCCCGGGACGATCTGATCGCGCAGCGCAAGGATCGTGAATATGGACTCGACCGCACCTGCGGCGCCCAGCATGTGCCCGGTCATGGACTTGGTTCCGGCTACGGCGGCGCCGTCCCCCAGCGCGGTCAAGATTGCGCCGGCCTCGGCGATGTCACCCGTCGGCGTCGAGGTCGCATGGGCATTGACGTGGCCGATCTCGGCTGCATCGATCCCCGCATCGCGCAAGGCCAATCGGATCGCCGAGGCGGCCAGTTTTCCTTCCGGCTGCGGGAGGACCATGTCGAAGGAGTCATTGGTGACACCGGCGCCGGCCAGAATCGCATAGATATGGGCGCCACGCGCTTTGGCCGACTCGGCCCGCTCGAGGACGAGCAGACCGGCGCCCTCACCGAGGACGAACCCGTCCCGTCCCTTGTCCCACGGGCGTGAGGCCCGCTCTGGATCGTCGTTGCGGGTGGACATGGCCCGCATCCGAGCGAAGCCGGCCATCGGGAGGGGATGGATGCATGCCTCCGCGCCGCCGGCGACCACGACATCGGCACGACCGGCACGCAGCAGATCCAGCGCGAGTGAGATTCCTTCCGATCCCGACGCGCAGGCGCTGACCGGCGTGTGTACGCCGGCCCGGGCGTGCAGTTCCAGGCCGACCGTCGCGGCGGGTCCATTGGGCATCAGCATGGGGACCGTGAGCGGTGAGACTCGCCCTGGGCCGCGCTCCTCGAGGACGTCGTCTTGCCCGAGCATGGTCCTCGCGCCGCCCACTCCGGTTCCGACCACGACGGCGAGCCGTTCCGGATCGACATCCGGGCTGCCCGCGTCGGCCCATGCCTCGCGCGCGGCGAGAAGCGCCATCTGCTGGCAGCGATCCAGGCGCCTGGCCTGGACGCGGTCGAGGTGGTCGGTTGGCTCGACGGCCAGGCGCGCCACGATTCGGACCGGCATCTGTGCTGCCCATTCGTCATCGAGCGGCACGACTCCGGAGCGGCCCTCCAACAGTGCCGCCCAGGTGGACGCGACGTCTCCCCCCAGGGGAGTCGTCGCGCCTAGCCCGGTGACGACGATGTCCGACACGTCAGGTCAGCTCTGGTTCTTCTCGATGAAGGAGATGGCGTCACCGACGGTGCGGATATTGGCCAGTTCGTCATCGGGAATGGCAACGCCGAACTTGTCCTCGACCGCCGTGGCGATCTCGACCATCGACAGCGAGTCGACATCGAGATCCTCGGTGAAGGACTTCTCGGGAGTCGCGTCGGCTGGCAGAACGCCAGCCACCTCTTCGAGGATCTCGGCAAGGCCGGACTGGATTTCCTCGGTTGTCGCCATGCGTGGGATCCTTTCGTTGAGTACGCCGTATCGGGGCTTTCCCGATGCGGCACTTGCTGTTACAGACGTGAGCTAAGGGCAGATGATGACCTGTCCCGCATAGGTCAACCCCGCTCCGAAGCCGAGCAGTAGGGCGGTGTCCCCGGTCTTGGCCTCGCCGCGCTCGATCATCGCGGTCAGCGCCAGCGGGATGGATGCCGAGGACGTGTTGCCTGAATAGACGATGTCGCGGGCGACGGCGACATCGTCTTTGAACTTCATGGTCCGGAGCATCGAGTCCACAATGCGCAGGTTGGCCTGGTGGGGCACGAAGACGTCGATCTCGCCGATGTCGACACCCGCGAGTTCGCAGGCGCGGTGCGCGGAGTCGGCAAGTTGGGTCGTGGCCCAGCGATAGACGGCACGGCCGTCCATCGTCATGAGCGAGGACCGGCCGGCGACCGAGATGGCCCGGGACTTCTCGCCGTCGCTACCCCAGACCACGGGACCCACGCCGGGTGTGTCGCTGGCTGCCATGACCGCTGCGCCGGCGCCGTCACCGAAGATGATGCAGGTGCCACGATCGTCCTGATCGGTCCAGTCAGTGAGCTTCTCCGCGCCGATGACCAGTGCGTACCGTGCTGACCCACTCCGGATCGCGTCGGCAGCGGCGGACAAGCCGTAACAGAACCCGGCGCACGCTGCATTCAGGTCGAAAGCGCCAGGCGCGCTGATAGCCAGGCGGTGGGCTACCTCCGGGGCCAGGCCGGGGATCGGTGCAGGTGCCGAGCAGGTGGCGACGATGACGGTGTCGATGTCTTGGGCGAGTACACCGCTGGTGGCAAGCGCCTTTCCGGCTGCGGCGACCGACATGTCCACCACCGACTCGTCGTCTCCGGCGAATCGGCGTTCGGAGATGCCTACTCGGGTACGGATCCATTCGTCGGTCGTGTCGACCCGCTGGGAGATCTCATCGTTGGTGACGATTCGCCGGGGCCGGTAGTCCCCGAAGCCCAGGATTCGCGCGCCGGCGGCCCCCTTACGCAGACTCAGGCCTTGACTCATCTTCGCTCTCCTTGATCATTCATGGCTGGTCCGCCTAGGCTCATCGCAGGCTCGTCGGATAGAAACGTGCGACAGGGTCGCCGGCGTCGACCAGATCCCCGTCTACGACCAGCCATTCGGCAAGGACGCCGTCGTAGCCGGCCGAGAGGTGCACCTCTTCACGGCGACTGGTGACGACGCCGAGCGGAGTACCCGCACCAATTGTCGCACCCTCGGCGACCTCGGCAAGTCCTACCGTTCCGCGCACCGGAGCCACGACCATCCGCCAGTCCGGTCGGTGCTCGTCCTCGGTCTTGCCCGACTGCAGCGCAAGCATGTCTCGCGCGGCGTCCAGGTCCCCGGGGGTCTTCACCGCGACTATCGGAACCCCCTTGAGCTCTCGCTTGACCAGGCCGGCCAGAACGCCGGCCGGCGGCAGTTCGAGGATGCCGCGCAGGCCGATGTCCCGCATGGCATTCAGGCAGGAATCGAAACGCACCGGGGCGGTCAGCTGGGCGACCAGTCGGCGTACGGTCCCACGCCCGGTCTCCACGGCGGTGCCATCGGAGTTGGTCAGCAGCAGCCGACTGGGGTCGCTGGCCGTGATGCCGTCGGCCAAAGCAGCCAGAACGTCTTGAGCCGGCTGCATGTAGGACGTGTGGAAGGCGCCGGCCACCGACAACGGCAGTACCCGGGTCTTGGCCGGGGGCATCTGCGCCAGCGCCTCGAGAGCATCGATCGCGCCGGCGGCGACGATCTGGCGAGCGCCGTTGCGGTTGGCCGCTGTGAGGCCGAGTTCCTCGAGGCGAACCAGGACCTGCTCCTGGTCCCCGCCCAGCAGAGCGGACATGCCGGTGGGGGTAAGTCTGCAGGCCGCAGCCATTTCTCGCCCCCGGACAGCGGCGAGGGCGACCGCGGCCTCCGGACTCAGTGCGCCGGCCACGGCCGCGGCGGTGATCTCACCGACGCTGTGGCCCGCGGTGAGGGTGGCATCGGCAGGTGCGCCGCCGTCGAAGCGGAGCAGGCCCAGTTCGTCGGCAGCCAACAATCCCAGCGCGACGACCAACGGTTGAGTCACCGCGGTGTCCTTGATCTCGTCCGCGTCCGCGGTGGTGCCGAGCGCGATCAGATCGATGCCGCAGACTGCCGAGAACCAGCTCATCCGCTCTCGCGCCACTGGGAGGTCCAGCCAGGGAGTCAGCATCCCCGGGCTCTGAGCACCTTGACCTGGCGCGAGGATGGCGAGCACGCTTACACGATATGCACTATAGGGCAGAACAAGCGTCCACGGCGCGTACGAATTCCTGCACGTGCGACTTGGAGGTTATCTACAAACCGCGTCGGTGATGCTCCAGACCGCGACCGTTGTCGAGCGCGGCCAACGCCAGGGCGATCTGCAGTGTCCAGGCACCTCGCGGCGTGGTGGGTTGGATGCCACTGTCCTGCGCGGCTCGACGTAGCCGGTAGCGCACCGTGTTGGGGTGCACGAACACTGCTCGCGCGGTGGCCTCGAGACTGCCGCCGGCACTCAGGTAGGCCCGGACGGTGTCCAGCACGACATTTCCCGACTCGGCCAGTCGCTCGGTCATGGCGGCGAGGTCGGCCAGCGCCAGTCGATCACCGGCCAGTGCCCGCTCGGGAAGCAGGTCGGCCGCCGGCACCGGTCGAGGTGCCTGCGGCCAGGCGGAGGCGACGGCGAGGGCACTCTGCGCCGCGGCCGCGGAGCCTCCGACATCGCCGAACGAGGTGACCACGGGTCCGTAGACAACTGGTCCCGGTCCGAATTGCTCGGCGAGTGCAACAGCGTGCTGAGCCGGGTCCTCGGTCGAGGCCAGGACCAGCACGAGGTCCTCTTCGTGAACCCCGGCCAGAACTTTCAGGCCCCGGCGATGTCCTGCCCGGGTCACCGATCCATGCACCTGTTCGCGATCTTGCGCAGGTGCCGCTCCGATCATCACCAGCACCTTGCCCGCCCCGGACCACCCAAGGGCGGCGGCCTGACTGGCCAGTGCCTGAGCCGGTTCTCCGCGAAGCAGGCTGTCGATGGCCAGCGCCTCGAGCCGGGCGTCCCAAGCGCCCCGGCTCTCGGCGTAGCTGGCATAGATCTGGGCCGCCGCGAAGGCCACCTCCCGGCTGTAGCGCAAGACCCCCTCACGCAGCTCCGTCACGGTTCCGGGCTCCGCGAGGGACTCGATCCGAGACTCGACGACCCCGACGACGACTCGGATCAGATCGACGGTCTGCTTGAGGCTGACCGCGCGAGCCAGCTCACGTGGTGCGGTGCCGAACACCTCGCCGGTCAGGCGCGGGGGCGCGTCCTGATCGCGCATCCACTCCACCAACGAGGCCACCCCGGCCTGCGCGACCAGCGTGACCCACGATCGGCGGTCGGGTGGCATGGAGCGAAACCACGGCAACAACTCGTCCATCCGGGAGATGCTCTGGGTGGCCAGCGCGCCAGCCGAGCGCTCGAGACGACGTAGCGTCGTGATCATCGGTGCGCTTGTGCCCGTGCACTCGCCCCTTACCCCGGCCACGACACCTCCCCTCTTACGCCCGTCCGCTCGCCCCTCACGACGTGCAGCCTGCCACCGCTGGTCACGAGGAGATCGCCCTGGCGTCAGCAGGGGAAGAATGCGGCCATGCGACGTCTGCTGATCGGTGCAGCCGTGCTTGCTGCCGTCGTCGCGCTTCTCGGCGTACTCGTGGGGCGCGGCATACGCGCGCTACTCGACCTCGACTTCTTCGTCGGTGCCGCGTTGCTGCACCGGGGCGGAGGCAGCTTCGAGGTGGACCTGCTGCAGGTGTTGACCGCCCCGGGGCTATCGGTCTTCCGCTTCGTGGTGTTGCTCCCGATCGCGGTGCTGTTCGCGGTCCGCGGTCAGCTCAGGATGGCCGGCTTCGTGCTGGTGGCCGCACTGACGGTCGGCCCGCTGACCAGCCTGCTGAAGGAATGGGTCGGGCGGGTACGGCCGACCGCCGATGATCCGCTGGTCGAAGCCAGTGGTCTGTCCTTCCCGAGCGGGCATTCATCGGGCGCCGCGGCCTTGGCCGGCGTTCTGCTCGTGGTCCTCTGGCCAATTCTCGGTCGGCGTTGGCGACCCTGGCTGACCGCTGCCCTGGTGCTCGCCGCGCTGTGTGTCGCCTGGACGCGGATCGCGCTCGGTCTGCACTACCTGTCCGACGTCGTGGGCGGGTTGGCGCTCGGTGCGGCGGTGGTCCTCGTGTCGATGGCGACCTTCGGGCTGTATGCCGGTGGTCGCGCCGAACTGCCCCGAGGCGGCTGGTCGAATCCGGCGCGGAAAGTCGGTTGATCAGGTGCAGCGGGCATACTCGCACCGCATGGACAGCCCTATCCCTGCCAACGCGCCCGTCGGCGCCCGGCCACTCGGCCGATCAGATCTACTGACCGAGGCCGAAAACCTGCAGGATCGCACCGTCGATTTTCGCCGGCGACTGCATCGTAGGCCCGAACTGGGCTTGGCCCTGCCCGAGACCCAGGCGGCGATCCTCACCGAGTTGGATGATCTCGATCTGGACGTACGCACCGGGACGTCGGTCGGCTCGGTGGTAGCCGTACTTTCCGGTGCCAAGGCCGGGCCGACGTTCCTGCTGCGCGGGGACATGGACGCCCTCCCGCTGACCGAGGACACCGGGCTGGAGTTCTCCTCCGAGATCTCCGGCGCCATGCATGCCTGCGGCCATGACACGCATGTGGCGATGCTCGCCGGGGCTGCAAGGGTCCTCTCATCGCGTCGCGACGACATCACCGGGCAGGTCATCTTCATGTTTCAGCCAGGGGAGGAGGGCTTCCACGGGGCGCGGTACATGTTGGAGGAAGGGCTGCTCGGGACCGTTGCTGATGCACCGGTGAGCGGTGCCTTCGCGCTGCACATCTCCTCGACCTTCGCCAGCGGGACCGTCCATACGCGGGGCGGGCCGCTCCTGGCCTCCGAGGACCGGATCGAGATCACGGTGTCGGGCCGCGGTGGCCACGCATCGGCCCCGCACCACGCCAACGACCCCATCCCGGCCGCCTGCGAGATCGTCCAGGCGCTGCAGACCATGGTCACCCGGCGCGTGGACGTCTTCGACCCGGCCGTGGTCACGATCGCCTCGTTCTCCGCCGGAACGACCCACAACGTCATTCCACCGACGGCCACATTGCGCGGCACGATGCGAACCCTGTCGGCCAGCACGCGCACCGCGGTACGCGATCGGGTTCGGCGGATTGCCGAGGGAATCGCTGCCGGTCACGGTTTGGGCGTGACGGTGGAACTGATTGCCGGATATCCCGTGACACTGAACGACGGCACCGTTGCGACGACCGTCCGCGATGTCGCGGGGAAACTGCTGGGCCCAGACCGCGTTCCGCAGATGGACTTTCCGATCATGGGCGCCGAGGACTGGTCATACGTACTCGAGGAGGTCCCCGGCGCGATGGCCTTCTTGGGAGCCTGTCCAGCCGGACTCGAACCGGACGAGTCCCCGCCGAACCACTCGAACCTGGTCGTCTTCGACGAAGCGGCCTTTCCCACCGGTGTTGCCACCTACGCCGCGGTCGCCCTCGACGCCCTCTCTCCGTCGTCGTAGTTGAGTCCAATGGGGACTACTCGCCGCCGCCTTCGTCCGAGAAGACGTTCTTGGCCGCGCTCGGGTCCTCCAAGTGGTACTTCTCGATCGCCTGGGCGACCATCTCCGGCGGTACTTCGCCCCGGGCCGCCAGTGAGGCAAGGACCTTGACCGTGATGGACTCGGCGTCCACCCGAAAGTGCCGCCGTAGCGCCGCGCGGGTGTCGGAGAGCCCGAAGCCGTCAGTGCCCAACGAGGCGTAGCGCCCCGGCTCACCGGCCAGGTACGGAGCGAGCAGATCGGGCACGGCCCGCATCCAGTCCGAGACCGCCACGATCGGGCCAGCGGCGTTCCCGAGGCGTCGCACGACGTACGGCGTTCGCGGACTCTGGTCGGCGTGCATCAGGTTCCAGTCCTCGACCTCCTGTGCCTCGCGGCGCAACTCCGTCCACGAGGTGACCGACCACACGTCGGCCGAGATGTCCCAGTGCTCCGCCAACAGCGACTGGGCACGTATACCCCAGGGGACGCCGACCCCAGAGGCAAGGATCTGTGCCCGAGGTGAGGAATCCTTCTGCGGGGCAGGGGCATACAAGTGCATCCCGGCGAGAATGCCCTCGATGTCGACGTTGTCCGGCTCGGCCGGCTGGACGTAGGGCTCGTTGTAGAGGGTCAGGTAGTAGAAGACGTCCGGTGACCGAGTGGACGGGTCCTCGCCGGTCATCCGGACCAGGCCGTCCCGGACGATGTGCCCGAGTTCGAAGCCGAAGGCCGGGTCGTAGGACACGACCGCTGGATTCGTGGCGGCGAGCAGCATGGAATGCCCGTCCTCGTGCTGCAGCCCTTCACCGTTCAGCGTCGTACGGCCGGCGGTGGCACCAAGAACGAAGCCACGGGCCAGCTGGTCGGCCGCGGCCCAGAAGCTGTCGCCGGTGCGCTGGAAGCCGAACATCGAGTAGAAGATGTAGATCGGGATCATCGTCTCGCCGTGCGTGGAGTACGCCGACCCGGCCGCGGTGAACGACGCCGCCGATCCCGCCTCGTTGATGCCCTCGTGCAGGATCTGACCGGTCTCGGACTCCTTGTAGGACAACATCAGATCCTGGTCGACCGAGGTATAGGTCTGGCCGTGCGGTGAGTAGATCTTCTGCACCGGGAACAACGAATCCATTCCGAACGTGCGCGCCTCGTCCGGAATGATCGGCACGAACCGCGGCCCCATCTCCTTGTCCTTGAGCAGGTCCCGGAACAGGCGGACGAAGGCCATCGTCGTGGCGACTTCCTGCTTGCCAGACCCTCGTCGGACCGCGTCGTAGGCCGAATCTCCGGGCTGAGCCAACGGCTTTGCGGTCAGGATCCGGCGCGGCATCGCCCCACCGAGCCGACGACGACGCTCGGCCATGTAGCGCAGTTCCTCGGAGTCGGCGGCCGGCTTGAAGTACGGCGGCAGTTTCTCGTCCAGCGCGCTGTCAGGGATGTCGAGGTAGAGCCGGTCCCGGAGCCCCTTGAGGTCGTCAAGGGTCAGTTTCTTCATCTGGTGGGTGGAGTTGCGGCCCTCGAAGTGACTGCCCAGGGTCCAGCCCTTGATCGTCTTGGCCAGGATCACGGTGGGCTGACCGATGTGCCGTACGGCGGATTGAAAAGCCGCATAGACCTTGTGGTAGTCGTGACCGCCTCGCTTGAGCGCCCATATCTCGTCGTCGGTCATCCCGGCGACCATCGCGGCCGTACGAGGATCACGACCGAAGAAGTGGTCACGTACGAACTTGCCGTTGTTGGCCTTGTATGTCTGGTAGTCACCATCGGGCGTTGCGTTCATGACATTGACCAGCGCACCGTCGAGATCCTTGGCCAGCAAGGCATCCCACTCTCGGCCCCAGATGACCTTGATGACATTCCAGCCCGCACCGCGGAAGAACGACTCGAGTTCCTGGATGATCTTGCCGTTGCCACGCACCGGACCGTCCAGGCGCTGCAAATTGCAGTTGATGACGAAGGTGAGGTTGTCGAGCTCCTCACGCGCCGCGATGCCGATGGCGCCCAAGGACTCCGGTTCATCCATCTCACCATCGCCGAGGAAGGCCCAGACATGTTGATCGGAGGTGTCCTTGATCCCGCGGTGCTGCAGATACCGGTCGAACCGGGCCTGATAGATCGCGTTCAGCGCCCCGAGGCCCATCGACACCGTCGGAAACTCCCAGAAATCAGGCATCAGTCGCGGGTGCGGATAGGAGGACAGGCCACCACCGGGGTGGGACAGCTCCTGGCGGAAACCGTCCAGCTGGCTGTCGGTCAGCCGGCCTTCCAGGTAGGCGCGGGCATAGATGCCCGGGGACGCGTGTCCCTGGAAATAGATGTGGTCCCCGCCGCCTGGATGGTCTCGGCCGCGGAAGAAGTGGTTGAAGCCCACCTCGTACAGCGCCGCGCTGGAGGCGTAGGTGGAGATATGCCCCCCGACGCCGATCCCGGGGCGCTGCGCCCGATGCACCATGATCGCGGCGTTCCAGCGCAGGTAGGCGCGGATCCGGCGCTCGATGTGCTCGTCGCCCGGGAACTCCGGTTCCCGTTCCGGCGGGATCGTGTTGATGTAGTCGGTGCTGCGTAGGGCTGGAACCCCGACCTGGCGCTCCCGCGCACGTTCGAGCAGCCTCAACAGGATGTAGCGGGCCCGCTCCCGGCCGGCGCTGCCCACGACCGCGTCCAAGGACTCCAGCCACTCACCGGTCTCGTCCGGATCGATGTCTGGCAGCTGACTGGCCAGGCCATCAGTGATCACCGAGACACCCGGGGTGGATACCGGGCGCTGCACGTCGGCATCTCCGCCGTCTGATCGCATCATGAGCCCATCGTGGCGGGTACGGCGCTCTGGTGCCACATCGGGCCGGTCAGCCCGCCGCCGTCGGTTCGGATCATGTCGGGCATGCCTTAGGCTTCGTCTTGATTACGTCATAAGGGTCGGCCATTTAGCTCGCTTTGCGGAAGGGGTCACGTTGCGGCTGCGAATGTTTCTCGGTGCTGCCGTGTGGAGCCTTGCTCTACTCGGGCTGGGCGCCTGCACCAGCAGCATTTCAGGTACGCCGACGTTCGTCGGCCCCACCCAGACTACCGAAGAGAGCTCCGAGCAAACGACCGAGGAGACCGAGGAGACCACCGATGAGGCGCCCTCCGGCGACCCTGACGAACTGTTGGCCTGCCTCTCGGTGCTGTTTTCCTACAACACCGCGAACAGCAACTTCGTCGAGTTGGCGGATGCGACCAACAACGGAACCCCGACATCGCTGACCCCGGAGAGCGTCGCGACCGATTTCGACGCCGCCATTGCCTCGGTGCAGCCGGTGTTGGACCCGCTTCCTCCTGGCGCAGTACGCGACGCCCTCCAAGCGGCCCAAGATGCCGCAGGAGGGCTGCGGGACGGCCTGCGCGCGGGTTCGGCCGTGGACAACACCGCTCTGAACACAGCATTGGACTCCATCGCGACGGCGTGCGATTTCTGATGCTGTCTGCTCCTTTCAGGCTCGCGCGGATTGGTTGACATGGCTGGCGAACAGAGCGCCAATCCACTGGCTGCGCGACTCGGGATCAAGCCGGGGATGGTCGTACAGGAGTGGGGCTACGACGAGGACGTCGACGACGATCTTCGGGCGGCGGTCGAGGAAGCCTGCGGCAGCGAACTGGTCGACGAGGACTCCGACGAGGTCGTCGATGTCGCCATCCTCTGGTTTCGCGACTCCGATGGGGATCTGATCGATTCGCTCATCAACGCCGGAACGTCGCTGGCCGACAGCGGGGTTATCTGGTTGCTCAGTCCCAAGTCCGGGCGGCCGGGTCATGTCGCGCCGAGTGACGTGACGGAGGCGGCACCCACTGCTGGCCTGTCCCAGACCAGCAGCATCAGCGCGGCTCCGGAATGGTCGGGCACCCGCCTGGTCGCTCCCAAGGCCGCCCGCTCACGCCGCTAGCGGCCGGCCCGATCGGAGAATAGTGCCCATCGAGGTCGGCACCGTTGCACCGGACTTCACGCTGAAAGACCAGGACCATTCCGAGGTAACGCTGTCCGGCTTCCAGGGCAACGCCCCGGTACTGTTGGTGTTCTATCCATTCGCCTTCAGCCGGATCTGCACCGGTGAACTGCGTGAGCTCCGCGATGGGTTGGCCAGCTATACAGACGCCGGTGCCGAGGTCCTCGCAATCAGTACCGACCCGACGTACGCGCTCAGGGCCTACGCCGACCAGGAGGGGTATCGGTTCCCCCTGTTGTCGGACTTCTGGCCGCACGGCGAGATCTCCCGCACCTACGGAGTGTTCAACGAAAAGGCCGGCATGGCAGTCCGGGGGACCTTTCTGGTGGACAGGGACGCAACGGTGACCTTCGCCGAGGTCAATGGGCGTGGCCAGGCTCGTGATCAGGCGGCCTGGCGGCGTGCCGTCGAGGCGGTGGCCAGGACCACATAGGATATGCCGGCCGTTGTCGGGCGCGTAGCTCAGCGGTCAGAGCACTCGGCTTACAACCGAGCGGTCGCTGGTTCGATCCCAGCCGCGCCCACCCCGCATCCGCCAACAAGTGATCATTCTGTTGCCTACCGGGACATCGCCGGTGCAGGCTCCGGTGGTGCCCACCCTCTCCGATGTCATCGCCGCACTCGAAGCGCGTTACGACCCGACCCTTGCCGAGACCTGGGATGCCGTCGGGCTGGTCTGCGGGGACCCCGATGTGGCGGTCCGCCGGGTGATGTTCGCAGTCGACCCCGTTGCCAGCACCGTGGACGAAGCCATCGAGGCGCGGATGGACCTGCTCGTCACCCACCACCCGCTGTTCCTCTCCGGCGTGCACGGCGTTCCGGCCTCCGACCCCAAGGGCCGACTGGTCCACCGACTGATCTCGGCAGGCTGTGGGTTGTTCGTCGCGCACACCAATGCCGATCGGGCCCGCCCCGGAGTCAGCGACGCGCTGGCCGCAGCGGTCGGGCTGGGCGCGACCGCTCCGCTCGAGCCGGCCGACACAACCGCCCTTGACAAGATCATCGCTTTCGTACCCACTGAGGCGGCCCAGCTGATCGTCGATGCACTCAGCGAGGCGGGGGCCGGCGCGATCGGGGACTACAGCCGGGCCGCCTTCCTCAACGAGGGGACCGGCACGTTCATCCCGGAACCGGGCGCCAATCCGGTGATCGGCGTGGTCGGAAGCGTCGAAGAGGTTGCCGAGAGCCGGATCGAGATGGTCTTTCCTCGCTGGCGCCGTGCCCCGGTCGTTCAGGCGCTTCGCGCCGCTCACCCGTACGAGGAGCCCGCGTACAACATCGTCGGCCTCGCAAGTCTGCCCAGCACAGGACAGGGGCTCGGGCGGATCGGAGCGCTGGAGCAACCACAGTCGTTGCGCGAGTTCGCCGCCCAAGTCTTGCGTGGTCTTCCGATGACGGCCAGTGGAGTGCGCATCGCAGGCGATCCGGATCGCGAGATCCGTACCGTCGCGGTGTGTGGTGGCTCGGGCGGCTCGCTGATCGAGACCGCCCGAGCGGCCGGAGCCGACGCTTTTCTCACTTCCGACCTGCGCCATCACGTGGTCAGCGAGTCCCGCGAATCCAGCGACCTCTCGCTGCTCGATGCCCCCCACTGGGCGACCGAATGGCCGTGGCTACCCGTCGCGGCCGAACTCTTGCGCCAGGATCTGTCCGACGACATGATCGATGTCACGGTGTCCGCGCGGCGGACCGACCCATGGAACGCGGCGATGCAGGCCACGTCGACGCGGGAGGCACCTGATGGCGGAGCGCAGCAGTGGTGACGACCCGACGGTATCCCGATCGGAGCGAACGGGCCGGGCTGACCGATCGCCAGCGAAAGAGTGACCGGCAGCAGAGCAATGATCGCAGCGCCTGGAACTGGCTGCTGGTGCCCGCCATCGTGATCCCGTTGCTCGTCCCGCTCTACAACCGGGTCGAGCCGACACTGTTCGGCTGGCCGTTCTTCTACTGGGGACAGCTCGCCTTCATCGCCCTCGGTGTTGCCACCACGAGCCTCGTCTACCAGAAGACCAAGACCCGCAAAGACCCTGACGCTGATCGCAGTCGTCCAAGCACCGGAGCCGCTGACCGGAAGGGACGCTGACCCATGGACGGCATCAAGACCACCGAGTTGGTCATCTTCGTCTTCTTCTTCCTCGTCGTCAGCGTCATGGGCTTCTACGCCGCACGCTGGCGTCGCCCCACGGACCTGATGCACTTAGACGAGTGGGGGCTCGGCGGTCGGAAGTTCGGCTCGTGGGTCACCTGGTTCCTCGTTGGGGGTGACCTCTACACGGCCTAAACGTTCGTTGCCGTGCCAGCCTTGATGTTCGGGGCGGGCGCAGCCGGGTTCTTCGCCGTGCCGTACACGATCATCCTGTACCCCCTCATCATCCAATAGACATACTTCCCGATCGAGCGATACTGGGATGGCACGCGTTGGACTGAGCACGTCTCGACGTCCGGCCACCAGTCCTTCAATTCACCCGGGTTTAGACAACTACGAGGCCTCTCGTCCGAGCACGCGCTCTACCGCCCGCGACGGCTTGTTGAAGGGCAGGAATGCGTCGGCTGCCAGGACGATTCTCCAGGCGGCGCAGGCCACCTGTCTGCCCGAGGCTCGCCGCGTGATCCGGGTAGTGAAAGGACAACGCCCCGAACAGATTGCGGACAATACGACGATGCTCCACACCGGGACGTGCCAGCCAGGGAGCTGTAGGGCGGCTACGGCCGCAACCGCTGGGTTGCAGAGTGCGAGCGAGGCCTGCATCGGCCAGTGGTGTCGAGCCCCAGGTGACTTCCTGGGGGTGCTGACCAGCTCTCCCGGCGGTGATCATGTCGGCTGCGTGGACCACAGCGGCCGACACCTGCGTTGACTGCAAGAGCCCACGAGCGACGCATCGAGGGAGAGACCGGCGTCCAGCGCAGGTGACCTCGGTCGGGGCGACGCGAACGAGGCGCCCACCGAGCGAGGGCACGCTGGAGCACAGATGTCACCAAGAGACCGAGCGCAGGAAGGAGTTGGGCAGGCCCAGGGATCAGGATCGCGGGCAGCGCCACCGGCGGCAGAACGGCGACGAGCTGACCAGCTAGAAGGAGTGCATGAATGAAGCGCAGGCGAAGGTGCTGATGCTCCCGGCTGTCTGCGCGGCCGGGTTGGCGACGGGGCAGGTGCCGGCCAACGCGTTGAGGACGATCCGGGAGCTGGGAGGGTCAGCCGTCAATCAGGCGGGCGAGGGCATCGAGCAGCACAGGCCGTAGCTGCACCGATCGCCAGGCTGTTTCGCGGTGGATGTAGTACTGCTCTTGGGTGAGGACGTGACCATCCGGGTTGTAGCTGAACGTTCCGCCGCTCCCCGTTGCCCGTTTCCGTGGACGAGCAGGCGGGTCCGGCAAGTCTCGCATAGCGCGGCTGGACAGCTCGGGCTCATTGACGATGTCAACCCGATCTGGCCCCACCCTGACGGGCGGATTCCAGTCAACGTCGCAACACCTGAGGTCAGGAGTTGCGAATGGGTGTAAGCCCGCATGGCCGTCCTGGGGTGGCGTTGACGGAGGTGCGCCGAGCGTTCGAGCGCCTGATCGCCCAGGGTGTGAGCAACAGCGAGGCGTGTCGTGTCGCCGGGACCAATCGACGGACCGGGACACGATGGCGCTACGGGCGTGACATCCCGGCCACCGGCGGGCGGACGCTGCACTATCCGCCAGTGATCACCACGAATCGGACGACATCGATCTCGGCGCACTACTTGTCCGAGGACGAGCGCATGGCGATCTCGGACCTGCGACGGACCGGTTCAACGGTTCGGGCGATCGCAGCCGAGTTGAGCCGAAGCCCGTCCACCATCAGCCGCGAGCTGCGCCGCAACGCCGATCCAGTCGGTCGCTACCGGCCCTCAGACGCGCACCGATCCGCCGCCCAGCGGCGCAGCCGCCACCGCGTACGCCGGGTCGACCAAGACGAGGCCCTGCGTGTGCGGGTGCAGCAACTGCTTGCGCTGCGGTGGAGTCCGGAGCAGGTCAGCCGCGCTCTATCCGTCGAGTACACCGACAACCCGGCCCGGCAACTGGTGACCGAGTCGATCTATCAAGCCTTATACGACCCGAGCAGTGGCGTCGTGCGCGACCGCACCTGCATGCCGCTACGCACCCGACGGCGCCGCCGCCGTCCACACCAACGCCCGGATGCTCGCCGCCGTGGGCATCTGGTGTCGATGACGATGATCGACGACCGGCCACAGGCGGTTGCCGATCGTGTCGAGGTCGGGCACTGGGAGGGTGACTGCATCGTCGGCACCGGGAACCGTTCCGCGATCGGCACCCTGGTCGAACGCACCACCCGCCAGCTCGTGCTCGTCCACCTCGGCCACGACCGCTCCGCAGTCGCGCTGCGTGACGCGCTGATCAGCGTCTTCGGCGCGATGCCGCCACCGTTGCGCCGCTCGCTGACGTGGGACCAGGGCAAGGAGATGTCCGGTCACCTCGAGCTGACCCGCAAGACCGGTATGACCGTCTACTTCTGTCACGCGCACAGCCCCTGGCAGCGCGGCAGCAACGAGAACATGAACGGCCTGCTGCGCGACTACTTCCCCAAACACACCGACCTGCGCGGCCGCACCGCGGACAGGCTCGCCGCCGTCGCAGCAGAGATCAACGCCAGACCTCGCAAGACCCTCGGCTGGGCCCGACCCGCAGACCTCTTCGAGCGCCGAAGCATGCCGGTCCTCCTAGTCCGTTGGACTGAGCGAACGCATCGACTCTTGCCGAAGTCGGATGCTCAGATGGGCCCTCGCCGATAGCGTTCATGGCGTGCCCAGTGACGACAGAGACGAACTCCACGTAGTTGGACTTTCGTTGGACTGTCCGGACCCATCGGCCCTCGTCGCCTTCTACCTCGATCTGCTCGGTGGCGAACTGCTCTGGCAGAACGCCGACAGCGCCGGCGCGCAGGTCCCCGGAGCCACGCTCGTCGCACAGCGAGTAACTCCCTACATTCCCCCGACCTGGCCGGGAACGTCCATCGTTCACCTCGACCTCTCGGCTGGTCCATATCTAGACAAGCCGACCGCCAGAGCCTTGAGCCTGGGCGCTATCGAAGTTCACCCGCAACCGGACCCTCGATGGCGCGTGCTGCTCGACCCTGCCGGACACCCGTTCTGCATCACGACCGTGACCTGACCTCCGCCCGGACCTCGGAAGAACTGACTGACCACCCGCATACGCCGCCGTCCGAGTGCGATTTTGTGATCTAACCGGGTACCTTCACACCCCACCGTGTTGCGACGTTCGCTGGAATCCGCCCGGCTTGAAGTGGACCCAGGAAGGCCGGTCGCACAACCAGGGAAGACGGGTGCCGGTTGCCCTCCC
>Ga0136615_10000438_pt1 | contig 19175 bp, 19 predicted proteins | sample AntDrymUQ2882206_2_FD_106647 | JGI IMG/M metagenome (GOLD analysis project Ga0136615, IMG submission 106647) | Polar desert sand microbial communities from Dry Valleys, Antarctica - metaG UQ288 (22.06) | ecosystem: Environmental > Terrestrial > Soil > Desert | place: Antarctica: Dry Valley...
ACAGCTCACCCTCACTCTGTCAGCCAATCAAGCGGTCCAGGAGGAACTGTTGCATTACCTGGCGGCTTTGAAAGCTGCGTGAGATCGCCATCAACCGAGATTTATGCAACGCTAGGGTAAAGTGCGGACTACGCCCAGACAAGATCAATGAAACAAACCAATCAAGAAGCCAATGCAAGGCCTTTCGTATCGAATTCCATTCGCGCCACGGTGCTTTGTTTGGTTATCAACGCCTCGCTGCCGAGCTACGCCGTAGAGGAGTTTCGGCACACCATCACCGGCGAACTGCTCGATTTGTCCTTGGCCAAAGGGACGGATACCGAAGCCGTCAAGCAATTCAAGGAGGGTGGAAAGAACCCCTACAACGCTAATCTGGAAGCCATTAAAAAAGGCGGGCGTCTTTATCTCAGCGCCTGTTCCGGCTGCCACGGCCACAACGCGGAAGGGAAACTCGCGCCGGGTCTGGCGGATGACTACTGGACTTATCCCAAGAACGCCACCGACAAAGGACTGTTTGAGACCCTCTACGATGGCGCACAAGGGATGATGGGTCCACAGCGTGGGAATCTTACCATCGATGAGATGCTGCTCATCATGAGCTGGATGCGCAGCGTCTACCAAGGTGACCCGGAGAAGGCCGAATGGCTGACACCGGAGGAGCAAAAGAACTTTAAACCCGCAACACACGACATAGCAAAATAAATAGGAGGTCCATGATGAAAGCAAGCTTTGTTCGTTCGCCTTACCTGGCTCATCACCGCTAGCCTCACCGTCGGGCTAGCGGCTGGCGTTCAGGCCTACGACGGCACCAAGTGCCGGGCGCCTGGTGATTGCTGGGAGCCCAAGCCCGGCTATCCCGAAAAGGTGGCTGGCAGCAAATACGACCCAAAACACGATCCGGAAGAGATCAACAAGCAGTCAGACTCCATCAAGGCCATGGAAGCGCGCAACGCCAAGCGCGTCGAGCATCTCAAGAAGACCGGCAAATTCGAATACGAGGTGAGCAAGCTTTGAAGCGGTGAGAAGCGGGTCTGGGAAAGCCCGGTTGAGGCCGGGGCTTTTCATTCCGGGGCCTGCGTAGAGAAGCGGATGAACCCAGACAGCGTGTTGAGCGATTGGCGCGCCCGCGCCCTTCTCTTCGAGGGCACCTTGAAAGGTGCCATCATCGGTCAAGATCACGTCATCCGGCTCATCACGGTGGCGGTGTTCGCGCGCGGCCATGTGTTGCTCGAAGGCGATGTGGGGGTGGGCAAGACTGCCTTACTGCGGGCCGTGGCGCGCGGACTGGGGGGCGCCTACGAGCGCATGGAAGGCACGATCGACCTCATGCCCAGCGATTTGGTGTATTACACCTATATCAACGAACAGGGCAGGCCCTGGGTGGACCCGGGCCCCCTGGTCAAACACGGCGAGGCGCTCTCGATCTTCTTCTTCAATGAGATCAACCGGGCTCGCCCGCAGGTACACTCGCTGCTGCTCAGGGTCATGGCGGAACGCAACGTGGCGGCCTTCAACCGGGCCTATCATTTTCCGCATCTGCAGGTGTTCGCAGATCGCAACCGCGTGGAAAAGGAGGAAACCTTCGAGCTTCCGGCAGCCGCCCGCGATCGATTCGTGATGGAGATCGCAATGGAGCTGCCTGGGGGCGCGGAGATCCGGCGGGCGCTGATGTTCGATCCGCGCTTTCACGATGTCGAAAACCTCCTCCGCGAGGTGGAGCAGGGTGTACTGCCTTATGATGAGCTCAACCGCTTCGCCACCATGGTGCAGAACGAAATCCGGGCCAGCAGCGCCTTGCAGGACTATGCTCTACACCTCTGGCAGGCCACGCGTTGCCCGAAGGAGTATGCCATTGCCATTGATGGCATCGACATGAACCACTTGGTACAAGCAGGCGCCAGCCCCCGCGGCATGAGCATGCTGGTGCGCGCTGCGCGCGTGCACGCCTGGCTCAACGATCGCGCAATGGTGGTGCCCGAAGACCTGCAAAGCATCTATTTCGAGACCATCGCCCACCGGGTTTTCTTCAGCCCTGTCCATGAGTTCCGCCGCGGACCGCTGGTGCGCGAGCTGCTGGATAAGGTCCTTCACACCGTCGCCGCACCTTAGAGGTTGTGATAAAACCTACTGCGCTCGGGATCTCGCGTTCCGGCGGTGCTCGGAATCCTCATGTATTTCAACATACACTCCGGTTCCTGTGCTCCGGCGGAACCCGACCTCCCTTCGCTCGCGACGGTTTTTTCACAACCTCTTAGCTCAAACAAAATTGGCGCAACGATGAACGGATACAGCGCGCGATTGCAAGAAAGCCGCGTCCAGGAGTTTCACTACCGGCTCCCCTGGCGTTCCCCAGCCGTTCATCCCGGCTATCACAAGGGCGTGCAGTCAGGCCCAGGACAGGACTTTCGCGCCTACGAGCCGTTGTTTAGGCATCCCAATGCACGCAGGCTCGATCTACGCATGAGCCTCAGAGATCCTTTTGGGATGCCTCATGTGCGGGTCTACAATCAGCGCAGCACGGTCCCCGTGTATGCCGTCGCCGATCTCTCGGGCTCGATGGGATCCCTGGGGGATAAAGGGAAGCTTCAACTGCTTGCAGAGTTTACCGCCGCGGCGGCGCTGTCAGCCTATCGTACTGGCGACCCGTTTGGCTTTATCGGCTGCGATACTGCCGTGCGGCGTGATCTCCTGCTGCCCGCTGCCCATCGAGCCGGGGCCGCCTGGGACCTGGCCGATCGGCTGTCCAAGCTGCACATGGGAGCCGCTGGCGCGGAGGGTCTACGCGAGGCGAGCCGGTATGTGTCGGTGCGGCGGTCCCTGGTGTTCCTGGTGTCCGACTTTCATCTACCGTTCACGCTCATAGACGATGTGCTGGCCTCGTTCTCCCGGCACGCTGTGGTGCCGATCGTGGTATGGGAGTCGGCGGAATACCGGCAACTGCCGGCCGTGGGCCTCGCCCAGGCGCGGGACAGGGAGACGGGCGCGACCCGGACATTGTTGTTCCGGCCGCAACTGCACGAACGGTTCCAAGCCGTATTCGGCGAGCGTAGGCGCGATCTCACGCGGGTCTTCATAGCCCGCGGGTGTGCGCCATTTTTTCTCATCGATCGCTTCGAAGCAAACAAGGTGACGGAGTATTTCCTCCAATAGTGATGGGCACGGGTTCGAGCAATGAGATCGGTGCTCGTGACCTGGGCTGGCGGGCCACTCTGTCGATAGCTTGTATTTTTACAGTGTGTTTCTCCTCGCTTGCCCCCGCTGCCCAATCTCCCATCGAGCGCTTGGATTTCCTCACCCCAAGGCCGTTCGGATACCTCATCGGGGATGTCATTCGGCACGAGATCCAACTGGACCTGAAGAAACCCTACGCATTGCAGAAAGGCTCGATCCCGACCGCCGGAAACCTCAATTACTGGCTGGAGCTCCGCAACGTAGCGGCGGAGGAGATAGAGCAACAGGCCGCCAATCGCTACCGGATCCTGCTCACCTATCAGACCTTCTATGCCCCGGTCGGGGTGAAAACGCTTTCCATCCCTGCCTTCCGGATTGTTCTGAGCGGCCCTGATCACCTCGATGTGCCGATACCCGCCTGGGAGTTTACGATGTCGCCTTTGCGGGAGCTTGCGGTCCGCACCGGAGCCGGCCGGGAATACGTGCGCCCCGACGCCAGACCGCGACCGATAGCCGCGCGCGGCCATGGGATCCGGTTGATCCTGTTTGCGGCTGCCGCAGCCGCGACCCTGCTCTACACCCTGTGGCGCTACGGGCAGTGGCCGGGCCGGCGGCGCAAACCCTTTTCGCGTGCGAGCCGAGAGCTTCGGCGCTTGCGTCGGGGGGCTATGGATCTCACCGTGTACAAGCAAGCTTTACAGGCGATCCACCGAGCCTTCAACGAGACTGGCGCCCCGATTTTCCCAGGAAGCCTACAACGATTCATACAACAACGCCCTGCCTTTCTTCCGCTAATGGGGGAGATCGAAGCATTCTTCGAACGTTCCCGGTATCTTTTTTTCGCTGAAGGCGTCAGCGAGGGGATGGAGGGTGATGCTTGGCGGGCCTTGGAGCAATTCTGCCGGCGCTGTCACGAATGCGAGCAGGCCAGCCGGTGAACCTGGCGGTGGCGCATCCTTGGGTGCTCACGCTCTTGCCCCTCGCGTTCCTGCCGTTCTATTCCTCTTTATTCCGGAGCCAGCCGTATCCTTGGGTGGAACTGATCCCCCGGGATGTGATCTCTACCGCCATCGGCCACACGCTTCGAGTGATCGCCGCGCTGGTTATCGCCTCGCTGATCCTGGGGATCGCGGGTCTTCACCGGGTCGAACAGACGGTGCAGCGGATCGGCCGGGGCGCGCACACGGTGCTGCTCTTGGACCGCAGTTCCAGTATGGATCATAGCTTTGCCGGCCATCCTCCAAGCGGCGAAGAGGAATCCAAGGCCCAGGCCGCGCGCCGCCTGCTTTTAGAGTTCGTCGCACGGCGCAAGAGCGATCTGATTGGGGTAGCCTCCTTTAGCACCTCGGCGATGTTCGTGCTGCCGCTCTCGGAGCACCGGGAGGCCATCGAGGCGGCGATCCGGGCCATGGATACGCCGGGGCTTGGCCTTACCAATATTGCCAAGGGGCTCGCCATGGCGCTGTCCTTTTTCCAGGGTAGACCCTATACGGGTTCCCGAGTGATCGTCCTGGTTTCGGACGGCGCCACCGAGCTCGACCATCGCAGCCAGGCGAATCTTCGCAAGGGGTTCAAGGAGCTCGGCGTAGGCCTGTATTGGATATACTTGCGCACCGCCAATAGCCCCGGGATCTTCGAGGCGCGCGGGCGCCCCTCCGGCGATACGGCGGACGGCTTGCCGGAACGTCATCTCCATGTGTTTTTTAACAGCCTTGAGACTCCTTACTCTCCCTACGAAGCGGAAAATCCTCAGGCCTTGGAGCCCGCCATCGCGGACCTCGACGCCCTCGAGAACCTGCCTTTGCGCTACGCCGAGCACATACCTCGGGGAGATCTCTCGGGATGGTGTTACGGGCTTGCGTTCGGCGCCCTCGCCGTGCTTCTGGGCGCCAAGCTCGCGGAGGTCCGCGCATGGCGATGAGGCGCTACCGAATGGGCCGGGCCAGCTTGCTGATCCTGCTGCTAGGTCTGAGCCTCGGGATGCTCATCGAGGGCATCGCCCTGGCCCGGGCCGGCGCCCACAACCGAACCATCGAGCGGCTCCTGGCAGGCGAGGACATCCCCGTGTCCCCGTCGCTGGGGATCCGCCGGCAGAGGTCGCGTTCGCGCGAGCTCACTGGCTTATGCAGAGGGACCGCGGCGATGAGGCTATAGAGTTGTTCAATCGTTTGGAAGGAAAAGGAGATCCTGGGTTCCGCGCACGCCTGCGTTACAACCTTGGCAATCTCTATCTCACCCGAGCGATAGCGCTCACCGAGCAATCCGAATACGAGCGCGCCTTTACCCTCACCGCGCTCGCGAAGGATCTCTATCGCGAGGCCCTGCGACTCGATAGCCGGGATTGGGACGCGAAATACAACCTCGAGGTCGCCATGCGGCTGGTGCCGGACCTGCCGCAAGCGGAGACTGACGAGCCCGATAAGCGGCGACGCCAGCAAGGGCTATGGTCGTCCATCCCAGGCTTTCCCAGGGGCCTCCCGTGAACAAAGGCGATATCCGATTTTGGTGCCTGCTCGCGGCATTCGGTGTCCTTACCCTTGTCTTTGCGTTCCCAACGGTCCCGGCTGAACGGTCGGTCTTCTCTTATCTTTTCATCGTCGATATCACGCGCAGCATGAACACTGTGGACTACGAATCAAACGGGAGCCACGTCAGCCGCTTGGAGTTCATGAAAAGCGCGCTGCGCGAGGTGTTGCGGCGACTGCCCTGCGGATCGCGCATCGGGCTCGGCCTTTTTACCGAGCGCGAGGCCGCCATTCTATTCCAGCCAGTCGAGGTGTGCGGCAACTATAGCGCGATCGACGGGGCTATTGCGCGCATCGACTGGCGCATGGCCTGGGCCGCCGACAGCAACATTGCCCAAGGGCTCTACAACACGATCAAGCTCCTCAAGGGCTTCAATAGCCATTTGGTATACATGACCGACGGTCAGGAAGCGCCGCCGATCAATTCGCGCTATCAACCCGATTTCAAAGAGGTTACCGGGGAGGTCGATGGCGCTAGGATCTTGGCAAAAACGCAGCCTGCCCCGGAACCGCAGTTCGAAGGCAGGCCAGGTGTGGTCAAGGGGTTGATCGTGGGGGTGGGGGGGGTATACCCCAACGCCTATCCCTAAATTCAATGAAGAGGGCGAGCAGATCGGCTTCTACAGCGCCGATGATGTGCCCCATGCCTCCCGATTCGGTTTGCCGATCGAGGACCCCGGCGATATTAGAGGTTATGACCCCCGCAACGCGCCTTTTGGCAGCGAAGCCGCGGTCGGGAACGAGCATCTCTCGTCGGTGCGCGAAAGCTATCTCAAGGGGCTCGGTGCCCAGACCAGCCTTGTCTATCACCACCTGGAGAGCGCGAGCGCTCTGAGTGCCGCGCTCCAGGCCAACACGTTCGCTAAACACATCCTGGTCGCGGCTGATGTCCGTTGGATCCCCGCGTTAGTCGCGCTGCTTGTCGTGGTATTCCTGTATGGCATGGTACCGCGGATGGCGAGATGGCTCTGAGAGTTTGTGAAAAAACCTACTGCGCTCAGGATCTCGCGTTCCGGCGGTACTCGGGATCCTCATGTATTTCAATATACACTCCGGTTGCTCGCCCCATCCTTGGGACTCGCCCCTTCGGGGCTTGCGCTCCGTTTCGCTCCCGGCGAAACCGTCCTGCGCTCCGGCGAAACGCGACCTCCCTTCGCCGCGACGGTTTTTTCACAAACTCTGAGATGAACACCTACCGACAAGAGGCCACACCAAATGAACACAACAATTTACTCTGCGTACTGAGGCTATCTGCTACGGGAAGTTTTCCCACACCGGCGGGATATGTACCCGGATCGCATGTGGAGTTATCACACGCGAATTGCTGGTGAGGGACTCTATCGAAAAGGGGCTTTCGCTTGTAGATTGTGCGGCACAGGGCCAGCCGCTAAAGCCACGAACAACAATGGCCTTCTGACCATCGACACCAACAATAACGTGACATGATGAGTCCAACCGTCGTTTTGAGGAAACCGCCGGCGTTGATGCGTCCGGCCTATCTTGCGTTGATCCTGACCCTAGTTTTGGTTTCCTCTCCGGGTATGGCGGAGGAGGGCGACCGAGAGGGCACGCGCAGTCCCGCTGGCGCGATCGAGCTGCCGGTGATCGACGTGATCGCGACCACGCCCTTGCCGGCGCTCGGCACACCGATCGATAAAGTCCCGGCCAATGTACAGTCGCTGACCGCCGAAGATGTCGAGGAGCAGAATCCCCTCGATCTTTCCCAGATGCTGTTCGAGAACATCGGCAGCGTGAACATCAACGCCGCCCAGAACAACCCCTTCCAGAACGATCTGGAATACCGCGGGTTCCTGGCCTCGCCGCTGGTCGGCAGCGCCATCGGCTTATCGATTTATATGGATGGCGTGCGCATCAACGAAGGCTTCGGCGACACGATCAACTGGGACCTGATCCCGCAAGCGGCCATCTCCAGCGTGGATCTCATCCCGGGCTCGAATCCGCTCTTCGGCTTGAACACACTGGGCGGCGCGATCGCGCTCCGCACCAAGAGCGGTTTCGCCTACCAGGGTACGGAGGTCGAGGCGAGCGGCGGCTCGTTCGGGCGCTGGGCGGTCGAGGCCGAGCACGGCGGTTACCACGGCGGCTTCGACTGGTATCTTACCTTCAATGCGCTCGATGAAGACGGCTGGCGCGACGAGTCCCCGAGCGAAATCCGGCAACTGTTCGGGAAGATCGGCTGGGAGGATGACCAAACCGATCTCGATCTCAGCTATATCTTCGCGGACAACGCCTTGACGGGCAACGGCTTCGCCCCCGAAAGCCTGCTCGCCCATGATCGCGACGCGGTGCACAGCTTTCCCGACGATACCGACAACCATCTGAATTTCCTGAATCTCAGGGCCAGCCATGCCTTCACCGATGCCTTGCTGCTGGCGGGGAATGCCTATTACCGAGAGTACCAACGCGATACCTTGAACGGCGATGCCGAGGTCCAGTGCGTCGATGAGGACGATAGCGCGATAGCGCTGGCGCTCGGCTTATGCGAAGGATCGGCCGCGCCCTTCGGCGGCGTCGGTGAGCTCGAATTCGAAGTCGAGGGAGAGGACCGCACCACAGAGACCGACACCGACGGCTACGGGGGGACCCTGCAGTTGAGCCACCAAGCGAAGTTCTTCGGGCGCGCGAACAGCGTGACCTTCGGTTTCGCCTACGACGGGAACGAGACGGACTTCACTCAGAGCGAGGCCGAGGCGGAGTTGTTTCGCAAGGGCCTGGCCCGAGGCACGCGGCGCGTCGGTGAGCTTGAGACCGAGGTGGACGTCGCCACCCGGCAGGACAACTGGGGCGTTTATCTCACCGATACCTTCGATGTCACGGAGGCCTTGGCTCTCACCTTCTCGGGGCGCTATCAGATCACCGAGGTCGAGATCCGCGATCAGACCGGCGATCCGGAAAACGCCGATCTCAACGGCGATCACCACTTCGATCGTTTCAACCCGGCCGGGGGTCTCACCTATTCGATCTTCGAGGATCTGAACCTCTTCGGCGGCTATAGCGAAAGTTTCCGTGCTCCCACACCAGCAGAATTGACCTGTGCCGATCCGGAGGACCCTTGTAATCTGCCCAACGCCTTCGTGGCCGATCCGCCGCTCGATCCCGTGATCGGCAGGACCTGGGAGGCCGGAGCGCGCGGGCGCCTGCCGCTCGGCGAGGACCTGCGCTGGCGCATGGCGTTCTATCGCACGACGCTCGAAGATGACCTCATCTTCGCCGTGACCGAAACGGGCGGCGCCGGTTTTTTCAGAAATATCGACGAGACGCGCCGCCAGGGCGTGGAACTGGGTCTGAACGGGCAGTGGGAGTCCGTGCATTGGTCCGTCAATTACGGTTTCGTGGATGCGACTTATGAATCCGCCGAAACCCTGGCGAGCGTGGTCGAGCCCGACGGCATCCAGGTGCAGGAAGGCGACAGCATCCCCGGGATACCCGAGCACAACCTCAAGGCCGGCGTCGACTGGGCCATCCTCCCGAAGTGGTCGGTCGGCGGCACGCTCATCTACGCCGCCGACCAGTTCCTGCGCGGCGATGACAGCAACGAGCTGGACACGGTGGATGATTACGCGATCGTGAACCTGCGCACACGCTTTCATCCCTGGGAGCACGTCGAGGTTTGGGCGCGCATCGACAACCTCTTCGACAGCGACTACGAGACCGGCGGGACCCGCAATTTCAACGCCTTCGCCGATCCGATCGCCGAGGAGCGTTTCCTGGCACCCGGCGCGCCGCGCGCCGGGTGGGTGGGCGTGAAGCTAAGGTTCTAGGGCAATCCGAAACCGGCCATGAGTTGTCCCGGCGGGAGGTGATCCTTACAATCGGGCTTCCGGCGTAAACCTCAGGCCTCTCAGGTGTCCCTCAAGATCCGACTCGTCCTCATCGTGAGCGCGGTGCTTTCGATCGGCATCGCCCTCGGTGCCACCGTGCTGTGGCTGCACGCACGTGCGGCGATGCGTTCGGAGATGGATACTGCGCTGCGCTCTGCCGAGCGCTTGATCTCCGCGGTGCGGTTAGCGCCGGGTCTCGCCCGTCTCCGCCCCGAGGACTTGACGGAGTCGTTGGATCGGCTCAGGCATGTCCGGGTGATTCGCCCGGGAGCGGGCCCGCTTCCGCCCCGGCCAACGGATGTGGCCGGGGTGCCCCGGTGGTTTTCCCGGCTCATGGCCCCAGATACGGAGGGCTTCGAACACATTGAAATCACGCTAGATGGACCGCATGACCAGGTGATCTTGCAGGCCGATCCCAGCGACGAGATCCGCGAGGTGTGGCAGGACGTCCGGGTGCTCATGGTGATCGCCGCGGCGATGTGCCTGTGTGTCGGCGGTCTCGTCTACTTCGGCCTTGCACGCGGTCTTCGACCACTCGCGGATCTCCATGGGGCGTTTGAACGCTTGGAAGCAGGGAATTTCGAGATCCGAATGCAGGAACGAGCGGTGATGGAGCTCAAGCGCATCCACCAGAAGTTCAACCGGATGGCCGAGGTGTTGCGCTCGACCAGGGAGCGCGAGCGCGCACTCGCGAGCCACCTCGTCGATCTCCAGGAGTCAGAGCGACGCAGTCTCGCCCAAGAGCTACACGATGATATGGCGCCCCTTCTCTTTACCATTTCCGTTCATCTCACGACCATCCATAGTTTTCTTCAAGGCCGGCAATACACCGCCATTCCCGAAGCGCTCGCGGCCAGCGAGAACACCGTGGTCCAGGTTCAGGAGCGCATGCGCGCGATGCTCCGGCGACTGCGTCCCCAGGGTCTCGATGAGCTGGGCCTGGATCAGGCGCTGCATGATCTGGTTGAAACCTGGCGATCGCGGCAGCGCCAAACCGAATGGGCGATCGAGACATTCGGACGGATGGACCAACTGGACGACACGCTGCGCGTCACGATCTACCGGATCGTGCAAGAATGCCTGACGAACGTGGCCCGCCACGCCGGCGCCCGCCGTGTCTCGGTACGCGTTGCGGTCGCATCGGCGCACGGACGCACCGGAAAGGCAGCGGGTGCAGGTCAGGTCGTGGACATCTGGGTCGAGGATGACGGAAAAGGAATGCGGCCAGAAACCCCATTCGGCCTGGGTCTCATGGGAATTGAAGAGCGGGTCCAGGCCCTGGGCGGTGCAATGGCGCTCTCGCAACGGCACCTCGGGGGCCTCTCCGTGCGTGTCTGCGTACCGATCCATGCCAACCACTCGGAGCTGGCAGCGGATGCTTCCCGCATCGCGGTGTCTTCCCGACCTTGACCCGCGGGAGGCCATATTACTACCTCCTCTCCTCACTCTCCACGAGTGCAGGCTACCGCGTTGAAGCACCTGGTCATCGACAGAGATGGCGTGTTCCAGCGCATGCTCCCCGGCGAATAAATCACGCCGGTTTAGTGAACGCCACAATATGATCCGCCTCGAGTCGGATTCCGATTTTTTCTCCGATGGCGTGATTATGATGGCTGGGTACCAGCGATAGCGCAGTACTGCCGCTGGGGAGCTTGAGCGTGTAAAGAATTTCCGCGCCGCGGAACGCCTTGTTCAATACCTCCGCCTGCAACGGACTCGCGTCGTCGTGCACGATGTCATCAGGGCGCAGGAGCACGTCCACCCTAGAGCCCACAGCGTATTGAGTCGCAGCCTCTCCGCTCAAAATCCCCAGTTCGATTTCCACTTGTTTTTCGGTCAATACGGTGCCGTTTACGAAAACGCCCTGGCCGATAAAGTCGGCAACAAAGCGGTTGGCGGGACGATGGTAAAGGTTATACGCGGTGTCCCACTGCATGAGCGCGCCATCGTTAATGACGCCGATTTCATCGGCCAGCGCAAAAGCTTCCTGTTGATCGTGGGTAACCAGTATGGCGGTGGCATTTTGCTGTTTAAGGATGGCGCGCACATCCAGGCTTAAGCGCGGGCGCAAATCGGCATCCAGACTGGAAAAGGGTTCATCTAACAGCAACAGCTCAGGTTCAGGCGCCAGCGCCCTGGCTAGGGCAACGCGCTGTTGCTGGCCGCCTGACAATTGATGGGGAAACTTATCTTGCGCGTCTGTTAGTCCAACGATCGAAAGCAGATCCGCGACGCGAGCTGCACGTTCGGATTTTGCCATTAGGCCGAGGCCGAAAGCGATATTGCCGGCGACAGTGAGATGAGAAAACAGCGCGTAATCCTGAAAAACCATTCCAATGCGGCGTAGCTCTGGCGGCACGAGGTAACCTGCGCGGCTCACTGTCTTGCCTGAGAGCAGTATTTCCCCGTCTGAAATAGCTTCGAATCCTGCGATACAGCGCAGCGTAGTGGTCTTGCCGCTTCCGCTCGGACCGAGCAGACAACCAATCCGTCCTTTCGCGAGCGCAAAGGATAGCCCGTGGATTACGCTGTGCTCCCCATAGGCCTGGATGACGCCTCTTACTTGCAGAATAGGTACCGGCATCGCAAAAAATTACCACGCGCTGCATTTGGCGTTCAACACTTTTCCGCGTGCCGGTTTAACCAGATGATGGGAAGTAAGCCCGCCAAGACCAGTGCGACGGCAGGAGGCGCCGCGCGCTCCCATTGACCTTCCGAAGTCATTTCAAAGATCCTTACCGCAAGCGTGTCCCATCCGAAGGGACGAGTCATAAGAGTAATGGGCATTTCTTTCATGACATCGACAAACACCAAGATTGCGCCGCTGAAGAGGCCGCTTCTCAATATCGGCAAGTGTACTCGCCATAACACGCGTTTACTGTCGAGACCCAGGCTGCGCGCCGCCTCCTCGGTGCTAGGGGTAATGCGCTGCATGGCGGCGTCCAGGGGATTGAAACTCACCGCGAGAAACCGCACAAGATAGGCCAATAGCATGACGAGCACAGTGCCTTGCAAGACCTGGCTGGCATCGATACCGAGAATAGTCTTGGCGAAAACGGAAAGTTGAGCGTCCAGCCAGGCAACCGGTATAAAAATACCGACACCGAGCACAGCGCCTGGAACCGCGTAACCAAACGTGGCGAAGCGGATGGCGGCGCGGGTTGTCACATCCGTTTGACGACGGTTGGCATAAACCAAGACTAAGGCGACCGCGCCGGTAAGCACGGCGGCGATACCTCCGAGCGCAAGTGAGCGCCAAAGGTATTGCAAAGTGCGAGGATCAAAAGCGTCAACGCTTGCTTCGCTCGACCACATTAATAGTTGGATCACTGGAACAATAAAACCGGCACTCAGCACCAGCGCCGCGTAGAACGATGCGAGCCAGCGTCGCGTGCCTCGAAGCGCAAAGCGTGTCTGGCGTCCCGCCTTTCCAGTTTCCGTGTAACGAACTTCAGCTCGCAGATGCTGTTCGATTAGCACGATAACAAAAACCATCACTATCAAAATCAAGGCCAGTTGAGCGGCGGCGGAGAGCGAGAACATCCCGAACCACGTTTTGTAAATGGCGGTCGTGAAGGTATCGTAATTAAACGCCGCAACCGCACCAAAGTCCGCCAGCGTTTCCATGAAAACTAACAGCAATCCCCCAGCGATCCATGGTCGCGCCATGGGCAGCGCTGCACGAAAAAGACCTTGGGAGCGGGATAAACCGAGTGACTGTGCGACTTCAAGAGTGCGTTTGCCCTGGCTGAGAAACGCGTTACGCGAGAGCAAATAAACGTAGGGATACAATGCTAAGGTCATAACTGCGATTACCCCACCGGTGGAACGGATAGGTGGAAACCAGATTTGCCCGCCGAAGATTTCACGCAACCAGGTTTGCAGCGGCCCCGCAAAGTCCAGCAGCCCTATACTGACAAACGCTGTCACGTAAGAGGGGACCGCAAGCGGTAACAGCAGCGCCCAGGAAAAGAAGCCGCGGCCGGGGAAATCATAAAGCGCGGTCAACCACGCCAGGCTTACTCCTAATAATGCCGTTCCTGCGCCGACCCCGATGACAAGCCAAAGGGTATTAACGAATAAATCCGGCAGCACAAATTCCAGCAGGTGATTCCATATGTCGCGTTCCGGCGAGAGGAACGCGGAAAACACCACCAAAACGGGAACCGCGAGTAACAACGCCGTCAACAAAACGGCCAAACGCCAACCGCTGGAGTTCGAGCGGGTCCGCGAAAAAATGAAAGCGCCCGCCGTGGGCGCTCTAGCTGTAGAAGTTTCCATCTGCCAACCGTTATTTGTATTTCGCTCTATCCATCAGTTTCACAGCCGCCGCTTGCAACTCGCCGGCTTTAGCAACATTGATTGAATTTTGCTCAAAGCTGCCCCATGCCACGACCACGGGATCGGCTTTGATTTTGGGATTCGCGGGGTATTCCAGATTGACGTCAGCGAATAAATTCTGAGCTTTTTCTGAAGATAGAAATTCCATCAGTTTGATCGCCGCTTTTTCATTCTTAGCGTAGGCTGTAATCCCGGTTCCGGAGACGTTGACGTGGACCCCGCGTTGTTTCTGGTTGGGCCAAAAGATCGCTAGGGGCAACGTTGGATTTTTTTCCATTAGCCGGCCGTAGTAATAAGTATTGACCAGCGTGATGTCGCACTGGCCGGCTGCGACCGCTTCCATCGCCCGGGTGTCGTCGGAGAACGGGTCGGTGGCCAAGTTATTCACCCAGGATTTGACGATTTGCTCGGTCTTCGCTTCGCCATGTTCCGAGATCATCATCGCCACCAGCGATTGGTTATAGACTTTTTTGGAAGTGCGCAGGCACAGACGTCCTTTCCATTTTGCATCGCCTAGCTGTTCGTAAGTGGACAGTTCCGCAGGCTTAACTTCTTGCGTGTTGTAAACGATGGTGCGAGCGCGCACTGAAAGACCAAACCAGCGGTTGTGCGGGTCTTGCAGATGGTGAGGGATGTTCGCCTCTAATATCTCGGAGTTTACAGGTTTTAGCAGACCTTCCTCGGCCGCTTGCCATAAGTTGCCGGCGTCAACGGTGATCAGAATATCCGCCGGGGTATTCTTGCCTTCCGTCTTTAATCGCTCTAGAAGCGGCCCTTCCTTGTCGGCGAAAAATTTTACGTTGATCCGGGTTTCTTTAGTGAATGCATCGAACATGGGTTTGATTAACTCTTCGATGCGGGCGGAGTAAACCACGACTTCCTCAGCAAAGGCTGCTGGCGCGAGTGAAAGCAAGCAGCAAAAGATTGTGCTCAAGGACTTCTTATTCATTTGCATTTCCTTCCTTGCCAGGATACCCCGTTTCAGGCATCAGAAATAAATCCTGAGCCCCGCCTGCACCAGCTGAGGCGTGCCGGGCACGATGCCGCGAGTGCGGTCTGCGATGTATTCGTTGTCGAAGAGGTTCTTCACCGCCGCAAAGACATCCATATTGAGCGGCTTCACCCGATAGGTGGTTGCCAAGTTGACGATGGTGTAGTCCTCGATCTCGCCTGTCATGCCACTAGGATCGGGGCTCACGGAGTTGGGAAAGTCGCTGAACTGAGAGTCCACGAACACCGTCTCCAGATTGATATCGAACCCAATGGGATGCGAGTAACCCACCGTGGCTGTGATCAGGTGCTCGGGGGCATAAGGCACACGCTTGCCATCGCCGGAGCCCAGAAGTTCGCGCGTGACGGGATCACAGAATGGAACCCCTTGAGCATTGGTACTTGTCGAAACCACGCCATTTATCAAGGGACATACGAATGGAGATTCTTGGTCGGCGTCCCCCAACCAAGTCCAAGCTATTTGTGCATAGAAGTTATGGGGGGAGCTCAGCAGTTCGCCCATATCCAGCCGCCCAAACAATTCTGTGCCCTGGTAAAGCGCTTCGCCCTGCGCCAGGGGGAGATCGCCGCCCGCTACACTGCCGACGACGGTATTGCTGCTGAAGTCGTTGCGAAACAATGTGGCGTCTACTTGCACACCGGTCCAGGGCCGGGTACGCACCCCCAGCTCGTAGTTCCAACTCTTTTCGGGCTCCACGTCCACACTGTTGCCTTGATTGCTAATAGTGTCTTCCACACGGGGTGGGGTGAAGCCTCGATGGAAGCCGAAGAATACCGTTGCGGCATCGACCGGGTTGTACGTTATGCCGAAGGCCGGGAGCGGCTCCGTGACATCGCTTTCGCCCTGAGCTTCCGATCCCGGGAGCAGGTTCCTGCGCTCAAAATCCACGCTCTCCACCCGCACTCCGGGGGTCACCGTCCATTGCCCGAGGATAAAGCGATTCTGGATGAAGCCGGCATAGGCGTCGGCGAAACGTTCGTTGTCCTCGGTCCGGGTTCCGCCGCGTGCCGTGGGTGAAGCGCCATTTTCCTGTACGCGGACCTGCTCTTCGTAATGGGCGCGAAAGCCGAGATCCAACTCGCTCGGTATACCGAAGAAGCTATAGGCCGCATGCAGGCGCGGCTCGACCCCCCAGGTATAGTAATCACGCAACCGCCCCTGTACCGAATTGCAGGCATCGAGGTCGACGGCGAGGCCTGCCTGTCTCGCCTCGCTGAAGGTCCGCCCATTGACCAGGGTCGCGTCGCATTGGGTGTCCGTGGTGCGACTCGACTGCCGCCACCAGTCGCGACTAAAGTGGGTCCAGTAGAAGCTGGTGGTCAGCGTCAGGTCATCGTTGAGGTAGAGCTCGTGAGTCGCGGAGGTCCCCCAACGGTCGGCGTCGAATTCATCGTTCTTGAAGGGGTTGTAACGGATACCAAAGTTGCGCAGCTCAGCTTCGCTGATCCCGGTGTAACCGACCTGAGAGTCTTCTCCGTAGTAGTTGCCACGCAGGATCAGGGCATTCCTCTCGTTGATGTCGAAAAGCCCCTTGAGGTTGACGTCGTTGACGTCAAAATGGGTGTTGTCACGGGACCCGTCACTTTGCCTATGGATGTAATCCAGCAGCCCGCCAACTCTGTTCCAAGTGCCGCCGTAGTTGGCGTGGACGTTGTAGTAGTCCCGGCTGCCCCCGGTGAAGCCCAAGAAACCTTGGGGCTTTACGGGTGGAGTGGGGGTGATGTAATTGATGATGCCGCTGCTCGTCTGCGGTCCAAAGAGGATCTGCCCAGCGCCCTTCAAGACCTCGATGCGCTCGAAGCGATCCACCGGCGGGTGATAGTAGCTGGCATTATCTCCGTAGGGCGCGTAGGAGAGTGGAAGGCCGTCTTCCAAGAGTAGGGTCTTGGTGGATCGGCTAGGATTCTGACCCCGGATACCGATGTTGGGCCGTAGGCCGAAGCCCTCCTCGTCGCGGACATTGACGCCGGGGACCTTGCGCAGGGCCTCGCTTGTAGTGAATACATGGTTCTTGTAAAGCGTCTCCTGCGGGATGATAAAGCCTGAGCCCGGGATCTCCTTCAGCTCTTGTTCCGATCCGATCACTTCGATGGTCGGAAGCTTTATCACCTCCTGGACGGACGGCAGATCCGCCACCTCCTTCGCCTTCTCTTCCGTCGCTTTGCCTTGGGTGTCGGTTCTGTCGCCTGGCTGGGCAAAAGCCAAGCTACTTGAGAACGAAATAGAAGCGATGGCCAACCAGATCGCAATGGATCTTGAATGATTCGGGGCTATATTACCCCTCCCCGTGGCCCACATCGCAGTGTCTTTCACAACGTTTACCTCCTTTTTCACAGTGCTTATTCGCGTTTCGTTTTATTGTGCGATCCTGCCATTCTGTGCCCATGCCGCAGCCTGCAGCCTCGATTCTCAGCTCAAGGACGCCACTGAGACCTCCTGAGGAGCAGGCACCTCAGGTACCTTGGGCGATCCTGCCGGTCGCTAGGTGGAACCCACCGCGGCCGCCGATCCGGATGCGAAGCCTGGCGATCCGGTCGCAGGATCCGAGGTCGTTGCCGGGAGGCCCCAGCAGGAAGCGCGTGGAGCCGCCCGCTCAGGCGCGCCTCAGCGTACTCCACGCAGCTCCCGCACCCGGTCCCAAGCGCGAGCTTGTTTTCCAGCGCGTCAAGCGAACGCGCACCCAGCGGCAATCGCGTGCTCGATTTCCTCATCGCGGATCCCGTGGCAGAAGCAACCGATCATGTGCCATTCCTTGAGGCCGATTACTGAATCAGAAGAGTAACGCAAATGAGAACGATTAGCAATATGGAAGATCCGCAGTGGCCCCGCGAGTGCCCACGGGGGCACCGGCTACACACAGTCGAAGGCCGCGACCGGCGGCATTTCGACGCTCGGCCGTGCCAATCCGTCCAAGCAAGGGTTCTAAGACCCATAGGCCAGGACCGCGAGTCAGCACGCCCCGAGCGAAGCGTGCGGGCTCTCTTGGTGCCGACAAAAAAACGTCGTTCCAGCCGGCGACGGCCATCGCGATACCCCCTCCCCTCACTCATCCACGAAGTGCAGGCTACCGAACAGGCCATCGGCCTCCCCGTTCGGCCCGTCGGTGAAGTACAGGTAATTCGCACGCCCGAGGCTCGCGCCGTTGCCGAAGGCTAGGCCCCAGAGGCCATTGATCTGGATGGCCTGCCAATCGCGGCCGCGGAGATAGCTCCTCTGCCGCCCGTTTTTCAAGCCGATGGCTCCCTGCGCGTGCGGCCACTGCGCCGCGGGTGCGGCCGACCTGTTCGGCCTGCTGCACGACCCCCAGCGCCCTGCGAGCACGGTCGAACAAATGAACGAGGCCGTCGGCCGGCATCTCGCCGAAGACGGCGGGCGCAGCCGCAGGAGGTCCAACACCTCGGCCACCAAACGCAAGGGGCGCCGGTGATCGCGCTCGACACCAACGTACTCTTGCGGCTCGTGCTGCGCGACGACGAGGCGCAGGCACAACGCGCTCGTGAACTGGTCGAGACCCATGCTCACAGCGATGGCAGCCTGTTCGTCAGCAACGTGGTGCTGGCGGAATTCGCCTGGGTGCTGCGCAGCCGCTATGCCCTCCCCGGCGAGGCCATCGCACGCGCGCTGCGCGCCTTGGTCGACAACGCCACGCTGGCTTGGCAATCCCGAGCAGCCGCAATCGAGGCGCTGCAGTTGTTCGAGCATGGCGGCGCGGATTTCCCGGATTGCCTGGTGGTCGCGCTGGCAAATGCCCACGGCTGCGAGGCCATCGCCACTTTCGACCGAGCCATGTGCGCCCTGCCGAAGGTTCGGCTGTTGTAGCGCTGCCTCGCATCTCATGCGCGGTACCTCATCGCTTGACTCACGTACGAGACTAAGCTAACTCCCTTATCTAAGCGAGGATGGATACATGGGCGTGGATGCGCACAAGGTCGCTGATGTGAGCGCGTGCATAAGGAAACAGCACCTCGTGCACGAAGGCGATATCGGTGGTGGTACCGTCGATATCCGTCAGGATTGCATTTATCAGGTCAGTAGCTCTGATGGCTCAGATCCCGATCCTTGGGCGAGCGGGATTCGCAAGCCGTGGCTAAGCCACTCGTTCTGAACTTGTCGAAGTACGCGCGGCGCGACCAAAACGTCAACGCCTTCGCCGCGGGTCACCTCAGTCTTGGCGACTTTCACGAACCAGACTAAGAGACCAAGGATGAACGCAGCGGCCCTATGCCCCGACGATTTGCTTATCGTTTCTGTTACAACGGTAAGCAAATCGTCGGATTTTGAAAC
>Ga0136615_10000442_pt1 | contig 19082 bp, 14 predicted proteins | sample AntDrymUQ2882206_2_FD_106647 | JGI IMG/M metagenome (GOLD analysis project Ga0136615, IMG submission 106647) | Polar desert sand microbial communities from Dry Valleys, Antarctica - metaG UQ288 (22.06) | ecosystem: Environmental > Terrestrial > Soil > Desert | place: Antarctica: Dry Valley...
GAGCGGCGAGCTGGACCGCGAGCGGGTCATGGACGCGGTCCGACACGTGGTGGAGGCCAAGGCTCGCGCCGGCCTGCTGGGCGGAGAGCCGGAGCCGCTGCCCGGCTGTTGAGACCCCTGACCGTCTGCGCCCAGGGCAGTCAATTCGGATGATACCGCGGGGGCAGCGCGGGCGATAATATGTCGTCATGGACACATCTCTCGGTCTTTGCCGTGAGTCGCAGCAGAGCCGCTCTTGGTACGCCGCCTCCAGGCGCGCCCTCGCCTTCGCGCTGATCACGGCGCTCCTGCCGCTCGGCTGGGCCGGCCCCGTAAGCGCCGTCAGCGAGTCGCTCGTCCAGGCTGTGCAACTGACGAACTCGCCCTTCTCGCCGGATGGCGACGGGATCCGCGACAAGGTCCTCCTCGATGTGAGACTGCGCACAGTGGCCACGGTCGCCGTGTCGGTCCTGGATTTCAAAGGCACGGTAGTTCGGACGATGCGGACCAAGTCCTCTGCGGCGGGCACCCTCACGTGGCGCTGGAACGGTCGCGACGGTGGCAGCCGGCTGGTGCCTGATGGGCCGTACCGCTTCCGCCTCGAGGTGAGCGCAGGGGAGGGAGTGTCGGAGACGGCGCTGGTGCCCGTCGCCAAAGCCCCGCGCGCGCCCTACGTGGCCAACCCGGCGGCGGTGACCGTGGTCATCAACGCGGGACACGGCGGGCGTGATCCTGGCGCCGTCTACAGCGGGATCTGGGAGTCGCAGATGAACCTGGACATCGCCCTGCGCCTGGAGCAGATGCTGGAGGCCTCGGGCGTGACCGTGGTGATGCTGCGCGACACGGACAAGGCGATCAACGAAGCCGGTCTCGACGTCAACGCCGATGGACTGGTCAATCAGTCCGATGAGCTCTGGGCTCGGAACGACGCGGCAAACCTCGCCCGCGGCGACCTGTACGTCACGCTCATGAACAACGCCTACGGCTGCCACTGCGTGCGCGGCACGGAGACATGGACGCACGATGAGCGGAGCTGGTCACCGGAGGCCCTCGTCCTCGGCTCTTCCATCCAGGCTGCTCACATGCGCCGGCTGGAGCCCTTCCGGCACTCGGGCTGGTATCCCATCGACCGTGGCGTGCGGTTCCATGACTTCGCGGTGGTCCGGCCGTACAGCCGGACGATGCGCCGGCCGGCGCTGATGCCCTCGGTGATGACCGAGTCGCTCTTCATGGATCACGCCAATGAGCTGCTCATGCTGAAGAAGCCGAAGGTCCGTGCCGCGATGGCCGTGGCCTTCTTCGAAGGCATCACGGAATGGCTGAACGGTCGCGCCTTCGGGCTCCGCTACGAGGTCCTGGAAGCGACCACCGGCCAGGTGACGCCGGGGGCGGCCGCCGACTACCGGTTCCGGCTCACCAACTCGGGCAACCGCCCGACCTCCGGCTGGCAGCTGCGCGCAAGCCTTGTCCCGGCTGTCCCGCTGTACGACGGCTCCGATCAGGTCGGGACCGTGCTCGGTACGGTGCCCATCGAGGACGGCCTGGCACCCGGCGCTTCGGCCTCGGTCCAGCTAGCGGGACTGACGCTGCCTGACGAGCCGGGGGCTTGGCTGGTCAAGTTCGACGTGCTGCTACCCGACGGTGACACGCTGGGTCGTCACGGCGTGGTCGGCCCGCAACTGGCGGTCACCACGGTGGGTCCTGGACCGAGCACCGACCCGTCGGCCGGACCGAGCCCCGACACGTCGGCTGGAGCCGTTGAGCGCTCGGAGCGCACCTCCGGGTCGGTCGGGTCCATCGGGTCCCTGCCGCCGGACATCTGGCTGCGCCCGGCGCCGGGCTGGAGCTACGCCGCGTGGCGAGTCATCCTGGACGGGGTGGTGCGGCACGTCGATCACAGTCCGGAGCATCATCACGGTCACCACCACGGCGACCAGTGACCTGAACGCACTTCCAGGCGCCGTAGCAGGACATCGGCGAGGAGGTAGAGGATGGGTCTTCTGGACGGGCGCAAGGCGCTCATCTTCGGCGTAGCCAACGACCACTCCATCGGTTGGGGCATCGCCCGAGCTCTTCGTGCGCACGGCGCGACGGTCGGCTTCAGCTCCGTCGAGAGCCTCATCGAAAAACGCGTCAAGCCGCTGGCCGCTCGCCTGGACTCAGACTTCGTGGAGCCCTGCGATGTCCAGGACGACGCACAGATCGAGCGCGTCTTCCAGCTCTGGCGGCAGCGCCACGGTCAGCTCGACATCCTGGTCCACGCGCTCGCTTTCGCCCGCCGTGAGGACCTGGAGGGCGCCTTCCTCGACACGTCACGTGAGGGCTTCGCCCTGGCGCTCGACGTGAGCGCGTACTCCCTTGTGGCCCTCGCGCGCCACGCCCTGCCCATCATGGCGCCCGGTGCCAGCATCCTCACGCTCTCCTACTACGGTTCGGAAAAGGTGGTCGCCAATTACAACGTGATGGGCGTCGCCAAGGCCGCCCTGGAGGCCTCCGTGCGGTACCTCGCGGCCGACCTGGGGCCGCGCGGCGTGCGGGTCAATGCCATCAGCGCCGGACCGGTCCGGACGCTCGCCGCGTCCGGTATCGCCGGCTTCAAGGACCTGTACGGACGTTTTCGTGACATCTCGCCGCTGCGGCGGAACATCACCCTCGATGACGTCGGCGGCGCTGCGGTCTACCTGGTCAGCGACCTTGGCGGAGCGGTCACCGGCGAGGTGCTCCACGTCGACGCGGGCTTCAACATCCTGGGCGTATCCGCACAAGGAGCTGACGCCCGGCCTTAACCGGCGGCGCCGTCCCGCTCGAGCAACTGCTGCGCGATCTCAGCCTGGGCACGAGCATCGTCGAGTGCCTGGTGCGTCGGTTGGCGGCGCGTGGGATGAACACGCGTGACTTCGCTGAAACCGGTGGCGTCCCAGCGCGCCACCCGGTGTCGGCCCATGTACAGGCTCTTCAGGTCCAGTGCCGAGATGCCGAAGGGATTGCGACCGAGGAAACGGTGGCAGTATTCCGCCACGAACATCCAGTCGAAGGCAGCATTGAAGCCCACGAAGATCGGCCTTGCGCCTGGCGAGACTTCCTCCAGCCACCGTGCCAGATCAGCCATGGCCTCCGAAGGCGTCAGGCCATGCGCTGCCAGGTGCGCGCGCGTCAACCGATGGATGCGCTCCGCGCCCAAGTCCCAAGGTACTCCGCCGAGCGGCCGGATCTCACGGTAGAAGCCGACCTCGGGATCGCTCACCAGGCATGCGCCCAGGGCGACCAGGCTACCTGTGCTGGGACTAGGCCCGGAAGCCTCGATGTCGATGCTGATGAACGTCTCGGGCTGCGCCACGCGGCCATCGTGAGGCCTTCGCGCAGGTGCCGCTGGCGGCCCCCTGCGGCCCGCTGGAGAGTGAAGCTAGGGCTGGCCGGGAAGCGGCCGGTCGGAAAGCGGGTCCGCCTCCCGACACGACCGATCGGTCACCTGGGCCAGGGTGCGCCAGCCAGATCCTGGGTCGTCGCGAGGGGCGGTGCTGTGACCCGAGCCTTGGGCCAAGGCGCTCCCGCCAGGTCGGCACTGACGCTGGCCACGGAAGTGGCGACCAAGCTCGCTGAGATGAGAAGCGCGAACGAGATGGCTCGTAGGCGCCGGGCGCGATCGTGCATGGGAGAGTTTCCTTCATCTGGGCGCGGTCTTCGAGTCTGGAGTCGAAGATTCCACCGTACCGCAATCCTAACTCATCTGTGTGCACAAGTCCAATATTGATTGACTCAAGTCGTTGCCCGATCACACCACTCTTTCGGCCTGTGGGATGAGCACTTGGCAACAGGTAGTAGACTCTAGGGCCATGAAGACCTTGACTCGCCACCGGATCGTCGTGGACGACAGCGCTCTCGCCGCGCGCATCGGAGGACGGCTGCTCGAGGCACGCAAGCGGGCCGGGCTGACGCAGCAGAAACTGGCCGAAGGCCGCTACACGAAGGCCTACGTCAGCGCCTTGGAAAAGGGCCACGCGAAGCCCTCCATGGCTGCGCTGAACTTCTTCTCCCAGCGTCTGGGCCTACCGCCGAGCCACTTCATCGGGGACTCCACGGCACGCTGGGATCGCCTGGACGCGGACATCCTGCTGGCTTCCGGGCGCTGGCAGGCCGCCCTGGATGCCTTCGACGTGGTCCTTGTCCAGCCCCTGGATCGAGCGCTCCGCGCCGAAGCCCTGCGTGGGCGAGCGGAGGCACTCTGCCGGCTCGATCGCGGCGCCGAGGCGATCGCGGCGGCCACCGAGTCGCTGGAGATCTTCCGCGCCCTCGATCGGCACCGTGACGCGGCTCTGGTGACGTACTGGCTGGCCTATGGCCAGCATCTGGTCGAGAACACGGCGGAGGCGGCAGCCCTTTTGGGCGGACTGCTGGCCGAGCTACGCGCCCGAGAGGATATGGACCCGGACCTTCGCGTCCGCGTCCTCATCGCGCTCTCGTCCCTGGAGGCGGCGGAGGACCAACATCGTTCCGCGCTGGGCTACCTGGAAGAAGCGCGGGCCCTGGCTGCCGACCTGGACGACTGGCGGCGAGCCGCCTTCCTGTCGCAGTTGGCCTACAACTACACCGACACCGGTGACGTGGAGGCGGCCATCCGTACCGGGGTGGAAAGCCTGGGGCTGTTCCGAGCCGCGGACGCTGAACGTGAGGCGGCGGTCCTGGAGAACAACCTGGCCCTGGCCTACCTGCACCTCGGCAATGTCGAGCGTGCCACGGGCCTGGCGTCGCATGCCCGCAGCCGCCACACGGAGGATGGTGACCGGCACGCACTAGCGCACGTGGCGGATACGGAAGCGCAGATCGCCCTGGCCGCCGGGGATACCGCCGCAGCCCTGCGGCTCAGCGAAGAATCCCTGGGTCATGCGCAGGCCTCCGAGAACCGCCGGGCCGCGGTGAGCAGCCTCCTGACGCGAGCCCGTGCCCAGGTCGCGGCGGGCGACCCTGACGCAGCGGCCAGCACCTACAGCCGCGCCGCGGACGAGATCCGCGAGCACGGTCCCCGCAGCCGGCTCAAGGAGGCCCTCGGTGAGTGGGCCGAGGTGTTGGCGAACCAGGGACGGCACGACATGGCTTATGCCCTGACCCGAGAGGCCCTGCTCGCCGCCTCCGATACCACACCCCGGCCGGAGCCGGCCCAGGCTCGCACGCCGGCTCCTTCCCGCGCGTAGGCACAGCTCCGGCCTCCCGCGCTTAGCCACAGCTCCAGCCTGGCGAGAGGCGCCCGGGGGATCAGCGCCTCGCAGCTGCTCGCCCGACGTGGTCCCTGTCCCGCCGCGCGGACGGGGCCGAGACAGGGGAGCGCTGGACGAGTGCTGGTCTGGTGCTCCATGCTGGGGCGGTGAGCCGTGACGATCTGGCGACCGAGCTGCTGGCCGCACTGGACGCCGGTGACCTAGCCTTGGAGTTCCAGCCAGAGCGGCGCATCGCGGGAGCGATGGGCCAGGCTGGAACGATCTGGTCGGTCGAGGCCCTCGTGCGGTGGCGGCATCTGAGGCGAGGCGTCGTGCCGCCGGACGTCTTCCTGCCCATGGCGGAGGAGACCGGTCTGATCGAGCGCATCGGCAGCTGGGTGCTCCGCCAGGCCGTCGCTCAGGTGCGAACGTGGCAGGCATCCGATCCGGCCTACGCGGGACTGAGCGTCGCGGTCAATCTTTCGCCGCGGGAGCTGGCGCGTGACGATCTCGTGGCTGACGTACGCCAGGTGCTGGCGGAGCACGATATGGAGCCCGGTACCTTGACCGTGGAGATCACCGAGGCAGCCCTCGACCGGGATCGTTCGGTCGCGACCGCCACGCTGGATGCGCTGCGCCAGACGGGCGTGCGGATCGCTCTGGATGACTTCGTCGGTGGCCAGGATCTCCTGTCGCGACTGCACGGCGTACCCCTCGATGCGCTGAAGCTGGATCCCAGCCTGATAGCCGGGCTGGGCAGCGCCGATGCGGACGATGCCCTGCGTTCTGTGTTGAGCACCGCTCGCAACCTCGGGCTTCAGACGATCGGGGAAGGAGTGGAGACGCGCCAGCAGCTCATCGCGCTGCGCAACCAAGGTTGCGACCTGGCCCAGGGATACTTCTTCGGCAAGCCTTTGGGAGCGGCTGGGATCAGCGCGGTATTGCGCGCCGAGCGACGTCCCCGGGGACATCCCACCAGCGGCAGCCGTTGAGGGGTACCGGCGCTACGGCACTGAGCCGGAAGACTGCTGCAAGCGCGCACATGTTCTGGACCTTCCGCTGCCAACGCGGGTAAGGTGGGCAGTGACAGGTCGTGAGCGGCCGCCCGACGTGGGCGCCCCTCGGCCGCGGGAAGGATTCAAAGGCGCACGATGACCATCAAGACCGAAGCGAGCTACGACGAGCCCGGGCTTCTCATCCAGCTGGAGCCGGAGGCCGCCCGCCTCTACGACCGTCACGACAAGGTCGCCCAGGAGTGGTTCCCGCACGACTTCATCCCCTACCGCTTGGGTCGCGACTTCGACAAGGAGCCCTGGACGCCCGACCAGCCGCGGCTCACCGGTGTTGCCCAGGTGGCCTTCGAGATCGGCCTGCTCACGGAGGACAACCTGCCCTCCTACCACCGGCTCATCCACGGCATGTTCGGCAAGGGCGACGGCGCCTGGATCAACTGGGTCGGTCGCTGGACGGCGGAGGAGGGGCGCCACGCCATCGTCTTGCGCGACTACCTCACGGTCACACGGAACATCGACCCCATCATGCTCGAGCGAGGACGCATGTACCAGCTCCAGCAGGGCTATGACCATGATGCGCCCGACACGCTGCACGGCCTGGCCTACGTAGCGTTCCAGGAACTGGCCACGCGCATCGCCCACCGCAACACCGGGCGCTACTCCAACGATCCGGTGGCGGACAAGATCATGGTGCGCATCGCCGCCGACGAGAACCTGCACATGGTCTTCTATCGCGACATCCTGGCTGCCGCCATCAAGATCGAGCCGTCGGCCGCGGTGGTCGCCATCGTCGATGAGGTGCTCGATTTCCAGATGCCGGGTGCCGGTATCAAGGGTTATCTGCGCAAGGCCACGCAGATGGCCAAGGCCGGCATCTACGATCTGCGCGTGCACCGCGATGAGATCCTGCTGCCCATCCTGCGGCACTGGAAGATCTTCGAGCTGACTGGTCTGGATGCGCGGGCCGAGCAGGCCCGGGTGCGGCTGGCCGAGCACCTCGACGAGCTGGATGCAGCGGCGAAGCGCTTCGAGGAGAAGCTGGTCCGCTCCTCCGTGCCGCGCATCGCGGCGCCGGCCTGAGCGCGGCCTGGGTCCCTCGGCGCGGGCCTAGGTAGCCGGGGTCACCGACCCTTCACGAGCGTTCGTGCTCGCCATCGCGCCACGTCTCACCACGTGCCGCCTCGCCGCTACCGTCCGTTCCTTCGACATCCGGCTCGATCGGCGTGCGTGGCGAGAGCGGCGCGGGGCCGGCCGCGACCCGGTCGGCGCCGATGATGTGCATCACCGCGTTGATCAGCGCCAGATGCGTGAAGGCCTGCGGGAAATTGCCCAGGTGGCGGCCGCTCTCGGGGTCCATCTGCTCTCCATAGAGACCCAGCGGACTGGCCTGAGCGAGCAGCTTCTCGCACAGGCGACTGGCGCGGTCCAGCTGGCCGATCTCTACGAGAGCCGAGACGAGCCAGAAGGAGCAGATGGTGAAGGTGCCCTCCTCGCCGGAGAGGCCGTCGTCCGTCTCCTCCACCCGGTAACGCATGACGAAACCGTCCTTGGTGAGCTCCTCCGCGATGGCCTGCACCGTCCGGCGCACACGCTCATCCTCGGGCGGCAGGAAGCGCACCAGCGGCACCAGCAGCAGCGAGGCGTCCAAAGCCTCCGTGTCGTAGTGCTGGGTGAAGACGCCCCGGGCATCCACCCCGTTGGCGCACACATCGGCATGGATCTCGTCGGCGGCCGCCTGCCAGCTCGCGGCCAGCTCGGCGTCGCCGCGCAGCAGTGCCAGGCGGGTCCCCCGGTCCAGCGCGACCCAGCACATGACCTTTGACGAGGTGAAGTGCTTCGGCTCGCCGCGCACTTCCCAGATGCCCCGGTCGGGCTCGCGCCAGTGCGTGAGCGCCGCTTCCACCTGCCTTACGAGGATGGGCCAGATGCGCTCATCGAGGTGGTCGCGTGACTTGGTGTGCAGGTATACCGAGTCCAGCACGGCACCCCACACGTCGTGCTGACACTGGTCATACGCACCATTGCCGATGCGCACGGGCTGCGCGCCCTCGTACCCGCTCAGATGCTCCAGGATCTTCTCTTCCAGGGCACGCTCGCCGTCGACCCCGTACATCACCTGGAGCTGCTCGTCGCGCTCGGCCACGTCGGCGATGAAGTAGAGGTAGTCATTGGCCTCCCAGTCGTAGCCCAGCGTGTAGAGGCCCCACAGTGCGAAGGTCGAGTCGCGGATCCACGAATAGCGGTAGTCCCAATTGCGCTCCCCGTGGGGCGTCTCGGGCAGTGAGGTCGTGGCGGCGGCCACGACGGCACCCGAAGGCGCGTAGGTGAGGCCCTTCAGGGTCAGCGCCGAGCGCTCCAGGAAGGAGCGCCACGGGTGGTCGGGCACCTGACCACGGGCCAGCCAGTGCTGCCAGTGGTGTGCGGTCCAGACCTGCCGGTCGTACGCTTCCTGGTAGGTGCGCGGTGGCTTGGCGTCGCCCCAGGAAAGCGCACAGAAGCGGGTCTCACCCTCCTTGATGAGGGTCCGCCCGATGGCCCGCGGCCCCTCGAAGCCCATGTTCAGATCGCTCGTCAGCGTCAACTGGACTTCCGTTCCCTCGCCACGGCACACGCCCTGGGAGTAACCCTCTCCCACGTACTGCCAGTGACCTAGCAGGCGCCCGTAGTCGAAGACCGGCTCGCAGTCCATGACCAATTGCATCTCACCATTGACACAGCGGACGGTGCGCAGCAGGACATGGCCCGCGTCGTAGTCCGTCGGGGCGCGTCGCTGCGTGGCGGCACGCTCGCGCTGGTGATCCCAGGGGCCCATGAGCAGTGCGTCACGGACGATGACCCAGCCACCACGGGTGCCCCAGCTCGTCTCCACCACCATGGTCCCGGGCAGATAGCGGCGCGCGGCGGGCACCATGACGTCGGCGGGACCGAAACGGAAGCCACCCGCATCGCGGTCAAGGATGGCGCCGAACACGCTGGGTGAGTCCATGCGCGGCACGCACAGCCACTCCACGTTGCCGCTCGGCGCGACGAGGGCAGTGGTCTCGCAGTCGGAGAGGAAGCCGTACTCGGCGATGGGTGGGAACGGGGATGCGCCAGCGTAGGCGAGCATCCGCGTAGGATCCTCCTGCGTCGTTCGACGATCTGTGACCATGCTTCCCCTTGCCTGTGAAGTGCGGACAGTCTCGCATCCATCCCTCCCGCTCGCCGAGGTTTCCGGCGGCACTCCCCGCGCCGACCGGTACGGGCCGGCCGCCGTGGCGTGTTTCAGCGGCATGTTAAAAAGGGACTAGACGTTGCACCCCCGCGCAGCGCATACTGCCTCGACCAGTCCCGTCACACCACGGAGAGCTACCTAACCAAAGAACGCCGTTGCAGCAGGAGCCTGGCGGGCCCCAGCCCGCATCACGCCTCCCGGACCATCCCCCAGGGCGGTCCCCCTCGGCATCGTCTCTCCGGCGTCTCGGCGCCGGCTGCCGGCGCCGCCTCGGTCCACTCCTGCTCACGGCCAAGACTCAACCGTCGCCGCTCATTCGAGCGGTGTTCTGGTTGGAGGGAGGATTCGCCAGCCCATGCAGTCCGTGTCCGAAGGTCCCGCCGTTCGTCGCCTGACCCTTGCGAACTCGCGCACCAGGCAGCAGCGCCTCGCCGCCGTGGTGACCGCGATATTCCTTGCCGGGACCGTCGCCGGAGCGCTCACGTTGACCGTCCCATCGGAGATGGTCAGCGCGGACGTCAAGACCCCCAGGGCCGTCATCATCGTGGGCCCTTCTTCCAGCTCGACCAGCCAGTACCTTGAGGAGGGAGAAGCGATCGCCGACGAGGCCCGGGACGCCGGGATGGAAGTGACGCGCATCTTCCATCCCCGGGCGACATGGGAGCGTGTTCGCCCCGCGCTGCGGGGAGCGAACCTGGTCGTCTACTTCGGGCACGGCAACGGCTGGCCGAGCCCATACGCGCCGTTCCAGGAGAACACCAAGAACGGCTTCGGGTTGAACGCATACGAGGGAGCCTCCTCCGGATCGCATGTCTACTACGGCGGCAACGTGATCCGGGAAAAGGTGCGCCTGGCGAACAACGCTGTGGTGGTGCTGTACCGCTCCTGCTACGCCTCCGGGAACGGTGAGGATGGTGCCCCTGTGCCCAGCAGGAGCGTGGCTCTTCAGCGAGTCGACAACTTCGCAGCGGCCTTCCTGCACAGAAACGTCGGAGCTGGCGCGGTCATGGCCTTCGGCAGCAGGCAGTTCATGGACCTGCCGGCGCTGCTCATGAAGCCGGACAAGACCATGGACGCGATCTTCCGGACCCGCAGCTCGGAGTCCGGCTGGCGCAACAGCGGCTGGATCGGCACGGATGATTTCTACGCCGGCTCCGACCGCACGGGCGGTGCCCGGATGCACCTGGATCCGCACCCCGCTGATGGCTACAAGCGCGCCATCACCGGGGACCTCGAGTTGACCACCTCCGAGTGGCTCAGCGAAGCCTCGGAGCCGGAGCCGGAGCCGGAGCCGGAGCCCTCGCCGTCGCCCGACCCCTCGCCCTCGCCCGACCCCTCGGCCTCGCCCGAGCCCTCGCCCGACCCCGAGCCGGGTCCGGATGAGGATGCCCCGCAGCTCATCGAGCTGAGCGCCTCGGCGGCCGACTCGAGCACATCGGAGGAAGGTGGCTCCGTCACCTTCAGCCCTGATGGCGACGGCGTGGCCGATAGCATCCTGCTGGCCCATCGCGCCTCGGAGCCGAGCTGGATCGACGTTTCCATCGCTGATGCGACCGGCAGGAAGGTCCGGGAGCTGTCGAGCTGGTCATCAACGAAGAGAGGCTCATCGGAATGGGACGGCGAGGACGTCACCGGACGCCCGGTGCCCGATGGCCTCTACCGGATCTCCGCCAAGGCTCGTAGCGCAGCCGGCGCTCGAAGTGCCCCACTCGATGTGGAGGTCCACGCGCTGGTCCTGCTGCGCGGCGGCAGCTGGGACACCGTCGCTGTGCATGGCGCCGACGGAGATTCGCTCGCCCGAGCGGCCGCTTTCGAGGCGGAGCTCCTCGACGACGCTACCACCATGGTCCAGGTGGAAGACGCGGCGGGTGACGTCGTGCGCACGATCCTGCCGGAGGCCGCTTCTGCCGCCGGTCCCATGCACGTCCCGTGGAACGGGCGGGGCCGTGGGGGCGACGCCCTCCCGTACGGGCGGTATTGGGCGGTCGCCTCGGCCGCCACGGACTCCGGGATGGTCGGCCAGCGCGCCAAGATCTGGGTAGGCCCGTATCGCGTCAGGCTCAGCGACCGCAAACCACGACGTGGTCAGGACATCCGCATCACGGTGACCACCACGGAGCCGCAGGGCTCCAGCCCTCGGTTGACCATCAGCCAGCCAGGGCTGGCAGGGTACTGGTGGGACACGGCCCGGGTCGACTCCGATACGTACCGCGCCTACGTGAAGCTCAAGTCCGGCGGCCAGGCGGGTAAGGTGCTGCTGAGCGTGGACGGCAAGGACGTCGGCGGCCAGCGCGACAGCTACCGGACCTCGTTCCGGATCAGCTGAGCGAGCTCGCTCCATGCGGTGCCTATGGCGACCGGGCGGGTGTAGTGCACGTCCGGTCGTAGCCGGCGGTCCACGATGACGTCGACCATCGCCCTGGCCGATCCGTGGGGCAGGACGATGGTAGCCACCGGCTCGTCGGGCAACCGGCCGGCGAAGGCGTAGCGGCGGGTGCCCTCGGCGGGTTCCGACCCGGTCAGCGTGCCCGTCCAGATGGCGCGCTGCTCGTGGACCGCCCGGCGCGCCAGCGACTCCACGCGTACACCACCGCCCAGGTCGATGCCGACGTTGAAGCCACCGCTGCTGTAGTCGGTGGAGACCACCAGCTTGACCTCCACGCGGGTCTTGCCGGGGGCCAGTTCCTGGGCAGTCTCGATGGCGCCCTGGAACGCGGCTCCGGGCGCCAGCGGCCGGGGCTCGATGGAGATGGTGAAGGCGTCGCCGTCCCTCGCTCCCTCTACCCGCTGCTCGAGCGCCGCGGGATCGACGCCCGAGATGGTCTCCGCCTTGAGAGGCACCACGATGTCCCGTTGGACGGACGGATCACGGCCGCCCACGTCGATGGAGATCGACAGACGCCACTCGAGGCGTAGGACGCCGCTGTGGAAGCTGGGCAGCGCGTCGGGCGGCAGGTCGAACTCGAAGGGGAACGAGTGGTGGCTACCGGCTTCCAGGACCGTCGGTACCGAGAGTGACAGCTCCTGACGCCAGGCGTCGCTGGACTCCCAGCGCCGGTCCACGCGCGATCCACCGCGAGCCGACGGATCGGTCACCTCGTAGGCATATTCCTCGTGCGCCACTAACGAGGCCGCCACGCCGCGCGCCTCGAGGCGGCGTGAGGCCACGAACGACGCCGTTCCGCGCAGTGATCCGCCCGGCACAGCCTCGTCCCTGCCACCCTCGATCTCCAGGGTCCAGTCGCCGCCGCTGTCCAGGATGCCGCCCAGGCCCATCGCTCATCCTCCCTGCCGTTACGCGTGATGCCTCAGGCGCTGATGGTGGCACGTCGAGCGACGCGTGGCGCCTTCCACTGGTCCGGTAACGCGTCCGAGACCCAGGCGCCGGTCATCGAAGTCAACGCGGGGCGTACACTGGACGACGCCCGGGGACTGTCCCCGAGTGACGACGAACGAGGTACGGATGACCAAGCATTCGAAGCGAGAGCGCGAGCGGCGCGCCCAGGAGAACGAGCGAGCGGTCCAGATCGAAGCCGCGTGGCGAGCCAGCGTGCCGTCGGCCACGGCCGCAGCTTTCGCTCGATCAGTGGAGGCGGCCCGAGAGCGCGGCCCAGCCCCCAAGCAGCCGGACATGGCGCCGGGCACCGCTCCGCGCCCGCCCCGACCCGGCCATGAGCCCCGCCCGCCGAAGGAGCCAGCCCGTCCGCGGAGGGGTGGTTGATGCGAAAGCGCAAGGTCAACTACCCGCCCGCCAGGACAGCCACGAAGCGCGCGCCCGCGCCCGGCGTGGCAGGCGGCCCGCCGATGGTCCGCCCTACCGTGGCCACCATCAACATGCAGGCACGCGCCGGTCGCGGCGACATCAAGACCGGCGATCGTGTGCGGATCGTCGGGCCGGGCCTGTACTCGGGTGAGGACGCCGTAGTCGAGTCCGTGGTAGGGGGCGTGATCCCGGCGGCCCTCGTTCGCACCGACGCCGGCCGATCGCGACGGGTACGCACGGTCGATCTGGAGCCCGTCGACGAGCCAATGCCACCGGAAGCAGCCGCCCCCGCGGAGACTGCCGAGACCTAGGCGCGGGAGGTCGACTCCCACTCCGGCGAGGGCCGCTCCAGGGCCTCGGACGGGACCCGCTCTCGACCTTCCAGCTGGCGGACCGCCTGGCGTGCCGTGAGCCCGACGATCGACGTGTAGGTCGGGTAGGCCAGCTCGACCCGGCCGATCGCCTCGGCCGTCATGCCCGCCGCCATGGCCGCCGCGGCCAGCTGGACGACCTCCACGGCCTGCTCACCCACCACGTGCGCCCCGAGCAGCTTGCCTTCATCGGCTGAGAAGATGAGCTTGCAGGCGCCCTCCGGCCGTCCATCGACCACCGCGCGGTCGATGTCGGTATAGGGCACCGTGGCGGCCACGATCGGCCCTTGTCCCGCCGCAGTCTCCTCCGTGAGGCCTACGCTTCCGTACTCGGGATCGGTGAAGCCGCCATGGGGGACTATACGGTGGCCGGCCACCGCGTGGCCATCGGTGACGGCGTTGGCGGCCGCCACGCGCCCTTCCAGGATGGCGCTCTGCACCAGCATCATGCGGCCGGTGACATCGCCGGCGGCAAAGATCCCCTCGGCCGTCGTGCGCAGCGTGTCATCCACCACGATCCGGCCGCGCTCGGTGGTCACGCCGGAGGCCGCCAGGGCCAGCTCCTCGACGTTGGCCGGCCAGCCCACGGCGAAGACCACGACGTCGTCATCCGCGACCTCTTCCGTGCCGGCCGCATCGCGGTAGATAAGGCGGATGCGGCCAGCTCGTCGCTCGAGCCGTTCGACGCCGCCGATGCCGGTCAGGGTCTCCACGCCACGCTGCCCGAGCGACGCGGCCAGCGTGCTGGAGATGAGCGCATCCTCCCCGGGCAGCAGGCGCGGCGCCAGCTCCAGCAGACGAACCCGTGTGCCGAACGAATCGAAGATGGTGGCCAGCTGCACGCCGGTGGCGGCCCCACCCACGATGGACATCGAGCGCGGCAGCCGATCCAGCCCCCAGATGTCGCTGTGCGTCAGAGCCAGCTCTGCGCCGGGCAGCGGCAGGCGTCGGGCGTGGCCACCCACGCAGAGGATGATGCGGTCGGCCTCGAACTCCCGGCCATCGAGCAGGCCGATCCGCCGCGGGCCGACGAACCTCGCCTCGCCGGTCTCCTCGTGGACCGTGACGCCGACGCGCTCGAGGTGGTGGCGCAACTGCTTCTTCTCATGGAGGCGATAGATGATGCGCTGCGTCTCGCTGAGGAGCGCGGCGAAGTCCACCTCGGCGGGCGGTAGCGCGATGCCGTAGGCTGGAGCCTGCGCTGCGTCTCGCACCAGGCGGGCAGCACGGGCGAGGACACGTGTCGGAGCGCATCCGTCGTCCGTGCAGGTGCCGCCCAGCAGGGTCCGCTCCAGGAGGGTGACGCTCGCCCCGAGCTCGGTGGCGCGAAGCGCGGCGGTGACCCCCGCCGGACCGCCACCCAGGACAAGGATGTTCACTTGCACAGTCTCGCGGACCGCGCGGCAGTGTGCCACCGTTGGCGGGAGACGTCTCGCCCGATCGTGGAGGCACCCTTCAGGGAGGGATTCATGACCCAGGACCGATGGACCGCGGTCGACAGCTACATCAACGACCTGCTCGTACCGCCCGACTCGGTGCTGGAGGCGGCTCTCGAGGCCAGCGAGGCGGCAGGACTGCCGGCCATCCAGGTCGCCGCGAACCAAGGCAAGCTGCTGCACCTCCTGGCGCGCCTCCAGGGGGCACGGAGCATCCTGGAGGTCGGCACGCTGGGCGGCTACAGCACCATCTGGCTGGCGCGCGCGCTGCCGGTCGATGGGCGCCTGGTCACGCTGGAGCTGGATCCGCGGCACGCCGAGGTCGCTCGCAGCAATCTCACGCGGGCAGGGCTCGCCGAGCGCGTGGAGGTGCGCGTCGGACCGGCTGTGGAGACGCTCGCGCGCCTGGCCGACGAGGACGCCGGGCCCTTCGACCTGGTCTTCATCGATGCCGACAAGGAGGGCTATCCCGACTATCTCGGTTGGGCACTGCGGCTCACGCGACCGGGCAGCCTGGTCGTGGCCGACAACGTGGTACGAGACGGCGCGGTGATCGATCCGGCCAGCAGCGACCCGCGGGTGCAGGCGATGCGCCGCTTCACGCAGCTGCTCGCCGACGAGCCGCGCCTGGACGCGACGGTGCTCCAGACGGTGGGCAACAAGGGCTACGACGGGCTCGCCTTCGCCCTGGTGGTCAAGGACCGGTAAGGATGCGCCGGGCCGAGTGATGACCGAGCCATCTACCAGCCTGACCCGAGGGTTCCTGTTCGCTGACCTGCGTGATTACACGCGTTTCGTGGAATCCCACGGCGACCAGGCGGCGGCGGAGCTCCTCACGCGCTACCGACTGCTCGTCCGGGAGGTCATCGCTCGGTCCTTGGGCGCCGAGATCCAGACGGAGGGCGACAGCTTCTACGTGGTCTTCACCTCGGCCAGCGCCGCGGTCAACGGAGGGCTCGCGATCCTCGAGGCCGCCGCGGCTGCCGGAAGCAGGCCCGGGGACGTTGCGATCAAAGTCGGTGTCGGTGTGCACGCCGGCGAGACGGCCGAGACACCTGAGGGATTCGTGGGATCCGCGGTCAATCTGGCTGCGCGGATATGCGCGTTGGCGGGTCCCGGCGAGCTGTTGGTAAGCGACACCGTCCATGGCCTGACGCGGACCTTCCTAGCGGTTCAGTTCGTGCCGCGCGGGCGCCGGCGGCTGAAGGGGATCGCGGAGCCGGTCCTTGTCTATCGGGTCCTGCCTCCGACGGCGGGCGCCCAGCCGGTTCGATCTGGAGCCGGCGCACGAGGGCGGTTGAGCGGGTCACGGATGCTTGTCGCGGCCGCCATCGGCCTTTCGCTTGCGCTGTTCGCTACGGGCGGGCTCGTGGGTCTGCTCACGGGCGCCGGTCCCTTCGGTCGGTTCGATACGTTCTCGTCGCCGGACAGCTCGTCAAGCGCGAGCGCGTCGTCATCTGGAGATCTCGGTACCAACAGCGCCGACCCGAGTCCGGCGCTGACCGCCGCCGAGGTGGAGCTCCTCCGCAAACTGCCCGCGGCGATCAGTGAGGACTGCGTGTCGGGGTCCGTCGTCGAGGGATCCGCCGGCGGTTCGGTCAGCCTGCGCTGCCAACTGCCGCTCAGCGCCGCAGCCGAGACGGTCTGGGTCGACGAATTCCCGACGCCCGAAACGCTCGCGGGGGCGTTCTCGGACGCAGCCGCTCGTACGCGGGCGCCTCCGGGCGACTGCGAGACCATGCCGCTCGCCAATGGCACCTGGGAGGTGCCGAACGTTCATTCCGGGAAGTTGCTCTGTCACCCAGAGGACGACGCCGCGTGGGTCGTGTGGACCTATGACGACGACCGAGTCCTGGTCAGAGCGCGGCGCGGGGGCGGCGATTGGGAGGCGCTCCACGCCTGGTGGAGGCAGACCGCCATCTTCTGGCGCGCTCGCTAGTGTCGGCGTCGCTCTATGCGTCGGGCGACTGAATGAAGAGCGTCTCGAGCTGCCACCACCACGTGCTCGTGTCCGTCTCCAGCGGACCCTGCGTCGATCCCAGGCGGTCGCTTCGAGCGTCGCGGAGAAGCGCGCTCCAGCCAAACAGGATGGGTCTGTCTTCGGCCAGGATCCGCTGGTGTTCTTGATAGAGACGTGCTCGGTCCGGCAGGTCGTAGGTTGCACGCGCCTGCGCGAGCAGCTCATCGCTCTCCGGGCTGTCGTAGCCCATGAAGTTGAAGCCCAGTGGGTTGGATTCCGTCACGATCGCGCTCGAGTCGAAGATAAAGGAGGGATCCGGGTCCGGACCTGTCCCCCACCCGGAAAAGACGGCATCCCACTGTTGGTCTGCTCCGGGCGGACGCAGTGGCCATTCGATCGCAGCGACGAGGTCATCGTACGACATCGGCTGTGGGACGATCTCGATCCCGCAGTCTTCCACCTGAACAGCCAGGAGCTCGAGGAAGCGCAGGAAGTCCGGCCGACTCTCCCATACCGGGACCGTGGTCGCTAGGCGCCGTTCTCCGATGCGGTAGATGCCGTCGTCACCGCGTGTCCAGCCGGACGCCTCGATCAGCTCCCGGCCCCCAGCGACGTCGCGCGGCAGTCGCGGCAGATCGGCCTCGAACGCCCACATCGAAGGGGTGATGGGTGAGTAGATCGACACTCCTTCGCCGCCGGTGGCCGCTGCCACCGTCTCGTCCTTGTCCACGCATCGCTCCACTGCCGCCCGCAGGTTCGGATCCGCGAAGAGCCGGCCCTCGCGCAGGTTGTAGTGCAGGCCGAAGAAGCCGAGCGCGTTGTACTCCACCCAGGCCACTCCTGGAGCGTCTCCGATACCCTCGGCGATCAGGTTCTCTCCGACGTTGAACGGCTGGAGGAGCCAGTGCATGGCGCCGCTGCGGACCGCCTCGATCGCCTCGGCGCTGGAGCGAATGAGCCTCACCTCGATCCGCGCTGTGGCGGGCATGCCGTGATGGAAGGCATCGAATGCCTCCAGCTGCATGCTCACCCCCGGATCGATCGACACCACACGCCACGGGCCGCTGCCCACAGGTGTAGGAGGATGGTTGAGGATCGCGTAGGCGGCGGAAATCGCATCGATTCCCGTCAGGCTCAGCGCATCGGTGACGTCCGTCAGCACGCGCCCGAGGTACTCGAAGTACGCGCATTCGTCGAATGCTCCACCGGGACCGGTGGCGAATGCGTCGCGGCTGCGAAGCTCGCGGCCGACATCGGCGATGGCCAGCTCGGCTTCCGCGAGCAGCGTCTCCTCGAATGGTGCGCACTCCGGCAGGTCGTTGGGACCCAGCGGCGCCACCCGAGAGGCCAGCGCTCCCAGCCACGCCGGATCGGCGCCATCCGCGGCTTCGACGAACTCGGCGAAGGCTCCCTCCACGCGTGCTCTCGGCTCGATGCGTACCCCGGGCAGGATAATGGTCGTGAACGCCGGATCGGGTTCCGCCAAGCGGAATTCCACGGTCCGCTCGTCGAGCGCCGTCGCCGCGGCGAACCGCTCCAGGTCGGGGTTCACGCATATCGGCAACCGACACTCCTCGCTCAAGAGCAGCTGGTAAGTGAAGGCCACATCGTCCGCGGTCAGAGGCGTCCCATCGTGAAAGCTCGCCTCGCGCAGACTGCAGGTGATCGCGAGGAGGTCTTCGCTGACCGCGCATGGCGCCTCGGCCAGGTCAGGTACGGGAGACTGCGTCTCGTCCGACCGGTACACGCCGCTGTACACGAACTGCCCCACGACGCCATCCCACAGGCTGCCGTTGGGATGGAGCGAGTAGAACGGCAGGTCGCTCGGGATCAGGCTGAAAGCGCTTCCCAGCGCCTGCTCATCGGGAACGTGCACGCCCACGATCATGGTCTCCGCAGCAGACGGAGGCACCGAGACGGGCGCCGACGTAGTCGGCCCCGGTGGTAACACGGCACTGCACGCGACGACGATGAGCGCCAGGGCCGCTGACGCTGATCCCCGGAGTCGTCGAGGTGCCCTCGCCGTGTGCGGTTCGGGCCGCAGGTATGGCTGTATCAGCACCATCGGTATCGAGCGTCGGAGAGGGGCGGCCGAAAGCCTGCGCGGCCCGAAAGACCCCACTGCAGTGCCGATCAATGCGAGCCTCGTCCCCC
>Ga0136615_10000444_pt1 | contig 19019 bp, 20 predicted proteins | sample AntDrymUQ2882206_2_FD_106647 | JGI IMG/M metagenome (GOLD analysis project Ga0136615, IMG submission 106647) | Polar desert sand microbial communities from Dry Valleys, Antarctica - metaG UQ288 (22.06) | ecosystem: Environmental > Terrestrial > Soil > Desert | place: Antarctica: Dry Valley...
AAGGTGACCTCCCGTCGCAGGCCCCGGCTGCCACAAACAGCCGTAAAAGCCCTGCACAGGAGGTCATTCTTCATTCTGGACCGGACAGAACCCGCCTACCCCCATCGGTGGATTCGGGCTTAGTACAACCGGATCGTCGGCAAGCGCTACAAGTGGGGCGGCGGTCACGCCAAGCTCATCGACACGGGCTATGCCTGCTCGGGGCGCCGTGGGCTACGGCCTGATCAAGGACGGGCTGCTGCACACGACGATGGTCAGCGGCAGCTTCGCGCGCTGGGGCGCGACCGGCGCCGGCCGCTGGGTCACGATCTACGCCCACCGGTCGCACGTCTACATCGAGGTCGCCGGGCTGCGCCTGGACACGAGCTCGGGCGGCGGGCGCGGCGTGCGCAGCGGCGTGCGCTGGCGCCCGCCGATCGGCCCGCGCCGGGGCTTCAAGATCCGCGACCCGGTCGGGCTCTGAAGCCGGCGCCCGACGCCGCGTATGTCAGCCGGATCCGGCGGACGGCGTCGGGCACGTCGAACGTCATCGTGCGGTTGCCGCGTTAGGCGACTTCGATCGCCGCGGTCGCGCGGGGCACCGCCGGCGCCGCGACCGCGACCGCGGCCGCGGTCGCCGCGGGCGCGCGCCGCGGCCGCAGTCCCGGCACGAACAACGCGACGACCGCGCCGAGCGCGAGTACCCCGGCACCGATTGGCAGCGCGGCGACGACGCCGTCGCTGAACGCCTGCGGCGTCGCGTAGGAGCCGTGCGCGCTGAACACGGTCGCCAGCACCGCGACGCCCATCACGCCGCCGAGCTCGCCGCCCAGATGCCCAGCGCCATCCCGCGCCTGGCGGCCGGCACGGCCTCCGACAGGAGCGTCAGCGTCAGCGGCAGGACGATCGCCGCGCCGAGGCCCTGCAGCGCGCGGGCGGCGATCAGGCCCTCGATCGTCGGCGCGAGCGCGGCCAGCGCGCTGGCGAACGTGAACATCCCCAGCCCGATGACGAACATCCGCTTGCGGCCGAAGCGGTCGCCGAGCGCGGCGCCGGTGATCAGCAGCACGGCAAACGTCAGCGTGTACGCGTTGACCGTCCACTCCAGCGACTCGATCGATCCACCGAGGTCGAGGCGGATCGACGGCAGCGCGACGCCGACGACGAGGTTGTCCAGCGCGGTCATGAAGAGCGCGATCGAGACGATCGCGAGGGTCCAGCCGGAGCGGGGCTGCGAGGGCGTGGGCATGGCGGTCATCCTCCGTTCGAGCCACGGAGTGTGAGCGATCACTCACTACAGAGGCAAAAAAGAGGCGGACGTCAGCATTCGTCGCCCTCCGGGGGCGCCTTGAGCAGCAGCCGGGCCCAGTGCTCGTCGACATCCTGCACCTGCATCGCGGCGAGCACGTTGAGCAGCATCCCGTGGGCGAAGAAGTCGCGCACCTCCTGCGGTGTGGCGTCGGTCTCGCGCTCGACGATCTCGACGAGGCGAGCGAAGCCGCGCCGCATCTGCTCGCGGATCGCGGGATCGTCGGACGCGGCGTGCGCGTGCAGCTGGTTGAGCAGCAGGTTGCGGTCGCCGAGCAGGCCGATGTACGCCGTGCCCATGGCGTGCATCACCGGCTCGCCGGCCCGCCGCGCCGCAGCGGCGGCGTCGGTGAACGTGCGCTCGATGCGGTCGTTGCAGCGCTCGACGAGCGCGCTGAAAAGCTCGGCCTTCGTGGGAAACAGGCGAAACAGGTAGGCCTGGGAGATGCCCGCGGCCTTGGCGATGTCCATCGTCGGCGTGCCGTGCAGCCCGCGCGCTGCGAAGACGCGCTCGGCCGCTTGGAGGATCTCCTCGCGGCGTTCCTCGGCGGTGGAGAGGGTGCGGGGACTGGTCATGGCCATGTGTGAGTATGCACTCACTCACTCCTCATGTCAAGTCGCTACTTGCGCTTGCGGACGATCAGCACGACGGCGACGATCATCAGCGCGAGCGCGACTCCCTGAAGTCCGAGCGAGACGCCCTGCGGGCTGTCCTCGGTGGCCGACTTGATCGCCTGGAACGTGATCGACGCGCCGAAGAAGACGGTGATGCACCAGAGGACGGTCTTGCGGCTCACGCTCGCGCACCCTACGCGACGGTTAGACTCGATGGCGGACCGTGCTAGGCGGGGAGTCAGCGGTGCCCTGTCGCTCGTAATCCGCTATAGCGAGGCCGAATCCCCTCTCGAGGGGCGCGGCCTTCGGGGTCAGCCCGCCTGCGGTGGTGCTGATGGCCCGGGTCCCGCGCGGTGTCGGCCCGTGAATCAGGTCAGGTCCGGAAGGAAGCAGCCTTAAGCGGTCACCGACATGCGCAGCGGGAGTGCCCAGGCCGGAGCCATCGCAGTCGCAAGCGCCCGGAGAACGTGCCTCGGAGGAGGGTGCACGGTCCACTTCTTTGCTCGCTCGCCTGCCCGCCTCATCAGCGCAGGTAGGCGATCGAGCGCTCGATCGCGGTCCCCGACTCGGGCATGGAAAGTCACGGCCGCGGGCTCGCGTAGTGGCGCCAGGAGTCGTTGCGGTCCACCTGCGTCCAGCCCGCGGGCGGCGGCGGGAGCCGCTTGTCGCGGTCGCGGCGATCGAGGATGTAGTCGCGCGCGACCTTCGCCGTGGCTGGCAGGAGGTAGCTGCCGCGGCGCGGCAGGCCGTCCTCCTGCGCGTCGACGAGCGCACCTGGTTCGAGCTCGAGCCAGAGCGCGAGCAGCGGGATCGGGCGGCGGTTGGGCGCGGCGACCGGCCGCGGCAGCGGCGCGTCCCGCACGAGCTCGCCGAGCGCGCTCTGGATCGCCTCCTGCCTGGCCAGCGCGTTGTCGAGGCGGTCGATCCGCCCGATCTGGCCCGGCACGAACACGGCGAGCGCGAGCAGCGCCGCGGCGGCGAAGCGCGCCCACCATGTGCGCTCGCGGCCGGGCGCCAGCTCCCGCCAGCCGAACACCCCGGCGCCCGCGAAGATCGCCAGCAGCGTCGCGCTCAGCAGCAGGTAGCGGGTGATGATCGGCAGGCCGGCGGCGGCCAGCACGCAAAACGCGCACAGCGCGAGCAGCCCCGCGGCAGCGCCGAGCCGTACGCGGCGGTCGCGGCGCCACGCCAGCGCGAGCAGCCCTCCGCCGGCCGCAGTCAGCAGGACGGGCTCGCGCAGGATCTCGCCGAGGCGCCGCGGCACCGTGGTCGGCACGTGCTCGATGCCGGTCACGCGCCCCAGCAGCGCGGCGTTGTCACGCGTGCCGGTCAGCGAGTGCAGCGGGTCGGCCGTCAGCAGCAGGTCGTGCAGGGCCCACAGCAGCGGCGCACTGGCGGCGAGCAGCACGAGCGGCGCAGCGTCGCGCCAGGCGGCTGAGCGCCGCGGCCCAGCGCGGCTCGCCGCCGAGCGCAGCCCCGGCCACAGCAGCCACAGCAGGTAGACCGCGCTGAACAGCCACGCCTCGGGCCGCAGCAGCCCGGCGACCGCCAGCAGCGCCAGCACCGGCCCGCCGACGCGCGGGCGGCGCGTCTCGACCAGCAGCGCGCCGAGCACGAGCACGAGGAACGGGATGTCGACGTAGGCGCGCGCGCCGAAGTCGAGCACCGGCACGCGCGTGAGGACGATCAGCGCGGCCAGCGCGCCGGCCGCCGCGTTGAACCATTCGCGCCCGAGCGCGAAGACGACCCAGCCCAGCAGCGCAAGCGAGACGTACGCGAGCCCGATGACGGCGGTCGCGGCCAGCTCGCCATGCAGCCCGTCGACCCGCCACGAGCTCAGCGGTGACAGCAGCGTCGCGACGAGGTTGGCCAGTGGGTGCGGTGTCGGCGCGATCGCCACCTCGAGGTCCGGGATGTCGCCGTGCGCGAGCTGGCGGCCCCACACGAGCGCGTAGAGCGTGTCGTAGTTCACGAGCCCGGGACCCGCCAGCAGCCGCAGGGCGGCGGCGCCGACGAGCACGCCGGCGGCGAAGCGGAGACGGGCCATCGCGCGGGACGGTATCGCCGCCCGGCCGCGAAGCTATCCTCGCAAGCCCGTGTCCGATGCCCCGTCGCTCTACCGCCGCCATCGCCCGCGGACGTTTGCCGATGTCGTCGGCCAGGAGCACGTCGTGCGCACGCTGCGCAACGCCGTCAACCAGGGCAAGGTCCATCACGCGTACCTCTTCGTCGGCTCGCGCGGCACCGGCAAGACGTCGATGGCGAAGATCCTCGCCGCCTGCCTGAACTGCCGCAGCGGACCGACGATCGAGCCCTGCGGACAGTGCGACTCGTGCGTCTCGATCGCGTCGGCGACCTCGCTGGACGTCATCGAGATGGACGCCGCGTCCAACAACTCCGTCGACGACATCCGCGACCTGCGCGAGAGCGTCGTCTACGCGCCCGTCTCCGGTGGCCACAAGGTCTACATCCTCGACGAGGCGCACATGCTCTCCACGCAGGCGTGGAACGCGTTTCTCAAGACGCTCGAGGAGCCGCCGCCGAACACCGTCTTCGTGCTCGCCACCACCGAGGCCGGGAAGGTGCTGCCGACCGTCGTGGACCGCTGCCATCGCTTCGACTTCGCGCGCCCGACCGTCGAGCAGCTCGCCGCGGTCGTGCGGCGGGTCTCCGAGCGTGAGCGGATCGACATCGCGCCGGACGCGATCGCGCTGCTCGCACGCCACGCGACGGGCTCGTTTCGCGATGCGCTCGGCACGCTCGAGCAGCTCGTCACGTACGCCAGCGCCGGCGCCGACGGCGAGAGCTCGAGCGTGCGGATCGCGACCGACGACGTGCTCGCGGTGCTCGGGGTCGCCGACGCCGACCTGCTGTTCACCGCCTTCGACGCGATCGCCGCGGGAGACGCGCGCGCAGCGCTGCTGGCGGCCGCGCGGCTGACGCAGTCCGGGCGTGACGCGCTGGGCTTCGTCCGCGACCTCGAGGCGCATGCGCGCGACCTCATGATCGTCCAGATGCTCGGCGGGGTCCCCGCCGAGCTGCGGATCACGCCCGAGCGCGACGCACGCCTGGAGGAGCAGTCCAGCCGCGTCGGAACCGCTGCCATCGCGCGCCTGCTCGACCTGCTGGCGGCCGCGCTGGACGCGACGAAGAACGGCTCTGACGCGCGCACGCAGCTCGAGCTCGCGCTCGTGAAGGCCGCCGCCCCGGCCGTCGATCCCTCGACGCAGGCGCTGCTTCAGCGCATCGAGCGGCTGGAGGCGGCCCTGCGCGGCGAGTCGCCCGCGCCGCCCAGCCAGCCCGCGCCGGCGCCTGCGCCCGAGTCGCCGCCCGCGCCGCCGGCGCCGGCACCTGAGGCTCCGCAGCCGCCGTCGACCCCGGAGGTGCCGCGGCCCGCGGCGCGTGAGCCGGCCCCGGAACCCGCGGAGCAAGCCCCGGCCGAAGCCGCATCGCGCAGCGTCGCTGTGGTCGAGCCGGTCGCGCTTGAGCTCGAGAGCCTGCGCGCCGTCTGGCCCGCCGTGCTCGAGAACGTCAAGGGCGCAAACGCCCTCTGCGCCGCGCTGCTCGGCGAGACGCGCCCCGTCGCCGTCGACGGGACGCGGATCACCATCGGCTTCGCGCATGACGCGGCCTACCTGCTGCGCAAGGCCGACGACGAGGAGTACCGCGCCTGCGTATCGGAGGCGATCCGGACGGTGACCGGCGCCAGGACGCAGGTCGCGTACGTCCTCGGTGAGCCTGCTGGTGCCGACGAGCTGCCTGCCGCCGCGCCGACCGACCAGGAATGGGTCCAGCGCTTCGTGGCAGAGTTTGACGCCGAGGAGATCGACCCCGAGAGCGAGGCCAGCTGATGCCCCAGCCGAACATGAATCAGATGCTCAAGCAGGTCCAGAAGATGCAGGCGGACATGATGAAGGCGCAGGAGGCGCTCGCGAACGAGACGATCGACGCGTCGGCCGGCGGCGGCATGGTCACCGTCACGATCACCGGTGATCTGGTCGTGAAGGACATCACGATCGACCCCGACGCGGTCGATCCCGAGGACGTCGAGATGCTGCAGGACACGGTCCTCGCCGCCGTCAACGAGGCGATCCGCAAGGCGCAGGAGCACGCCGCCACCAAGATGGGCGGGCTGACCGGGGGCATGGATCTCGGCGGGCTCGGCCTGCCACCGGGCCTCGGGCTCTAGATGGTTGATTCCACGACCGGCGAAATCAACCATCCAGTCGTCGCTTGTACGCCGCGCCGATCCAGCGTCTGATCACCGAGCTCGGCAAGCTGCCGGGGATCGGTAACCGCACGGCGCAGCGGCTGGCGTTCTACATCCTGCGCGCCTCGACCGAGGACGCGACCGCGCTCGCCGACGCGATCCGCGAGGTCAAGGAGCGGATCGGCCTGTGCGAGGTCTGCTTCAACCTCTCCGAGGGCACGCGCTGCCGGATCTGCGACGACACGCGTCGTGATCCGGGCCTGATCTGCGTCGTCGAGGAGGCGCCCGACGTCATGTCGGTCGAGCGCACGCACGAGTACGGCGGGCGCTACCACGTGCTCGGCGGCGCGCTGTCGCCGATCGACGGTGTCGATCCCGACGACATCAAGCTCGCCGAGCTGTTCGCGCGCGTGATCGACCCCGCGGGCGCGATCCGCGAGGTCGTCCTCGCGACGAACCCGACGACGACCGGCGAGGCAACCGCGCTGCACATCGCAGACGTGCTGCGCGAGCGCGCGCCCGACGTCGTCGTCACGCGGCTGGCGAGCGGCCTGCCGGTCGGCGGCGATCTCGAGTACGCCGACGAGGTGACGCTCGGCAAGGCGTTCTCCGGGCGCCGGCGGCTGTAGGGGCGGGGCGCGAGCGGACCACAGCGCCGCGCGCGCCTGAGCCGGGCCGCTCAGGTGGGCCGGACCGGCTCGCGCGCGTCGCGCGTGAGCGCGCGCAGCTTCGCGATCCGCTTGAGCGCGTCGACGATCCGCTCGGCCGGGATGTCGCCGCTGCGCACGGCGGCGACGACGTCGCGGTAGGCCTCGTCCTGCTGCGCGCCTGCGCCGGGGACGACGAGCAGGTCGACGCCGGCCTTGAGCGCCTCGACCGCGGCGTCGCCGACCGTGCCGCCGGTCGTCGCGGTCGTCGCGACGAGGTTGCCGGAGAGGATCGTGCCCTGGAAGCGCAGCCGCTCGCGCAGCTCCTTGACGGCGTCGGGCATGACCGTCGCCGGCGTCACGCTGTCGAACGCGACGTAGATCGCGTTGGACATCTGCATCGCGGGCGCCGCGTTGCGTCCGCTCGCCACGGCGGCGAACGGGCTCATGTCGGCCTCGCGCAGCTGGTCGAGCCCGAGGCCGACGGGCGCGGGCCCGGCGTCGGGATCCTGCGACGCCGCCCCGTCGCCCGGAAACGGCCCGACGGCGGCGGCCACGCCGACGCGGTTGTAAGCCGCCACCGACGTCCTGATCGCGCTCGTGACCTTCGCTGGCACGTCGGAGAACGCGCGCCCCTGTCCGGGCCCGCCAGCGACGGCGATGTCGGCGTTCGGGCCGAGGTTCAGGCTCACCCCGAGCGCCTTGAGCTGTTCGGCGGTGCGCCGGGCGCTGGCGCGGATCTGGTCGCGGTTGCCCTCGCCGACGTCGACCTGCGCCAGCGGCTCGAGGTTCGGAAACGCGCTGAAGTCGCCGCCCTCCTGCTGCGCGGCGACGATCGGCGCTGGGTGGCCGGACGCGCGCGCGACCTCCTGGGCCTTCGCCGTCAGGCCCGAGAGCTGCTGGGGCTGCTCGTAGTTGGCGCGCGTCAGCAGCACCCCGCCGTAGGGCCGCGCCGCGAGGCGCCCGAAGAACGACGTGTCGCGCAGCGTGCCGGAGAAGCCGACGAGGAACAGGCCGGCGACCGCGTCGCCGGGCGCGCGCGCGATGTCGTCCGCCGACGGCGGCGGGGGGTCGGGCCCCGTGCGGGGCGACTCGCTGCGCGCAGCGAGCACGGGCGCGAGCGTGTCGATCAGCGTCCCGCCGCGACCGCCCGCGTCGTCGCTGCCGAAGCGCGATCCCGCCGGGGTGACCGGCTCGTCGCCGTCGCCGCGCAGGAACAGCACGTAGATGCCGCCGCCGAGGACGAGCAGCAGCGCGGCCGCTACGACCGCCCGGCGCGCTTGCGGTGGCAGTCGACTCACCCGCTAGCCTCCGACCGGTCCATGTCCGGCACGGTCGTCATGAAATTCGGGGGCACGTCGGTCGCTGATGCCGAGCGTCTCAGGCGCGCCGCCGCGCGGATCGTCGCCAAGCGCGAGGCGGGCAACCGCGTGGTCGCCGTGCTCAGCGCGCGCGGCAAGACGACCGACTTCCTCATCGCCGAGGCGCAGGAGATCTCACCCCACCCGGATCCGCGGGAGATGGACATGCTGCTGTCCACCGGCGAGCGCCAATCGTGCGCGCTGTGTGCGATGGCAATCAACGACCTCGGGCACCGAGCGATCTCCCTGACCGGGTCACAGGCGGGGATCGTGACAGACACGTCGCACACGAAGGCGCGCATCCTAGATGTCCGCGCCGATCGGATCCGCCAGGGTCTCGACGAGGACGCGATCGTGCTCGTCGCGGGCTTTCAGGGCGTCTCCACGACCAAGGACGTCACGACGCTCGGGCGGGGCGGCTCGGACACCACCGCGGTCGCCGTCGCGGCCGCGATCGGAGCCGACATCTGCGAGATCTACACCGATGTCGCGGGCGTCTTCAGCGCCGATCCGCGGATCGTCCCGGACGCGCGCAAGCTGCCTGTCGTCTCGTTTGAGGAGATGCTCGAGATGTCGGCGTCCGGCGCCGGCGTCCTGCAGCTGCGCTCGGTCGAGTACGCCCGCAACCACGGCGTCCGGATCCACTGCCGGTCGAGCTTCAGCGACGAGCCCGGTACCGTGGTGGTCGGAGAAGAGGAGACCGTGGAACAACCGCTCATCACCGCCGTCACGCATTCCACCGAGGAGGCGCGGGTCACGCTCAAGGGCGTCCCGGACACGCCCGGCATCGCCGGGCAGATCGCCACCGCGCTCGCCGTGGCGAACGTCAACATCGACATGATCATCCAGAACGAGCCCGTCTCCGAGGGCGCCGTCGCGGACATGTCCTTCACCGTGCCGCGCTCCGATCTGGCCGACGCGCGCGTCGCGCTGGCGCCGCTCTCCGAGGCGCTCGGGCTGAAGATCCAGACCGACGAGGCGATGGGCAAGGTCTCGGTCATCGGCGCCGGGATGAAGTCCCATCCCGGCGTCGCGGCGAAGGTCTTCACGACGCTGGGCGCCGAGGGCGTGAACATCGAGATGATCTCGACGTCCCCGATCAAGATCTCCTGCGTGATCTCGGGTGCGGCGGTGCCCGGCGCGGTGCGCGCGCTGCATGCAGCGTTCGCGCTGTCGGGCGAGGGCACGATCCGCGCCGAGCGGCCGTTCGGCGAGTTCGTATGAGCGCTGCCGGCGGGGACGGGCGTGCTGGCGGCCTGCGGGTCGCGGTCGTCGGCGCGACAGGCGCCGTCGGGACGGTCATGCTGCGGCTGCTGCGCTCGCGCGGCTTTCCGGCATCCGAGATCGTGCCGTTCGCGTCGTCGCGCTCGGTAGGCCGCGAGCTGGAGGGCGGGCTCGTCGTGCAGCCGCTCGAGGAGGACACGATCCAAGGGTTCGACGTCGCGCTGTTCTCCGCCGGCGCGACGCGCTCGCGCGAATGGGCGCAGCGGTTCGTCGACGCGGGCGCCGTCGTCGTGGACAACTCGAGCGCGTTTCGGATGGTCGACGACGTGCCGCTGGTCGTCTCGGAGGTCAACCCCGAGGCGCTCGACGGGCACAACGGGATCGTCGCCAACCCGAACTGCACGACGATGGTCGCGATGCTGCCGCTGAAGGCATTGCACGACGAGTTCTCGCTCGTGTCGATGGTCGCGACGAGCTACCAGGCCGCCGGCGGGGCCGGACAGTCGGGAATCGACGAGCTGGCCGGGCAGATCGCGCCGCTGGCCGCCGACGTGCAGCAGCTCTGCGACGACGGCGCCACGGCGGCGGCGAAGGTCGACCACGCCGTGCATAACGCGACGCTCGCGTTCAACGTCGTGCCGCTGCTCGGCACGCTCGGCGACGACGACCACACCGACGAGGAGCGCAAGCTGCGCAACGAGTCGCGCAAGATCCTCGGGATCCCCGATCTCGCCGTGTCGCCGCTGTGCGTACGCGTGCCGGTGATGGTCGGCCACGGGGTCGCCGTGCGCGCCACGTTCGCCCGCGCGGTCGACCTCGACCGCGCGCTCGAGGTCCTCGCCGCATTTCCGGGGATGGTGCTCGACGATCTCCCGACGCCGCTGGAATGGGCCGGCCGCGACGAGGTCGCCGTCGGTCGCGTGCGGCGCGACCTCGGCAACCCGACGTGCACGCTGAACTTCTTCGTCGTCGGCGACAACCTGCTCAAGGGCGCCGCGCTGAACACCGTGCAGCTGGCCGAGGTCCTGCTCGAACGGGGCCTCGTCGGCTCCGCTGCCACGCGCGCGCCTGCCGCGTAGGGTGCCGCGGTCTACTGCGCGCAACGCGCGTGGTTCTTCTCAGCGCCGGTGCCCCGACAGCGTCGCCAGCTCGCGCCGGCCCTTGACGCCGAGCTTGCGAAAGACGCTGCGCGCGTGGGTGCGGACTGTCTCGACGCTGACCGACAGCGCGGCGGCGATCTCGCTGTTGCTGCGGCCGAGCTGAAGCTGGTCGAGGACGTCGGCCTCGCGCGGCGTCAGGACGTCAGGCAGCAGCGGCGTCGTCGCGGTGGCGTGGATGGCGTGCGGCAAGACGTGCAGGCCGCGTGAGGCGAGGTGGATCGCGTTGAGCACGTCGCGGCCCTCGACGTCCTTGCCCAGGCACGCGGTCGCCCCGAGCGCGAGCAGCTGGGCGCACTCGCCGGGCGTCGGGTGGTTGGCCAGAACGACCAGATGGGTCTGCGGGTGCGCGGCGCTCAGGCGCCGGATCTCGGCGGGGGTGCGCAGGGAGCCGAAGTTCAGGATCGCGACGTGCGGCGCGTGCTCGGCGATCTCGCCGTCGAGCCTGTCGACGTGCACGCCGGTGGCGACGATCTGCAGGTGCGCATCCTCGCCGAGGAGGCTCCGCAGACCGGCGGCGACCAGATCCTCGAACTGCGCGAGCAGAACCGTGACCGGGCGGCTAGCGTCCATACGGGCGTCTTATCGGCAGATCGCCGCCGAAGGGTGAGAGCACCTCCCCCGAAGATCACCCGGCGCGGGGGAGGACGCGGGACGGCCCGATCGGCGACCATCACGACAGGGAGCGTGTAGGGCACAGATCCCCACGGGAACGGCCAGAGGGGTACAACGGAGAAGGGGCCGACGGGCCCCTTCTCCGCGAGGTCAGGCGTCGGGATCGGCGGGTGGGTCGATCGTCGCGCGCAACCGCGTGCGCGCCGCGTCGATCCGCGCGGCGGCATCCTCAGGCGCCGGCCCGGTCGCTCGCGCCGCCGCCTCGGCCTGCGGCTCTCCGGCGGCGCCCTCAGCCGCACGCCCACCCGCCTCGTACCCCGGCAGCTTCACGGGCATCGCCCGCTCGACCGGCTCCAGCCGGCGCCGTACCTGTCCCGCCAGCCGGCGTGCCCTACCCACCAGCCGGGCTCGTGCTCGTGACCTCGCCCACGACCGCCGTCGACCAGTCGATCACCGCCGTCGGCTTGACCACATGGCGCTGCAGCCCGAGCTGATCGGGCGCCAGGCCGAGCGCGAGACCGACGAGCTGGGGGAGGTGCAGCACCGGCATCGCGAGCTCGCGCCCGACGACGCGCTCGGCCAGCGGCTGCTGCAGGTCGAGGTTCAGGTGACACAGCGGGCACGGCGTCACGAGGCAGTCCGCGCCGGCGTCGACGGCATCGCCGAGGTGTCGGCCGGCCTGCTTGAGCGACGCCTCCTTGTTCATCGTGATGATCGGAAAGCCGCAGCACTTGTGCGAGCCCGCATAGTCGGTGACCGTGCCGCCGAGCGTCTCGATGACCTGAGCGAGATACGAGTCGCGGGGAAGCGCCTCGTCGATTCCCAGGCGCTCGGCCGGGCGCACGATGTAGCAGCCGTAGAACGGGCCGACGCGCAGATCCGTCAGCGGCCGCTGCACGCGCTCGGCGAGCACGTCGAGCCCGAACTCCTCGACGAGCAGCCAGAGGAAGTTCTTGTTCGTCAGGCCCTTCTCGTAGGACAGGCCCTCGCCCGCGAGCGTCGCGTTGATGCGCTCGCGGTACTCCGCGCTCGCGTCCAGCCTCTCCTGGCACTCCGACTGGGCGCCCTGGCAGGTCGAGCAGATGTTCATCATCAGCGAAGTGCCCTCAGCCTGCTGGGCGAGCGCGAACGTCCGCGCGTTCAGCGTATCCGCCAGCTCGGGGTTGTGCTCGGCGATGACCCCCGCGCCACAGCAGGAGGCGCGGTCCAGCGGGACGAGCTCGATGTCCAGCAGCGGCGCGATGCGCGCCATCGAGCCGTGCAGCTCGGGGGTGAAGCCGCGCGACACGCAGCCTGGCCAGTAGGCGACCTTCATCGCGAGCTCCTACGTCGTGGGACACCGCAGGCGATCGTCGAGCAATGACGCGCCGTCATCAGCGGTCCTCGTCCTTGCCCGAGATGTAGATGTTGAACTCGGCGCGCTGCTCACGTCCCTCGACCTCGTCGTAGATCCGCCTGACGGCGGCGAGGTCCTGCTTGGGCAGCTTGTGCGGCTTGAGCACCGCGGCCGGCGTGACCTTGCGCCGCAGCAGCGCCCGGGCGATCGCGGGCAGCGTGGTCGCCATCTCGAGCGCCACGGACGGCTTGAACTTCGCCAGCGGCGTGTCGCCGCCGTAGGAGCGCGGCAGCAGCTCGGCCTCGTTGAGCAGCCCGTACTGCTTGACCAGCGAGACGAACGCGGACTCGTGGCGCTCGCCGTTGTTGCGATCCTCGATGTTGAAGTCGTTGCCGGCGCGGCGGCGTAGGCGCATGATCTGGCTCATCGGCGCGACGTCCTTCGGGCACGCGTCGATGCACGCAAAGCAGTGCGTGCAGTCATAGATCCCGTGCGGGTCCTCGGCGAGATCCTTCAGGCGCTCGAAGTGCTGGTCGTCACGCGGGTCTCCGACGAAGCGGTAGGCCTTCGCCAGCGCGGCGGGCCCGATGAACTTCGGGTCGACCTCCATCGACAGGCAGTCCGACACGCAGGCGCCGCACTGGATGCAGGCCATCGACTGCGTGACGTCGACCATCGACTCGCGCGGCACGATGTACTCGCGCACGGGCACCGGCTGCTTGGCGATGAGCCATGGCGTGACGCGGCGGATCTTCTTCCAGTGCACCGCCTCCATGTCGACGATCAGGTCCTTGATGACGGGCATGTTGCCCATCGGCTCGACCTCGATGATCCCGTCCTTGGCGCGCCGCTCGGCCTTGTCGAGGTGGGTATGACAGGCCAGGTCGGGACGGCCGTTGATGCGCACGCCGCAGGAGCCGCAGATCGCCGCCCGGCACGAGCAGCGGATCCCGATCGACCCGTCGAAGCGCGCCTTGGCCTGCAGGATGCCCTCGAGCACCGAGCGGTGCGGCTCGAGCTCGATCGTGTGCTCCTCCCAGTACGGCGCGTCGCCGGATTCGGGGTCGTAGCGCCGCAGTCTCAGGGTGTATTCAGCCATGGTGGACCATCGTTAGTACTTCCTCACTTCGGGCTGCCATTTCGTGATCGTCACGGGCGAGTAGGAGATCTCGGGCTCCCCGTCGGCGCCGCGGGTCACGTTGATGTGCTTGAGCCACTCCTCGTCGCGGCGCTCGGGATAGTCCAGGCGAAACTGTGCTCCGCGCGACTCCTTGCGGTCGATCGCCGACACGATCGTCGCCTCGGCGCAGTCGAGCATGTAGCCGACCTCCAGCGCGCCCAGCACGTCCTGGTTGAAGACGCTGCCGTGATCGTCGACGTACGCCTTGGACGCCTCCTCCTTGAGCCGGTGCACGGTCTCGTGAGCTGTGTTGAGGCCGTCCTCGTCGCGGTAGACGGCGACGTGCTCGTTCATCGTCGTGCCGAGCTCGTCCTTGATCTCCGACAGCCGGCGCCCGTCGCGCGGACGATCGAGGATGTCGCTGATCATCATGGCGTCCTCCCGCATGCGCGAGGCCGGCGCATGCGGCATCGCCATGTCCTTGCCGCGGTTGGCCGCGTGCTCGCCCGAGCGGCGCCCGAAGATCAGCGTGTCCAGCAGCGAGTTGGCGCCCAGCCGGTTGCCGCCGTGGACCGAGACGCAGGCGACCTCGCCGGCGGCGTAGAGGCCCGTGATCGGAGTCTGGCCGTCGACGTCGGTCTTGACGCCGCCCATGATGTAGTGCTGGCCGGGGCGGATCATGATCGGCTCGCGGGTGATGTCGGTGCCGGCGAAGTCGCGGCCGATGTTGACGATCTCGCGCAGCGCCTCGAGGACGCGCTTCTTCGGCACGACCGTGACGTCGAGGTAGATGCCCTGGCCGTCGGCGCCGACGCCGCGGCCCTCGTTGATCTCGGTCTGCTCCGCGCGCGAGACGACGTCGCGTGAGGCGAGCTCCATCTTGCTGGGCGCGTAGTCCTCCATGAAGCGCCGGCCCTCGGAGTTGAGCAGGTGCGCGCCCTCACCGCGCGCGCCCTCGGTGATGAGAAAGCCGTTCTCCGCAAGCGTGGTGGGGTGGTACTGGACCATCTCCATGTCCATGATCGGTGCACCGATCCGGTAGGCCTGGGCGATCCCGTCGCCAGTGCAGATCAGCGCGTTCGTCGTCGGCTTGTAGCACTGCCCGTTGCCGCCGTTGGCGAGGATCACGGACTTCGCGTCGAAGACCTCCATCGCGCCGGAGCGGATGTCGCGCGCCACGGCGCCCGCGCAGACGCCGTCGTCGTCGAGGATCAGCGAGGTCGCAAACCACTCCTCGTAGCGATCGACGGTGAGGTGATGGCGCATGAGCTGCTCGTAGAGGACGTGCAGGATCGCCTGGCCGGTGATGTCGGCGACGTAGGCGGTGCGCTTCTTCGAGGCGCCGCCGAAGGCGCGCAGATCGAGCTCGCCCTTCTCGTTGCGGTGAAACGTGACGCCGATGTGCTCGAGGTGCATCGCCTCGCCGGGCGCCTCGCTGCACATGATCTCGATCGCGTCCTGGTCGCCGAGGAAGTCCGACCCCTTGACGGTGTCGTAGGCGTGCTCGGTCCAGTCGTCGTCGATCGCGATCGCGGCGTTGATCCCGCCCGCGGCGGCGACGGAGTGCGAGCGCACGGGATGGACCTTGCTCATGATCGCGACGCTGGCGCCCGATTGGGCGGCGGCGAGGGCGGCGCGCTGACCGGCGAGGCCGGCGCCGATGATGAGAACGTCATGTGCGGGCAACGATGGCGAGTATATGTAGGCCGATCCCGGACCCGCGGATCGTGCCGCCCAGCGCCCAGCGTCAGGCCAGGCGCTGCGGCAACGCCGCGGTGAGCGCGCGACGCACCTGGTCGATCGTCACGACACCGCGCAGGACGCCGTCGGCGTCGACGGCCATGAGGGCGCCGCGCGAGCGCAGCTGCTCGTCGCCGAGCAGCGATTCCAGCGGGCTGTCGGACGGTACGCGCCAGTCCTCCGCGTCGCCGCGCTCGACGAGCTCTCCCACCGCGAGCGCCGGCCGGCCAGCCGCGATCTCCTGATCGACGCGCGGCTCGCGCACGACGCCGAGAAAGCGGCCCTGCTCGTCTACGACGGGAAACCAGTCCCAGCGATAGCGCAGGAAGTACTCGTCCTGGGCCTGCGTGAGCGGGGTGCCGACGGGCATCGAGACCGGCTGGGCGTCCATGATGTCGGCGACGGTGATGCCGTCCAGACGCTCGGTGAAGGCCGTCGAAGCGACCGCCCCGCGCGCGGACTGCGCGATGAACCAGCCGACCACGGCGAGCCAGATGCCGTTGAAGACGTCGCCGCGCGCCGCGAGGAAGATCCCGATCCCGATCAGGATGTAGGCGAAGCCCTCGCCGATCCGCCCGGAGACGCGCGTGGCCGTGTTGCGGTTGGCGGTGACCTTCCAGACGATCGAGCGTGCGATCCGGCCACCGTCGAGCGGGAACGCGGGGACGAGGTTGAAGAGCAGCAGCGCCCCGTTGATCATCACCAGGAAGACGAGCAGGGCGATCGTCGGCGAGATCTGGTCGTCGGGGGCCAGGCGGGCGGCCTCGAGCGCGGCTCCCTCCTGCAGCAGTGCGAGCAGCCCGAGGCAGCCCGCGAGGATCAGCAACGTCACGAGCGGGCCGGCCGCCGCGACGCGGAACTCCTCGCCGGGCGACTGCGAGTCGCGGCCCATCTTCGCCACGCCGCCGAAGAACCACAGGTCGATGCCGGTGATCGGGATCCCCTCGCGCCGCGCGACGAGCGCGTGGCCGAGCTCGTGCAGCACGAGCGAGACGAAGAACAGGAAGACGCCCGCGACCGCGACGACGTAGGCCTGGGTCACCGACCCGTCGAGGACTTCACGGAAGTAGTCGGCCCCCAGGTAGATGAAGATGAACAGGACAAAGAACCAGCTCGGACTCGCGCCGATCCGGATGCCGAAGACGCGCAGGAGGTGGATCGACGGGCCGGAGCCGAGCATGCGGACTGATCTTGGCAGAGCCGTCCGTCGGCGAGCGGCCGCGACCGCCCCAGGCCAGCGGCCGCTCAGCCCGGCTGCGGCGTGTGGCGCGCGACGATCGCCTGCACGTCGACGCCCGGCGGCAGCGTGCCGTACTGCAGCCCCGCGTCGCCGGCCAGCCGTGAGGCGCAGAACGCGTCGGCGACGGCGGCGGGCGCGTGGCGGACGAGCAGCGAGCCCTGCAGCGCGAGCGCCATCCGCTCGACGACGCGCCGCGCGCGCAGCTCGAGCTCCTCGCCATCGGCGAACTCCTCGCGCAGCGCCGCGGCGAACGCGTCGAGGCGCCGGTCGCCACCGGCCGCTGCGTCGACCTCGTCGAGAAACGCGCCGAGGACGGCGGCGCCACCCGGCCCGCGGCTCAGCGCGCGCAGGACGTCGAGCGCCATGACGTTGCCCGATCCCTCCCAGATCGAGGACAGCGGCATCTCGCGGTACAGCCGCGGCATGCCGGACTCCTCGACGTAGCCGTTGCCGCCGAGGCACTCGAGCGCCTCGAAGGCGTGTCCCGGGCCGCGCTTGCAGACCCAGTACTTGCCGACCGCGGTCGCGAGGCGCTTGAACGCTGCCGCGCGCGTGTTGCTCGCGCCCGTGGGCGCCTCGTCGTAAGCGCGCGCAAGGCGCATCGCCAGCGCCGTCGCCGCCTCGGACTCGATGCACAGATCGGCGAGCACGTTGCGCATGAGCGGCTGGTCGGCGAGGCGCGCGCCGAACGCGCTGCGGTGCGCGGCGTGCCAGGTCGCGTTGGCGACACCCCAGCGCATGCCCGCCGCGGTGCCGATCACGCAGTCAAGCCGCGTGTGGCCGACCATCTCGATGATCGTCGGCACGCCGCGGCCGGGCGCGCCGACGAGCTGCGCCCACGCTCCGTGCAACTCGATCTCGCTCGACGCGTTGGAGCGGTTGCCGAGCTTGTCCTTCAGGCGCTGGAGGTGCAAGGCGTTGCGCGTGCCGTCGGGCAGGATCCGCGGCAGCGCGAAGCACGACAGGCCCTCGGGCGCCTGCGCGAGGACGAGGAACAGGTCGCACATCGGCGCAGAGCAGAACCACTTGTGGCCTGTGAGCTCGTACTCGCCGCCGGCGCCGGGCAGCGGTCGCGCGACCGTAGTGTTCGCACGCACGTCCGAGCCGCCCTGCTTCTCGGTCATCGCCATGCCGCACAGCGCGCTGCGCTTCTCGCCCGGCGCGCGCAGGACCGGGTCATAGGTCGTCGCCGTCAGCAGCGGCTCCCAGCGGGCCGCGACGGCGGGCTGCGCGCGCAGCGCCGGGACCGCCGCGAAGGTCATCGTCGTCGGGCACGCGAACCCGCCCTCGGCCTGCGCGGCGGTGAGGTACAGCGCCGTGCGCGCCACGTGCGCGCCGTCCCTGCCGGCGGTCCACGGCAGGCTGTGCAGCTCGTGGCGGACGGCGAGGCCCATCAGGTCATGCCACGCGCGATGGAACTCGACCTCGTCGATGCGGTGGCCGTAGCGGTCGAAGGTCTTGAGCTTCGGCGGGTTCTCGTTGGCCTCGAAGCCCCAGCGGATCGGGTCGGCGCCCCAGGCGGCGCCGACCTCCCGCGCGCGCTCGTGTGCCCAGCCGCCGCCCTCGCGCGCCAGCGCCTCGACGAGCGGCGCGTTGTCGTCGAAGAGGTTGCGCTGCCCGAGCGGCGGGACCTGGTTTGCGACCTCGTGCGTCACGAACGGCGCCCGGTCAGCCCGCATCGGTGGCCTCCCGGGCTCCGACGGCGCGCAGGCAGAAGGCGCTCAGCTCGCCGGGGAGCAGCGGCGCGCCGCCTGCCGCCGTCGGCGAGGTGGGACCAACGAGCGCCTCGCCGATCGCGCCGACGAGCGCCGTCGCGCTCAGCTCGCAGTCCTGCACCGGCAGCTCGCCCGCGCCGACGCCGTCCTCGAGGATCGCGGTGAAGACGTCGCGGTAGGCACGGCGGAAGATCAGGCGCTCGGCCTCCACAGCCGGGTCGACCGGTTCGGCGAGCAGCGCCCACGCCAGCCGCCGTCCGGCGAGCGCGCGCTCGGCGAAGGCCTCGACGGCGGCGGCGATCCGCGCCGTGGCGGAGCGGCTCGTGTCGGAGGCCGCCGCCGCGACGGCGTCGACCTCGCGCTGCGAGGCGTTGCGAAAGACCTCGGCGAAGAGCTCGGCCTTCGATGGAAAGTGCCGGTAGACGCTGCCGGTCGCGACCTGCGCCCGGCGCGCGACAGCGGCGATCGGCGCCGCGCGGTAGCCGCCGCGCGCGATCAGCTCGTGGGCCGCGCGGACGATCTGCGCGCGCGTCCGCGTGCGGCGCGCCTCGGTGCGCTCTGTCGGGCGGTAGGGCATGCTGACGGAAGAAGTGAACCACGGTTCAGGTGTTGGCGCAAGCGCGGGCAAGGGGGTTGTCGACATTGCGTCCTTATGTCGGACGTAACCGCACAAGCCCCCCGCGCGGGCCGCGCTCGGACCGCTTTGGCGTCAACGTCGTGAGCCCGCCAGGACGGGAACGCCACGAGGCTCG
>Ga0136615_10000445_pt1 | contig 19016 bp, 17 predicted proteins | sample AntDrymUQ2882206_2_FD_106647 | JGI IMG/M metagenome (GOLD analysis project Ga0136615, IMG submission 106647) | Polar desert sand microbial communities from Dry Valleys, Antarctica - metaG UQ288 (22.06) | ecosystem: Environmental > Terrestrial > Soil > Desert | place: Antarctica: Dry Valley...
ACGATTTTGAATACGATGCTCAAGACCAATACTCCTTGGGCACAAAGTGCACCCGAAAACGCTTGACTTCCAAGACAGTTGCTCGGCGCGCCAAACAGGGCCAATCCCTGGCCCTGGCTTTCCTCAGCACATCGTACACGGGCTGTGATAGCAATGCGTAGGATGATATCCAGAAATTATCTAATCGATAGTTCGGCAGCAAAAAAGGGCGCTTGCCGTAAGACACGCGCCCTCAGTGTAACGAGAGTGATGAAAAGGTTATTTCAATGCGTCAAGGCCTGCTCCGAAGTTTATGTGAAACGCCGCCCCATCCATCACAAGAGCCGGAACCGATTTGACACCGGCAGATTCCGCTTCTTTCAGACGCGATTTGTCAGTGCCGAGATGGACGATTTCCACGGCATATCTCGAGGGATCAAGTGCGCTGGCTACGCTTTGCTCGGCTGCGACGCACACAGGGCATCCAGCGTGGTAGAAAATGGCTTTGGTTTTCATAACGGTCTCCATTCAGATGTCACGTTTCGGGTTGATGCTGCAGCATGCAACACATAGTAGAAGCAACGCCATGCTCCGTAAAGAAGGCACTTTTCGGTGCACCGGTAACCTTTTGGTGTAATTTACAGAAAATGAAAGAAATAAAAAAATCACCGACCCCGGTGCGCGACACCTATCATAAGCTCGAAGACGTGGTTGGCTGCAAATGGTCGGTATCAGTACTTCAGGCAGTTGCCGCTGGAGTCACACGGCCCGGAGCTTTGGAACGTCACATAGCGGGAATTTCCACCAAAGTTCTTTCCGAGCGGCTACGCAAACTGACCGACTATGGCTTGCTATCCAAGCATGTCTATGCAGAAGTGCCGCCCAGAACGGAATACGCTCTCTCCCAAAATGGCCAGAAACTCGTCAACATAATTGAGCACATAAGGGGCCTGGACGATGAAATCAGAATCGCCGAATAATGCACTTTACAGACCCACTCTGCCCCCGAACTCCGCCCGAGCCCCGAGCTCCGAGTCAGATCCTGCTGTGCCGGGCGATGGCCTGGGTCTTGTGGCTCTCCGGTCGAAGAACGGCATCGGGTCTGGATGCGGGCCGAGGACTTCGGGTGGAGGTTATCGCCCGGCGCCTTCGAGTGGCGGTCCTTATGAGGTTGCGACCGAGCCGCCTCGCAGCGGCGATGGCAGAAGGCGCTTCTGATCGTAGCAGAAGAGATAAACATGGAAATGTTGCTAATGTTGCGATAACACCTACGATCATGCCATGACCTCGATGAACATTTCCCTCCCCGATTCGCTCAAGGCCTTTGTGGACGAGCAAGTGGCGCAGCGCGGCTATGTGGTCCTGCAGACACTCTCCCCGTTTGTCCAAGAGCTCTTGAACACGAGCTTAGAAGCTTAAGATTGACTGCACATGCGCCTGGAAATTCTGGGGATCTAATCGCGGGTCACGATCATCCGGCGGCTTCCCAGGCGGCATAACCGCCCGCGAGCGAAACCACATTGGTGTAGCCCATGCGCTGTAGAGTTTGAGCTGCCAGGGCCGAGCGCCCGCCGCTTTGGCAATAAACCAAGGTCGCGGTCGATGGGTCTTGTAGTTGCGGCAGCGAGCCGATCCTTAATTCCAGTAAACCCCGAGGAATATTGATCGCGCCCGGAATGGCGCCGCGTTGGAACTCCTCCGGTTCGCGTACATCGAGAATTAAGGTATTCGCGGCTTGCAGCAATTCACCCGCGCTTTCGAGATCGACCTCGCGGATCTCTTGTTTAGCCGCTTGCACAAGCATCTGAGCGGTGACAGACATGGCGTGCCTCCGTAGAAAAAGGTTTAAGCCTTAGCCCAACGCTGTCGTGTCCGATCGCATCGGGTATCGGACATCATGGTACGCGGGCGCTCGGGAAAAGGATATCGCTGACGGCGTGCCGAGTGCCAAGCTCGATGGCGCAGTAAAATCGATTCCCCTCGGTCCCTAGCGATGGGGTTTCCAAAGGGGGAGAGCTCTCTCCTTTGGTCGCCCCACGGGGTTGCACCTGTGGTGGCGAAATCTAAATTGACTCCTAAGAAAGTGGTTTAAGTACGTATTAATAATACTTTATATCAAACTGATATAGGCCTTATCTAAAGTTACTCACTGCATCGAAAATCGCTGTACCGATCCGCTCATATTTTGTATCTTTAGGTACCAATGAAGATTAGCCACATCAAGCTCTCGGGATTCAAGTCCTTCGTCGATCCGACCACGCTGCATCTGTCCAACAATCTTACCGGTATCGTCGGTCCCAACGGTTGCGGTAAATCGAATATCGTCGATGCGGTGCTTTGGGTGATGGGCGAGATCTCCGCCAAGCACTTACGCGGCGACTCGATGGCGGATGTCATCTTCAATGGTTCCAATAGTCGCAAACCCGTCGGCCAGGCCATGGTCGAACTGGTGTTCGATAACTCCGAGGGTGGCTTTCTCGGCCAATACGCGGGGTACGCGGAGATCGCCATTAAACGACAGGTCACCCGCGATGGCGGATCGGATTATTTTCTCAACGGCGTACGTTGCCGGCGGAAAGACATTACCGATCTGTTTCTGGGCACGGGGCTCGGCTCGCGCAGCTATGCCGTCATCGAGCAGGGGATGATCTCCCGGGTTGTGGAAGCCAAACCAGAGGAGTTGCGGGTTTTTATGGAAGAGGCGGCCGGCATCTCCAGATACAAGGAACGCCGGAAAGAGACCGAGGCTCGGATCCGCGACGCTAAGGGCAATATTGCCCGCCTCACCGATATCCGCGACGAGTTGGAAAAGCAGATCTCCAAGCTCCAGCAGCAAGCGCGCGCCGCCGAGAAGTTTCAGCGCTTGAGAGACGAGGAACGGCGGTTGCGGGCGGAATCGATAGCACTTAGCTACCGCCAGCTTGAGCGCGAAGGCAACGAACACCACCTGGTGACTCAAGCGCGGACGTTGGCCGTGGACGCCGCGATGGCGCAACTTCGCGAGATCGAGCTCGGGACAGAGCAGACCCGTCAGGCGCGAACCGCGGCGAATGACGGTTTTAATCAGGTGCAAGCGCGTTATTACAGCAGCGGGGCTGAAATTGCGCGCTTGGAGCAAGCGATCCAGCACGCCAAGGATCGCCAGCAAGCCTTGGAACAGGAACTGGAACGCCTCGGGCAGGACCTCGCGCGGGCGGAGGGGCAAACTGCTGCGGATGAGCAGGCGTGCGCAAGCTTGAAAACGGAGATTGAACACCTTATACCGCAGCATGGGCGCGCATCAGAGGAAGAGCGGGAAGCCGCGGCGCGGCTGCTTGCGCAAGAGGCCCAGCTGCAAACACTGCAAATGGCGTTGGATACCCATGGCGAGGAGGCGACGCAGCTCTCCCGCGCCGAGAGCGCGGAGGGCGCGCGCGTTCAACACTTGAGCCAAAGCCTCGGAGCGACTCGCGAGCGGCTGCGCGGGTTACGGTCTGACCTCAGTGCCTTGGCGTCGCGGGAGGAGGTTTCGTCCCTGGACTCGCTGAGCCACGATCTCGCCGGGCTCGAATCGTCCTACCAGGACTTGCAAGCCCGAAAAGCCGAGTTTCAGGCCTCGATCCGAGAGTTGCACGAGCGGCGCGATTGCCTCGGCAGCGAATTAAATGATTTGCAGACTAAGTTGCAAGCCGCGATCGGACGGCGGGCGTCGTTGGAAGCGTTGCGCGACGGCCAGGCAGGCGTTGACCTCGGCGCGGCGCGTGCCTGGTTGGAATCCCAGGGGATCGTGAACCCAGGGCGCGTGGTCCAGGAGCTTGCCGTTGATCCGGGCTGGGAGCCGGCCCTGGAGATGGTCCTGGGTGACTTTATTAATGCTTTTATATTTAAGACAATTGATGGTATTTCTAATAAATTTGATACCTATGGCCAAGGGCTGCTGTGCGCCCTCGAATCGGCGGATGGCGAGTGCAAAGATCCAGGTCCGGAACCTCTTTCCGCGGAGTTGCTGCTGAGCCGGGTGGGAGGACCGCATCCCATCACCTCTCTTCTGAGGGGCGTGTATGTCGCCGAAGATGTGCCGGCGGCGCTGTCCTTACGGCCGCGTTTGCGTTCCGGGGAGTCGGTCGTGACGCGTGGCGGCGTGTGGCTCGGCTGCAACTGGATGAAATTAAAGCGCGCAGAGGGCGAAAACGGCAGTGCCCTGCGCGTGCAACAGGACCTCACTGCCGCCTTGGAACGCGAGCACGGATTAGCGGACCAGGCCGATGGGTGCGCGGCGCGTATGGCGGGCACGCGGCAGGCATTGGCCGCAGCGGAGGAAGAAAACCGATCCCTCGAAGAACATCTCATCGATGCGCAAGGGCGGATCGGGAGTGCAAGGGAAAAGATCGCGGTGCGTCAGGCGGAAGATGAGCACATTCGGATGCGCAACGAAACTCTGGGCGCGGAGTTGCGTGAGCTCGAAGGACGCGATCGGGTTGCCACGGCCGAGCTCGAGGGGGCGGAGGTTCGCTTGCAATCGATACGCCGGGACCTGGACGCGCTCGAAGCCCGGCGAGCCGAGGTCGCCACGAGCCGGGAGCAACAAAAAGCGCTGTTGCAAGGCGCGAAGGACGAGTGGCAAGGCGCTCGCGAACGCATGCACGAGATGGCGCTGCGGCTGGAGTCGATGCGCGCGCGTTGCAGATTTCTGGAGCAAGGCTTTAATCGCAATCGCCTCCAAGTCAGCGAAATGAGCGTGCGTCGCGACGAGTTACTGGCCGCGCTCGGCCAGGCCGCGCAACCCCGCGACGATCTCAAGAAGGCGTTGCAACAAGCCTTGGAAGAGCGGCTAGGGGTGCAAGCGGAACTGGCTCAGGCGCGCGCGGACCTGCAGGCGCTCGATGCCCATCTGCGGGAAGGCGCGGAGCGTCGCGCCGAGACCGAACGCGGCCTTCAGGGGCTGCGCGATGCGCTCGAGCAAGCACGCGTGCACGAGGAAGGTTTGCGGGTGCGGATGCAGACCCAGCACGACTTGCTCGCTCCGACCGGTCATACCATGGAGCAATTGCTGCCCGGCCTCCCCGCGGAGGCCAATCCGGAGGGTTGGCAAGAGCACCTAAGCCACATCGAGAGCCGCATCGAGCGGCTCGGTCCAATCAACCTGGCGGCGGTGGACGAGTTCCAGCAACTGAGCGAGCGCAAGAAGTACCTCGACGATCAACACGCCGATCTCAGCGAAGCGCTGGCGACGTTGGACGACGCCATACGGCGGATGGATCGGGAGACGCGCGGCCGATTTAAAGAGGTATTCGAGGCGGTCAATTTTCGCTTACAGTCGATGTTCCCGCGGCTCTTCGGCGGCGGGCAGGCGTATTTGGAGCTGACCGACGATGATCTCTTGGCAACGGGAATCACGTTGATGGCGCGCCCTCCGGGCAAACGCAACACGACGGTGCATCTACTCTCGGGCGGTGAGAAGGCATTAACGGCGCTCGCATTAATGTTTGCGATCTTCGAGCTCAACCCGGCGCCATTCTGTCTCCTCGACGAGGTGGACGCGCCGCTCGACGATGCCAATGCCGTGCATCTTTGCGACATGCTACGCTCGATGTCGGAGAGCGTGCAGTTCCTATTGGTGACCCATAATAAAACCACCATGGAGATCGCCGAACGCCTCATCGGGGTCACCATGCAGGAAGCGGGCGTCTCACGGCTCGTGGCCGTGGATATTGACGCAGCGGTGCGGCTCGCCGCAACGGCGTGATATGAACGGCCTGCGCCTGACCTTGCTGGTGATCGGGCTCGTCATTCTCGCGGCGATCTATTGGTGGGGCACGTCGCAGAAGGGCAACCGCTGGAAGCGATTCACCCGGCGGCGCCGGCGAGAGCAACCGCCGCTCGACGCGCTGCCGATGTCGCCCGAACGAGAAGAGGGCGTTGATTACACCCGGACACTCGCCGATCTCAATGAGCTGATGGTGGAAAGGCGCGACGGACGTACGTCTCAGTCTCCCATCGGCCGAGCGCTACGACCTGGCCGCGAACGCCTCACCCAGCCCGCGATCGACGCCGCCCCGCCAGATCCCAAAGCGGGCAAAGCGCCGGAACCGGAGAAGATGAAGATACTGACGCTGTTTCTCACCGCCCCCGCCGGCGAGAGTTATCGCGGCGTCGCGGTGCGGGATGCCGCCGAGGCGGTTGGGCTGCGCTTTGGCGACATGGGGGTGTTTCATCATTACGGCCTCGCGGGCATACCGTCGCAGCAAAGTCTTTTTTGCCTTGCCAATATGCTTGAACCGGGAACTTTCGACCTCGAGAACATCCACACCCACGAGACCGCGGGCCTGGTAATGTTCATGCGTCTTCCGGCACCGGCCGATGGGAGCGTGGCATTCGAGCTTATGCTCAACACGACGCAACGCCTGCAAGAGCGGCTGGGAGGTGAGTTGCGCGATGGCGAACACCGGCCGCTCGCGCGCGCGGCCATCGATCGCATGCGGAAGCTAGCGGCGGATGCCCGCGGATAGCCGAACGGCGGCACGCGTTCGCGAGCTCCGCGAACTGATTGACACCCATACTTACCACTACCACGGGCTCGATGATCCGCTGATCTCCGATGCCGAGTTCGACGGTTTCATGCGTGAATTGGAGGCGCTGGAAGCGCAGCATCCGGATCTCGTCGTACCCGGATCTCCAACCCAGCGCGTGGGCGTCGAGCCGCTGGCGGAATTCGGCGAGATCGTGCATGAGGTCCCGATGCTGTCGCTCGCTAACGCGTTCACGCCCGAGGATCTCGTGGCCTTCGATCGCCGGGTGCGCGAAGCCTCGGGCGTGGAGGAGGTGGAATACAGCGCCGAGCCCAAGCTCGACGGCCTAGCCGTCAGCATCCTGTATATAGAGGGCGTACTTGCTCAAGCCGCGACTCGCGGCGACGGGACGCGCGGCGAAGACGTGACGCAGAACGTGCGCACGATCCCGAGCATCCCGTTACACCTGTTTGGCGCCGGGTATCCGCGAGTCCTCGAAGTCCGCGGTGAAGTGCATATGACGAGGCAAGGATTCCAAGCGCTGAACGAACATCAGCGGGCGGCCGGCGCTAAGGTATTTTCAAACCCGCGCAATGCGGCCGCGGGCGGCTTGCGGCAACTCGATGCACGCATCACCGCCCGCCGCCCCTTGACGATTTTTTGCTATGGCGCGGGCAAGGTCGATGGCGGGGAGATCCCGGCTAGGCACGATCACATCCTGCGTCAATTCAAAGCCTGGGGTTTGCGGGTCTCCGGCGAAGCCACGGTCGTTCGGGGGGTGCAGGGGTGTCTGAGCTATTTCGAGGCGATGGAGCGTCAACGCGCACACCTCCCCTACGATATGGACGGTGTGGTCTACAAGGTTAATGATCTGCGTCAGCAAGCGCTGCTCGGTTATGTCGCGCGGGCGCCGCGCTGGGCGCTCGCTTTTAAGTTTGCGCCCGAGGAGCAAACCACCCGGGTCCTCGCCATCGAGGTGCAGGTCGGGCGTACCGGGGCGCTCACGCCGGTCGCGCGGCTCGATCCGGTTTTTGTCGGCGGCGCGACGGTGACCAATGCGACCTTGCACAATCAGGATGAGATCGATCGCAAGGATGTGCGCATCGGCGACACCGTGGTGGTGCGCAGGGCCGGAGATGTGATACCCGAGATCGTGCGTGTTCTGCTGGAGTATCGTCCGCCCGGCGCACAGCCCTTTCGGATCCCGGATCGCTGCCCGGTGTGCGCTGCGCCCGCCGTGCGTAAAGCGGGGGAAGCGGTGTCGCGGTGCACCGGCTCCTTGCGCTGCCCGGCGCAGCGCGTTCAGGCCATCTTGCACTTCGCCTCGCGGCGTGCCCTCGACATCCAGAGTTTGGGCGATAAATTAGTCGAGCAATTGGTGAGAGCGGGTAAGGTCAAGGATGTCGCGGACCTTTATAAGCTCAATGAAGCGGAGATCGCGGATCTCGATCGCATGGGATCAAAATCCGCAAAGAACCTGGTCGCCGCGCTGGAGAAGAGCAAGCGCACAACCTTGGCGCGGTTTCTCTATGCTCTCGGCATCACGGATGTGGGGGAGGTCACGGCCCGGACCCTCGCGGCGCATTTCGGCTCGCTCGATGCAATTCGCGCGGCGAGCGTCGCGGAGCTCGAAGCCGTGGCGGATATCGGCCCGATCATCGCGCGTCATATCGCCGAATTTTTTAGCAATCCTAAGAACCTCGACATCATCGAGCGTTTGCGAGAGGCGGGAATGCGCTGGCAAGAACAGGCCGTTACCACCGGCCGGCGTTTGGAAGGTTTGACCTTTGTCCTCACGGGCACGCTCGCATCGATGAGCCGCGAGCAGGCGAGCGAGCGCCTCGTTGCTCTTGGCGCCAAGGTCAGCGCGAGCGTATCGCGCCAGACGAGCTTCGTCGTCGTGGGAAGCGATCCCGGGACCAAAGCCGTGCGGGCCCGCGAGCTCGGCGTACCGGTTCTTTCCGAGGAGCAGTTATTGGCGAAACTGGCTCAGAGGTTGTGAATAAATCTACTGCGCATCCCATCGCTGCGTCGCTCGCTCCGCGGCTCCTGGCGCTCGGGGCTGCTCGCGACGATTTATTCACAACCTCTCAGTAAAAAAATCGTCCCGCAAGGCATCTATCGAAGCACCTGCTACGTCGGCCGGCGCAGCACGGTGGGTGAGGGCGGGCGAGACGCATCGGGAAGCGGATAGTCCAGGGTGTAGTGAAGGCCGCGGCTCTCCTTGCGCTGCAAGGCCGATTCGATGATAAGCTCGGCGACCTGCACCAGGTTGCGCAGCTCGATGAGGTCCACGGTGACGCGAAAGTTACCGTAATAATCGATGATTTCATCGCGCAGGAGTTGCACCCGGCGGCTGGCCCGCTGCAAGCGCTTTGTGGTGCGCACGATGCCGACGTAGTCCCACATGAAGCGGCGCAATTCGTCCCAATTATGGGCGACGACGACCTCCTCGTCGGAGTCCGTCACTTGCGTTTCATCCCAATCGGGAACCGATGGCACGCGCGGCGCGCCCGCCAGGTGCTTGCGGATGTCCATAGAGGCGGCGCGCGCCATGACCAGGCATTCCAACAAGGAATTGCTGGCCATGCGGTTGGCCCCGTGCAGGCCGGTGTAAGCGACTTCGCCGATGGCGTAAAGCCCCGGAACCGCGCTACGCCCGTACCGATCCGTGACCACCCCGCCGCACATATAGTGTGCGGCTGGCACGACGGGGATCGGCTCGCGGGTGATGTCGATGCCGTATTCGCGGCAACGGGCGGCGATAGTGGGAAAGTGGCCGAGAATAAAATCCGTCGGTTGATGCGAGATGTCGAGGTAGACAAAGTCGAGGCCTAAGCGTTTCATCTCGTGATCGATCGCGCGCGCAACGATGTCGCGGGGCGCGAGCTCCGCGCGCGCATCGAAACGTTCCATGAAAGCTGAGCCGTCGGGCAGGAGGAGTCTCCCACCCTCGCCGCGGACGGCCTCGGTAATGAGAAAGGACTTCGCCCGAGGATGATAGAGGCAGGTGGGGTGGAATTGAAAAAACTCCATGCTGGCGATGGGGCAACCGGCGCGCCAGGCCATTGCCACGCCGTCGCCGGTCGCGACATCGGGATTGCTCGTATACAGGTAAACCTTGCCCGCCCCGCCGGTAGCGAGGACCGCGAAGCGGGCCTCGAAGGTGAGTACCCGATGCGCGCCCGTTTCCAAGACATACGCGCCCAGGCAGCGCTCGGCGCCGAGACCGAACTTGGCCGCGGTGATGAGGTCGATCGCCAGATGGTGCTCGAACACATCAATGGAGGGATGAGCGCGGACCCGGTCTTCAAGGGTGTTTTCAATGGCGCGTCCGGTGGCGTCCGATGCATGGATAATGCGCCGATGGCTATGCCCTCCCTCGCGGGTCAGGTGATATTCGATGCCCCCTACCTTTGGTTCGGCGCGCGTGAACGCGACACCTTGTTCGATGAGCCACTGCACGCTTTCACGCCCGCGTTCGACGACGTAGCGTACCGCCTCGAGATCGCAAAGGCCGGCGCCGGCGGTCACGGTATCCTGCACATGGGACTCGATCGAGTCGCAGCTATCGAGCACCGCCGAGATCCCCCCTTGCGCGTAGAGTGTCGCGCCTTCCTGTAACGGGCCCTTCGACAGGAGGGCGACGCGCGCGTCTTGCGCGAGCTGCAGCGCGACACTTAATCCGGAAGCGCCGCTGCCGATGACGAGGACATCGTACTGGTGCGTCATAGCGCGATAGAGGGAGAACGGATCATAGAATCAGAGCTTGTGAAGAAATCGTAGCGAGCACGCCCAAGGTCTCAGATGCCGGTAAATCGGTATATAATGCGCCCCGCCAATCTCATGGCGTCGCGCGGCGAACTTGATAAGGGTCACACGGTCTATCAATACAGCGCGCCGCTCAATAATACAAGGAGAATGCCCCGATGGGCGAGACCGGCGCCGATGCACAGCTTGTCAAGAGGGTTCAGAAGGGCGACAAAAAAGCGTTTGATCTACTCGTGTTGAAATACCAGCAGAGGATCATTAAATTGGTGTCCCGATATGTACGTGATCCCACCGACGCCTTGGATGTAGCTCAGGATACCTTTCTAAAGGCCTACCGTGCCCTGCCAAACTTCCGCGGCGATAGCGCCTTCTACACATGGCTATATCGTATTGCCATCAATACGGCGAAAAATTATCTCGTAACACAGTCCCGGCGGCCAACGGAATCCGATAATTTTCGCGTTGAAGGAGAGCCCGGCGAACTGGAATCGATGCTTAAGGATCTCGCGACGCCTGAAAGTCTCTTGATTACCGATGAGATCAAGGAGACCATCGCCGAGGCCATCGAACAGTTACCCGATGACCTTCGCACCGCCATTAATCTACGTGAGGTCGAGGGTTTGAGCTATGAGAAAATCGCGGATGTGATGACTTGCCCGATTGGAACGGTCCGATCGCGGATATTCCGGGCTAGGGAAGCGATCGACCATCGGTTAAAGGCGTTATTGGAGTGACAAAAAGCTATGAGCAGTGAACGGCGAGAACAGATATCCGCGCTTTTGGACGGTGAATTATCGGAGCGCGAGGCGGGTCAGTTATTGATTGAAATGCGGACCGATCCGGACTTGACATCGGCCTGGTCGCGCTATCATCTGATGGGTGACGCGTTATGCCAGCGCCTGCCGGATACGGCGTGCCCGGATATATCGAGGAGGGTATCCTTGGCGCTGGAGCACGAGCCGGCCTGTCCGCCGATGCGCTTTAGATTGCAGTCGCGATGGAAACCGGCCGCGGGTGTCGCCGTGGCGGCTGCTCTCGCGGGAGTCGGGTTCTTCGGTCTTAACCGTAATCAATTACCGGAGCAGGAAGCTCAACCGGCAACCACGATTGGATCCGTTGAATTTCGTCCCCTGCCGATAGCCACGGTTAAGTGGAACGGTCAACCGGTTGACGCGTCGTCGCGCCTGAGCGCGTATATAGTCAATCATCAACAATTCAATTCTAGCCCGCAGACGCAAGGTTTAACGCCTTACTTCCGGGTGGTCACCCATGAAACCCAGCCGTGAAATCGGGGCGTTCCGCTCGCTGGCTCCATGTTTTTTGATCCTCACCCTTTCCGCAACGCTGGTTTCCGCCGCCGACACCTCCGGCCAAGCCCGTGCCATCCTTGCCAAGATGGCCAAGGCGACCCGTGCCAACAACTATGACGGGACCTTCGTGTCGATCCGCGGCGCTGACACCGCGAGTATGCGTATCATTCATAAAGCCGATAGCCGGGGAGAACATGAACGTCTGATTGCGCTCACCGGCACGGCCAAAGAAGTGATCCGGCGCAATGACGAGGTGATTTGTATCTTTCCAAATGAGCGCAGCGTCATGGTCGAAAAAACCCCGCAACAGGCATTCTTTGGGACAGCGTGGAGTCAGCCGATCGAGCAGGTCGCCGTGCTCTACGATTTTTCCGTCCTCGGCGGGGATCGCATCGCGGGCAGGCCGGCATGGGTCTTGGGCATACAACCCAAGGACGCCGATCGGTATAGCTACCGCCTGTGGGTTGACACAAGCTCCAGCTTGTTGTTGAAGTCACAGGTGCTGGACGGTGGCGGCAGCATCCTCGAGCAATTGCTGTTTACAGCGTTGGAGACACCCGCGGTGATTCCAGAGAGCGCGCTGCAGGCGTCGATTAGCGGGGAGGGTTATACTTGGTATCGGAACGAAACACCTCAAGCGTCCGGTGAGCGGAATGCGAGATGGGAGGTAGGATGGTTGCCGCGCGGCTTCGCGATGACCGAGCAGCAGATGCATGACATGCCCAAAGACAAGAAAGCGGTAAAGCACAAGGTGTTTTCGGACGGCTTGGCGACGGTCTCGGTCTTTATCGAGAAAAATAAGGAGCAGGCGGTCCCGGTGCAGGGATACTCCGCATTTGGGGCATTGAATACTTACAGTACCTTAGCGGACGGATATCAAATCACCGTTGTCGGCGAGGTGCCGGCGGCGACGGTACGGCAGATCGCCGTCTCCGTGAGCGCGGCTGCACCCTAAGCGGCCCGCGCCACGCTTGTTCGAGTTACTAGAGTTTGCATTGAAATATATTGCTCCTTATGGCAGGAAGGCGAAGTCACGATGGGACTAACACACTCTTTTTCTAGAGCGCTCTTGGCGCTCGCGGTGCTATTCAGCATGCAGGCAGCCGTTGGCAGCTCGCTGCCGGACTTTACCGATCTCGCCTCGGAGAACGCCCCAGCCGTGGTGAATATCGGGACGACGCTGAAAGAATCCGATAAACGCGCCGATGGCGCGCCGCCTCAGCTTCAGATACCCGATCTTCCTGAAGACAGCCCGCTGAATGAGTTCTTTCGCCGCTTTTTTGGTGATAACATTGAGGGGCCTGATCTCTCGCCACGATCGTCACTGGGCTCCGGGTTAATCCTCTCCAAGGACGGCTACGTGATTTCCAACTATCACGTCATCAAAGATGCGGATGAGATTTGGGTGCGCCTGAGCGATCGGCGCGAATATCGGGCCAAGCCGATCGGTCACGACGAGCGCAGCGATTTGGCCGTACTGAAAATTGAAGCCACCGATTTGCCAATCGTTAAGCTCGGCCGGTCCGCGGATCTTAAGGTCGGGGAATGGGTTTTAGCCATCGGCTCACCGTTCGGGTTCGACCATTCCGTGACGGCGGGGATCGTGAGCGCGAAGGGGCGGGCGTTGCCGAATGAAAACTACGTCCCCTTTATTCAGACCGATGTCGCGATCAACCCGGGAAACTCGGGCGGCCCGCTGTTTAATCTGGACGGGGAGGTCGTCGGTGTGAATTCGCAGATTTACAGCCGGACCGGCGGTTTTATGGGATTGTCGTTTGCGATCCCGGTCGAAGTCGTGATGAATGTGTATCATCAAATCGTCGCCAAGGGCAAGGTGTCGCGAGGCTGGTTGGGCGTACTGATTCAGGAGGTCACCCGAGAGCTTGCGGAATCCTTCGGCATGGCGCGCCCGCATGGGGCTTTGGTCGCCAAGGTGCTTCCGGACAGCCCGGCCGCCGAATCCGGGATTCAGCCCGGCGACGTGGTGGTCGAATTTAACGGTATCGAGGTCGATCTGTCCTCGGATTTACCGCCACTCGTCGGTAACACGGAGGTGGGCAAACGGGTCCCTTTAAAGCTTATTCGTGAGGGCGATCCGAAGGTAGTGGACATTGCGGTCGGAGAGCTTCCGCAAGAAGAAGAGCTGAAGGTCGCGTCCTCGGATCGAGGCACCGCGGACGCAATCGTGGATAATCGTTTGAAGATTGCAGTGAAAGATCTTTCCCGCAAGCAACGTAAAGCGCTCGAAATCGAAGGCGATCACGGCGTGGTTGTGGAAGTGGTGCAACCGGGACCGGCAAAAAACGCCGGGATTCGTAAGGGCGACGCCATATTGCTAATCGACAACGTGAAAGTTAAGGATAGCAAGCATTTCACCGAAATGGTGGCGGCCTTACCCACCGGGAAGCCCGTACCGGCCCTTATTCAACGGCAGGGCGGTCCGATCTTTCTGGCGATCAAAATCGCTGAATAGGGGTCCAGCGTGGAATTCCGCCGCGGTGTTCAGGCGCCGGTCGTGATCGACTAGAATGACGGCCTGCGAACGTCAGGCCGCGGTGTCCACATTGCGAAGTCGATTCCCCGTATAATTTTCGTGCTGGCCAATTTAACCGTGCGTGGCGCGAACGGCCGGGCCTTCGCCTGCCCCGTGGTCTAGGGCCAGCGAGCGCGAGCGCCATGGAGCACGTGCGAAACTTCTCGATCATCGCCCATATCGATCATGGTAAGTCCACCTTGGCCGATCGTTTTATCCAGTTGTGCGGGGGACTCAGTCAGCGCGAGATGGTCGCACAAGTACTGGACTCGATGGACATCGAGCGCGAGCGTGGGATCACCATCAAGGCTCAGAGCGTAAGCTTGGACTTTCGCGCCGATGACGGCATAACCTACCAGCTTAATTTCATCGATACCCCGGGGCATGTTGACTTCAGCTACGAGGTATCGCGCTCGCTCGCTGCCTGCGAGGGGGCACTGTTGGTCGTCGATGCGGCGCAGGGTGTGGAAGCCCAGACCGTCGCCAACTGCCATACGGCTGCCGAGCACCGCCTTGAGATTATTCCGGTTCTCAATAAAGTCGATTTACCCGCCGCCGATCCGGAACGCGTGCGCGCTGAGATCGAGGATATCATCGGTATCGATTCGAGCGAGGCGCTCGCGGTCAGCGCGAAGACGGGACAGGCCGTGCGCGATCTTCTGAACGCGATCGTAAAACGGGTGCCCAAGCCGCGCGGGAACCCGGAAGCGCCTTTGAAAGCCTTGATAATCGACTCCTGGTTCGACAATTACCTGGGGGTCGTGTCCTTGGTCCGCGTATTCGATGGCGTGATCGAAACCGGTGCTAAGGTTCGGGTCATGTCGGCTGGGCGCGATTACGAAATCACCGAGGTCGGTGTCTTCAAGCCTAAGCGCGTGGTATGCAAGACATTGCGTACGGGGGAGGTGGGTTTCGTCGTGGCTGGGATCAAGGAAATCGACGGCGCCCCGGTCGGGGATACGTTTACCGGCGCAAGGAGGCCGGCCGCCGAGCCGCTTGCGGGCTTTAGGGAGGTCAAGCCCAACGTCTTCGCCGGCCTTTATCCCACCGACTCAAACGATTACGAAGGCTTTCGCGAGGCCTTGGCGAAACTGCGCTTGAACGACTCGGCCCTGCGTTATGAACCCGAGACCTCGCAAGCACTGGGGTTTGGATTCCGGTGCGGATTTCTGGGTTTGTTGCATATGGAGATCGTCCAGGAGCGTTTGGAGCGGGAGTATAAACTCGCCCTGATTACCACCGCGCCCACGGTCGTGTATGAGGTCGCCACCACCTCGGGCGAGGTCCTACGCATCGAGAATCCGGCCAAGCTCCCGCCTCAGAACGAAATCGCCGAGATCCGCGAACCCATCATTCAAGTTGACATACTGGTGCCGCAGGCGCACCTCGGTAACGTGATTACGCTATGCGTGGATCGGCGCGGTTCGCAAACGAAGCTCCACTACGGGCGGCAACAGGTCGCCGTGAGCTACGAACTGCCAATGAGCGAAATGGTGCGCGATTTTTTCGATCGGCTGAAGTCCTTAACCCGCGGTTATGCGTCTATGGACTATAGCTTTCTCCGGTTTCAACGGGCGTCACTGGTGAAGCTTGATATCTTGATCAATGGCGAACGGGTGGACGCCTTGTCCGCCATCGTTCATCAGAACCAAGCCCAACGGCGCGGCCGGGAGCTTGCCGAAAAGATGCGGGAATTGATCCCGCGGCAAATGTTTGAGGTCGTGATACAAACGGCGATAGGGGCGCAAATCGTGGCGCGGGAGACGGTAAAACCGTTGCGAAAAAACGTGACCGCAAAATGTTACGGAGGCGATGTGACTCGAAAACGGAAACTTCTAGAAAAACAAAAGGCCGGCAAGCGGCGCATGAAACAAGTAGGAACGGTCGAGATTCCACAGGAAGCCTTTATGGCTGTCTTGACCGTGGGTAAGGCAAAATGAACGTCGATTTCGCGTTGGTCATGGTGGTGTTGGTATTCGTCAGCGGCCTTTGCTGGCTGGTCGACGCCGTGTTTTTCGCGCCGCGCCGCGATCCGGCCGCCAAGCTCCCGCTTATGGTGGACTATGCGCGCTCCTTGTTTCCGATTTTCCTCATCGTGCTGCTCCTGCGGTCGTTTCTGGTCGAGCCTTTTCGCATTCCCTCGGGCTCCATGATGCCAACGCTCTTGATCGGAGATTATATTCTCGTCAACAAGTATGTTTATGGTTTTAGGCTCCCGGTGCTCAATGCGAAAGTCATACAATTGGGCGCACCCGAACGCGGTGATGTCGTCGTATTTCGATACCCGGAAGATCCCTCGACTCCGTTTATCAAGCGCGTGGTAGGTTTGCCTGGGGACCGCATTGCTTACCACGGCAAGGCGTTGTGGATTAACGACGAACGGATTTCGCAAACGCGCTTGGGTCCATATGAGGGCGTAGGCGCTGGTACCTCGATGACCGGGGCGGCGTTAATCGACGAAGATCTCTATGATGTCAAGCATGCTATTCTCGTCGAACCCGAGCGGCCATCATTGGAGACCGAGACGGTGGTGCCCGATGGCCATTATTTCGTGATGGGTGATAACCGCGACAACAGCAAGGACAGCCGCTACTGGGGCACCGTGCCCGATGATCACCTCATCGGGAAGGCATTTATGATCTGGATGAACTGGGACAGTCAGAACGGGGGGATTGATTGGCAGCGCCTTGGCCGTTCGATTCGTTAACGCACACTCATCGCATTAAGGAGTACGTCATGAAGCATGACCACATACCGGCAAAGCAGCGGGGACTCACCCTTTGGGGGCTTTTGATGGGCGGCGCGCTCCTCGCATTCGCGGCGCTGATCCTGATGAAGCTGTTTCCGCTCTACAACGAAAGTTTCAAGGTGCATGCCGCCATGAAAGCCGTGGCCGGCATGCCGGAAATCGGCCAAAAAGGTGTTCAGGAGATCAGGGGATTGATCATGCGCAACTTCGACGTCTCCGATGTGGACACGATTACCGACAATGATCTCCGGAACGATTTGAAGGTCGTCGGAAACCCCGATGGCAAGGGGCGTATCATGACCATGACCTATGAGCGTCGCGGACCGCTCTTTGGCGATTTGGATATCGTCTTGAAGTTCAATGAAAGCATCGCCATTCCAGGCTTGGGTATCGAGTGACAGCGACTTCAGGGATTAGCGAGTCGCTCGGGTATGGTTTTAAAGCTAAGAGCTTATTAACGTCCGCTCTTACTCACAGCAGCGCGGGGGAAAACAACAACGAACGGCTGGAATTCCTCGGTGACGCCGTGCTCGATCTGGTGGTTGCGGAAGCGCTTTTCGAGCGTTTCCCGTACGCGCAAGAAGGTGAGTTGAGCCGCGTGCGTTCGACACTGGTCAACCGGGAAACGCTGGCCATGGTGGCGCGTGATCTCGACCTCGCAGCCCATCTCACCTTGGGCCAAGGCGAGAAAAAAAGCGGCGGGATGCAGCGTGAATCGATACTCGCCAACGCGCTCGAAGCGATTATCGGCGCCATCTATCTCGATGGGGGACTGGCGGTCTGTCGCGAGCGGGTGCTGGTTTGGTTCTCATCGATGCTGGATCGAACCCTGCCGGAGGCGATCAGAAAGGATCCGAAAACCGAGCTGCAGGAGATTCTGCAAGCACGCCGGCTTCCGCTTCCCACCTACGCGGTGATCTCAGTAGCCGGTAAACCCCACAACCAGCTTTTTACCGTCACCTGCCAGTGCGCGGCGTTGCCCTCGCTGGTGTCGGCGCAAGGCCCGAGCCGCCGGCGCGCGGAGCAGGCGGCAGCGGAGCAAGCCCTGCGGCTACTGCGCGTGATTCCTGATCGCTAATGATCTTTGCCAGCCCCGTGAGCCGATGCGGCATGGTTGCCATCGTCGGGCGTCCCAACGTCGGCAAATCGACGTTTCTTAACCGCGTGATCGGACAAAAGCTCAGCATCACCTCGCGCAAGCCTCAGACGACCCGTTATCAGATCCTGGGGATTAAGACAGAAGGTGTCCATCAGATCGTGTTCGTGGATACGCCTGGACTGCATCGAGGGCGGCATGGGGCGCTCGATCGCGCTTTAAATAGGGAGGCCATCAAGGCGATTGCACAGGTCGACATTATCCTATTCATGGTGGAGGCGTTGCGCTGGACGGAGGATGATCAGTACGTCTTGAAATGTATAAAGCCAGCCGCGTGTCCGGTCTTGGTTGCGGTTAACAAAGTCGACACGGTCGCGGATAAATCCCAACTTTTGCCTTACCTCAGCGAAGTCAGCGGATTCATGAATCTCGCCGAGATCGTTCCGCTGTCGAGCTCCACCGGTGACAACATCGTCGCACTGGAGGAGGCATTGAAGTCCAGGCTTCCCGAGAGGCCCGCACTATTTCCCGCGGACGAACTGAGCGATCGCGGCGAGCGGTTTTTCGCGGCCGAGCTGATCCGAGAGCAGTTGCTACGCAGGCTCGGGGCGGAGGTGCCGCACCGCTTGACCGTAATGATAGACGAGTTCGTCTCGAAACCGCACATAACCTGTATCGATGCCACGATATGGGTAGAGCGGCCGGGCCAAAAGCAAATCGTCGTCGGCGCGCATGGGGCGGTGCTGAAAGCCGTGGGTCAACATGCACGATTGGAGATGGAGCGCTTGTTCGGCAGCCGGGTTTTTCTGCGGACTTGGGTCAAGGTCAAGGAAGGGTGGTCCGATGATATTCGGGCGTTGGGCAGGCTCGGGTTTCACGATTAAGACTGTAATGTGGCTTGTGGCTCAGAGTTTGTGAAAAAACCGTCGCGAGCGACGGGAGGTCGCGTTCCGCCGGAGCGCCGAGTGTATACCTTCCAGTTGCATAAATTCTGGGGGTAAGCGGCGGGAAATGGCGTCGGACATAGGGTTTAGTGAGTTTTTTGCTTTTCGCTGGATATCACCGTGGGTGAAGTCCAGCCATTCGGAAA
>Ga0136615_10000447_pt1 | contig 18960 bp, 15 predicted proteins | sample AntDrymUQ2882206_2_FD_106647 | JGI IMG/M metagenome (GOLD analysis project Ga0136615, IMG submission 106647) | Polar desert sand microbial communities from Dry Valleys, Antarctica - metaG UQ288 (22.06) | ecosystem: Environmental > Terrestrial > Soil > Desert | place: Antarctica: Dry Valley...
AGTGGTATCGGGTTGTGGGAGATCAGGGAACAGCGAAGGTTCTTTGCTCATGGTGCTAAGATCGCATATTCATGATCAATTGGCGATCCCCCTGCAAACAATTTTTTCACAGCCTCTGAGAGCTTGTGAAAAGTTCTGCTGCGCTCGATCGCGCGACGATTTTTTCACAAGCTCTGATTCGATCCTGTGGAGTCCTCTGCTCCCGACGCCGTGTCACATTGCCGCGGCGGGACTCAAGAACGACGCGAACACCTCGGCGCAGCGCCGCCAGGAAAACACCCGCGCATAGTCGGTGCATGCCTTGCCGTCGAGCTTGAGCGCATCGAGCGCGGCTTGGCGCAAGTCTTCATTCAAGAAGCCGGTCTGGTTCGGCACCACGACATCGATGGGTCCTGTCACGGGATAGGCCGCCACCGGAACGCCGCAGGCCATCGCCTCTAGCAGCACCAGACCAAAGGTGTCGGTGCGGCTCGGAAACACGAAGACATCGGCGGCCGCAAGGTAGGAGGCCAGCTCCTCGCCGCGCTTCCATCCGACAAAGCGCACCGCGGGATAACGTTCCCTCAAGTCCCGCAGGTCGGGGCCATCACCGACGACAAACTTGCTGCCGGGAAGGTCCAATGCCAAGAACGCTTCGATGTTTTTCTCCACCGCTACCCGGCCGGTATACATCGCGATCGGCCGGGGCGCATCCAGGAAACCCTTCGGGCGCGGCCGGAACAAGTCGCTATCGACGCCCCGCGACCAAACGACCACGTTCTTAAAACCATGGGCAAGGAGGAGTTGTTGGACCGAGCGCGTGGGGACCAGCGTGTAGGTGGCCAGGCCGTGAAACCAGCGCAGGTAGGCGTAACTCCACGCGATGGGAATCGGCGCGCGCATGCGGACGTATTCGGCGAATTGCGTGTGGTAGGAACTGGTGAAGCCTAGCCGCCGGCGTTTACAGTAACGCCGTACCGCCTGCCCGATCGGGCCCTCGGTGGCAATATGGACCGCGTCGGGGCGGAACGCCCGGAGCGTCTTGGCGAGGCGGGCATAGGGAAACAACGCCACCCGGATACTGGGATAAGTCGGGCATGAAATCGTAGGGTATCCTTGCGGCGTTAGGTAGACTATTTCATGACCAAGGACCTCGAGCTCGGCGCCGGTCTTTTCCAAGGTCGTGACCACACCATTGACCTGGGGGTACCAGGCATCGGTGGCAATCGCAATCCTGGCCATCCTTAGGCCGCGACGGCTTGAACCGGCTTCAAAGAGTGCTGTGCATCCGACCAATGCACCAGCTCCAAAGATCCGTCGTGCAGCTCGACCAGCGCGGTGCAGCTCTCTACCCAGTCACCGCTATTGCAATAAAGCACTCCGTTGATGCTGGTGATCTCGGCCCGATGGATGTGACCGCAGATCAATCCGTCCACCTTCCGTCGGGCAGCTTCATAGGACAGCGCCGCTTGGAAGTTGCTCATGTATTGAACGGCGGTTTTCACCTTGTGCTTCATGAAGCCGGCCAATGACCAATACGTAAATCCGAGCCGGCGGCGCACGTAGTTAACGACGTGGTTCACACGCAGCAAACCGTCATAAACTTTGGTGCCGATGAGGGCCAGGGATGGTGAGTATTTCACCACGGCATCGAATTGATCGCCGTGCAAGACCAAGAACCGGCGTCCGTCGGCCGTGACATGGATGACTTCATTCTTGACCAGCACATTGCCGAGCACCATCCCGTCATAGTCACGGAACATTTCATCGTGATTTCCCGGAACAAACACCACGCGGGTGCCATGCTTGGCCTTGCCGAGCAGGGTGCGTAAGACGTTATTGTGGGATTGGGGCCAGAACAGCCGCTTTTTCATATGCCACAGATCGATGATATCCCCGACCAGGTAGAGGTAATCGCAGCGCGTGGAACGTAAAAAGTCGAGCAGAAACTCGGCGCGGCATCCTGGAAAACCAAGATGAACATCAGAAATCCAGACTGACCGATAATGCCCTCCCGGACCCAGCGTATGAATCGTCTTCATCGGCGCATCCCGAGGATAGAAACGCGACGACTATGACGCACGATTATTGCGCTTGAATGAAGAACTCATGTCGGATGTGTGAAGGTTGGCCAGCGACGATGCGGCGCTGATCTCATTCAATATAGAAATCCTGAGCTAATGATGATACAAGAACGATATCGTTCTGGGGCTTCGATGGCCCGGCGACCGTTCACCGCGGATTCGCTTACCGGCCTCGCGGTCTTGTGGGTATCACGCGACGATGAGCAAAGGTTTTTTAATCCAGAAGATTGAGATCCACCCGCTAGAGGTCCCCTTGATCGCACCCTTCACCACCTCCGCATCGACGCTCGAGGTGGTCAACAACCTTGCCGTTAGTATCGAACTGACCGACGGCGCGCGCGGCTGGGGTGAGGTGCCGATCTTGCCCCCAATCACCGTCGAGGATCAGGCGAGCGCACGCGCCGCGCTTGCCGATGAAGCCGGACTGCTCGCCGGCAGGAACGCGGGTGAATGGCGCCGCATCGCGGCGGAGATCCGCGAGCGCATCCCGCACCTCGCGGCGGTGCGCGCCGGGATCGAAATGGCTCTAATCGACGCGCTGACGCGCAGTTGGGGCGCGCCTTTGTTTCGGTTTTTCGGCGGCTGCGAAGACCAGGTGGTCACCGATATCACCATACCGATCTGTCCCGCCGCCGCCGCGCAAGATCTGGCCGCGCGTTATCGGCAGGCCGGGTTCACGACCATCAAAGTGAAAATCGGAGGTGATATCGGCTTGGACAGCGAACGGGTACGCGCCATCCGGCGCGGCCATCCTGAATGCCGATTGATCCTCGATGCAAACGCCGGCTACACGGCGGAGCAGACCTTGGCGTTATTGCGGGAACTGCGTCTTGCTACGATCGAGGTGGCGCTGCTGGAACAACCGGTCGCCCGTGAAGACTGGGAAGGACTCGGGAAGCTGGCGCGCGAGGCCGGGATGCCGGTGGCGGCCGATGAATCCTGCCGCAGCCCCGCGGATGCGATCCGGATCGGTGCGCAAAAGCTCGCCCAGGTCATCAATATCAAGCTTGTCAAAAGCGGCGTCGTACAGGCGCTCGAGATCGCCGCGATCGCACGCGCTTCTGGCCTTGGGCTCATGATCGGCGGGATGGTGGAAACGCGCCTCGCCATGGGCTTTAGCGCGCACTTCGCGGCGGGGCTCGGCGGCTTCGATTGGATCGATCTCGACACGCCGCTCTTGCTCGCCGCGGACCCGATTGCCGGAGGATATTGCGCAGAGGGCGCGAGGTACCGGCTGGATACCAATTCCGCCGGACACGGCGGGTACTTGCGGGTCCGCGGTTAAGCATGAGACATTGGCGCGCATGGTCTTGAAATCCTCATTGCTTTCTTTGGCGCTTAGCCTCTTCTGCTACGGCTGCGCGGACGGAGCTCTGCATCTCAAAATGGAGCTTGAAAAAACCTACGGCCTCTCGGCGGGCGATCCCGTGGTGTTTGAAAATAACACCGTGGGCGCCGTCGCTTCCGTGGAGTCCCGCGATCCCAATGGGTTTGTCGCCAACCTCGAGATCGCCAAGCAGAAGCGCGAGTTAGCGACAACGGATGCGCGTTTCCGGATCGCCGATCGCCTATCCGTTGCGCAACGAAAGCAAGTCGAGATTATTCACGCCGGCGCCGCTGGAACGCCGTTAGAAGACGGCGCGACGGTTCAAGGCACCGTAGCATCGGCCCCGCTGTTCCCGTTTAGAGAGCTGTTTGGGGGGATGACGGAAGGCCTCCGGACTTTGAGAGAACAGACGGAGCGCTTTCGGCGCGAGCTCGAAAACGTTCCGGACTCCGACGAAGCCCGTCAGTTGCGCGAGGAATGGCACGGGCTGCTGGAGGAAATTCAAAAAGCGCAAAGCGAGGCGGAAGAATCCCTGCGCGAGGAAATACTGCCCAAGCTCGAAGAGGAGATGGAAAACCTGAGAAAGAGATTCGAGGAATTGAAACCCAAGGACCCGAAGCGCGGCCCACCGTTAGAAACCTAGCCAAACATATTCGAAATTCGAGGTAGCGCGCGGGGTCACGACCCGCGTTGATTAGTTATAATGAATCCCCCTCTCTTGACACGCCATCCTTAATGTAGAGACCGACCCATGCCGGATTTCGTAATAGGCCGCCAGCAGATCTTCGATCGTGATTTGCGAGTGTTCGGCTATGAGCTCCTGGTTCGCGATGTCACCGTCGATCCGGCCGACACGATGGTGGGCGCCCTCGTCAGCAATCAGGTGGTCGTCGATGCATTGCTTGAGCAGGGGCTCGATCGGTTGGTTGGGGCGCATCGCGCCTTTATCAACTTCGCACGGCGCAACTTGATCGATGGCGTGCCGTTGTTGTTACCGAAAGACCGGGTCGTCGTGGAGGTGCTGGAAACCGTCCGTATCGACACACCGGTGGTGATGGCCGTTCAGAATCTGGCGCGCCAGGGCTACCACATCGCCCTGGACGATTTCGTCTTTTCGGAGATGTGGCGGCCGCTCATGGAGGTGGCGGACATCATCAAGATTGATATTCTGCAGCAATCCCCTCAGGAGCTCGCGGATCTGGTCAAGGTGCTTCAGCCCTATCGGGCCAAATTGCTTGCCGAAAAAGTCGAGTCGGATGAACAGTACACCTTGTACCGTGATCTCGGCTTCGAGTACTTTCAAGGGTTTCACTTTGATCGGCCCAAGATCATGCGCGGCCGCCGCCTGGAAACCCATCATCGGGCCATCGTCCAGGTGCTCGACGCGCTCAAAGCGCCGGCCCTCGATATCGACGCGCTTTCCCAAGCCGTGTGCTTGGATGTGGCGCTGAGCTATAAGCTGTTACGCTACGCGAACTCGGGGTCGCATGACACGCGCCGCGACATCGACTCGATCCGGCAGGCGCTTACCCGCCTCGGCGCCCCGGACATCCGCCGTTGGGCCGACCTGCTTTCCTTGACCACGGCGCCGTATTCACCCGACGAATTGACCTTCATCGCCTTAATTCGTGCCAAGATGTGCGAGCTTCTGGCGCTGCAATGCGGTAAGCCCTCGGAACGGTATTTCCTGGTGGGCTTGCTGTCCCTGTTAGATGAGATGTTGGATGCTCCGCTTGAGCAAATCGTACACGATTTACCGATTTCCGAGGAGATTAGTAATGCCCTCGTCTACAGGACAGGCGATGCCGGGCAGGCGCTCGATTGCGCCGTTAATTACGAGAGCTGGAACCTGGATCAAGTAGCCTACCAGAACCTCAAGGTCTACCAAATCGGGCAGATCTATCTCGAAAGCGTTGCTTGGGCGAATGCGCTCAACCAAGCAGCGTAAACGCGATCGCGAGTGAGTTTTCAGGTCGGTCCATATACTCGCGCTGATTCCGAAGCGCGGTGCTATACTCAGACCGGCGAGTCATTAGATTGCAAAAGTACAGAGCGGCGACCAAGCGCCAGGTTTCGGTAACGAATGTCCTTGATGAGGCGATAGATTCATGGGAGATCACTATGAGCATGTTCGACAAAATGAAGGAATTTGCGGAGAAAGCCAAGGACCTGGTAAGTGACACGACTAAGCGCGCCAGTGACATGAGCGAAAAGACGACGGAAGCAACCACGGAGGGATTCGAAAAGGCGCAGGGGATGACGGGCGAAGCGGTGAAGAACGTCACTGAGTGGAGCGAAAAAGCGACCGCGACCGCTAAGGAAAACCTAGAAAAAACACAAGATCTTGCCGGCGATTCCGTCAAGCATGTCAGCGAATGGACGGACACGGTAGCCGCGGCGGCCAAGGAAAACCTGCACAAGACTCAGGAATCCACAGACGAGGCGGTCAAACACGCCTCCAAGTGGGGCGAAAAGGCTACCGCATCAGCCAAGGAAAACCTGGAAAAAACGCAAGAGCTCGCTGGCGAGACGGCCAAGCATGTCACCGAGTGGGGCGAAAAGGCGGCGGCCGCGGCCAAGCAGGGCATGAAGAAAGACTAAGAGTTTGTGAAAAAATCGTCGCGAGCAAAGGGAGGTCGTGTTGCATCCTCGGCGCGCCAAGCAGGGCCGCTCCCTGGCCCTGGCTTTCCGCCGGAGAATACATGAGGATTCCGAGCAGGCGCGGCCAAAGCCGTTCGGATCAACGTGATCAGAAGGCACAGTGTCATCGCCAGGGGAAGTCGAGGGAAAGCGCGTTGCATTAGGTTGCAAGCGTCCCTTACAACCGCGCCAGGTATGTGCTCCCGCCGAGGCGCGTCATCTGCCTTAAGATCCACGCCTGGCGCGCCTGAACATGCGGCGAGGGGCGCGGGGCAGCGCGGTAGCGCTCGGGATTCGGCAACACCGCCGCAAGGAGCGCGGCCTCACGCGCGGACAGCTTAGCAGGTGGTTTGCCGAAGTACGTCTCGCTCGCGGCCCGGATCCCGAAGACACCGTCCCCGAACTGAACAACGTTGAGATACACTTCCAGGATCCGGCGCTTGGGTAAGAGTGCTTCGATTAATATCGTGAGATAGGCCTCGAGGCCTTTGCGCAGATAACTTCTCCCGGGCCAGAGAAACAGATTCTTCGCGAGTTGCTGGGAGATGGTGCTCGCCCCGCGCAAGCGGCCACTGTCCCGGTTACCGCGCCAGACCTGGGCGATGGCATCGAGATCGAAACCGAAGTGCCGAGGAAACTTCTGATCCTCGGAAGCCACCACGGCGAGCTTTGCATGCGGAGAAATCTTCTCCCAATCGGCCCAGCGGTAGCGAAAAGCATGATCCTCGCGCCCTTCAAGGAGGGCCAGCGTGAGATCGCGCAGCATGAAGCTCGTCACCCACGGATCGAACCAGCGCAAGCACAGCACGAGGAGCGCCGGGATTAGGCACAGGGCGAGCAGGGCGCGCCGCAGGACACGCATCGGCGTTCGCCATCCAGCATACTTTCGCCGCGCCATCTCGCGTTTGCGGCTAGCGTCCGGATCGGTATGGATGGCCCAAGGAATATCTACGGGGCCGGTCTTGTGGAGACGTAGTCGGAGCGCGCGCATGTAGCACCATCAGGTCTTTATCCCGGTCCCCTGGTTGAACAAACGCAAGCTCAGCAACCAGAGCGCCGCGATGAAAAGGAGGATCACTCCATAAGCGGCGGGCAAGGGAATGTCGGACACGCCCAGCACCCCATAGCGGAAGGCGTTGACCATATAGAGAATCGGATTCCCGAAGGAGACTATCTGCCACGTTTCGGGCAGGAGCTTGATGGAATAGAAGACCCCGCCGAGATAGGTGAGCGGCGTGAGCACGAAGGTGGGTATAATCGAGGTGTCGTCGAAGTTACGCGCGAACAGCCCGTTAATGAGCCCGCCCAACGAAAACAGCATGGCGGTGAGCAGGATCGTGGAGGCCATCACGGTGAGGGAATGAACTTGGAGATCGGTAAAGAAGAGTGCGACGGCCGTGACTACGACACCGACGCATAATCCGCGCGCGACGCCACCGGTGATGAATCCGGCTATGATGATCCAGTTCGGGATGGGTGCGACCAGCATCTCCTCGATATGCTTTTGAAACTTGGAGCCGAAGAACGACGATACGACGTTGGCGTAGGAATTCGTAATGACCGCCATCATGATGATTCCGGGCGCGATGTATTGCACATAGCGAAAGCCTTCCATCTCGCCGATGCGCGGACCGATGAGGTTCCCGAAAATAAGAAAATACAGGGTCATGGTGATGGCCGCGGGCAGTATCGTTTGCACCCAAATCCGCAGAAACCGCGCCACCTCTTTGATGACGATGGTCTGATAGGCGATGGCGTAGCGCCGCGCCGTGCCGCTAAGCATGGGCATTATTGGCGGACTTGTCGAGTAAGCGTATGAAGAGCTCTTCGAGCCGGTTGGCCTTGTTGCGCATGCTGACAACCTCGACCCCCTGTTCGGAGAGTCCGCGAAACAGCTCATTGATACCCAAGGCCTTGCTGACATCGACCTCGAGCGTGGTCTCATCGACCAAGCGCAGATGGTAGCCATCGACGAGGGGAGGCTCGGTGAGATGCTGGCGAATGTCCAGGATGAAGGTCTCCATGTCGAGCTGCGCCACCAGGCGCTTCATCGACGTATTTTCTATGATTTCCCCCTGGTCGATGATGGCGATTCTGCGGCACAGGCGCTCGGCTTCCTCCAGATAGTGAGTGGTCAAGATAATCGTCGTGCCGTCAAGATTGGTTGCGCGCAGAAATTCCCACATCGAACGCCGCAGCTCGATGTCCACGCCCGCCGTCGGTTCATCGAGGATAAGCAGCTTGGGTTCGTGCACCAGCGCCCGGGCGATCATCAGCCGCCGCTTCATGCCCCCCGACAGGGTACGCGAGCGATCATTGCGTTTCTCCCACAGCCCGAGCGCCTTCAAGTACTTTGCGGCGCGTTGTTTAGCCAGGGTGCGTTCCAGGCCATAGTAGCCGGCTTGGTTGACGACGATATCGATGACCGGTTCGAATTGGGAGAAATTGATCTCTTGGGGCACGAGTCCGATGTGCGTCTTGGCCGCCTCGATCTCATGCTCGATGTCGTGCCCGTAGATGCTCACCGATCCGCCGGACTTGGTGACCAGGCCGGTGATGATTCCGATGGTCGTCGACTTGCCCGCGCCGTTCGGGCCGAGCAAGGCAAAAAAATCACCGCTTTCTACCTCAAGATCTATCCCTTTTAAGGCTTGGAAGCCGTTTTTGTAGGTCTTGTGGAGGTTTTTGATCGACAGGGCTGGCATGGCGCTGCGGCGGGCCGGAATGCACCTGTGGCGAGGCGCGGGGCCGGATCAGTGGCCGAATAAGCGCGCCAACAGGGATCGCAGCCAGCCGCGTTTCGGTGCCGGCGGACCGAGGGGTGCGGGTGCGGGCAGTAGCGCTCGCACGGCTTGAACGGCGGCGCGCTCCGCCTCGCACTGGATGGCCTCGATCGATAGCTCAAAGTTGCGTTCGGCGCCTTTCATCACGCGGATTAATACCAGTTTGTTTTTCTCCTTGCAGGCATCGAACACGGTCTTCATCTCCTTGCGGATGAGACGGCTGATCGTGGACTTACCGAGCCTGCCGCCGCTTTTCTTATAGCTATAATAGATTTGTTCCTTGCCGTAGTAGGAATAAAACGAAACCACCTCAATCATCAGGTTTCTGGCCGCGAGCAACAGCAGCCCGTCGATCTTGCTTGCGAGGTAGGGGTTACCCACGCCCTTAAAAATATTATTGATGCACTCGATGAGATCGGTCGCCGGCACAAACATGATCTCGCTTTCGACCAGAAAGATGCCGTTGATCCCCTTCTCAACCGTCCGGATCTTCTCACAGATCGCGTTTAACATCTGCACCGCGCGCTCGATCTCTCGCATTAGATGCTGGCCCAGAATGGCGGATACTTTGCGCGCGCGATCGCGGGAGCGGGTCATGATCTCGTGCAGCTCGCCGATCTCGGCGCGGTCAAGATCCTGCGCGGCGTGTTTACGGAGATAATCGTGAGCGTGCGCGAGCGCGTCGCTCATGCGCGCGAAGTAGCTCTCCAGGGTCCGAACCGTGGCGGGGGTCAGGGCCGCATCCGCGCCGTTCTTGTCGTATTGGTCATAGAATTTGTAGCCCGGCGAGTAGGAGTCGATGAGATCGCTCAGCGTCGCATAACCGCCGACGGCCTCGGCGTAAAGGAAGCGTTTTCGCAGGTCTTGGTGTTCCGGTATGAAACGGTCCGGCTCCGCCGCCTCGGCGCTCCCAGGGCTCTCGGTCGGCGCCTGGTGTTGATCCAAAAGCCGCAAGGTTTTCTCGAACAGGTCTTGAGTCCCATCCGTGATCAGCCGGACGCGGATCTCCTCGCCGTGGTTGACGCGCGCGATCGCGGTCAGGCTGAGGGTCTTAAATGCGGCGCTCACCGCGATGGGTGCGGAGCGCGCGTTATCGTCCAGCGGGCTCTCGAGCATTGGGTTCTCCGTCATTCACGAGCGCTGATGGGCGCCAACGTGCCGCTTAACGGCGCATGCTGTGTTATCTTTTAGTCCGCCTTTCCAGCGTGCGTAATATGAGCGTCCTACCACACAGGTCATCGGTTGCATGAGCTTCTCTATCCTTACCCCCGCCTTCGTCTATGACGAAGCGGCGCTGCGCCGAGCGTTGTCTTGGCTCGCGCCGCTGCGCGCGGAGAGGGGTTTCAAGCTCTTATTCTCCATCAAAGCCTTACCGTTCGTCGATATCCTCGAGTGTCTGCGGCCGCTGCTCGACGGGTTCTCCGTGAGCTCCTTGTTCGAGGCCAGGTTAGCGCGCGAGGTGCTCGGCGATAAGGGCGTGATTCACATCACGACCCCAGGATTGAGAGCAGACGAGTTCTCGGAGATTACCCGGCGCTGCGACCATGTAAGTTTTAATTCCCTCGCGCAATGGCAGCGCTGCCGCGATCGCGCGCGGCCCGCGGGCGGGCGCCGCGGATTGCGCATCAATCCCGGTGTCTCGCATCTCGGCGATCCGCGCTATGACCCCTGCCGGCCGCATTCCAAACTCGGCACCGCTCTCGGCGTCGTCAGGAGTGCTTTGGACGCGGGCGGCGCCGATCTCGCCGGGCTCAGCGGCGTCCACTTCCACACCATGCACGCGGCGCGTGATCTCAGTCCGCTCCACGCGACGCTGGCACGCGTCGAGGAAGTGCTCGGCGCCTGGCTTTGGAGGCTCGAGTGGATCAACCTCGGCGGCGGTTATTATGTCGACCGGCCGGAGGCGGTCGAGGAATTCGCGTGCATCGTCGGAAGTTTGCAACGGCGCTATGGGTTGGAAGTGTTGTTTGAGCCCGGCAAGGCCGTGGTCGGGGAAGCGGCCTGTCTCATCGCCAGCGTGGTCGATGTGTTCCCGAGCGAAGGCCGCCAAGTGGCTGTCTTGGATACCACGGTCGCGCATCTGCCACAAGTGTTCGAATACCAAACCAGCCCGGCCTTGCGGGAAGCGGTACGCGGCGGGCGGTATCGGTACCTCATCGCCGGCTCGAGCTGCCTCGCGGGCGACCTCTTCGGGGACTACGAATTCAGCGAGCCGCTCGGGGTGGGCGATCGGCTCACGTTCGACGGGATCGGCGCCTACAGTCTGGTCAAGGCTTCCCGCTTCAACGGGATCAACCTCCCAGCGATCTATGCCAAGGAAAGCACGGGCAGGATCGTGCTCAAGAAGCGCTACGATTACCTTGACTATCGGGACCAGTGGGTGAACAGCGCCGATGCTTGCGAGCGCGAAGAGGTGGGACCGTGGCGTGGCGAGGCGCGCGTGCGATGACGGCGGCGGGTGCGGCGCGGCGCTTGCTGGTGATGCGGCATGCGAAATCCGACTGGTACAGCGGTCCCGGATCGGACTTTGACCGCCCCTTAGCGAAGCGCGGGGAGCGCGACGCACCGCGCATGGGGCGCTGGCTGCGCGAGCAGGGGTTGATCCCGGATCGGGTCGTGAGCTCACCGGCCGTGCGCGCGCGCCAGACCTGCTGCCTCGTCTGCGAGTCGCTCGCTATCAAGAAGGGGCAGATTCATTGGGAGCCCGAGATCTACGCCGCAGAGGTCACGGCCTTACTGAACGTCCTTGCGCGTTGTCCGGAGAAAACACAGCGGGTGCTACTCATAGGCCACAACCCCGGTTTGGAAGATCTCGTCGCCTATCTCGCCGCAGACACGGGCGGGCTGGCGGGGCGGGGAAAGCTCATGCCGACAGGCGCCGTCGTCGGCATCCGCTTACCCGATTCGTGGGCCGGTTTACGGCCGGGTTGCGGCCACATCGAGTCGCATAGGGTCCCGAAGGAGTTATCCGCGGATTAGCCGCATCACGATCCGCTATTCCAGCGCGCAGTCAGGGCTTCGCGCTCGGTTTCGCCGGGTCCATCGGTACCGGCGCTGGCGTACCCTCGATGCGTTCCACCACGGGCGCATTCCACGAACCGGTGAGCTTATAACGCCGCTGCCACATCTTGTTGATGTTCTCGGGGATCTCGGTGAAGACCTGCTCGGCCAGGAAGACCGCCGCACCCGCGCCGAGTCCGACCGGGCCGAAGAAGGCGCCGGCCGCGGGAAGGCTGCCGGCCAAGGCCGGGGTCACCGTCACTATTTGATCGTAATCCTGGGTTGCGAGCCCCGTACGGCCGGCGACTTCGACACGCCCCGAAGGGCCTTGCATCACTAAACCGTTCGTATAGGCGTTCCCGCTCGCGATCATAAACTTACCTTGGATCTCGTCATAGGCGAATCCGGTCTTGAAGAGATCGAGTAAATTGAGCTGCAATAAGCGCCGGATCGCATGCATGCTCACGAGCCCAAAGATCCGGCCGACGCCTTGATCGACATCGAGTAACCTACCGTCGGTTATCTTTAGATCGAGTGTTCCGTCGAGCCGGCTCAACTGAAAATCCGCCGGATCGCCCGGCCAGCGCGCGTGGATATCGAACGCCGTGGCGCCTCCTTCGAGTGCGACGGCGTGATACCCGAAGGTCTTGAGCAGCTTGCTCAGGTCCTGCGCCCGGACTTTGATCTCGAAACGCGAACCGCGCCCGCTGTCTCCGGTCTGCCAACTACCCACCGCATCGATGTTGAAGTCGGGCCGCGTGAAGGATACCTTTGGGAGGTTCAAGCCCGCGGCGCCGGGGCCGGCCCGCACCCGCAGAGCGCCCAGTGCGCTCGTGCCATAAGAGAAGTCCTCGCAGGTGATTGAGATCGCGGGCAGGCGGCGCGGGTCAATCTCTCCGGGATCCCGCACGCGCGCGCCTGGAACGAGCTTGAGGCGAGTGAAGCTGGCCTCGAGCATTCCCCGCGGATGAGCGCCCGGTAAGCGGATCGATCCGCGCGCATCCGGTCCATCCGTGTCGATGCGCCAACCGCGGTTTTCCTGCTTTGCCCGCAGGCGCAAGTCTTTAAACACGAAGCCGAGTCCTTCCAGCTTCGCGACCGACACGTCGATACTCAGATCCTCCGGGATCCGAAAGAGTGCGGATCGGCCGGCACTCCATCGCCGCGAAAAGCCCTGCCATTCGGTCAGTGATAATTGCTCTAATTGCCCCCCGATCCGGTAGTCAATCCCGGCTATGGAGGCTTGCTCGCCTGGGCCAAAATAAATCCGCGCGCCGGCAATCGGCTGGGCGCCGGCTCGCAGCGCCAACCGCGCCCGCATTCGCTCACCATAGGCCACGGCGATTTCGCTCGTCCCGGCAGCACGCAGCGACGCGGTCAGCGTGAGCGGCACCGCCGTTGCCGCGGCTTTCCCGAAGGGCGCCGGAAGATTGATGCGCATGCCGGTCAACGGCGAGCGAACCTCCAATTCCGCCGGCCGCGCCGATTCCGGTAGTCTCAACCTGGCCTCCCAGCCGGTCTCCCCGGCGGCCACCCGCAACCGGCCGCGGCTGAAATAATCATGGTATTTAGACGGCAGTACGATACGCAGATGCTGCTCGATGGCCGGCCAGTCCGCGCGCCCGCGGGCTTTCACCCACCCGCCTCGTTCGCGGGCGCCGCCCTTGGTCTCGAGCAGGATGGCGCGCTCGAATAGACGTGCTCGAAGTCCCTCGCTCGACCAAGCGCCGCCCGTGAAGCGCAGCGTGCCCCGGAGATCCGTGAGGGAGTATGAGCCGCTCTTGAGCGTGTTCCCGGGAAAGGTCAAGGCGCCGGCAACCGTGGCTTTTTGCGGATAGAGCGGAATGTCCAAATCGAGGTCCAGGCGCGCCTCGCCCCCGATCTCGAGGGGCGCAATCCGCTGACCGACACCGGACCGTAACGGGCTATTCGATACGAAGCGCTGCATATCGTGCGCCCTGCCGCTCGCTCGGCCGCGCACGATCACATGGCGTTGGCTGACGCCCAGGTCTGGAATGCTGGCGCTGAAATCGCCTAAGTGCACACCGTAGCTCGTGGCTGTGCGCGCGGCGACCCGCAGCTCCCGCCCATCCAAGGTGACTTGCGCGTCGATACCCTCGATGCGAGGCCACTGCTTGGAATATTCCACTACACCCCCGGTTAAATTGATTTCCGCCGCGAAGCGGCCCTCGTCCCGATCGAACGGGAACCGATCCAGCGGGCCCCTCAAGACGACGGCACCGGAACCGATCGCACCGGCCTGCAACGCCTGGCTTAGCCACTCCCGGCCCTGGGACGGAAGATCGCTAGGGAGATACTTCGCCAAACCACCGACGCGTCCCTTGTCGATCCCGGCCCACAGCCCGGCATCGGCCGCGCGCCCCTCCCGAATGATGAGATCTCCCATGATGCGTAATCGGAGATCGGGGTTCTCGACCTCGAGACCGGGAGTGAAAATGCGCCAACCGTCCGCGAGCGCATGCCACCCGACCTCACCGCTCGTGCTCTCCAGACGAAGCGCGGCATTGAGGTGAGGCACTGCGTCGATTTGCAACGGGCCGCCGGAGAGGCGAAACCGGCCCTGCTCGGCATCCGTTTCCAACACCCCCGAAAGGCGCTCGAAACCGGGGATGGCCGGGCTTCTTTGCACGGAGACGGAATCCAGGCCCGCCTTAAAATAGAAGCGCGCGGCGCCGGCGCGATCGGGATGACAAGCAAGCTCGACCTCGCGCAGCAGGCCGCGGGGCCGGAGTCGTCCGAGCAGCGTTTTGTTTTCCTCGGGCATGGACTCGGACAGGGCCAATACGCGCGAGAGATCCGCAAGCTCGATGTGGCTGGCGTAAGCGATCAATCGCCGTGCGCCGCGCGGGTCGGGGGGCGCCAAGGCTAGTCCGAAGCGCGCCTCCGGCCAGGACCCGTCCGGGGTAGTGATCGCAACGCGATCGGCGCCGATGCGCCAACCGCCATCGGGGCTGGCACGGGCGAGGAAGCGTCCGCTGGTCGCTAACATCTCAAAGTGGTTCTCACCCGCGCTCACGGCGAAGCCCCCGGTCTTGAGCTCACCCGCGACCTCGCTTATCTGGCCATTGCGCCAAACACCCCAAGTGCGTAGCTTTAGCGTTCCTCCGCTCTGCCGGATGCGGATCGATGGTTGATAATCGCGCAACAACGCGGGGCCGATATCCGCGGCCTCGGCATAGAAATCGGCGTTCCAATCACGATCAAACGGCTCACCCGTCCCGCTCATCGCGATGAGCAGACGCTTGCCGACGTCGGGGGGCGGCCGCAGCGTCAATTTTAAGCCTTGCCGCTGCGGTGCGCCCGTACTATCTAGGCGCACGTAGGGCAAGGCCCAGGCGCCGTGCCGCGCTTGGTGATCGTGCCAGCGGATCTGCGTGCCCTCGATGGCGACTTGCGGCTGGCGCAGCAGCCAGCGCAGCATGCGCGTGTCCGTGCCGTCGATTCCTTCGATGCCGATCTCCCCGCCGCGCGTGCGCGCGACGGTAAACTCGGCGCCGGTGAGCGCGAGCCCCCCCAATTGCAGTTGCCGCCGCCCGAGGCTCGCCCACACATCGATGCCGATGACCGCCCGCCGAAACCCCATCGCGGGCTGTAAGGTGTCGCCATTGAGCACGCTGAGCCCGGTCAACACCAGGCGCGGATCCCACCCGTCCCATGCGGCCCGCACGGACTCGACCGTGACCGGCTGGCCCAGGAACCTACCAAGGTAATCCTCGATCTGGACGCGCTGCCCGGCTATCCGTGGTAAAACCATGCGGGCGCCGAGCGCCGCGAGCGAGAGAATAAGCGCGAGCACTGCCAGAACCGGCAGCGCACTTAGCGACGATTGAAGAACGATGCGGCGGAGCATTCTTAACCGCAAGAAAAATTCCCATCAACGCGAGCGTCCGCGAGCCTTAGGGCGAGATAGGATCGGGTCAAGCTATAGAAGGACGACATCATACTGCTCCGGTCCATAGATCGCTTCGGCACGGATCGTGATGGGCCTGCCGATGAAGCCCTCGAGCTCGGCCACGCCCGCCGATTCCTCATCCAATAGCCTATCGGCGACGCCCGGAGAGGCGATCACGAGCAGCTTTTTAGCATCGAATTGGCGCACCTCGCGCAGGATCTCGCGCAAGATCTCGTAACACACGGTCTCGGCGGTCTTGGTCGAGCCGCGCCCGCCGCACGTAGGGCAGGGCTCGCACAGCACGTGCTCGAGGCTCTCGCGCGTGCGTTGCCGCGTGATCTGCACCAGCCCGAGCGAGGTGATTTCGCTCACCGCGACGCGGGCATGATCGCGTTCCAGGCCCTTCTCCAGCGCCCGCAGCACTTGGCTCTGATGATCCGCATCCTCCATGTCGATGAAATCCACGATGACGATCCCGCCCAGGTTGCGCAAGCGCAACTGCCGCGCGATCGCCTGTGCGGCTTCAAGGTTGGTCTTGAAGATGGTCTCTTCGAGATTGCGATGCCCGACGAAGGCTCCGGTATTGACATCCGCCGTGGTCATGGCCTCGGTCTGATCAAACACCAGATGGCCGCCGGATTTCAGCTCCACACGCCGTTCCAAGGCCCGCTGGATCTCGCTTTCGACCGAGTAGAGATCCAGGATCGGCCGCTCGCCGCTATAGTGCTCGATGCGATTGACGAGATCGGGAATGTACTGGCGCGCAAACTCGCTGACCCGTTCATAGGTCTCGCGCGAATCGATACGGACCTTTTCAACCTCGCTGGCAACCAGACTGCGCATGGTTCGCAACACCAGCGGCAGATCCTCGTAAATGACGCTGGGCGCTTTGGCTTCGCCTAGCTGCAAAGACAGCGTGGACCAGAGCCGCTGCAAAAACTCCATGTCCATTCTTATGCTGTCTTCGGCCACGCCCTCGGCGGCGGTTCGGACGATGTACCCGGAAGGCCCCAGGCACGCCCGGAGATCGCGTCCCGGCACCGGCGATTGCGCCGCGGCGGGAGCCTCCGCGGCCGCCTTGAGGTTGGCGTCGTGATTGAGGATCATCTCGCGCAGCCTGGTCCGCTCAAGCTCATCGGCGATCTTCTGCGACACGCCGACAGTCGCGCTCCTCGGAAGCAACACCAGGTAGCGCGAGGGAATGCAAAGCCGCGTGGTGAGCCGCGCGCCCTTGCCGATGAGCGGGTCCTTCGTCACCTGGACCACGATCTCATCGCCCTCCCGCAGGAGCCGGTCGATGCCGGTATCGTTATTCCCCCGCGCGTCGTGCTCGGGCCCGGAATCGAGGATGTCATGGAGATGCAAGAATGCGGTGCGTTCGAGGCCAATGTCCACGAAGGCTGCTTGCATCCCCGGCAGCACCCGGGAGACGCGCCCCAGGTAGATGTTGCCGACCAAACCCTTTTTCTGGCGGCGCTCTATGATGATTTCTTGCAGCACGCCGTTCTCGACGGCGGCGACGCGCGTCTCTTGGGGCGTCACGTTGACTAGATATTCCTCGGCCATCGCCGGTTCAGATCGCTCGCTGGAGGTGAATAGCATTAATCTAAACGAATTCGCCGCGTCTGCCGAGCCTTGTCGAGCGCCCTTGAGTCGCCCGAAAATGCGCTAAGGAAACTCTGAATAAGTTTATGAGCACGCCCAGCTGCGCGAAGCCGCGCAGCGAGACGCGAGACATATCATGTAGATAGGCGAGCGGCGAGCGAGCACGCGACAAAGCAGATGGGCGGCGCAGTAGTTTATTCAGAGTTTCCCTAACATGCTATAAACTGCAGCCATACCCTCATACGATTAACCCTGGGGCCAAAAATCCGCGAACTATGTCAGCGACAGAATCCACCCTCACCCTCGTCCTGGCGCTCGGCGCCGACACCTGCCTGGCGCCATTAACGACCGACCGCGCGAAGTCGGCGATCCCGTTCGGCGGCAACTACCGCGTCATCGACTTCACCTTGGCCAATTGCCTGCGTTCCGGGCTGCGGCGCGCGCTGGTATTCACGCAATACCGGTCGCATTCATTGCAGCAGCACCTGCGCGACGGCTGGTCTATCTTCAACCCCGAGCTCGGTGAATTCATCACCTCCATACCGCCGCAGATGATGAGCGACAGCGCCGGCTACACGGGGGCCATCGATGCGTTGTACCAAAACCTCCACATGCTGGAACGCAGCGCTTCGAACTATGTCTGCGTGCTCTCGGGCGAACATGTCTATCGCATGGACTACGCCGCGCTCATCGACTTTCACGTCGCGCGCAAGGCGGCGGCCACGATCGCGTGTATCCGCCCCGATGACCTGATCTACAAGGATTTTGAATGCCGCGTCGAGGTCGAAGGCGAGGCCGTCACGGCCTTCGCCGCCCCGGCGGCGCCGGCGCGAGAAAATTCCGTAGCATCGATGGAGGTCTACGTGTTCTCGAAGACGGCGTTCATGCAAGCGGTCACGGAGGTCCGGCGCGCGGCGCCTCCCGGCCCGGTCGATCCCGGATCCGTGCTGATCCCGCATTTCATCCGCCAAGGCGCGCGCGTTGTCCCCTATCTCTTTGGCGGGAAGCGCGGACGTGTCACCCAGGACCGTTATTGGCGCCGCATCGAGACCTTGGACGACTACTATGAAGCGAACATGGATCTCCTGCGCCCCGAGCCGCCCATCGACCTTTATCAACGCGACTGGTCGATCCGGACCTACCACGCTCAAAATCCGCCCGCCCGCACTGTGCCCGGCCGTTCCTCCGCCGAGGGCGTGTGCATTAACTCCATCGTCGCGAGCGGCACGGTGATCGCCGGTGGCGGCGTCAACCACAGCATTCTGTTCCCTCGCGTCTCGGTTGAAGACGGCGCGACGGTCGAAGACTGTATCCTCTTGGCCGGGGTCGAGGTGGGATACGGAGCGCGCCTGCATCGCTGCATCGTGGACAAGCACGTCCAGGTCCCGGCCGGCGAGACCATCGGCGACGATCGCGCGCGGGACGCGGAGCGGTTTACCGTGACGCCGAAAGGTATCGTCGTGGTGCCCAAGGGCTTTCGATTCGCCCAGCCCGCCGATGGACCTCAGCACTGAGAGGCTGTGAATCAATTGTCATTTGACGGTAGTTCAGACACAGATATGACCGTCGGTCGAGGCGTTGAGGTAGATTTCGCATCCGAGCGGTATGTGCCGGAGGCGGCAACGATGG
>Ga0136615_10000448_pt1 | contig 18934 bp, 17 predicted proteins | sample AntDrymUQ2882206_2_FD_106647 | JGI IMG/M metagenome (GOLD analysis project Ga0136615, IMG submission 106647) | Polar desert sand microbial communities from Dry Valleys, Antarctica - metaG UQ288 (22.06) | ecosystem: Environmental > Terrestrial > Soil > Desert | place: Antarctica: Dry Valley...
CGTCGCTCGCCTCTCTACCTGATATGTCTCGCGACTCGCTCCGCAGCTTCGCGCATTTTAGCTTGCTCGCGACACTTTTGCAGAGCGTCCCTAGTAGTAAAAAGCGCGGACCGCTTTTTAAAGCGCTGCTAACGCGCGATCGTAATCCGGCTCGTGGGCGATTTCGGGGACAAGCTGTGTGAATATAACCTGGTCGTTTCCATCCAGGACCACGACAGCCCGCGCCGCGATTCCCGCGAGAGGACCGTCCTCGATCAAAACACCGTAGTCCCGAGCGAAGGCTCGCGATCGCATCAAAGAGAGTGGGATCACGTTAGTTGTCGCTTCCGCCTTACAAAAGCGCGTCATTGCGAACGGTAGATCCGCCGAGATCATCAAAAAGACCACATCCCCATAACCTTTCACCGCGTCGTTAAAACGCTTCGTGGACGCGGCGCACACGGGTGTGTCGAGGCTTGGAAAGATGTTCAGTAGTTTCTTCTTGCCCGGGTATGTCGCCAAGGTGACGTCATTCAAAGCGCCGTCTACGAGGGTAAAATCGGGGGCCTGGCTGCCGACCGCTGGTAAATTGCCGTTGGTATGTATCGAGGCGCCCTTAAAGGTAATCGTTGCCATTTATTCATGCTCCTGACTGGTAGTTGAGGTGGCCTTACGGTCCACGTGATCTTATCGCGGAGAAATCTCCGCTCCGGTGATCTCAAGGCTTGCTCATCAAATCGCGCCCGGGGTCGTGACGAGCTCTTGCTAGTCAATTCTAATGTTGCTCGTCTTTCAGTCCGTCGGCGTATTCGTCGGGATCCAAAAGTCGATTCATCTCATTCACGTCATCCGGTTTGAGCCGAAAGATCCAGCCTTCGCCGTAGGGATCACGGTTGACGATTTCTGGGCTTTGGTTGAGCGCCTCATTCACCTCCACGATTTCGCCGGAGAGCGGACAATAAAGATCCGATGCCGACTTTACCGATTCCACAACAGCGCATTCCGCCGTGGCCGGATAAGCCCCGCCGACTTCCGGTAACTCTACGAACACCATATCGCCCAAAGCCCGCTGGGCATGATCGGTAATGCCGATCCGCATCGTGCCGTCATCGAGTGGTTTTACCCATTCGTGGCTGGAGGTGTACTTACGGTCCTCGGGAATATTACTCATGCGTCGCTCGTGTCTCCTTGATTCGGTTCGATTCAATCCGGACTGCTCGCCGCCCACACAACGCGCCGATTCTTTGCATCTAATTTTATTCCCCGCGGTCTTGCCGCGGGACCCTTAGCCATGGGGTTTCCAAAGGGGAGAGGCGCAGCTCTCCCCTTTGGTCGCCCCACGGGGTTCATACCCCGTGGTGGCGAAATCAAATTGATTTTCCCGGAACAAGCCTTTGCGCCCGTTCCATCACGAATTCCGCCTGCCTATGATAACGTGAAGATACCACCTTAAACGAACCATTGTAAAAGCGATACGGCATTCGCACCATGAGAAAACCGGACATCATGCGCATCCTATCGGGTGGCCAGACAGGGGTCGACCGTGCGGCCCTCGATACCGCCCTGGAATTGGGGATCCCCTGCGGAGGCTGGTGCCCGCGCGGGAGGCGTGCGGAAGATGGACGCATTCCGGCACACTACCCTCTGTGTGAGCTTGATTCCGAGCGCTATGGAGACCGCACCGAACGCAATGTGCTCGATGCGGACGGGACCCTCATTCTGATACGTGGTGTGATGGACGGTGGTACGGCGCTGACGGCACGATGGGCCGCCCGCAACAGCAAACCGAGTATAATCATTGACCTGCAACACCCCCAGGGATCCGAGATTATTTACGGATGGATGGTGGAAAACCGCATCGAGGTGTTAAACGTAGCCGGACCCCGAGAAAGCAAGCAGTGCGGGATCTACACGCAGGCCAAGGAGTTTTTGCTCGTCGTCTTTTGTTTCATAAAGAAGCAAACAAGCGTTTCGCGATCGTTATGAATCGCGCGCCGCTTTACGGATGAAAAATTCCCACACCCGTGCGCGCTCGTTCCAACGCAGCATCTCGTGTCCACTGCGTACACAAAACGCCCGCAGGTCCACGACCGCCATGGGATCGGTCGCCAAGACCCGCAGGATTTGCCCCGGTTGAATCCGGTTCAGCTCGACTTTGGTCTTGAGCAACGGCAATGGGCACTTTAAACCCCTTACGTCCAGTACGGCAGTTACCGGCAAAGTCGGCACAATGTCGTTCATGGGATGGCGCCAATCGCGCGGAGTGTGGTTTAACCTTTGTTCGCCCCCTTGATCATCGCCTGCACCGATGGGCTATCTTTAGTGGCGAGTAATCCCCGAACTGCCACAGACTCTCCGCGCGCAATGACAGGCTCTAGGATCGGCGCAAGGGATTTCAGAACCTGCACCGGTAGCGCGCTCGTAAAGCGATAACGCGCCGCTTCCGGGCCCGACACAAACGCGGTGATGGCACCGAAGAACCGTTCGCCAAGCATAAAGGCGAAGGTCGCCGTGCGGTTTAGAACGCGCGACTCGATCAGGCGTCCGCCCGCACCATAAACGTCTCGGCGATGATCGCCGGTGCCGGTCTTGCCAGCGACAATCAATGGCAGGCCATGAGGATCTTTGATTGCCCCTTTAAGCCTCTGCGCCGTGCCGTTCTCAACCACATCGATGAGCGCGGCGCGCGCCGCGGCCGCGACCTCGGGCGCAAGCACCGCTTGTCCATGCGCGAGCGGCCGCTCGATCACTGTCTCATAAGGCGTGCCGGCCGCGAAGTGCAGGGATTCGAACCGGACCGTCGGATAGCGTACGCCCTCATTAAGCAGGATCCCAACGAGCTCCGCCAGCGCCCCGGGACGATCCCCCGAGGCGCCGATGGCGCAAGCATAAGAAGGCGTGAGGGTCTGAAACGGATATCCGAGGCGTTGCCACGCGCTGTGAATGTCTCCGAAAGCCTCTATTTCGAGCAGGCCTTGAATGCGTTTGTTCTGGGCATGCTGACGGCGGGTCTTAAACAGCCATTGATACACCTCCTGGCGTTGTTGCGTGCTCGCCGCAACGACATCCGCGAAGGGGGCGGCAGGATGCGCTATGAGGTGAGTCACGAGCCAGAGCTCCAGCGGATGGATGTGGGCTATATAACCGCGGTCGTGCAGATTGAAGCGTTCGGGGGAATACTTATCATAGAGGTCTTTGACCTTGCGCTCCGAAAGGTGAGCAGCATCGACGCGGCGGCGCAGGTATGCGGTAAACGCGCCCAAGGTGCGGTCGGGAAAAACCGAGCGATAGACAGTGGCCAGACGCACTGCGGTAGGGTAGACGCTCTCGGTGAGCAAGTTCATCACTTGGCCCGGTTTTTTGCCCCTGTACTTCGCATAGAAGCGGCGCAGAAACGCTTGGCCTTCCTGGTCGGCGAAACGCTCAAGATACTTGCGGCGCCACTCGCTGTCGGCGGATTCGGTCTTACGTCCCACGCCTCCGGGTTTGTACAGATGGTAACGCACGATGTCGCGCATTATGCGGATAAAAACAAGGTTTACGGAATCGCGCAGTCCCTCCCGGACGGACAGGACCTTGCCATTATCGGCGCCGTTGAAGTTGACGAAACTGTGCAGCCCTCCGCCGGTGAAAAATTGTTCCCCGGGGTTGGCCGAATACCGCCGTTCCAAAGCGGCGTCCAGTAGCGCGGAGAGCGTCATGTGCGGGTTTGATCGCAACTGGTCGACCACCCACTGCGATAGGCGGTCGCGCGCATGAACGTCGGGCTTATTAAGTTCCTTGCCCTTGCCGCCCGCATAGCGCCGATGCACCTCGGCCACGATCTCGAGATAATGCACCAGAGTACGCAACTTGGCGGTCGATCCGAGATCCAGTCGCACGCCCTCGTTGATGTCGAGCGGGTTTGCGTAACTATCGGTCTGCACCCGGAGCAGATTACCCTTCGGGCTGTGTTCGAATAGGGTCATGCTGTACACCACACGGCTTAAATCGTTGCCTTCGCCAAACAAGCGAAACCCAACGAGCCCCGCGGCGTGGGCGTGTTCCATAACAGAAAGATTTCGCAAAGCGTGCGTCACGGCCTGCTGCGCTGATTTATCGATGGTGCTTTTCGCGCTCAGATCCAGCCGATCCAGATCGTACAAGCGCGAGACACCCAATGCCTGGGCTAAACGAGAGCGCAGCACGGTCTCGGTTTTATGATCGGCAAACTTTCGTTGCGCTTTCTCCACCGGTCCGTGGCGCGGCACGTTGCGTCTGCTGAGCGCGGCATCACGCAAAGCGGCTGGGATGATGCCATCAGTCGCGAGAAGCCGCAGGTAGCTGTCGGCTAACCGTTGCAACGCCTTATGACCGCGCCCGAGGTAGTACGCTGGACGCCGCTGGGCCAATAGCAGCGACAGTGTGTCGCGGTAAGCTGCTGCCCGCTCCGCGAGCCCAGCGCCGCCGATACCTTCCTCGCGCAACAGACCATTCACGGCCGAAAAATCTTGGCCATACCAAACCCACAGGCCATCGCCGAGGCCGTGAACTTCGCCGTAACCGCGGGCGGCCGCGAGTGGGATGGTATTCACATAGGCAAGCGCGATCCCGCGCCGGGACTCGAAGGTGTCGGGACTCTGGAGGTAAGCGCGCAACGAGGCGCTCGCCATCTGCCGTAGCTTGTCCCCGACAGAAGCTGTCTGGCCACCCGCCGAATGACGGTATTTCTCCAGTTGTGTGGCCAGCGTGCTGCCCCCGGTGACATGGGTATTGGAGCCCAGCTTTTGCGCCAGTCCTTCGAGCACCGCCCGTCCGAAACGGTCCCATTCTATCGCCGGATTCTTATGGCGCTTGTTCTCATCCAGCAGTTCCCGGTTTTCGATGTAAAGCAAGGTGTGCAGAACGAGCGGCGGAATCGACGCGAAGTCCGAGTAGACGCGCGCGGGGTAGATCGCTTTGAAAAGCAGGCGATCGTCGCGATCGAAGATCCGGAGCCCCCCCTGGGTTTTCTCCCGGTACGCGGTAAACAATCCCGCGTCGAACACCCGCTCGAGCATGGGCGAGAAGCGTGCCTGCCTGTTGATCTCGTAACCGAACTGCCGCAGACGCTTAACAAAGGCCGGGAGGCCGACATAACCGAGCCGCAAATCATAGGGTCCGGTCTCGGGAAAGCGAATTTGCGCGCTCGATCCCGGTTCCAGGGTATAGGTCAGTTGCGTGCCTAAGGAAGAAAGATAGCGGGATTGGAGCGCCGACGAATCCATTTCCTCGACAAGGAAATGCGCCCCGACGGTTACGACCGCAGCCACCGCGCTCCAAGACAGGATCCGCACCAATATTTTACGTGCCCTACGTGTCATGGCGCGGTTTCGTCTATATTTCCTTAACGCACCGGGATACGCAATCGCTGTCCGGGCCGGATGACGCCCCGGCGCCCGATATCGTTCAAAGCCATAAGATCCTTCAACGGTACGTCGTATCGGCTTGCGATCAAAATGGGCCACTCGCCTTTGCGCACGACATGGGTACGTTCCTTAGACTGCTTCCGCCGCGGAATTGTTTCGGTGGGGCGCGGCGAAAACGTTATCGGGTTGTAGACCAAACCCGCGCGCAGGAATTCTCCGCTCGGGCGGATGAACGCCCGGCCCGCCGGTGATACAGATATTCCCGCACTCGCAACCCGAGTCCCGCTCGGCAACCAGATCTCTGAACCGGCCGGTAAGGAAACGAGTCCGCGCGCCGCCCGCGGTGTCCAGGCCGGGTTAAGATCAACGAGAAGCTCGCGGTGGACGCCGACGCTCGATGCTAGTCGCGTGAGGGGCAGCGGTTGTTTCAACCGGAAACGTTGATGGTCCAGCGGGCGCTGGTAGCGCACCCCTTCGGGAAAATAGCGCCGTTCAGCATCAAGGATGGAACGGACAGCCAGAAATTCCGCGTAAAAGTTACGTGAGGAAAATCCAAAGGTCTTGCCGCGGTAGCTCCGGACGATGCGGCCGAAGTCACGCCCGAACTGCCGTTGAGCGCGCACCATCCCGCCCACGCCGTGGTTATAAGAAGTGATGGCGAGGGCCCAGTCGCCGAGATCATCGTAGGCGTTCCGCAAATAGCGCGCGGCGCCGTGCGCGGCCAGGATTGGGTCGAAGCGTTCATCGACGGCGCTGTTCATGCGGAGGAACCGCCGGCCGGTCGCCGGCATGAACTGCCACATCCCGGCGGCGCCCGCCGAGGAGCGTGCGTTGTTAGCAAACGACGATTCGATGTGGGGTAGAAGCGCGAGATCCTCGGGCAAAGCCGCGTCGCGGAATATATCGCGCATGATCCGATCGTAGCGGCCGCTGATCTCCAGACCTTCCAGGAACCGTTCGCGCATACCGCGCTGACTCCGTACGCGGGAATCCGCGCCTGCCAGGACATGCGTGCCGCCGCCGTGACTGATCACGCCGAGCAGACGCTGCTGTTCTTTGTTCAAACCCATCCTAAACCTGACCCGGCGTGCCAGCTCCCGCAATCCGCGCTCCAAGGATTGGCGCCGGGCACGCAAGTAGGCTTGTTGGCGTGGTGTCTGCGCGTCCGCCACCGGCCCCGGAAGCTCAACGATGTCGTAGACGATGCCTAGGCTTTCGGTATCGTGAAAAACGACCTGGTCGCGTCGCCAAACGGCGAACACCCGCCGCCAGAAATCCACCGCATCGCGCAATTCCGGCGGCTGGGGGAACGGGTCGCGGATACTCCTAACGGCAGCGGTGTCAGCCCGCGGGGTGGCCGCGGAAGCCGCCGGAATCAAGGTTCCCAAGGCTAGAACCAGCCCGCCGAGTAATGCCTGGAATGGATTCGATGCAGTCTTGTTCATGATTAGTTTAGTCTCCCGATGCCCATCGAGAGCAAAAGCCATGCACAAAAACCCCGGCTCGAGCGGAGCTGATCGGGGCGTCGCAGGTGCTATTAAACAGCGATTAAGCAGGCGATGGGAGCATGCCGCGAAGAGTTTCCTTGAGTGTCGTGCGAAGCACCTGTCGTAGCCGCTTCCAGCCGCTACGGACATGCGTTTGGTTGATTTCTATTTCGATCCCGAGATAAGCGCTAGAAGGGAGCCGGTGGCGGAGATATGCCGTAAAGCCGTCCGCCGTACCGCGATAAGGGTAATTTAGCCGTAACGTAAGCTCAGGCGCCGCCCTGCAAAGGGCCCGGCGCCACGCGCCGCAGAGCGTTCGTTCCAACGCCCGCCCGGGATCGTAAAGAAACCCGATATCGGCATGCCGTACCTGGCCGTCCAAAACCGGCGTGAAGCTATGCACGGAAAGATGCAAAACGGTACGGCCTCGGCGATCGCGGCGCGTGATCCAATTTTCCACCGCGTTCCGGTACGGCAGGTAATAATTCGCGGCGAGCCGCCGCCGGTCGTTCTCGGGACAAGTCCGCGTGATCGCGGAGTACAAGTTCACGTGATGTAAGGAGCGATTCAGATCGATTAGGAGCCTAGTTACGCTCCCGGCAAAGAGCGGTGCTTGCAACGCCGTCGCAAGCTCGCGCGCGAGCCGTAGCGCGCCGAGATCGGATCCGCGATGAGTTTTCAGCACTGCTTCCTGACCACGAAATAACGCACGGTAGCGGGACGGCACGCGGCGGCTCGCGTGCTCGCAAGTGACAATAACGCAATCAATCGAGGCCAAGGAACTGGCGTCCCTCGGCCAGGCAGCGGCAAAGCTCGGCGTAAACCGTGCTGAGGCGCGCGCGTTTCGGCTCCTTACCCGCGGCGCGCAGCAGGCGCCGCGCGAGCGGGCCCGAGCGCAGGATCGTCCGCAGCGGTGTGCGCCAGATCTCGCCCGCGGGCGCTTCCTCGATCAGATAATGCCAGAGATCCCGCGCCTCGCAACGCCGTTCCGGAAACTTCAAAACACGCAGGAAGCGCGTATTGTCGATGACCGCCTGTTCGCCGCTACGCGCGGTTTCCAGCAGGATAGCCTCAAGCTCCTCGGTCGTAAGCGCTTGTTGGGCCTTGATATCGCCCCAATCTTCGGCGGCGAGGCGCTGCAACGCGCTCGCGATCGCGGCCAGGACCGCCAAGTCCGCCAGCGAACATTCCTGAATATCGAGGACTCGGATTTCAATCGCCGAACGGTCGAAGCGCGCGATGGCGCCGCGCGAGTTTAGCCACTCGTGCCGCAGAATGCTTTCCGGATCGAAGGGCGCGATATCGCGGTACATCGGCCCGAGGATCCCGGCCTCGTAGTCTCCGCGGCTCGACACGGTTTCGGGGATCACGTGCCCGGTGATCGAGGGGATCTTGCGCGCGTTTAAGCGATAGGCTTCGAGCCGGTAGTCGAGCATGCCGGTGAACTGTCCTTCGACGATGGGCGAGCTTGCGGCGAGGGCAGGCAACACCGGGAGCAGCACGCGAATGGCGGCATGCAACCGGGCGAACTCCGCGTCGCCCGCGAACGGCAGGTTAAGGTGCACGCTTTGCAGATTCGACCACCCATGTCCCTGGCAGCCGAAGATCCGATCGTAGGCTTCGTAGACGGGGTTATGCTCGTGCGGCCAAAGCCGGGCGTCGGTACGCGGATCCATCCAAGGATGTATCGCCCCGGGCATCAGACAGGCTTCATGCGGCGCGAGTAACTCGTTGATGTGCGTGATGTCGCGTTGGAACAGCGCCGGCAAGGGCTCGAGCGCGCCGGCCGGTCCATTGGTCTTGATCTCGATAACATGCAGGACCATCTCATTGGACCAGGCAAGCTCTCCTTGCTCGACCTCGGATCGATAATCGCCGGCCACGGTATGGATAAGCTTATCGGCGATCGCTAACACATCCAAGCTCGCACGATCGACGATCATGTACTCGAGCTCGATCCCGTAGCCGGCGAACAAGGAAAGCGGGCTTGCGCTCGCCGCGATCATCGTTCGTGCTTGGCTTGCTTATGTTCCACGATCCGCCGTAAGAAGATGCCCATGATTTCGCGATAAAGGCCGTCGCGCAGCACGGCGTCCTCGTATCCGGCGTCGATATTCGGGTTGTCGTTGACCTCGATCACGCAGCAGCGCCGCCCGATTTGCTTGATATCGACACCGTAGAGCCCGTCCCCAATGAGATCCGCGGCCTTCAACGCGGCGCGGGTCACCTCCTCGGGGGTTTCACCCACGCTCAGCGTCTGCACGCTCCCTTCGCCGCCGATCTGCCCGGAATCATCGCGCTTGATGATCTGCCAGTGGCGGCGGACCATGAAGTATTTGCAGACATAGAGCGCGCGGCGATCGCAGATCCCCACGCGCCAATCGAACTCCGTGGGCAGGAATTCCTGCGCCACGACCAGCTCGGACTTTTCCAAAAGCTGGATCACCGTGGGCTCGAGATCCTGTAGATTCTCGATCTTCACGACCCCGTGCGAGAACGAGCTGTCGGGCTGTTTCACGACGCACGGCAACCCGAGCGTGGTGGCGATTTGATCGATGTTGTCGCGGTGAACGACGAGCGTCTTGGGCGTGGGGACGCCGTGACGCAAGAGCAGCTCGGCCAGGTAGACTTTGTTGGTGCATTTGAGGATGGAGTCCGGATCATCGATGACAACCAAGCCCTCGGCGGCCGCGCGCCGAGCGAAGCGATAGGTATAGTGATTGACCGCCGTGGTGTCGCGGATCAACAAGGCATCGAATTCCGCGAGCCGTCCTATATCGTCCTTGGTAATGATTTCGACATCGAGACCGACGGCTTCCGCGGCCTTCTCGAAACGCTGCAGGGCCTTGGCATCGGAAGCGCCTCGGGGCTCGCTAGGAGTATGGAGGATCGCCAAGGCGTAACGCGGCACCGTGCGCTTACGCACGCGCCGTTTCTGTCCGGAGAAATAGTTCGTGGCCGCGGCCACCACGAAGTCATGGTCCTCGGGGGGAAATTCGCTGGCAGCGATCGGGCGCACGTTTTTGAGCCGCCATTCATGATCGCGGACGAACTGGGCGCGCAGGGCCGGCGCCTCGAACAGGTTGAAAAGCTGCCGGCTCAGGGTTTCATAGCGCCCCTGAGGATTCTGTCCGAAATAGATGCTGAGCGTGAACTCCTCGCTGCCGAGGGGCGTAAGCGCGCGCTGAATCGTATCGTCCAGGTCCTCGGCCAGCAAGCGGATGATATTCTGCGACTTGAGATCCTCGATGGTGTTGACGTTCGGGAGCGGTTTGTGGCCGCGGGCCGCGGCCAGCAGCGAGACGTAGTAGCCGACGCTCTGGTAACGGTAGGATTTGCAAAGGTTGAAGACCTTGGCGCTGCGGTCCACGCTGTAATTGGAATCGCTTAGGTAGGCGCGGGCCGGAACGACCTCCACCCCCGGAATGTACAAGGGCCAATCCCGAGGATTATTGACGACGATGAGAATAGACATCGAAGGCTGGCGTCACTGCGCTTGGGAGCGCGGCCGGATGATGAGCACATTGGCGTCGTAGGTGAGGATCCCCAGGAGCACGGAGCAGATCACTCGGTCCACATCGATCGCATAGTGATGGGTGTCGGAGAATGGGTTCGGCAGCAAGGGATCGGAGACCAGTACCGTGCGCTCGGCCGGATTGTATCCGGACAGTATCACGAAATGGCCGGAGGGTTCGCCGTGGATATCGTCGGGCGTGTCCTTGGGCCCGTACTCGCGCATGCTGCGATAGAGATAGGTCGCGCTCAAGGCGGTGAGGATCGGTATGGAGCGGCCAAGATACTCGCGGATCAAGCGCCGCGTCAGGTCGGTAAAGCGCAACTGCCCCCCGAGGGCAAGGAACTCCAAGTAGCCACGGCAAGCAGTTTGTAGTTTCTCGTGGGTTTTATACCGCATCTGCTGCCGCAGACGTTCGCTCACATCGGCGCCGGGCGCATTAAACCAGGTGGGATCGAAGACTTGCAGGTTATAGGTGTAGATGGTTGCGGCATAGCCCCGGCGCAAGGCATCGCAGGCGAGGAAGACAGCCAGAGTACCGCCGGTGTCGAGGCACTGGGTACGTTCGATCACGGCGTGCAGACTGTCCTTGCCGCCGTAGAATTGATACACGGCATGCAGGCAGGTCGGACCGCAGGTGGCCTCGTCGGGTTGCGGCTGCATGATGATGGGCAGCCGCGTTTCGGCCGAGAGCGTCATCCAAAGCCTTAGCTAAAACCGATGGTGACGTGAATGGTAAGAGTTTGTGAAAGAACCGTAGCGAGCGAACGGAGGTCGCGTTGCATCCTCGGCGCGCCAAACAGGGCCACTCCCTGGCCCTGGCTTCCCGCCGGAGCGCAGGACGGTTTCGCCGGGAGCGAAACGGAGCGAAAGCCCCGAAGGGGCGAGTCCCAAGGACGGGGCGAGCAACCGGAGTGTATTGAAATACACGAGGATTCCGAGCACCGCCGGAACGCGAGATCCCGAGCGCAGTAGATTTTTTCACAAGCTCTCACGGGCGCGTGAAGATAATGCTCGTTTCCAATACGCACATGGTCGCGAGATCCACCCCCGCCTTCTCGTCGGCCAAATGCGGCTGCCCTCCGCCGCTGATGTCCTGCATCGCCATAAGCGCCTTGTCCTCGCTGTCATACACGACCGCCGGCCGATACTTCCGCGACCAGACCAACCGATTTCGGAATTGATCGAGCGCGACGAACATGCGATCGCCGTGATCCTCGGTGAGAACGGCGATGGCATAGGACGCGACGAGCGGGCTATCGATGTTCTTTTCGCTTGTCATTTTGAGCTGCGCGGGCTCGCTGGCAAGGTGTCATCGTATATTATACGGTCTGAGGATTGCTAAACACCCATTGTGAACGCTCATGATTCCACTACGCGATGATAACCCGGCCGCCCTCACGCCGCTGGTGACGGTGGCTCTCATCGGCGCCTGCACGTTGACCTACCTGTGGCAGAGCAGTTTGGGTTCCGAAGCTTATGAACAGGCCGTTTATGGTTTAGGGTTCATCCCCGCCTTATTCTTCACGGACATTGAATTAGCGCCGGAGCTGGTGATGGCCCCGACGTGGTTCACGGTCTTTTCGTCCATGTTCCTGCATGGCGGTTTCATGCACCTCATCGGCAACATGCTGTACCTGTGGATCTTTGGCAACAATGTCGAAGACTCCATGGGCCATCAGCGCTTCGTGGTGTTCTACCTTGCGTGCGGCGTGATCGCGGCGCTTGGCCAGTCCTTGCTCAACCCCGAAAGCAAGATACCCATGATCGGCGCCAGTGGCGCCATCTCGGGTGTGCTCGGCGCCTACCTGCTGCTCTTCCCGCGTGCCCAAGTCGAGGTTCTAATACCTATCGGTTTTATCCTGCAGCGCATGCGCCTGCCCGCGTTGTGGGTTTTGGGCCTATGGTTTGGCATGCAGTTACTCAATTCGGCACTCACCAGCGCGGACCAAGGGGGGGTGGCGTTTGCTGCTCATGCGAGCGGCTTTGTCGCGGGAATGGCACTGATCCCATTCTTTAAGTATTCCCACGTGCGGCTGTATCGGCCGACAGGCAATCGCAGATACTGAGGGTGGTTTACCTGCACCAAACGGCATTGGCCGTTTCAATAGTCTTCACGACTCACCGTAGAAGACGAGCAATGCAATATAGGAGGCCTGACCCTGTCCCCGTTTGCCGGGGAGAAACCGCAACATCCTGGTTTACCCTCGCGCGGTGATCCGTCATCATACCAGCTTGCCGCAGATCCATTGTTAGAATGACCGTACCTCAAGCAGCGATCAACCGGGAAACCGGCAAGCCGGCGCGCGTTCCGCACGCGGCGGCCTGTCCTTTCTGCAGCCTGCTGTGCGATGATCTTATCGTGGAGCAGGCGGGCGGCCGCGTGCGCGTCCTGAAGAACGGTTGTGACCGGGCAGTTTCCGGATTCGAGAACCCGGACGGGCCGAATCAGCCGCGCCTCAAGGGCAAGCCGGCAACGATCGAACAGTGCATCGAGCGGGCGGCGGCGATCCTTCGCGGCGCCCGCTTCCCTTTGTTCGCCGGTCTCGGAACGGATGTCGGCGGGATGCGTGCGGTGCTCAGCCTTGCCGAACGCACCGGGGGCGCGCTCGATCACATGCACGGAAACGCGCTCCAGCGGAATATCGGTGTGCTACAGGGCACCGGTTGGATGACGACCACGCTCACCGAGTTAAAGAATCGTGCTGACCTGATTATTTTCGCAGGCACCGATGCGGTCAGCGCGCATCCGCGTTTTTTCGAGCGCCTCGTTTGGAACCAAGCATCGCTATTCCAGCTCGACAGCAACGCACGCCAGATCATCTACCTCGGGGCCGGGCTCAACACCAAACCCGGCACGAGCCCCGAAGGCCGAAAACCCTTGCACATCCGTTTCGATCCGCGGCGACTCATCGAAATCGTGTCGGCGTTACGTGCGCTCGCGGCGGGGTATCGGCTCCAAGCAGCCTCGATCGCCGGAGTAAGGATCCCGGTCTTGAATTCTATCGTCGAAAAGATGAAAGCGGCCCGCTATGGGGTGCTGGCGTGGTCGAGCGCCGAGCTCGATTATCCTCACGCCAAGCTTGCCGTTGAAGCTTGCGTGGAGTTGGTCAAAGATCTCAATGACACTACGCGTTTTTCAGGTTTGCCCTTGGGCGGAAACGACGGCGCGATCACGGCCGTTAGTGTGTGCGCGTGGCAGACGGGTTTTCCGCTCCGCACTGCGTTCGCGGCGGGGTATCCCGCGCATGATGCGCATCGTTATAGCACCAGCCACTTGGTGGCATCGGGATCCGCCGATGCCGTCGTGTGGATCTCGGCGTTTCGCGCGGCGCCTCCGCCGGCGGCCAAACCCCTGGTCGTACTCGGCGCCCCGAATACGCATTGCCCCGAGGAGCCCGACGTTTTTATCCCGGTGGCGATCCCGGGACTTGACCATGCGGCTCAGCTCGTGCGCTGCGATTCCGTGGTGTCGTTGTACCTCGAACGGCAGCAAACCTCGTCCCTGCCGAGCGTCGCGCACCTACTCACGGAAATCCAAAATGCGCTCTAGGGAAGCTCTGCAAAAGTTACTGCGGAGCCCATCTGCTTTGTCGCGTGCTCGCTCGTCGCTCGCCTATCTACCTGATATGTCTCGCGACTCGCTCCGCGGCTTCGCGCATCTGGGCTTGCTCGCGACACTTTTGCAGAGCTTCCTTAGGACATCGGCGTGTTAACGCGCTTGAGCGGCGGTAAGGTCTACGACCCGGTCCACGGGGTCAACGGCGAGGTCCGCGATGTCTTCATCCGCGACGGCCGCATCGTCGCCCCCCCTCCCGGCGGCGTCAAGGCGGGCCAGGACTATGAGCTGTCCGGCGCCGTGGTCATGGCGGGAGGGATCGATATTCATACCCATATCGGTGGGGGCAAGATGACGATCGCGCGCATGCTGCTGCCGGAGGATCACTCGGCCCATCCGGTCGCCTCGGGACGGATCACGCGCTCGGGATCGGGCCTGGTGACGCCCTCGACGATCACCACCGGCTACCGTTACGCCGAAATGGGCTACACGGCGTGCTTCGAGCCCGCGATGTTGCCGCTGAACGCGCGCCAGGCGCATATGGAAATGGCGGACACGCCGATCGTGGACAAGGGCGCCTATGCGCTGCTCGGTAACGACGATTTCTTCCTGCGCCTGCTCGCCGAAGGCCGTGAGCAGGCGCTCATCAATGATTACGTGGCGTGGACCTTGGAAACCTCGCAAGCCCTCGCAATCAAGGTGGTCAATCCAGGCGGGATCAGCGCCTTCAAGTTCAATCAACGCATGCTCGATCTGGATGAGGAGCATTGTTATTATCCGCTTACGCCGCGCTTGATTCTGCAGCGGCTCGCGCAAGCGGTCTTCGATCTCGGCGTGCCCCACCCGCTGCACGTTCACGGGTGCAATCTCGGCGTCGCGGGCAATGTCGATACCACGCTGAAAACGATCGCCGCTAGCGATGGCCTACCCTTGCACCTGACGCATGTGCAATTCCACAGTTATGGCACGGAAGGCGACCGCCGCTTCTCCTCCGGCGCGGCGCGCATCGCCGAGAGCGTCAATGCGCACCAGAATATCTCCATCGACGTCGGTCAGATCATGTTCGGCCAGACTGTCACGGCCTCGGGCGATACCATGGCGCAGCACCGGAACCGCGCCAGCGCTTATCCCAAGAAATGGGTGTGCATGGACATCGAGTGCGACGCCGGCTGTGGCGTGGTGCCGTTCCGCTACAGGGACAAGAGCTTCGTGAACTCGCTACAGTGGGCGATCGGATTGGAATTGTTTCTGTTGGTCAAAGACCCCTGGCGTATTTTCCTGACCACCGATCACCCCAACGGGGCGCCGTTCACGACCTATCCGCACCTCATCCGCTTGTTGATGGACAAGAGCTACCGTAACGAGAGGCTGGCGACGATCCATCGGGGCGCCGCGGCGATGAGCACGCTCGGGAGTCTCGACCGGGAATACAGCTTGTACGAGATCGCCATCATGACGCGGGCCGCGCCGGCCCGGAGCCTAGGATTGACCGATCGCGGCCACCTCGGCCTCGGCGCAGCGGCCGACATCACGGTCTATAAGGAACACAGGGATCGCGAGCGGATGTTCTCCCAGCCCCGGTTCGTATTCAAAGACGGTGAGTTGGTCGTGAAAAACGGTAAAGTGATCAAGATCACGCATGGGGGTACCCATGTGGCACGGCCTGATTACGATCGGGGCATCGAGCGCACCCTGCGGCCGCATCTCGAGAAATACCATACGCTGGGATGGGAGAATAGGAAACTGCGCGATGAGGAGATCGCCGGCGAAGGACGCGGCCGGATCTTGATCGCCAAATGCACGCCGCGGCAGGCCGCATGAACATCAACGGCGTCTACATCGAGGACACGTTCGCCGAAGCCTTTCCGATGAAGGCAACGCGGCTCATCATTACCGCGATGACCTTGAAGTCAGCCTACCGCGCCGCCAATTCGCTCACCGGATTCGCCTCCTCGGTCATCGCCTGCGGATGCGAGGCGGACATCGAGTGCGATCTCGACCCCGCGGATACGCCCGACGGCCGGCCGGGGATCGCGGTCATCATTTTCGCGATGTCCGTGAAACAATTAGCGGATCAGGTGCTGCGTCGGGTCGGGCAGTCGGTCATGACCACCGCGACCAGCGCTTGTTTCGCCGGGCTGCGTTGCGAGCCCTCTATCAAGCTCGGCAGCAGTATCCGGTTCTTCGGCGACGGCTATCAGATCGCCAAGCGTATCGACGGCATCCGCTATTGGCGCATTCCCGTCATGCACGGGGAATTCGTCTGTGAAGAGAAGACCGGGGTCGCGAACGCGGTTGGGGGCGGCAATTTCCTGGTATTCGCGAAAACCACGCGGCATGCGTTGACGGCCTGTGAACAGGCGGTTAAAGCCATTCGCCGGGTGCCGCGCGCCGTCACGTGCTTCCCGGGGGGTATCGTCGGCTCCGGTTCCAAGGTGGGCTCGAAGTACAAGTTTATGAAAGCATCCACCAATGAAGCGTATTGTCCCACCTTGAAGGGCCGGGTACGCTCGAGCTTGACCCCCGAGGTCGGCTCGGTGCTGGAGGTGGTCGTCGATGCGCTCGATCAAGAGGCCATCCGTGAATCGCTACGGACCGGAATCGAAACCGTGTGTAAGTTCGGGCCGAAAAAGGGGATCTACGGGATCAGCGCCGGGAATTACGGCGGTAAATTGGGTCCCTATCATTTTCACTTGCGCGAGATCCTCACTTGACCCCGCTCACGCTCACGCTGCGGACGCGCCCGGCCCAAGAGGTGGATATCGGGCTTCTCACGCCCGATGGCTTACAGGCAATGGGCCGCCCCGCCATCGAGCAAATCAAGCTCACCTGCGGTAACCGCTCCCTGCGCCTGCATGAGCTTTTCGAGGTCCAGGGCGAGGACACGAGCGTGATCCACATCCGCCGCGCTTGCGATAAACTCTACGGCATCGGCATGGCGATGAGCTTTGGGAGCATCTCGGTACAAGGCCGCGCCGGTGACGATGTCGGCCGCAACATGCGTGGCGGGACGATCGCGGTGCGCGGATCGGCCGGTCATGGAACCGGACGCGGGATGCGCGGTGGTTACATCGAGGTACAAGCTAATACCGGGGACTTCCTCGGCGGCGCCGAGGCCGGCGCGCTTGAGGGCATGTCGGAGGGAGTCATCATCGTCTCGGGCGACGCCGGTGCACGCGTCGGCGACCGCATGCGGCGCGGGATCATCTACGTGCGCGGCAATAGCGGCGATTATTGCGGCAGCCGAATGAAAGGGGGAACCATCCTGGTGCTCGGGCAAAGCGGATGCTATCCCGGGATTGGCATGCGCCGGGGCACGATCGTATTCGCCCGCAAGCCCGCCGAGATCAGCGCCACCTTCAATTCCTGTGGTGTCCTCAAGATGGAGTTTCTGCGTTTGCTGTTCCGGCAACTGAGCAACTCCTACCGTAAGCTCGCCTTGCTGCGCAATATCGGGCCCGAGGCGGAGCGCTTCAGCGGCGATCTCGCGCTCGGCGGAAAGGGCGAGCTGTTAGTTTTACATTCGGCGCTCTGAGAGGTTGTGAATACATCGTCACGACCAGCCCCGAGCGCCAGAAGCCGCTGAGCGAGCGACGAGACGTATCAACTCGTTGGACCTCACTCAAATCGGAGTAACAATTGCCGCGTCGTTTATCTAGGGGATCTTTAAATGGCAACGGTTCCAAGCAAAGTCGCAGAGCGCCTCGTAGCGGGGCTCAAGCGGTTTCAGCCAGTACTGCTCGCTGCCAAGTCACGTGACGTTGGAGAGTCCGATACCGTCACGATCATTGTGGACATGCTGGCTGAGATATTTGGGTACGACAAATACTCAGAAATCACGTCTGAGTACGCTATTCGTAGCACATACTGCGACCTAGCCACAAAAATTGAAGGCGCGCTCCAATCGCTCATTGAAGTTAAAGCGATAGGGCTTGAGTTGAAGGAAGCGCATGTAAAGCAGGTCGTGGACTACGCCGCGAATCAGGGCGTCGACTGGGTCGTGCTAACAAACGGAAGCTATTGGCGGTTTTATAAGGTCACCTTCACAAAACCAATCGCCCATGAGCTTGTCGTCGACGTTGATTTTTGCAGTCTAAACCCCAAAAGCGCGAAGGACATAGAAGCGCTTTACCTATTCTGCAAGGAGGGTTGGATCAAGTCGGTTCTCGGGGACTACCACAGTCAAAAGCAAGCGCTCAGCCGTTTCTTCCTCGGCGCCATAGTGCTAACTGATCCAGTGTTGGAAGTCGTTAGAAGAGAGCTGCGTCGAGTATCCCCAGACGTGAAAATAAACATCGAAGAAATTAGAACCGTCTTTACTGCGGAAGTTATTAAACGCGAAGTAATGGAAGGCGACAAAGCCGAAGAAGCTCGCAAGAAGATCGCTCGTGCGGCGAGTAAAGCGCTCCGAAAGATGATAGACAAGGAATCAGCCACAGACGATTCGCCAGCCGCCGCGGGTGGTCGTGGCAACGGCACCGGGGAATCAGACGTAAAGCCATGAGGCCCAACAACGTGCCCCACCCGGACGGCTGCTGCGCAGCCGGCGGTGAGCTTGAGCGTTTATGCGATCAAGATCATGTGATATGGAATTTGGATTTCTTTTAGACAATCGGCGCTTTGATGTTGATGGTATCGAGATTAAACCTCGTCACGATCACGAAGAGATTGTCAGACGGTTCTACGAAACAGCTTACGTTGGCAACGGTTGGGTCTATCCGCCTCTCAAAACAGTAAGCTTGACTGCAACAGAAAGTTCAAAATTCAAAAACCAAGCTTCAAAAGTGACATCCAATTTCTTTACTGTACAGCCTACCCACTCAATAACCATCCACCCACATAACGAAGAGAAAGCGAAATTTCTAATTCTAAGTTACGGATTCTTGCACGGATTATACTTATCTCCAGCGGGTTATTTGTGCTTGAACAAAATTCCATATGAGGAAGGAAAGCTTACAGGTGTGATATTAGTTGGAAATGATCATCAAAAAGGAATGAGGGCTTTTAA
>Ga0136615_10000450_pt1 | contig 18875 bp, 14 predicted proteins | sample AntDrymUQ2882206_2_FD_106647 | JGI IMG/M metagenome (GOLD analysis project Ga0136615, IMG submission 106647) | Polar desert sand microbial communities from Dry Valleys, Antarctica - metaG UQ288 (22.06) | ecosystem: Environmental > Terrestrial > Soil > Desert | place: Antarctica: Dry Valley...
CGACCGCCCGCCCGTCCCCCAGGCGCAGGCGGGCCAGGCGGGTGTGCCACAGCTCGACCCGGCCGTCGTGGACGACGGGGGCGGCGGCGTGCACGAAGCGGTTCGCGCCGCCCCGCGGGGTCAGCACCAGGCGCGACGGCAGGCGCAGCTCGGTCAGGCGGCGGAAGGCGCCCGCCGCCGCGGCTGCGACCGACGCGGCCTCCTCCGGGGCCGCGAGCGGCTCGGGGACCGCGACGGGGAGCCGCGCCGCGCTGCGGCGGGCGCGCTCGGCCAGCGCGTCGGCGTCGCCGGCGCCGGCTGCCCGTTCTGCGGCGGGACCGTCACCCGCGCGCAGCCGGGCGGAGGCGGACACGACGGCCGCTGCCGTCGCCCGGGGCGGCGGGGCGGGGAGCGGCGGGGCGGCGCCGGCGACGGAGTCGGTGACCAGCCGCAGGCGCGGCAGCGCTCCCAGGATCCCCTCCACGGTGAACGGGATCGGCGCGCCGCCGGCCGGCGCCTCGAACACCAGGACGGTGTCGCGGCCGAACACCGGCCGCTGGCCGTGGGCGATCTCCTCTGGCGAGGTCCTCGCCGACTCCCCCACGTGCTGGGGTGGCAGCGTCAGCAGCAGGTAGCCGCCGGCGACGGGGTCCAGCTGGTGCGCCCCGCCGCCGGGTGTGGCCTGGGGCGTGAGGTCGACCAGCTCCACCTGCAGGTCGACCTGGTCGTCGGGGCGCACCAGCCGGAAGACCTGTCGGCCGGTGCTGGCGGCGGCGGAAACCTCCGTCTGGGACATGGGATTGCTCCTCGAGAAGCAGGAATCAGGACCGGGTCGTGGTCAGCGGCGCATGCGGGCCAGGAGCCCGTGGATGTCGATGGACCCCGGGTCCCAGTGGGTGTCGCCCGGGCTGTGCTGATGGCCGCACCAGCCGGAGAAACGCTCCCACTCGGAGACGGTCATGCGGTTGGCGGGGTTGTGGTTCACGCCCGACTCGTCCAGGAAGGCACGGCTGGTCGTCCGCGGGATGGGGACCATCTGCTCGATCTGGCGCATGACGTCGGCGACGAAGTCGAGCTGGGAGGGCGTCCACCCAGGGGTCTGCCGGGCGAAACCCACCATCTCGATCTGGATGCAGCGCGCCGCGTTCTTGGACGTGGCCCTGGAGTTCAGCGCCCGCGCGCCGACCTCCAGCGGGATGTGCTGGACGGCGGTGGACGTGCGCGGCTCGATGGTGAGGTGCGGCCAGAAGTTGGTCGTGCGGAAGCTGCCCACCGCGCCGGCGAGCGAGGACCCCTCGGTGGTGTGCAGGAGGCCGCGCCACGGCCGCGCGATGTAGGCCGGACCGCGCACCGGGGCAGGGTCGCGGGTCGCGCCCGGCAGCCAGAGCTCGTGGGTGGGGTCGTACAGGTCAACCGGCGCCCGGATCCCGGCCGTGTAGCCGGCCTCGAAGAAGCCCGGCCAGTGCAGGGCGATGGGCAGCGGGTAGGGCGGGTCGAGGCGGTTGTCGGCGATGACGTAGCGCAGGTACAGGGGGCCTTTGAAGAAGAAGGCCAGGCCGTTGCCCCAGTTGATCGCCGCGTCGATCCCGCTGCCGAACCCCGCGGCAGCGAACCCCGGCCAGAACGCGGCGATCGAGGCCGGGTGGCCGGGCGCCAGCGTGTCGTCGGCGATGCGGTACTCGAGGTAGCGGTCGCCCTTGAAGAAGAAGGCCCGGCCGTCCCCCCAGTTGACCGCGGCGTCGACACCGCTGTCGAAGCCCGCCGCGGCGAAACCCGGCCAGTACGGGGCGATGGCCAGGGGGTGTCCCGGCGCGATCTTGTTGTGCGCGATGTCGTACGCGAGGGTGCGGTTGCCCTTGAAGAAGTAGACGTAGCCGTTGGCCCAGTTGATCGCGGCGTCGGCGCCGCCGCCGAAGCCCGCCGCCGCGAAACCCGGCCAGTCGGGGTCGATCGGCCGTGGTTGGCCGGGGAGGTCGATACGGTCGTCGCCTCGGTCGTAGGTGACGTACGTCGGCCCGCCGAACAGGTAGACCTTGGTTCCCATGGGGCGCTCCTCCCGCTGCGGGGTTGGTTACGGGGTGCTCATCTGGCGGGTCAGGGACGGCCAGGTCAGGGGGCCGACCAGGCCGTCGGCGGGCAGGCCGCGGGCCGCCTGCCAGCGGCGCACAGCCACCTGCGTGAGCGGGCCGTAGCGGCCGTCGGCGGTCACGCCGACGGTGCGCTGGATGTGGGCGATGGCGGGGCGGTCGGCGGGGTCGCGCCCGTCGCGGGCGCCACTGCCGTAGGCCCCCGCGGCCAGCGGGAAGGGACCATCGCCGACGGGCGCCTGCAGCTTGGCGACCAGGGCCAGTGCCCGGGCGCGCGCGACGATCACCTCGAAGTGCATCTCGTCGGCGCGCCGTTGGTAGTCCCCGCCCCAGCGGCAGCCGTAGGTGCGGGCCAGCTCGCGGCAGACCTCGGCCTGGGCGGGGGTGAAGGTCCCGCGCCGGCCCAGCCCGTGCTGCGGGGCGTTGAGGTCTATCGCGATGCCCGCGGCGTGGAACGACGGGGTGGCGCCGCCGCGCACCTGCCGGTAGGCGTAGCCCCAGCAGGCGCCCTCCTGCAGCGGCTCCACCCGGACGTTGAAGTCCCGGGCCAGGCCGATCAGCAGCGGGGCGATGTCGCGGCAGACCGGCAGGCGCACGCCGGTGCCCGGCACGCGGAAGGTCTCGATCCTGGCGACGGCCCGGCCGGTCGCCTCGGTTGCGCCGACGGGGAAGCCGTTGATGTCAGCCATTGGGCTACTCCATGGAGGGGGCGGGTGGGACGTGACGACCATCCGCCCCCATCCGTGGAGGACGCGTGCAATTTCCTTGAGCCGGACGTGAAGGCGGCCTACCCTCGGACCAGCCGGACAAGGAGCGGACCCTGTCGATCCCGTGGCCTGACACGCGCTTCGCGCTGTTGGGGTCGCTGGAGGTGCAGGGGCCGGACGGGCCTGTCGCGCTCGGCGGGGTGAAGCAGCGGGCGGTCCTGGCTGTGCTGCTGCTCGACGCCGGACGGGTCGTCACCGTCGACCGTTTGGTCGCGACCGTGTGGGAGGAGGACCCGCCGCCCAGCGCCCGCAACACCCTGCAGTCCTACATCTCGCACCTGCGTCGGCGGGTCGGGGCCGCCCTGCGCTCGCGGGCGGGCGGCTACCAGCTCGACGTCGACCCGGAGACGGTCGACGCGAACCGCTTCGAACGCCTGCTGGCCGAAGGCCGCGCGGCGCTGGACGCGGGCGACGCGCACGGCGCGGAGGGCCTGCTGGCCCGCGCGCTGGACCTGTGGCGCGGCACGGCACTGGCCGACTTCGAGGGCTGGGCGTTCGCCGACCCGCCACGGGCGCGGCTGGAGGAGCTGCAACTGGTCGCCCGCGAGACCGCGGCGGCGGCGGCCCTGGCCATGGGCCGCCACGGCGAGGCGGTCGGGGAGCTGGAGGGGCTGCTGCGCGCGCACCCCCTGCGCGAGCACCTGCGGGCCCTGCTCATGACCGCGCTGTACCGCAGCGGGCGCCAGGCCGACGCACTGGCCGTCCACCGCGAGGGCCGGGAGCTCCTGGCCGACGATCTGGGCATCGAGCCGGGCGCCGAACTCCAGCGCCTCGAGCACGACATCCTGCAGCAGACCCCGGCGCTGGCCTGGACCCCACCGCCCGCGGCGCCGGCGCCGCGCCTGCCCGCGCAGCTCAGCAGCTTCGTCGGCCGCGCCGACGACATGGCGGCGATCGGCGGCCTGCTCGCCGGTGAGCGCCTCGTCACGCTGACCGGCCCGGCCGGATGCGGCAAGACCCGCCTGGCCCTGCACGTCGCGGAGCGGCTGGCCGCCGACCACCCCGACGGCATCTGGTTCGCCGACCTAGCGCCCGTCAATGACCCTGCCCTGCTCCCCGGCACGGTGGCGGCGGTGCTCGGCCTCGCCGAGCTGCCCCAGCGTTCGCCGGTCGAGACGTTGGCGGGCCACCTGCGCGACCGCCGAGCGCTGCTGGTGCTGGACAACTGCGAGCACCTCGTGACGGCCGCCGCCGACTTGGCCGACTCCCTGCTGCGCCGCTGCCCCTCCCTGCGGGTGCTGGCGACCAGCCGCGAACCCCTGCGCGTGCCCGGCGAGGTCAAGTGGCAGGTCCCGTCCCTGGCGGTGCCCGTGGAGGACGAGGGCCCGGCGGTGCTGGCCGCGGAGTCGGTCCGGCTGTTCAACGCCCGCGCCGCCGCCACCCGCCCCGGCTGGACGCCAAGCGCCGCTGACGCCGGCGCGCTGGCACGCATCAGCACCGCCCTCGACGGGATCCCGCTGGCGATCGAGCTGGCGGCCGCCCGCATCGGCCTGCTGGGGGTCGACGGCATCGCGGCGCGCCTGCACGACAGCCTGGCGCTGCTGACCCACGGAAGTCGCACCGCGCTCCCCCGCCAGCGCACCCTGCGAGCCGCGGTCGACTGGAGCCACGACCTGCTGGAGCCCCCGGAGCGCGCCGTCCTACGCCGCCTGTCAGTCTTCGCCGGCGACTTCGGGATGGAGGCGGCGGAGGCGGTCTGCGCCGGCGGGGACATCGCCGCGGGCGACGTGCTGGAGCTGCTGGCGGGGCTGGTCGACCGCTCACTGGTCATGGCGGTGGAGCGCGAGGGCCGCCGCCGCTACCGCCTGCTGGAGACCATGCGCCAGTACGCCGCGCGGCGTCTCGACCAGGCCGGCGAGGGGCCCGCCCTGCGCGACCGCCACGCCGCCCACCACCTCGCCCTGGCGCGGCGCCAGGCCGCGGCGCTGCGCGGGCCGGGGCAGCGCGCCGCGCTGGAGGAGCTGGAGCTGGAGCACGACAACCTGCGCGTGGCGGTGCGCTGGCTGGGCGAGCGCGGCGACTCCGCCGGGGAGCTGGCGCTGGCCGGGTCGCTGTGGCGCTGGTGCCACCTGTGCGGCCACTACCGGGAGGGCCGGGCCTGGCTGGAGCGCGCGCTGGCCCGGCCCGCGACCCCCGGCGAGACCATCGAGCCGGCGCTGGTCGCCACCGCCACCCACGGCGCCGGCGTCCTGGCCTACCTGGAGTGCGACTACCCGCGAGCCTCGCAACTGTGCCGCGACGCCCACGAGCGCTGGGCGGCGATCGGCGACAGGTGCGGGGTGGGCGCGGCGCTCAACGCCCTGGGCGCGATCGCCCGCGAGCGCGGCGACTACGGCGCCGCGGTCGCCCGCCACGACGAGGCCGCCGCCCTGTTCCGCGATCTCGGCGACGACGCCGACCTGGCGGCGTCGCTGCACGCGGCGGGCTTCGCGCTGTGGCTGGCGGGCGACCCCCAGCGCGCCGCCCGCCTGTGCTGGGAGGCCCTGGGGCTGTTCCGGCGCTTGGGTGATGAGCAGCGCATCGCCTCGGCCCTGGTCGATCTTGGTGCGATCGCTCACTACCGCGGCGACCCGGCCAGCGCCCACCCGTGGCTCGAGGAGGGCCTCGCCCGCTCCGAGGCGCTGGGCTTCAAAGAGGGGGTGGCATGGGCCAGCAACCTGCTCGGCCTGGTCCTCGGCCGCGAGGGCGCGACCCCGCAGGCCGACGCCCTGCTCCGTCGCAGCCTTGGTCTCCACGCCGCACTGGGTGACCGCTGGCGCGCCGCGAGCGTCCTGGAAGCCCTCGCGGCGTGCCTGCACGACAGCGGCGAGCGCACCAGGGCCGCTCGTCTGATGGGCGCCGCAGACGCCCTGCGCACCGCGGTCGGCACCCCGCTGCCCCCGTGCGAAGCCCCCGAACACCAGCGTGTCGTCTGCGCGCTGGTCATCGAGCTGGGTCCGGAGGCGTTCGGTGACGCCTGGACCCAGGGCACCTACCTCAGCCTGAAGGAAGCGGCGGCGAGCTGAGGCGCGTCACCAGGTCAGCATGGCCTGGGTCACGGGGAGGAACAGGCGGGGAGCGAGGTTGTCGTCGATGCCGAGGACGGCGTCGGTGCGCCCGTGCACCTGGGCCAGGGGAAGCGCGGGGTCGTTCACGTCGGCGATCGACAGGGTGGACAGGCCGCGGGCGATCGCCGCCCCCGCCATGCCGTGGTCGGCCACGACCAGGTCGACCACGCCCGGCCCGCCGCCGAGCTCGTCCAACATGGCTTCCATATAGCGGGAGCGGTGGGTGTGCAGGAGGTCGCCGCCGTTCCATACGCAAGCGACACCGTCGAGGAAGCGGATGCCGCGGGCGGGGCCGGTGGCGGCGTCCTCGGTGCGGGGCAGGCGGACGTCGTCGAGCGGGGCGAGCAGCTCCGAGCCCGCACCCTGGAGCATCCGGGCGATGGTGGCGTAGTGCGCGAGCAGCCCGGTGGGGTGGCCCGTGGCGAGCAGCACGCGGCCGCCCCCGCCCTCGACGAACGCGCGCAGGCGGTCGCGGTGGGTGACGATCCCGGCGATCGCGAGGTCCGGGTCGATCCAGCCCTGGCCGTCCTGCCGGGCGCCGCCCGGGTCCCCACCGAACAGGTCGCGGACCGCGCCGACGGCGTCGAGCACCGTCGCGTCGCGCCAGTCGTCCAGCCCGAAGGTGTACTCGGGATGGCCGGCGATCAGCTTCGCGCAGTTGCCGAGGGTGGAGTTCGGCGGGGTCGCGACGGACCCGGCGAGGCGGCTGCCGAGCAGGTGGCGGCGCAGGTCGTCCAGGCCCGGGTGCCGCCGCGGCCGCGCCGGCCACGCGGTCGGTGGCCCTGCGCCCAGCGGCGCAGCAACCGGCGGTCGCGCGCTCGGCGGGGCGGCGTCAGGCTCCGTCTGCTGTCCGTCCGGCATCGCCGCTCCCCGCTGGCTGACCCGTCCGGACCTGCCCGGGCGAGGAGGCCAGCCTAGGTTGCTCGTCCTGCTCGGCGGCGCCGCTGCCGCCGACCAGTGCGAGGCCGTCACCCAGCCCTGTAGCCGTCAGATCCGCTCGAGCAGGTCGAACGCGTGGCGCTTCAGCGCCTCGACGCTGTCCCGCGCCGCGCGGCGCGTGACCTCCAGCCGCTGGGGTGACAGCCGGACCGCGCCGTCCAGGAACAGCTCCGGCGGGCGTTCCCCCACCCGTTCCTCGGCGAGGTGGAGCCAGTCCCAGGGGACCTCGGCGGGCGCCTCCTCGCCGCACAGCCGCGCGAAGTAGATGGTCCAGGCGCGCGGGACCACGCTGGCGACCTGGTACCCGCCCCCGCCCAGCGCCACCCAGCGACCGCCCGTGAAGCGCTCGGCCAGGTGGTCGAAGCGCGCCGCCAGCGCGACGTAGTCGTCCGTGGTCAGCGCGAGGTGGGCGAGCGGGTCGGTGACGTGGGTGTCGCAGCCGAGCTGGGTCACCAGGACCTCGGGTGAGAAGGCGTCGAGGGCGGGGGGGACCACCGCGTCGAACGCCTCGATGTAGACCTCGCCGGTGGTGGTCGGCGCCAGCGGGACGTTCAGCGAGGCGCCGCGGGCGTCGCCCGTGCCGATCTCGTCGGGGAAGCCGGTGCCGGGGAACAGGTATCGCCCGCTCTCGTGCAGGCTGATGGTGAGCACGCGCGGGTCGGCGTAGAACATCGCCTGGACGCCGTCGCCGTGATGGGTGTCGATGTCGACGTAAGCCACCCGCCGCGCACCGTTGCGCAGGAGCCACTCGACGGCGAACGCCGGGTCGTCGTAGATGCAGAAGCCCGAGGCCTGCGCGGGCATGGCGTGGTGCAGACCGCCCGTCGGGTTGAAGGCGTGGCGGGCAGTCCCCGCCCACACCGCACGCGCCGCCGCGACGGACGCGCCGCACACCTCCATCGACGCCTCGTGCATCCCGCGGAAGACCGGGTTGTCCGCCGACCCCAGGCCGAACGCGCCGCCCCCACCCGCTCCAGGGTCCCGCGACAGCCGCCGTACCGCGTCGACGTAGGCGGGGGTGTGCAGACGCGCGAGGTCGGTCTCGTCGAAGGCCGCCCTCGGCAGGGTCAGCACGTCGTTGCCTTCGGTGAACCGGCAGGAGCGGATCAGCGCCACCGTCAACTCGACCCGCACCGGCCGCAGCGGGTGCTGCGGCCCGAAGTCGTACACGATGGCCTCGTCGTCCCAGATCAGCGCGGTCGGCATGGGCGGAAGGCTACGTGCGGTCCGCCCACCGGGCAGGCGGGCGATCGATGCGCGGACCAATCGTGCCGAAGGCCAGGAGGGACGAGCTGGCGCTCCTCGGGGTAGCTCGCCGGTTGAGCACGCCCGCGCCGCGACGCTCCCCGAGGTCACCGGACACCACTGGCGAGCACCGGACAGGAGCGGGACGACCATGAAGACCGCCTGCCGCCTCGACCACGACAGGCCCCAGCGGCCTAGCAGGAGGACGACGGTATGGCCACCGAGTCGCAGCGGCGGGTGTTCCGCCGCCTGGTCAAGCAAGCCCGCACCGACGCCGGACTCTCACAACGCCAGCTCGCCACTGCACTCGGGATCGGCTTCACCGCCGTATCCGAATGGGAACGCGGCGAGTCCCCCCCCGAGGACACCGCAGCCCGCCTAGAACATGTCCTGCACCTCGAGGAAGGCACCCTCGGCAGGATGCTCGGCTTCATCCCCTACGGCGTCCAACTCAACGCCGTGTCCTCCCGTCACCGAAGCCCTCGAAGCCGACCACCGGCTCGGACCCCGCGAACGCGACCTGCTAGCCCTGATTCTTCACGGAGGGTCAGCGCGGAGTCCGTGGGACGGTTCGGTGCTCGCGTGACGGGTCCGTGCTGGTGTGGGATGGTCGCGGGCACGCTGTGTGGGTGTTTCGGCGCTGGAGGGAAGCGCGGCCCGGTGGGTCGCTGGTGGTCGGCTGGGTTGTCAAGGAGCGGCGGCGGTTCAGGTGAGCAGCGGCAGCGCTTTGCTCCTGGTGAAGGCGGTGACGAGGGCGTCGGCCCACGGCCAGGTCGCGTCGATGCGCAGCCGCAGTCGGCGGGCGTGGCGGACGATCTTCGCGGCGACGTGCAGCAGCCGGCAGCGGATCGTCTTGCGCGCCGCGACGGCGAGGGGGCCGTCGCAGGCGAGGACGGCGAGCAGGTCCTGGGCGGCCAGGGCGAGTTGCAGCCAGATGCTGTTGATGGCGTAGTCGGCGGAGGGCAGGCAGCCCAGGCCGGTGTCTTTGGCGTCGCGGATGCGCCGCTCGACGCGGGCGTGGGCGCGGCGGCGGGCGTCCAGCACCGCCAGGTCGGGGTCTGGCTGGTCGGTGAGCGTGGCGGTGAAGCGGTGCCCGTCGAGGTCGTCGAAGGTTTGCTGGGCGCCAGGGTGCAGCGGCTCGCGGCGGATCAGCCGGGTGCCGGGCGGGAACCCTGCCAGGTCGACCAGATCGGTGGCCTCCGCGACGTGGGCGCCGTCGCGCGGTGTGCCGTCCTGGCGGGTGGCCGCGGTCCAGGCGTGGGGGTCGGTGTGCAGGGTGCGGACCGCGGCGCGGACCGGGCCGGTCAGCCGGGCGCTGACGGAGAACCCTGCGTCGGCGTCGCGCAGGTAATGCAGGAACTCCATGGTCGCGCCAGCGGAGTCGGCGCGGACCAGCACCGACACCTCTTCGGGCAGGCCTTCGAGCTGGTCCAGCGCCGCCTCGAACACGTCGATGCGGTCTCCGGCGGTGTCCGCGCCGGCATTCCCTGGCCGCAGCACCCCGGCGAGGGCCTCGCCGGCGCCGGCGCCGCGGTCCAGGTAGGCCAGCAAAGGATGAAACCCGAACCCGCCCTTGTAGGTGCCGGCCGCGGACTCCTTGTCCGAATACGCCGTCACCAAGGTGGCGTCGAGGTCGACGCACAACAGCCCGCCGCCCGGGTCGGTGATCGCGGCGGGCGCGCCCCCGGCAGCCCACACCGCCAACAGCGCCAACTCCGCGATCAGCCGGCCAGTTCCCCGCGCACCGGGCCGCCCGACGCCGCCGGGACTCCACTGCCGCCATCGTTCCCCCTGTCACGCCATCAGCTCCCCGTCGCGGACCAACCGGTTGGTATGCCGCACGAACCAGTCGCCGTCCCGGCGCGGGACCGGCCCCCCGACCAGCTCCCAGTAGCGGCGCAGGTTGCGTTCCCGCAGCCCCGCATGACGGCGACCCTCCCGCCCCCCGGCGGCGGTGGAGGCGACGAGGTGGAACCCGACCGAGTGACGCAGCGGCGCGACCTTCAACCCCGCAGCGATCAGCTTCGCGCCCAGGAACGTGTCCTCATAACCCCAGCCCGCCGCGAACTCCGGTACGAACCCGCCGACCTCCACGAACGCCCGCCGCCGCACCGACAACAGCTTCGCGTCGACCATGCGAGCAAGGTCGTAGTCGTACACCCACCGGCCATGGCCCAGCCCCCGCAGGTCGCGGGTCACGTCCAGCAGCGGCACACGGACCGGACCGGGCAGCACCAACCCCGAGTACGGGTAGAACCCGCGCTCGCCACGCCACCACACCCGAGAGTCCTGCATCGCGTCCGGCTCACCCTTGATCACCTCCTCAGGCAAGGTCACCGGCTCCGACGACAGCCGGTCAACATCCACGGTCACCGGCACCCGCTGATCGTGACGCAACCCCAGCAGCACCAGCCCGTCCGCCGCCCGCACCGCGTGCTCCGCCACCGCCGCCGACGACACCACCATGTCGGCGTCGCACAACAGCACCGTCTCCGCCGACGCCAGCGCCACCCCCACGTTGCGCGCGTCACCCGGACCCACCCGCTTGGGCAGCCGCAGCACCGTAGGGGCGGACCAATGCTGCATCGCTATCCGCGAGGTGAGGTCATGGGAGGCGTCATCGACCACGACCACGTCGAGCTTGACGTCCTCGACGACCGCCAACGCGTCGAGCACATGGCCCAGCGTCGTCGCCGCCTCATGCGCCGGGATCACCACGCTCAACGGCTGCGCCCGCGTCCCCGTCGCCACCGGCTCCACCCAAGGCCGCCCCTCGGCCAGCCCGTACGCACCCGCGAGCGCGGTGTAGTCGTTGTCCCGGGCCCGCAGCACATCCGCCAGCGTCGCAGCGCTGGCCGCTCCCACCGTCGGCACGGTAGTCCGCGCCTTCCCAGCACCCCACACCCCGACCACCTCCTCGGGAAGCGCCACGCTCCCCTGGCCCGCCGTCGACCAGACGGAGGAGGGGCGCACGCCCAAAGTTGGAGCGGTCCGGAGCGCAGGGGCATCCGAACGCCCGGGCCGCAATTCGTTAGGCAGATGAGCCATCTGCGGCAAGCCTCCCCGCCAGGGGGTCCGGCGGTAAGGCCCGATAAGGTCCGTTTACTGGCTCCCACCCGGCCCGATGGCAACCCATGCCCTGGTGTGCGGGGAGCGCCACCCGCGTGGGCTAGCCTTATCGGGAAGTGAAGGAGGACCCACTTGTCAGCATCGGAGGCACCGAACCCCTACCTGGCCGCGAGGATGACCGAGGCGGGTATCTCTCAGCGCGAGCTGGCCGAGCGCATGAACGATCACTGCCGGAGCCTGACCGGCCGGGCCGGCACCAGCGATGCGCGCTACATTCGAAAGCTGCTGGACGGGACGATACGTTGGCCCCATCCCCGTCAACGACGATCAATTGAGGCAGTTCTCGGCCATTCTTCGGTGGAACTTGGGTTCATCCCGCCTCCGAACCCTTCCCGCGTCACTGAGACGGTACCCCAGAAGGCGTCACAGATACGGCGAGAGGATCAACGCCCCGTGATTCGCCGTGAGTTCTTGCGCGTAGCGGGCGCTGCCGTTGTGAGCGTGGCATTGCCCGAGGTGCCCATGTCGCGCACCATCTCAATGACCGACGTTCAGGAGATGAGCACCAGTCTTGCCCTCATGCACACCCTCGACGACAAGTACGGAGGGGGAGCGGTCGCCCGGCTCGCGAGGCAATCAGCGCAGCACATCCAGAGTGCTCTAGTACAGAGGAGCCACCTGCCCGAACGGGTAGAAGCTGCCCTGTACTCGCTCGCGGGCAGCTACACGAGCACAGCAGGTTGGTTCGCCTACGATGCAGGCGACCACGACCTCGCGCGTCAGCACTTTGATCGAGCCTTGCGCTTAGCTGTCATCTCGCGAGATCCGTTGCTGCAAGCCCAAACCTGGAACTACATGGGACATCAAGCCCGTTGGCTTGGACAAAGCAATGAGGCGTTCGCGATGGCCAGAGCCGGCCTCTCCTCGTCCATTGCGCGCCGCGATCCGAAGGTGGCAGCCCTCTTTCACTCGCGTCTAGCGCTGGGCCATGCAGATCGTGGGGAGCGGGGGCTTGCTCAGCGGTCGCTCGGTCGGGCGGCGGACGCCCTATCGAAAGACGACGGTAGGGAGCGCCCGCCCTGGATCGACTTCTTTGACTCCGCCGAAGTTGCTGGACTGGGCGGGTTAGCGTACCTGGCACTCGGCCAATATCAACGGGCAGAGCAGCACGCTCGCCAAGCGCTGGGCACAATAACGGACGCTTACGCCCGGAACCGAATCGGGTACACCGTCGATCTCGCCGAGGCCCAGCTCGGATGCCGAGAGGTCGACATGGCGTGCGCCACCGCACACCAGGCACTGGACCTAGCCGAGACCAGCCAGTCCGCGCGGTCGGTCAAGTGGCTAGCCTCTTTCCGCTCGCGTCTTTCCGCCTGGGCGACCCCCGACGCCCGGGAGTGGACGGAACGCTACCTTACGCTGTTCGGTCAGACAGCATGACGCAGACACCTCATCTCGCCATGACACGCCACGGAGCAGAGGAGTTCCCTCAGACACGCCAGCTCCTCATCGACATCTACGCCGAGGTCTACGCAGACAGCCTCGGCGATCCCTTCTTCTCTTTGCAAGGCTTCTCGGAGCGTTTGGATGCCCACGCCTCCGCGTCAAGCTGGGAAGTGGTCATCGGCTATGACGAGGAAGAGCCAATCGGCTATGCCTACGGGGCGGCGCTGTCTCCTCGAAGCGGCTGGTGGGCCGGCATCGCTCCGCCCCTGGACGCCAAGTTCACAGCAGAAACGGGTAGCCGAACCCTGGCCCTGTTCGAACTGATGCTCCGTGCGCCATGGCGCGGCATCGGAGCGGCTCGCAGGATCCACGACGAGCTGCTGCATGAGCGAAGCGAGGAGCGCGTCTCACTCGGCGTAGAACGAGACCGCCCCAAAGTCAGGGCTCTCTACGAGAGCTGGGGCTACCGGTCAGTCGGCGAGGAACGGCCATTCCCCAGCGCGCCCGTCTACTTCCTCATGTGGCGGCCAGTCCGCCTGGAGTGACCAGCGCGACGAAGCGCCGCACTGGTCTAGTGCCGACCGTCTGGGAGCGTTTTCTCTACAGGTTCAAGGCGGCTCCGCCACACGAGCAGGAGAGCGATTGCAGGCGGGCGGCGCGCAAGCGCGCCCGCCGTCCTCGGCCCGCTGCCTCTCTGTGTATCCAACGCGGGCTGTGCTTGGAGTCGTACTAGTCGACGGTGGGTCCGTTAGCGCTCGCGAGGAAATACCGACGGATCAGGGAACCAGAGCCGCTGACATCGTCCAGCGCGATGTCATCCGTCGGCTTGCAGGTCTGCCGACCAGTACACTGGAAGGATGGACCGCAGGGCATGACCGATGGCAACGGGTGTTTAGCTCGTCAACGCCGTACTATCAGGCATCGGTGTTATCGTGGTTCGGCTAAAAAGGTAGTATACGGACCAGTGACTGACGGCGAGTGGGCAGACTTGGAGGCGCAGCTCCGTTTGGCAGACATGGAGCTGCATGGCTTATCCCGAGGTTGCGGCGGAGTTACAACGGCGCTCCCGTCCCGAGGATACTTCAAGGCTTGTTGCCCTCCTGGATGATGCGTCCTTCCTGATTCGTGAAGCTGCCGTCTGGCCCCTTTTCGGACCTCGGTGCCGCCGCCCGCAGCGCTGTCGTTCACCCACAAGGTGAGCCCTCCCCCTGGGACCTGCATGTCTCGACAGCACGCATCGTCCCAGGTCAGGAGGGCTTTCCTACGCAACCGCAACCGTCCCGCCGCAGGCCACACGAAACATCGGGGCTGGTCGCCCCGAGCGCCCGGAGTCGGGGTCCGGGGTGACTCCCAATCCCCATTCCTCTTCCACACGCTGTGAGTCAGCCGGTGTTCAGGGCCACGTACTTGGTCTCCAAGAACTCGTCGATGCCGACCCGGCCGCCCTCGCGTCCTAAGCCCGAGTGCTTCACCCCTCCGAACGGGGCCGCTGGGTTGGACACGACCCCCTGGTTGAGCCCGACCATTCCGGTCTCCAGCCGTTCCGAGACACGCACCGCGCGATCCAGGTCACGCGTGAACAGGTAGGAGACCAGGCCGTAGTCGGTGTCGTTGGCAGCGGTCAGGGCCTCGTCCTCGGTGACGAACGCGCTGACCGGCGCCACCGGGCCGAAGATCTCCTCGTTGCGCAGGTTGGCCTCGTCCGGCACGTCCGCCAGCACGGTCGGGGGGTAGAAGTGGCCAGGGCCGTCCAGCGGTGCGCCCCCGGCGAGCACCCTGGCCCCCCGCGCCACCGCGTCGTCGACCAGGGAGCAGACCTTCTCCCGGGCGGTCGCGTCGATCAGGGGGCCGACCTCGACGCCGTCGTCGAGACCGTGGCCGACCTTCAGGCCGGCCAGGCGTTCGGCCAGCCGCTGCGAAAACTCCTCCGCCACACCTGCCTGGACGTAGAAGCGGTTGGCCGCCGTGCAGGCCTCGCCGATGTTGCGCATCTTGGCGAGCACCGCGCCGTCGACCGCCGCGTCCAGGTCGGCGTCGTCGAAGACCAAGAACGGGGCGTTGCCACCCAGCTCCATCGAGGTGCGCAGGATCTGCTCGGCGCACTGCTCCAGCAGCACGCGGCCGACCTGGGTGGAGCCGGTGAAAGAGAGCTTGCGGGCACGGCCGCTGCGGATCAGCGGCTCCATGACGGTGCCGGAGGAGGACGTGGTCAGGACGTTGAGGACACCGTCGGGCAGGCCGGCCTCGCGCAAGATCTCGGCAAGGGCCAGCATCGACAGCGGCGTCTGGGCAGCCGGCTTGATGACCATCGTGCAGCCGGCCGCGACCGCCGGGCCGATTTTGCGGGTGCCCATGGCCATCGGGAAGTTCCACGGGGTGATCAGCAGGCAGGGGCCAACCGGTTGGCGCATGACCAGGAACCGGCCCTTACCGTTGGGCGCCACCGCGTAGCCGCCGTCGATGCGCACGGCCTCCTCGGCGAACCAGCGGAAGAACTCGGCCGCGTAGGCGATCTCGGTACGCGCCTCGGGCAGCGGCTTGCCCATCTCCGACGTCATCAGGACCGCCAGGTCGTCGACGCGCGCCATCAGCAGCTCGAAGGCGCGGCGCAGGATCTCACCGCGTTCGCGGGGTGGATGTGCCGCCCAGGAGTCCTGCGCCTTCACGGCCGTGTCCAGCGCCGCGTGCCCGTCCTCCACGCCTGCGTCGGCGATCACCGCGAGGGTGCGCCCGGTCGCCGGATCCTCGACCTCCAGCGTCGCCTCGCCGGTCGCCGCCCTCCACTCCCCGCCGATCAGCAACCCCTTCGGCAGCGCATTGACGACGGTTGCCCGCCGTTCGCTGTAGTCCATGGGCATCTCCTAGCCGGCCGACAGGACCGCCTTGAGGAACTGCCTCGTCCGGTCGTGCGCCGGCTGGGTGAAGATGACCTCCGGCGGACCGGCCTCGACGATCTTGCCCTTGTCGAAGAATGCGACACGGTCGGAGACCTCGCGCGCGAAGCGCATCTCGTGGGTGACCAGCAGCATGGTGATGTTGCCCTGCTGCGCCAGGTCGCGCAGCACGTTCAGCACCTCGCCGACCAGCTCGGGGTCGAGTGCGGAGGTGACCTCGTCGAACAGCATGACCTTCGGGCGCAGCGCGAGCGCACGCGCGATGGCCACGCGCTGTTGCTGCCCGCCTGACAACTGCCCGGGATAGGCGTCGCACTTGGCACCGAGGCCGACCATGTCCAGGAGCGCCCTTGCCTCTTCCTGCGCCTGCTTCTTGGGAGTTCCGAGCACCTGACAGGGCGCCTCGGTGACGTTGCGCAGCGCGTTCATGTGCGGAAAGAGGTTGAACGACTGGAAGACCATCCCGATCTTGCGCCGCGCCTGGCGCAGGTGGCGCTCGTTGGCCGGCAGCAGCTTGCCGTCGCGGCGCATGTGCCACAGCGGCTCGCCGTCGACCTCGATCATGCCGTCGCTAGGCCGGTCGAGGGTCATGAGCAGACGCAGCAGCGTGCTCTTGCCCGATCCCGACGGGCCAATGATGGCCAGCTTCTCCCCCGGGGCGACGTCGATATCGAGCTCGTCCAGGACGAGGAGGTCACCGAAACGCTTCGTGACACCTTGGAAACGAACGATCGGGTCACCTGGGTGCAAGGCGGGCCTCCAGTCTGCGGAGCAGCAGCACGCACGGGTAGCTGAGCAGCAGGAACAGCAGGCCGACGAGGGTGTAGGCCTCGACGGTGCGGAAGGTTCGCGAGGCGATGCGTTCGGCTTGGCCGAACATCTCGATGACCGTGATGGCCGCCAGCAGCGGGGTCTCCTTGAACATCGCGATCACGTAGTTGCCCAGCGCCGGCACGACCTTGGGGATGGCCTGGGGCAGGACGACGCCGGTCCACGTCCGCCGGTTCGACAGGTTCAGGGCGGTCGCCGCCTCCCACTGGCCCTTCGGGACGCCCTCGATGCCGGCCCGGTACACCTCCGACGTGTAGGTGGCGTAGTGCACCCCGAGGCCGAGCACGCCAGCGGTCATGCCGCTCAGTGTGAGGCCGAACTGCGGCAGGACGAAGAACAGGAAGTAGAGCTGGACGAGCAGCGGCGTACTGCGGATGAACTCGATGAATCCGCCGACCGGCAGGGAGACGGCCCGCGAGTCGGAGCGGCGCAGCACCGCCAGGACCAGGCCGAGGGTGATAGCCAGCGCCGAGCCCAGCACGGTCGCCTGGAAGGTGACGCGGAGCGCGACGAGCAGTTGCGGCAGGATCTCGGCGGCGAACTCCCAGCTCCAGACGACCTCTCCGCCCGCTTGCGCGATCACGCCACCGGCTCCGGGATGGGCTGGGGCATATGGCGGCCGACGTCACGGCCGACGGACACGCGCCGTTCGAGGAAGCGCACGCCGAGGGTGATGGCATAGGACATGACGAAGTACAGGACCAGCACGATCGTGAAGATCTGCAGGGTCGCCCCCGTCAGCGCCCGCACCTGCTGGGCCATGAACGTCAGGTCCGACAGCGTGATGAGCGAGACCAATGCGGTGCCCTTCAGCAGTTCGATCATGAGGTTGCCGAACGGCGGCAGCATGGCGACGACCGCCTGCGGCAGGACGATGCGGCGCAGCCGCTGGGACGGCGAGAAATTGCAGGCGATGGCGGCTTCGGTCTGCCCTTTGGGTACGGCGAGGATGGCGCCGCGCACGACCTCGGACCCGTACGCGCCGACGTTCATGGACAGGGCGAGGACGCCCGCGAACAGCGGCGAGAGCTCGATGTCGAACAGCCTGGGAAAGACGTAGAATAACCAGAACATCTGGACCAGCACCGAGGTGCCCCTGAAGACCTCGATGTAGGCCCCCGCCAACCAGCGCACCGGGCGCCGCTTCGACAGCCGGCCGAGGCCGCCGAGCAGCGCGAAGACCACGCTGAAGATCATCCCCAGGACGGTCACCAGGACCGTGACGCGCACGCCGAGCAGCAGGGTGGGGAGGAACTGGAGGACCTCAGCCATCGGACCGGACGGTAACAGTCCTACTCGCGGATTGTCAACAATACTACGTTAGCTGTTGTCGGGCGCGCTCATCGTGGCCTTGAGGTCGGCCACCGCCCGGTCCATGTGCTCGTCGATCCGTGCGGTGAGCAGCGCCTCGTCGCCACCGCACACCATCTCCAGCAGCTCCTCGTGCTCGCGCACGATCTCCTGGCGGTGGGGGTACGCGGCTTCGAGCGGCGTGAGGCACATGCGTGTCTCGATCATCAGCGTGCGGAACATGCGTGCCAGTCGCCGACTGCCGGAGGCATTGACCAGCGTCTGGTGAAAGCGCAGGTCGAGGTCCGCCACTGCCGACCAGTCGCCATCCTCGGCGACATCGGCCATCCGCTGGAGCAGCTCCTCGAGGTGTTCCAGCGCCTTCCGGCTGGGCTGGCGGCTGACGAGCACGGCTGCGGCGCGCTCGATGGCGCCGCGCGCCCGGTAGACGTCCACGACGTCGTCGTCGTCCAGCTTGACCACGAAGACCCCTCGGTGTCGCTCGCTGTAGAGCACCCCTTCCTGGATGAGGCGTTGCATGGCCTCCCGGACCGGCCCGCGGCTCACCCGCAGCCTGCCCGCGAGCTGGGCCTCGCCGAGCTGCGACCCCGGAGGGAAGCTGCCGTCCATGATCTGTTGGCGGATCTGGTCGGCGATGATCCCGGCTGTGGTCTCGCGGTCGACGGGCTCGAGGTTGTCGAAGGACGTCACTGATGACTCCGCGAGGGCATGAGGGTAGCCACGATTGTTGACAATCGTACGATACGGTGTCTAGGGTAGCAAGGGATGACCACCGAGTACCCGCAGGCTGGTCAGCCGGTCGTGACCGCCCTGCTGGCAGTCGACGAGCAGCTCCCCGCCTGTCTCGCCTCGCTGCCCCTGCGGGTCGCCCGCCACCCCGCGGAGCTGCGGGCCGCCATCACCGACAGCGAGGTGCTCGTCGTCTGGGACTTCCGCACCACCCTGGTGCGCGACGCCTGGCCGCACGCCCGCAGGCTGCGGTGGGTGCACGCGGCGAGCACAGGGGTCGATCCCCTGCTGTTCCCCGAGCTCGTGGCCAGTGACGTGACCGTCACCAACGCCCGAGGGGTGTTCGACCGTGCCATCGCCGAATACGTCCTCGGCCTCATGCTGCTGTTCGCAAAGGATCTGCACACCACGCTGGAGCTGCAGCGCCGGCGGACGTGGCGCCACCGGGAGACCGGCATGCTCGCCGGCCGCACGCTGCTGGTGGTCGGCGCCGGCGGGATCGGACGGCAGGTGGCGCGGCTGGCCGCAGGC
>Ga0136615_10000451_pt1 | contig 18864 bp, 16 predicted proteins | sample AntDrymUQ2882206_2_FD_106647 | JGI IMG/M metagenome (GOLD analysis project Ga0136615, IMG submission 106647) | Polar desert sand microbial communities from Dry Valleys, Antarctica - metaG UQ288 (22.06) | ecosystem: Environmental > Terrestrial > Soil > Desert | place: Antarctica: Dry Valley...
CCACTGAGCTACGGGCGCACTGGCGGAGAGGGAGGGATTCGAACCCTCGGAGCAGGTTACCCCACTCAACGGTTTAGCAAACCGTCGCACTAGGCCTCTATGCGACCTCTCCGAACCGGGTGGGACGGCATTCTAGCAGAGGGCTCCGACGGCTTGGACGCCCGATCCGACCGCGTCGGACCTCGGCGCATCCGGCTGACCGACCGGCCCATCCGGCCGACCGGGTATCCTTGGCCTTCCTCACGCCTCGAGCCCCGGTCGCGCGTTAGCACCCTGGTTCGCGGCCCCGCCGGGGCCACCGGTCGCGCCATCTGCGGAGCGACACAGGCAAGGGGACTGGACCTGCAACGACGCGGCGGGGTCTCCGCCGTGAGAAGAGGTATCGCACCCTATGGCCAAGCGCGTCGTTCTCATCGGCCACCCCGTCGACCGGTCGCTCTCGGGCGCCCTCCAGCAGGCGGCCTTCGACGCATCCGGCATCGGCGCCTCCTACGAACCGGTGGACCGGCTGCTCATCGACCTGCCCGCCGCAATCAACGACCTGCGCGCCGACGAATACCTCGGCGCCAATATCACGGTGCCCTACAAGGAACGCGTCGTGCCCCTGATCGACCGCATGACCGAGGAGGCGCAGCACACCGGCGCGGTCGATACCATCACCCGCGAGGGCAGCCGGCTGGTCGGCCACAACACGGACGTGCTGGGCTTCCGCCCGGCGCTCGACGCGCTGGTGGGCAAGCAGAAGATGCCCAAGGCGGCCGTGGTGCTCGGAGCCGGGGGCGGCGCACGCGCCGTGGTCTACGGCCTCATCACCCAAGGCTTCCAGCGCATCATCGTGTTCAACCGACACCTTCATCGTGCGGAGGGCATGGTCAAGCACTTCGGACGGACGGCCGCCCACATGGAGCTGCGCGCCATGCCCTGGCATGAGTCGGTCATCGAGGCGGAGCTGGCCCGCGCCAAGCTGCTGGTGAACGCCAGCTCGGTGGGGCGCGATGGGGTCGAGACGCCCATCGCACAAGAGCTGTTGCCGCCGGACCTGCTGGTCCTGGACCTGCTCTATACGCCCAAGGAGAGCCGCCTGCTACGCGAGGCGCGGGGGGCCGGCGCGTCGTCCGCTGCCAACGGTGACCTGATGCTGCTGCGCCAGACCGCGGCCGCATTCGAGCTGTGGACCGGCAAGCCGGCCCCCATGGACGTGCTGCGCGAGCGGCTAGATGAGGCGCGCGACGAGCTGGCGGCAGGTCGCCAAGAGCCGGAAGCGGCCACGGTGGCAGCCGACGGATCGTCGAGCTGAACCGGCTAGAGACGGCCTCGGCGATCGTCCCCGGGCGCGCGGTGGACGAGCGGTCCGCGGCGAACCTCCGCGCCGAGCGGATCGCGGCCATCGAAGCCGTCCGTGCCGCGAGCCTTCTGTGCCGTGCGGTTCGGGAGGCCCTGATCCCCTCCGATTCGGTGGCCAAAGCCGATCGCTCCCCGGTGACGGTGGCCGATCTCGGGTCGCAGGCGCTCATCAGCCTGGCCCTGGCCGACGCCTTCCCGGACGACCCCATAGTGGGCGAGGAGGACGCCACGCTGCTGCGGACCGACCCGGACGGCCCCATCGCGGCGGCCGTGCTGCGGCACGTCCGTGCCGCCCGTCCCGACGCGACCGCCGAGATCGTGGCGGACGCGCTGGCCCGCTGCTCGCATCCAGGCGGAGCCACCGGGCGGTTCTGGACGCTCGACCCGGTGGATGGGACGAAAGGCTTCCTGCGGGGCGGCCAGTACACGGTCGCGCTGGCACTGATCGAGGACGGCGAACCGGTGCTGGGCTTGCTCGGCTGCCCCAACCTGCCGCTCGACCAGGACGAACCCGGCGCCGGCGTCGGCGTCGGCTGCCTGTTCGTGGCGGAACGAGGGGCGGGCGCCGTGCTGATCCCGCTGGATGGAGACAGCCACGAGACACCCATCCGCGTCAGCCCACCCGAATCCCCCGGCGAGGCGCGCTGGGCCGAGTCGGTGGAAGCCGGACATTCGGATCAGGACGACGCAGCGCGCGTGGCCGAGTCGCTCGGTCTCCTTCAGGCGCCGCTGCGCATGGACTCCCAGGCCAAGTACGCCGCAGTGGCACGTGGCGAGGCAGCCATCTACCTGCGCTTGCCCACCAGCGATGCGTACCGCGAGCGGATATGGGACCACGCGGCTGGCTGGCTGATAGTGCGCGAGGCGGGCGGCGAGGTCACGGACATCCACGGCCAGCCATTCGACTTCAGTACCGGGCGTGGCCTGGAGCTGAATCAGGGGGTCGTGGCCAGCGCCGGCGGCACGCTCCACGCGGAGGTCCTGCGCGCCGTCGCTCGCGCGCTGAACGCCTGATCCGACCTTCACGATGCGCAGCGTCATCAGCCGCTCGGCGGATCGTCTGCTGAACACCGCCGCCCTCGACCGGCTGCCGCCAGTGCCACCGGACCTGGCGGAGTTCCACGCCAGCATCCCCGTGGTCGACCTCTTGGTGGGGACGGTGCTCTTCCGTCCCGGGCTGCTAGCCCGCCGTCGCCGTGGTCACGTGGATCTGCCAAGGCTGCTGGAAGGGGGCGTCGACCTGGTCGGCTTCACTATCGCCACCAGGCATCCTGACCTGCGCGGGACGCTGTCCACGCGGCACTTCTGGTCGCTGGGGTTGCCGGCCCGAGCGCTGACCAGCGATATGGCCATCGCGGGCGCCTTCATCGACCGGATCGAAAGCTGGGCCGGCACGTCGGGTGGTCGACTGCGGCTGGCGAGGCAGTCGAAGGACCTCCCGGTGGGGGGACGCCGGGAGCCGGGCGGATCGGTGCGCGCCTTCATCGGTGTGCAGGGCGGGCATGTGCTGGAAGGGGATCCGGCCAACGTCCAACGACTTCATGCGCGGGGCGTGCGCATGCTGGCACCTGCGCATGTCATGGACAACGCCCTCGTGGGGTCCAACACCGGCCGGCGGGCGCACGGGCTCACGGCCTTTGGGCGCGAGGTCGTGGCGGAGCTGGAGCGCGTCGGCATCGTGGTGGACCTGGCGCACATGTCGCCAGCCGGGATCCGCGACACGCTGCCGCTCCTGCGCCGCCCCTTCGTGCTCAGCCACACGGGATTCCGGCGGCTGAGCGGTGCCACCAGTCGCCTACCGGGTCGCCGCTTCACGCCCCACAACCGCAATCTGGGCGATGAAGAGGCGCGGTCGGTGGCCGCGGCGGGCGGCGTGGTCGGCCTGACGCTGAGCACGCTGCTGCTGGGCGCAGACGACCTGGATGCCGTGGCGCGGACGGTCGACGCGGCCCTGGAGCTGTGCGGGCCCACGAAGGTAGCCATCGGCTCCGACTTCGACGGCGCGCTGCGCATGGTCTGCGACGTGACGGGCCTGCCAGCGGTCACCGCACGGCTGCTGGCGGGCGGGCTGGACCGCAAGACGGTCGCGGCCGTGATGGGCGGCAATGCGTCGGGCGCGCTGAGCCAGGTCTGGTCGGCGGCGGCGGACCCCGCGACTAGCGCTCCGTGGCGGCGGCCAGCTCGGTGACGAGCGTTCGCATCCGGTCCGCGTCGCGTCCGTCCGGCCCGAGCGCGTCGATGAGGGCGCTGGCTACGACGATGCCGTCGGCGAGTGGCGCGAGGCGGCGAACGTGGGCAGGACGCGAGACGCCGAAGCCGACGGCCACCGGCACGGGACTCACGGCCCGGACGCGATGCAGGAACGTGGCGACGCCGGACGGCAGCGAGCGGCGGGCCCCGGTCACGCCCACCAGCGAGACGGCGTAGAGGAAGCCGCGACTCCGCGCCGCGATGCGGCCGATGCGCTGTGGGGCCGTGGTGGGAGCCACGAGGTAGACCAGGTCCAGGCCGGCGACCAGGGCGACCTCCTCGACCTCCGGTCCGTCGTCGGGCGTCAGGTCGGCGATGATCAGGCCGTCGGCGCCGGCCCCTGCCATCCGCTCGAACGATGCCCCGTCGCGGCCGCGCAGGAACTGGTTGACGTAGCCCATGACCACGAGCGGTGTCGCCGGTCGAGCGGCGCGGACCGCGCTGATGAGCTCCAGCGCGCTGCCCAGGTCGGCGCCGTTCGCCAGAGCGACGCGCGATGCACGCTGCAGCGTAGGTCCGTCCGCCAGCGGGTCGGAGTAGGGCAGGCCGATCTCCAGCACGTTCCCTCCCCCGTCGATGGCGGCGAGCGCTGCGGCGAGCGCCCCGGCTGCGTCCGGGTAGCCCGCCAGCACGTACGGGATCAGCGCCGCACGACCAGCGTCGGAGGCTGCGCCGAAGGCGCCGTCGATGCGCCGGGAGCCTGTGGTCGGTTCAGCCGTCATCGGTCTCATGGGCATCGGCCAGTGCGGCCAGATCCTTGTCGCCGCGCCCCGACAGCCCGAGCAGGATCAGGGGCTCGGACGGTAGCGGCCCGCCGGGTGCGTCGCCGCGCACGAGGGTCGGCAGAGCGGCCACCGCATGAGCGGGCTCCAGGGCGGGCAGGATGCCCTCCGTCCGCGCCACCAGACGGAGTCCGGCCACGGCCTGCTGGTCGGTAGCCGAGAGCACCTCCATGCGCCCCGCCTCGAACAGCGCCGCCAACTGCGGCCCGATGCCCGGATAGTCCAGGCCGGCGGAGATCGAGTGCGCCTCCGTGACCTGGCCCTCCGCGTCCTGGAGCAGGTATGAGCGCGCACCGTGGAGCACACCCTCCGAGCCGCCGGCCAGCGCGGCTGCGTGCCGCCCGGCCAGTCCCTCGCCCCCGGCCTCCACGCCGACCAGCCGCACCGCCGGCTCGCCGATGAACCGCGCGAAGAGCCCGATCCCGTTGGAGCCGCCGCCCAGACAGGCCACGGCCGCGTCGGGCAGACGTCCTTCCACGGCCATCATCTGGGCCGCGGCCTCGTCGCCGATGACGCGTTGGAGGTCACGCACCAGCGCGGGGAAGGGGTGCGGGCCCACCGCCGAGCCCAGCACGTAGTGGGTCGTGGCGACGGTCGTCTCCCAGTCGCGGAGTGCCTCGTTGACGGCGTCCTTCAGCGTCGCGCCGCCCGACGTCACGGGATGGACCTGGGCGCCCAGGGCATGCATGCGCTGCACGTTGGGACGCTGGCGCTCGATGTCCTCGGCGCCCATGTAGACGACGCACTCGAGGTCGAGCAGCGCGCAGGCGGTGGCGGTCGCGACGCCGTGCTGGCCTGCCCCCGTCTCCGCCACCACGCGGGGCTTGCCCAGCCGCTTGGCGATGAGCGCCTGGCCGAGCGCGTTGTTGATCTTGTGTGCGCCGGTGTGCGCGAGATCCTCCCGTTTGAGGTAGAGCCGCAGGCCAGGGGCCGGTGTGCCGGAGGCTTCCGCGACTGCGGCCGCGAGCCGGTCCGCCCGGTAGAGCGGCGTGGGACGCCCGACATACCGCTGGGAACGCTCGCGCAGCTCCGCCCAAAAGGCGGTGTCCAGGCGGATGGCCCGCCATGCGTCGTCGAGTTCGCCGAGGGCGGCCATGAGGGTCTCCGGCACGAACCGGCCGCCGAAACGGCGTTCCCGACCCCACCGACCACGTTCGTCGGGCTCCAGCAAGCCCGGGTCGGCCACCTCCGGTCTAGCCGCGAGGGCCGGCAGGTCCAGTCGAGCGGCTCGCGCCCGCTTGATGAACAGAGCGACGAGGAAAGGGTCCTTCGCTCCGCGGCCGGACCCGTCGGTGACCGCGTCCACGCCGCTCGCCACGTCCACGCCCAGCGCAGGGATCTCGCGCAGAGCCTCCGCGACGTTAGCCGCCGTCAAGCCGCCGGCGAGGATGACCGGCAGGGATCGCGCCACGCCCGCGGCGAGGTCAGTCGCCGACCGCCGGCCCGTGCCCCCAGTGAGCCGCGGATCGGCCGTGTCGAGCAGGAAGCCCGCCAGATTCGGTCGAGCGCGGTAGGGAGCCGCCTTGTCCAGCACGGCCTGGACGGTCGACTCCGTGCCGTTCTGGGCACCACTCTGCGCGGGCAGCTGGAGGACCTTGCGCACGGGCAGCGGGATCGCGTCGAGCGCCTCGGGCGGCTCGTTCCCGTGAAGCTGGACCTCATCGAGGCCGAGCCGCGTGGCGATGGCGGCTAATTCCCGGGGATCCCGGTCGGCGAAGATGCCCACCAGCCGGGGACCAGCGCCGGCGTGTGTGGCACCGCGCGCGTCTGCGATGAGGGCCTCCGCCTCGGCCTCGGCCAGCGCCCGCCGTGTGCCGGGCACGAAGTTGAAGCCGATGGCATCCACGCCCGCCGCGAGTGCCCTGCGGAGACCGGCCGACTCGGTGATGCCGCAGATCTTGACCGAGGCCTCCCGGGCCTCTCCCGACGGATCCTGTCCGGGGCCGGGCACCCGCCCCGCCGCGACGAAGGCGGCCGTGCGCGCCCGTATGTCCTCCGCGCTCGCCTCGGATCGCATCAGGGCCTCGCCCACCAGCGCCGCATCGAAGCCGAGTGCACGCCACGTCCGCAGGAGGTCCGGGTCGGTCACGCCGGACTCGGCCACAACCAGCCGATCGTCCGGCACAAGGTCGCGAAGCCGCTCGGCCAAACCCGGATCGACTCGCAAGGTACGCAGGTCACGGTTGTTGATGCCGATGAGCCGCGCACCCGTGGCCACGGCCGCCTCGGTCTCGCGGCGATCGTGCGCCTCGACCAGCGGCTCCAGACCCAGGTCGAGAGCCTGCTGGACCAACGGTGCCAGCCGACGGGCGGGGTGGAGTCGAGCGAGGAGCAAGACGAGATCGGCGCCGGCGGCGCGGAGCAGGGGAAGCTGGCGTCCGTCCACCACGAAATCCTTGGCCAGGATGGGCAGCGATGTCGCCGCCCGCGCCGATCGGAGGTCGGCCGGCGAGCCGCCGAAGCGGTGCGGCTCCACGAGCACGGAGATGATCGACGCTCCGCCGGCCTGGTAGGCGCGTGCACGCTCCGCGATGTCCAGCGAACCGCCGGGCAGGTCGCCGGCCGATGGCGAGCGGCGCTTGATCTCGGCGATCAGGTGAAGGCCCGGTCGGAGGAGTGGCCGCACGCCGTCGCGTGGCGGGGGAGCCGCGGCGGCATCGCGTCGAAGCTGCACGGTGCTGGTGCCCGCCAGGTCCCGCTCGATGTCGAGGCGGCGCTGCGCCGCGATCTCGTCCAGGACGGATGGGCTGCGCGGCGAAGGACGAGGACGGGCGGGCGCGGTAGGCGCGGTCATGTCGGCGTCCAGACAGTGTCGCCGGCCGGCGCTTCGGTGCTGCTCGCCGCGGCGCCGCGACTGCTCACCGGCGCGACCGCTCTACCCGCTCGCGCCCGGAGTCGCTCCAGCTGATCCTGGGCGGCGCCGCTCGCGATGGCTTCCAGCGCCATCCCCACCCCCTCGCGGAGATCGGCCGCTCGACCCGCCACCTCCAGCGCCGCTCCGGCGTTAAGAGCCACGGCGTCGCGGCGCGGTCCGGTCTCGCGTCCCGACAGCACTTCCTCGATGATGGCCGCGTTGCGCTGCGGATCGCCGCCGAGCAGCGCCTCGGTGGGCGCGAGCGCCAAGCCTGAGTCGGCCGGACCGACGCTGCGCCGCTCGATGCCGCCGGATGAGACGTCCAGGATCACGCCGCTGCCGTCCAGGGGCAGCTCGTCGATGCGGTCGCCGTACACCACGAAGGACCGCTCCGTGCCAAGGGCGCGCAGGACCTCCGCCACGGTCCACGCCGCGTCCGGGTCAGCCACTCCCAGCAACTGGCGACGGACGCCGGCCGGGTTGACCATGGGACCCACGAGGTTGAAGGCGGTCCGGACCCCCAGCTCGCGGCGCGTCGGTCCGGCGTGACGCATGCCGGGATGGAATGCCGGTGCGTGGAGGAACGCGAAGCCCACCTCTGCGAGTGCCTGCGCCGCCTCGTCGGGACCCTGCTCCACGACCAGGCCCAGAGCATCCATCACGTCGGAGCTGCCCGAGGCCGAGGTCACCGCGCGATTGCCGTGCTTGGCCACCGGGACGCCGCAGGCAGCCACCACCAGCGCCGCAGCGGTGGAGACATTGAAGGTGTGGTGTCCATCCCCGCCCGTGCCGCAGGTGTCGATGGCGCCTGGGGGGGCGGCCACGGACACCACGCGGCGACGCATGGCCTTGACGAACCCCGTGAGCTCGTCGGTGGTCTCAGTGCGCATGCGCAACGCGATCAGGAGCGCCGCCAGAGGTGCCGGCGTGACCTCTCCGTCCATGACGGCGCCCATCACGGACTCCGCCGCGGCGACGGATAGGCTGCCGCCACCGACCACGGTGGCGAGGGCGGCGCGGACGATGTCACTCACGTGGGTCGCTCCAGGGATCAGCGAACCGACCATTCCGTCCCGGGACGAAAGGTCGGTCCTTCCGCGGTGCCACCCGTCTTCGGCGGCCACAGGGGCCGCCACGCTCATCGTCGGTGGGCTCCCGGGTCCATCCATCGCCGTCACCCGCGCCGGCTTCCAGCTCTGCCGGCTCTCTGTGGCGGGTCCGCGCGACCGTTTCCGGCCGGCACGGCGACTACTCATCCCGATCGTCGCCCGTCTTCTGTTGGACGGTGGAGTCTAGGGAGCGCCGTGCCTACCGTCAACGACACCTACCGTCAACGACGCCATCGCGGAGGGCACGCTCCAGGCGACGCTCCGTGTCGCGACGGATCGCCCGCGCTAGCCTGCTATCGTCAGCGGATGGTCATTCGCGCGCCTCGCGACCCAGCCGGCGGTGATCTTGCCGAGCGCGAGGATGCGGACGAGGTCATGCCGGACAGCACGGGATGGTCGGGATCGGGCGGGCACGGCCCGGATAGTGCAGAGCTGATCCGCTGGTCCTTCGCCGAGGGCTGGGGGGAGATGGGCGCGGCCTGGGGCGTGCAACCGTCGGTCGCCCGAGTGCACGGCTACCTGCTGGCACACGGCGGCATCCTTACCGAGCGCGAGGTGCGTGAGGCGCTGGGGCTCAGTCATCGCGCCACCAGCCTTGCCCTGGCGGAGACCGAGGCCTGGGGCCTGGTCGAGCGCGTGCCGCAGGCGGAGCGGGCGGGCAGACGCGGCCCGAGCCCGGCGGCATATGCGGTGGTGCGCGATCATTGGCGCTGGTTCCAGCGCATCGCCGAGCAACGCAAGCAGCGCGAAGCCGACCCCCTGGTGCCCAAGCTGGAGGAGAGCCTGGTGCGCGCCGAGCAGGCCGTCCGGGCCACGCCGGACGACGCAGAACTGGCTCGCCTGCGTGACTGGCTGACCGAGCTGCTCGGCTTCATGCGGCTGTTCGATCGCGCTCTGGGCGTGGTCGCCCGGGCGGAGACGAAGGAGATCGCGCGCGGGTTCGCGGTCCTGGGCCAGCTCTCCGATGAGAGCCTGGACCGGCTTCTGCGGCTCTTCGGTTCGCTGCCGGAGAAGGAGCTGGCCTCGACCATCGAGACCATCTCCCACGTCTCGCCGTCGGTCGCGCGGCGCATCCTGGTGACGGCCGGGCGGATGGCACGCCTCACGCGCTGAGCAGCGAGGGCCGGCTGGAGACGGCTCAGCGCCGCGGATCCCCGGTGTAGCGCATCCCGCTCCCGCCGCCACCACTTGCGACACGCGCGCAACATCCGAGGTGGACCGCCGCGCGCATTGGCCCTGACCGTTTGACGACACTGGGCTTATGGCCACGCGTCATGATCGGCACCATCGCCACGATCCGTCCGCTGGTGTGCGCCTCGTCGTATGCGATCAGCACGGTAGCGTGGTCCACGAGCAGGGCGTGGCCTCGCTGCTGGGCCGGTTCGCCGTGCATCATCACCGGGATCTGGTCACTGCGCTGAAGGTCGTCCGGGGCGCCATCCCGGGACTCGGTGAGGAGGGCTCGGCGGTGGTGTACGCGCCCGGCCGCGATGAGGCCCGGCTCCACCTCACCAGCCACCCTCTTCTGTTGCCGAGCCGAACGGCCGGACGTTGGGCGACCGGCACCCTCATCATCCTGACCCCCGAGGCGCCGCTCAGCGTCCGGGCGTCCGAAGGGCTGCTGGGCGCGCTGGCTCACGATCTGCGCACCCCCGTCACGACGATATACGCGGGCGCGTCCCTCCTTCAGAGGGCAGGCGACCGACTTCCGGCGACCACGCGGGTCAGCGTCGTGAACGACATCCGCGCCGAAGCGGACCGCCTGCGCCAGCTCGTCGACGACATGATCATGGCCTCCGCGGCCAGTCTGGGCGTGGACGTCACGCCCGAACCGGTAGCCCTGCCGCGTCTCCTGGAACCGATCCTCTCCGGCGTGGACCTGCCCGTGCACCTGGACCTGCCGCGGAAGCTGCCGCCGGTCATCGCCGATCCACGCCATCTTGGCCGGGCGCTGCGCGACGTGGTCTCGTTCGCGGTGGCGCGCACGGACGAGCAGCAAGGGCTGAGCGTCGCGGCACGATGCGAGACCCATGCGATACGTCTCATCGTGTCGACCTCGGGACATGCGGCCACCGAGGAGGGCGAACGCTACTTCGAGCCGTGGGCTCATCGGCTGGACGAGCCCCGACCGACGAGCGGGCCGCCCGGCCTTTTCGTCGCCCGCTTGCTGGTCGATGCCATGGGCGGTCGCATCTGGGCAACGCCCGAACCGGGCAAGGGCGTGGGCTTCGGGTTCTCGTTGCCGCGCGCCACCGACGCCGACCTCGTGGCATGACGCAGGCGCTTCCCGCCTCCGAACGGGCGGAACCACGGATGGAAGATGCTCTGGCGTGGGCCGGCCCAGCGTGCTGGTGGTGGATGACTCGCTGGCTGCGCGCGATGCGCTCGGGTCCTGGCTGGTGCAGGAAGGCTTCCAGGTGATGACGGCGGACACCGGGGCGGAAGCCGTGCGCCTGGCGGTGCAGCAGCCGCCCGGCGCGATGGAGTGGTGCTACCCCTCGCGCGCTCCGAGTGGCGCGTACTCTCTCATCTGGCGCGCAACGCCGGGCGAGTCGTCATCGCCACGGAGCTGCTGCGTCAATGCTGGGGGCCGGCCTACGCGGACGACCTGCAGATGTTGCGCATCTGCGTCTCGCGACTCCGTCGCAAGCTGGGAGCCACCAGCCGAGCGGGACCGATACGCACCTATCACAACGTGGGTTACTCACTCGAGGGTTAGGAGGAACGACATGCTGCCGGAGCAGACGGACTGGACGCACGGCTCGAATGACCGCGGCGCGCGGCCACTCACGGAGAGCCTGATGGCCTTCGACCTTGACCAGGAGATCGCCGCGCTCCGCGCGGAACCCGCCTGGACGGAGGGGGATCGGAACGCGCGGACGCTGGTCAAGTCGGGCGGCATCCGGCTGCTTCTGGCAAGCCTGCGCGAAGCCGCCGAGATCCACGAGCAGAATGGCGAGGGTCCCGTCAGCGTCCAGTTGCTGGAAGGACGTGCGACGTTGTCAGCCGGCGGTGCGGACTCGGTGCTGGAGGCGGGAGCCCTGGCCAGCATCGAGGCCGGGTTCCCCTGGAGCCTTCGAGCCGACGCCCAGTCGGCCATCCTGGTGACGTTCGCCTGGACCGAGGGCGCCGGCGACCGACGCTGAGTCAAGAGAGGGCGGGCATGATCTCCCGGCGGCAGAAGTCGATGAAGCCAGCCTGATCCGGCCCGATCTGGTGGAGGTAGACGTGGTCGAAGCCGGCCTCCAGATACAGCCGTATCTTCTCCAGGTGACGCTGCGGGTCAGGCCCGCACACGACCGCCTCGGCGACCTTGTCCTCGGTGACCATCTTGGCCGCCTGCTCGAAGTGGGCCGGCGTGGGAAGCTCCTGCGATAGCTCGCCGGTGATGGCCGCGTTGGGCCAGGTCTGGAAGGCAGTCCGCCGCGCCTCCGCCTCGTCCGCGGCCCAGCAGACGGTGACCTGCGCGTAGCGTGACTTGCCGGTGCCGCCGCCACCGTCGAACGCTTGCAGGACCTCCGTGTCCGGCGAGGTGGCCACGAGTCCGTCGCCGATCCGTCCTGCGAGCTCCCCGGACTTCGGTCCGCCGGCCGCCACGAGGATCGGCGGCGGCTCCTTGGGCAGCGTGTAGAGCTGAGCGTTCTCCACCTCGTAGTACTGACCGTAGTGGCTCTGCTGGCCGCCCTGCCAGAGCAGCCGGATGACCTCGATGGCCTCCTCGAACATCTCCGCGCGCACGTCGTAGGCAGGCCACTTGTCGCCCAGGATGTGCTCGTTGAGGTTCTCGCCGGTGCCCAGGCCCAACATGAACCGGCCGGGCATCAGGGCCGCTGAGGTGGCCGCCGCCTGGGCGATGATGGCCGGATGGATGCGGATCGTGGGACACGTCACGCCGGTACCCAGACGCAGCCGCGTGGTGGCCTGGCTGATGCCGCCGACGACGCTCCAGACGAAGGGGCTATGGCCCTGCGCGTCGACCCAGGGGTGGAAGTGATCGGAGATCATGGCGAACTCGAAGCCCGCCTCTTCCGCCATCACGGCGTTCCGTACCAAGTCGCTCGGAGTGTGCTCCTCGCTGGATAGTGCGTAGCCGATCCGTGTCATGCGGCTCCCCAGTGTCGCGGCCGCTCGATCGAGCCGGCTCCGGGCATCACGGTACGGGCGCGCGGGCTGTCGCCGCGCTTCTCGCATGATCTTCTTCATTGCCCGGGTCTTGCAGCGCGGAGCCACTTCGGTAGCGGCGGAACAGGCGGGCCACTCCGATGACGATGAGCACGTAGATGAACAGCAGGTAGTGCTGATGCCCGTCCGCCAGCGGGGCGAGCATGCCCAACGTCAGCAACACGAAGGCTGGATACTCCGCTCGCACCAGCATCGCCGAGCCTAGCAGCAGCAGTCCCACCGCGACGCCCGCGGCCTTGGCCAGGCTCACTCCGAGCAGGGGCTGCGCGAGGCAGGCGACAGAGCTACGACCCTCGGTGCAGGTCGGTTCGGCGTTGGACAGCGCCACGAAGAAGCGCCGCCACTCGTCGAGACCCACGATGGGCAGCGTCACCAGGCAGATGGCGGCGGTCACGGCGATGGCGATGACCAGCGGACGCCAGCCGTCGCGACGAACGGCCCACAGCGCCAGGGCCCCCGGGAACAGCTTGAACGCGGCGCCGATCCCCGCGACATACGGGATCCACGTTCTGTGGCGCCCGGTCGCCCAGCAGAGGGCGAGTAGTCCGGCAAGGCCGACGTTGACGTTGGAGGCGAGGACGCCATTGATCAGCGGCCGCAGGAGACCGCCAGGTATCGGCACGGGCAGACAGAGACCGAGCACGGCCAGGGACAGTCCGATGGGTCCCACCGCTCCCAGCTCTCGTCGCAAGACGGCCGCCAGACCGATCAGGAGCAGCCCCAGGTTGCCGACGATCCAGGCCGTGAGCCCGATGTCTGCGCCTATAGAGAAGGGCAGGAAGAGGAGCGCCGAAGGCGGCGGGTAGATGTATCCCTGCGGGGTCACCGCGGGCAGGCCGTAGGGTCCGCTGAGCTGCTCGGCTATGTACAGGGAGTGCCCGGCCAGCATCCGCTGCGTGCCGTACGCGTAGGCGTACCAGTCGATCCACAGGATGTTCTCCGGGCGCAGCTCGCCGATGGCGACGGCCAGCGTCCCGACGACCACGAGGGCGGAGAGGAGTGGCAGGGACCAGGGCAGAAGGCGCTTCAGCGTCGGCACGCGGCAACGGTAGCGCGGGTGTCAGAGACGGACGTGCTCGTTGCGAGGAGCGGCGCTCTTCCCTAGGCTGACGGCGATGGATCATGCGGATCACATCGCTCTCTTGCGAGACGGCATCGCCGGCCTGTCCCATGGTGCGTGGGCCGATCTCGGCTCGGGGGCGGGCGCCTTCACTCTGGCGCTGGCTGACCTGCTCGGGTCCGGTGGATCCATCGTCTCGGTCGACCGCGACGGCGAGGCGCTGGCGACCCAGGCCCGTTTGATGGCCGCCCGGTTCCCAGACACGTCCGTCCGATATCTACGCGCGGATCTGCTAAGTCAACTGGTCGTCGAGCCCCTGGACGGGGTCGTCATGGCGAACGCGTTGCACTTCATGCCTGACCGCGACGGCTTCCTGTGTCGCCTGGCGGCATGGATACGGCCAGGCGGCAGGTTCATCCTCGTCGAGTACGACTCCGATCGCGGGAACCGGTGGGTCCCCCACCCGCTGTCATGGGACACCTGGCGCGCCATATCGGTACGGGCAGGATTCCGCGACACGCGCCTGATAGGCCGGGTCCCCAGCCGCTTCCTGGGATCGATCTATTCCGCCGTCAGCGTGGTCGGCGACCACACCGTCCAGTCGACTCGGGATCAGGACGACCGCTGATACCATCGTCGGTGGAGGGTTGGCAGAATTGGTGAATGCGCCTGACTTGAAATCAGGTGACCGCAAGGTCTGGGGGTTCGAGTCCCTCACCCTCCGCCAGAGCGATCCTCCGCCGTAGCGTCCGGCGTTTGCGTGGGTAGCTCGGCGGCGGCCAGATCCCGCGCGACCTCTTCCGCCTCCAGCGGACTGAGGCCTTCTCCTGACACGGCGCTGTGACCGCCGAAGGCGTCGATCTGACCGTCCATCCGATCATTCGACTCCCAGGTGTCGGTGTCTCGCTCCATGACGCCGATGCGGTGCCGATAGGAAAGCTCGCCGCCCAGCCAGCCGGTCACGGCCAGCAGGCCGGCCCCCATCGCGCTCAGGCCCAGCCCGACCCGACTCACGCGACGATCGTCTCCGCGACGTAGCGCCAGGTTGGCCACCGTCAGCCCGAGCACGGCCAGGTTCCCGCCCGCATGCAGCCAGGCCGAGGGCAGCTCCCGCGCGCGCCGGATGGTCAGGAGGTCGATGGCCCCGAAGGGAGCCGCGGCCACCGCACCTGCTGCCCCTGCCGTGAGCAGCCACTGCGACGCTTTCGGCCAGAAGCGATCCGAGCTCCCCTGCGCGATGAGGTCCGTGGCGAAGGCGAGGGTCAGCGCTCCGATGGGGATGGGCACGAGCATGGGGTGGATGGGGTGGCCCAGGATCGCTGCCGTGCTGGGATGTGAGTCATCGTTGTGCATCGCGCCGTCTCCTCTGTCACTGCCGAGTGTGGCGAACGTATCGCGCTTCACGCGACGGCGGCCACGGCCGGCCACCCGCCGCCCTTGCCGCGGCGTTGCAGTCAGTCGATAGGCCACCGATACGCCGCGGACGGGGAGACCGGCGTCGATGGTCGGCACCGCCAGTCAGGCTGGTGATCCGCACGGAGGAAACCACCATGGACGACCCGACCATCCGCCCGACCGACGACCCGACCACCCCGCTCGACCCCACGGCACCACCGCTGGACGCGCCGGGCAGCGACGAAGGCACCATGGCGATGCCTTCGGCCGGTGAGCAGGACGGCACGGACGAGGATCCGGGCCAGAGTCCCGCCTTCGATCCTGAGCCGGTAGGCGATGAGAACATCGCCGAAGGTCGCGTGGGGGGCCTCATGGGCGGGCCCAACCAGCAGCAGGGCCAGGGCCAGGGCGGCTAGGTGCCCTCCGGCAGGAGATCAGGGCCGGCGGATCAGCACTTCGTCGAACTCGAAGGTGGCGCTGGACCGCCCGCTGACCACCAGGGCCACGAAACCGAGCGCGAAGCCGTTTACGTCCGTCGCCTCGACCAGCGTCTCTCCGTCCATTGACAGACTGAGTCCGATGTCGCGGACGCCCTCGCACGTGGCGGCCAGGCGCACCGTGTCACCCTCCATCAGCGGGGCCGCGGCGACCACAGCCAGATCCTCGGTGCCATCCAGCCGTACGTGACTGATGAATGCCACGCCGGTCGAGGTGATCCCGAGCTCGTACCAGACGAAATCGTCCACGCCCCGGCAGGCGACCGCCGCGGTGGCCTCGTCGGCCGCGTCGTCGGCCCCCTCGACGAGCGTGACTGAGACCTCCACGGTGGCGTCATCGAAGATCGCCACGTTGGTCGGCGACCCATACAGGTAACCGCCTTCCCGTCCTACACGCATCCGGTACGAGCCATCGATCACGCGGGCCTCTCCGAACCTCCCCTCGATGGGTGGCCACAGCGAGTCGGTCGAGAAATCCTCCTGGAACATGGCTTGGATGGTGGGCGATGGACCGGGCGAGCGCACGGGCATCGGCGTGGAGCTGGCCGGTGCTGGGCTGGCCGGTGCCGGGCTGGCCGGTGCTGGGGTGGCCGGTGCTGGGCTGGCCGTCGCCTCGCTCGTCAGTGCAGGGGAGGCGTCATCCGGCAGAGGGGAGACGGAAACGCAACCCGCGAGCAGGACTGCCTGGCCCGCCAGCATCAAGGTAAGCGCCGTGCCCAGACATCGTCGGTTCATGCCCGGTTGGAGATGTGCGCCCCCAGGCGTGGTCGCAGCACGGCTGGGACCGCGATCGTTCCATCGGGCTCTTGATATACCTCTAGGATGGCCGCGACGGTGCGCGCCAGCGCGAGTCCCGAGCCATTGAGCGTGTGCAGGATCTCTGCCTTGGCCGCTGCCGCCGGCCGCCAGCGGATGTTCATGCGCCGGGCCTGGTAGTCACGGAAGTTGGAGACGGAGCTCACCTCCAGCCAGTCCTCCACGCCGGGCGCCCACACCTCAAGGTCGTACTTCTTGGCCTGCACGAAGCCCATGTCACCGGTGGCCATGAGCTTCACCCGATACGGCAGCTCAAGCTGCTGAAGCACCGTCTCGGCGCGCGCGGTCAGCCACTCCAGCGTGTCGTTCGACTCCTCGGGCCGCTCGAAGCAAACCATCTCGACCTTGTCGAATTGGTGCACGCGCAGGATGCCGCGCGTCTTGGCCCCTGCCGCCCCAGCCTCGCGACGGAAGCAGGGCGAGTAGGCCACGTAGCGGATGGGCAGCCGGTCGGCCTCGATGATCTCGTCGCGGTGGATGTTGGTGACGGGCACTTCAGCGGTGGGCACCAGGTACAGGTCATCGCGCGTGACCACGTACATCTGGTCTTCCTTGTCCGGGATCTGGCCGGTGCCGCGGGCGGACTCGGCGTTGATCACGGCCGGCGGCCAGATCTCCGTGAAGCCGTGCTGCCTGGTGTGCAGCTCCAACATGAAGTCGATCAGGGCGCGCTGGAGCGCAGCGCCGGCCCCACGGTAGATCGGGAAACCGGAACCGGCCACCTTGGCGCCGGCTGCCAGATCGAAGAGGCCGAGCCTCTCCGCCACCTCCCAGTGTGGCTGGCGGCCGTTGCGGGCCGCAGGTTCGCCCCAACTGCGGACGATGACGCTGGCCTCCTCTCCGCCGACCGGCACGTCCGGATCAGCCGGGTTGGGGATGCGCAGAAGCAGGTCGTCGAGGCGCGCCTGCGTGGCGCCCGATTCCGCTTCGATCGACTCTATCCGGGCACCCAGCTCCGTCGACCGGGCGCGCAGTCCCGCCACCTCGGGACCCGTCGGGTCGGCCCCTCCCTTGATCGATGCCCCGATCTGCTCGCTGAGCTGCTTTCTCTCGGCGCGCAGCGCATCGCCCTCGCCCAGCAGGCGCCGGCGCGCCTCGTCCGTGCCGATGGCCTCATCGACCAGTGCCGGATCCTCGCCCTTGTCCCCGGCTCCTCGCCGGATCCGGTCTGTGTCCTCGCGGAGTCGCTGGAGTCCGACGCTCATGCGTCGTCCTCCTGGACGTCAGTCGCCGTCCCCTCAGTCGCGGTGTCCGCGACCCCGGCGGTCGATGCTTCGCGCATGCGCCGCAGCCCGAACGCATCCTCCATGCTGGCCAGCAGCCAGCCTGCGCGGGGCCCGTTCGACCGGCCCAGGAAAGCGAGATAGAGCGCGGAAAAGGCGTGCCCGGAGGGCATGCCAAGCTCCTTGGCCGTGCGGAAGATGAGGTCCTGCCAGGCGTCTCCGGACGACGGTCGCTCCAGTTCGGCCGATCCGGCCAGCGCGTCGAGATATTGCCGCTGGAGATGGTCGAGTGAGGCCGCTTCGGCGGGCAGCGCGTCACGCACCTCGACCCGATAGCGGTCGGGCGCGAACCCTTCGAGCCAGGTGCGGGCCACAGCCACGCGCCGCTCCAGGATGGCTCGCTCCACCTCGTCGAGCGGCGCGCCCTTTTCCGCCGCCATCCGGGCGGGCAGGTCCACGCCCGGCACCTGGATGAGCAGCGCGAGGTGGCAGAAGGCGGGTCGGAAACGGGCTCCCTCGACGAGAGGGTCGGCCTCGGGATCGACCAGGCTCGCTCGGAAGATCCGCTCGGGGTCCGGCGGCAGCTCGCCGCGCACCGGCAGGCCGGCCGTGGCCGCGGCGATGCGATCGAACTCGTCGAGGAGGCCCGGCACGGTATCGCCGCCCGGATCGAACTCCAGCGCGCGGCGCGGCTTGTGGCGCAGGAACAGGAAGCGCATCAGCTCAGGGGGAAGCAGCTCCGCCATCTGGTGCGCGGCGGCTCCCAGTCCCTTGCTGGTGGCCATCTTGCGCCCGCCGATGTTGAGGAACTCGTAGGGCACGTTGATGGGCGGGTCGCGGTCGAACACGTGCACGCTGATGGCGTCCGACCTGTCACGCGAGCCACCCCGTGTCGCCAGGTCCTTGCCGCAGCCTTCGATGGTCACCCCGAGCAGGCTCCAGCGCGCGGCCCACTCCACGTTCCAGACCAGCTTGCCCTGGCCACGGAAGGGTGAGACTCGACCGTTGTTGCCACAGCCGGTGGCCCATGTCACCAGGTCCGGGCGGCACTCATAGCTGACCTCGCGGCCGTCCCATTGCGTGGCATGGGTGGTGCCGATGCGGCCGCAGGCCTCGCAGATGACGTGCACCGGTAGCCAGTCCGGCGGGTGCCGCACGGTGCTGACCGTGGCGTAGATGTCCAGGATGGTCGCGGCCCGATCGAGCGCCGTGGCTATGTATGGGTCCATGGCGCCGGAGAGGTACTGCTCGCTCATCCAGTACAACTCGGGGCGGATGCCCAGACCCTCGAACGTCTCCAGGAAGAGGCCCGCGAAGTGACGCGCATAGTTCGGGTGTGGTGAGCCCTCAGG
>Ga0136615_10000452_pt1 | contig 18843 bp, 15 predicted proteins | sample AntDrymUQ2882206_2_FD_106647 | JGI IMG/M metagenome (GOLD analysis project Ga0136615, IMG submission 106647) | Polar desert sand microbial communities from Dry Valleys, Antarctica - metaG UQ288 (22.06) | ecosystem: Environmental > Terrestrial > Soil > Desert | place: Antarctica: Dry Valley...
CAGCTGGTCGCGCAACAGGCTCCCGTCCGGGCGAGCCGGTGTGACGCCATCGCGGCGCAGCGCGAGCAGGAGCAGGGCCGTGCCGACGGTGAGCGCCACCAGGTTCATGGCGAGCGCTGCAGGCACGTCCAGCCCGGCCAGCGCCACCCCGCCCAGGCCGACCAGGAGGACTGCGCGGCGCAGCAGTCGCGTGGCGTTGTAGGCGCCCAGCAGCCGCCGGCCCAGCAGGGCCAGCAGGCCGATCGCGATGAGTAGCTCCAAGGGAAGTGCCAACGCGGCGAAGGCGATGTCGACTGGCGCGAGATTGGGCACCGCAGCGGCCGCCGCGAGCGCCAGGCCGGTCAGCGCCGCCGCACCGCCCACCAGCGCGGTCCAAGCCAGTGCGTTGCCCAGGCCGGCACGAGCAGTGGCCACGGAGCGCGCCACGCTCACGCCGATGGCTCGGTCCAGGCCCAGCGCCACAGCCAGCGCCGCCAGCTGGGAGAGGAGCAGCACCAGCGTGAAGCGCCCCTTACCGTCGGCTCCCAGCGTCCTGGCCACTACCACGTCCGTGGCCAGGATCAGCGCTGCCAGGAGGAAGCGAGAGCCGATGGTGGCCGCGGCGTCCCGCGCCATGGAACGTCCCGGCGGATGGCTTCCAGCCGACCCATCCGTGGCTCGCTCCGGCCCCTCGGCCGCTCGCGCGGGGGGTTCGCCCGAGCTCACCGCTCAGCCAGGGGCGCCAGCTGCGGATCCTCCAGTGCCTCCCGGAACCAGGTGGCCACGCTCGAAAGCCCATCGCGCAGCGGGACCTGCGGTCGGTACCCGACCAGCTCCCCGGCCAGCGACACGTCGCACGCCGCGCCGGCCACGTCTCCGGCGCGAGCCGGCTCGTGGACCACCGGCACGTCCCCTCCCAGCACATCGACCACCATCCGGGCCAGCTCGCCGATGGACGTGCGCACGCCGCTGCCGCCCTGGAAGATCTGGCCGGCGACCCGTTGAGCAGGCGCGTCCAGCGAGGCACGGATGAGGCCCACCAGGTCGTCCACGTGGACCAGATCGCGGGCCTGGCGGCCATCTCCGTAGACCGTCAGTGCTCGACCTTGCAGGCCGGCCAACAAGAAGGACGCGGTGACGCTGCGCTTGTGGAGCGCATACGGTCCGTAGACGTTGGCAAAGCGGATGGCCACCGTGGACATGCCGTACGAAGCAGCGAAGGCAGACAGATAGCCCTCCATGGCCAGCTTGGCAGCGCCATAGGGCGAGGTCGGTCGTGGCACCGTGTGCTCGCTGATCGGTCCTTCGGCGGCACCCACTGCGGCGTTGGAGGAGGCGAAGACGAAGCGCTGGACGCCATTCCGCCGCGCCAGATCCAGCAGTGCCAGGCTGGCCACCACGTTGTCACGCCAATCCGCTTCTGGATCGACGATGGAGGCCGGCACGCCCGTCCGCGCCGCCAGATGCACGACCGCATCCGAGCCCGCCAGCAAGCGGCTCAGCTCGCCTCGCTCGGCCAGGAGACCCAGGTCACCCGGCACCAGATCCGCCGCCGTGCCGCGGAGGAATGCGATACCCGCCGCCCGCCCGTCGTCCAGGACGGTGACAGTATCGCCGGCGGCCTCCAGGGCACGCACGAGGGAAGCCCCGATGAACCCGGCGCCACCGGTCACCAGGATGCGTCGAGCGGCGTGCGTGGGTCCATCCCTCCCGTCGGCTAAGGGTGCGGAGCGCGCCGGAGTCTAGCAGCCGGTCGATGACGCTATCCTGCCCGGGCATGTCGGCGACCGGTGAGAGCAGGATCGCGGAGGAGCCGCGCTCGATCTCGTGGTCGTTCCACGAACCAGCTGCGGCGGCGCTGCTCGTGGTCTCCTTCTTCGTCCTCCGAACCACCGGCCTCGGTGCTCCCTTGCCCGAGGCGTGGGCCGCGCTGGCCGCCGCGGTCGCGCTGGTCTCCCCGCTGGCCGGGCTGCTCACAGCGGTCGCGCTGGGCCCATTCGATGATTGGTCGGTGCTGGGCACGGAAGCGGGAGGCCGCGCCGTGCTGGTGGCGGCGGTCGCTGTCTCCGTGGCCGCCCGGGCGCTGCCAGGCGCGGTCGGTCAGTGGCGAGGACGCCGGATCACCCTTCGGACACCGGCCGGCATCGCCGTAGCGGCGGCGATCGTCGTGCTCATCGGCACGGGGCTGGGCGCGATCCACACCGCCGTCCGCTTCGGGCCCACTACGGGCTACCAGGCCGCGCAGCTGTGGGCGACAGGCACCGGCATGGCCCTGGTCGTGCTGCTCATCGGCGTCTGGTTCGGGCGATGCGGGGAGCTGCGACCCCGCCTTGTGGCGGGCACCGCGGCCGCGGTGGCGGTGAGCATCGGTCTCCTGTACATTGCCCGCCCCGAGCTCATCGTTTCCTCACCGCTGGGCTGGCTGATCGTGGTGGATGAGGAGCGACTCCGCCTGGCGGGCATCATGTCCGCACCGAATTCGATGGCCATGCTGGCCCTGCTGCCGTCCTGCCTGCTGGCCGCCTGGCTGCTGCACCGTCGATCACTGCCAGCGTGGCTGGCGGGCTCCGCCGTGCTGGCAGTCCTGGCCCTGGGCGTGCTGTTGACCTACAGCCGCTCGGCCGTGCTGGCAGTGGCCGCAGTGGCGGTCTCCTACGCCTGGTACGTGCGGCGCGCGGCGGCGATCGCGGTGCTGCTGGTGGCGGTCGTCTGTGCGGCCGTCCTCGTGGAGCTCTACGTCGACCAGCGCGCGGAATCGCCGCTGCCGGGCGCGGGAACCACTTTCCAGGAGTTCTTCACGGTCGGCGATTCGGTCCGCACCGCGGGCTGGGCAGCGGCGCTTCGCATGACGCTGGATTCGCCGCTCGTCGGCCAGGGTTTCCGCTCGTACGTCGTGCTGCACGAGCAGTTCGGGGACGCGGCGCAAACGGCTCCGCACAACGAGTGGTTGCGACTCTACGCGGAGCAGGGCCTGATCGTGGGCACGGCCGGTCTGGTGTTCCTGCTCACTGCCCTGACGGCGCTTTGGCGGATCCGCGGCAGCCTCGGCCTGGGCGCGTTCGGGGTGCTGCTGGCCTACGCCATCATGGCCTCGTTCAACAACCCGCTGAACTACGCACAGCTCAACATCCCCGCCTTCACGGTCCTGGGAACGGCTCTCGGCCTGGCCTTGCGAGGAGGGACCGCCGATCGCCTCACTGAGCCCGTGGCTGTCAGCGACCCTGTTGCTGGAGGACCGAGGGGATCGTCCGAAGCAGGATCTTGAGGTCCAGCCAGAGCGACCAGCGGTCGATGTAGTCGAGATCCATGGCCACCCAGCGGTCGAACAGCGGCTCCCGCCGGCCCTCGATCTGCCAGAGACCGGTCACGCCCGGCTTCATCGACAAGCGGCGGCGGTGCCACAGGTCGTAGCCGGCGACCTCCTTCGGCAGTGGCGGGCGCGGGCCTACCAGGCTCATCTCCCCACGCAGCACGTTCCAGAGCTGCGGCAGCTCGTCGAGCGAGGTGCGACGCAGCCAGCCCCCGATGCGCGTCTGGCGCGGATCCTCCGTGAGCTTGAAGGCGCCACCCTGGATCTCGTTGAGGTGACGCAGATCCTCAAGCTGATCCTCCGCGTGAGGCACCATGCTGCGGAACTTGAGCAGCGTGAAGGTCCGGCCATGGAGGCCCACGCGCGTCTGGCGGAAGATCGGCGGGCCACCGTCCGTGGCCCGGATGAGCAGGCCCACGATGACCAGGAGCGGCGCCAGGATCAGGAGACCGAGTCCGGCGATGGCCACGTCGCTGCCGCGCTTGAGCAGAAGGCCCACCGCCCGATCCGGTCCGTAGACGTAGGAGACGACCGGCTGGCCGTCGAACTCCTCCACGATGCCGCGCTCCATATGCACGCCGACGACGTCCATGGGGATGCGCACCACGCGGCCTACCGCCTCGCACACGCGCGTCACGGGCTCGACCAAGGCCCATTCCGTGACCGTCAGACAGATGGCCACCTCATCGACCACGTTGTCATGAAGCACGTCGATGACATCCTCTACGGAGCCCAGCACCGGCCGGCTGACGGCCAGCGGCGCGTCGTGGGGCTCGGACAGGTGTCCGATGACCTTCAGACCCAACGAGGGATGGCTTTCCATGCGGTCAGCGAACTCCTGCGCCGCCGGCCCCGTGCCCACCACGAGCGAGAAGCGGGCGTTGCCGCCGCGCCGGCGCAGCCACTCGAAGCCGCGCCGCAGCGCGATGCGCACGGCCAAGGTGAGCACCACCTGGGCCGGGAAGAGGGCCAGCAGGAAGAGCCGGCTGACATCGCTGAGGTGTAGCAGGAAGAGGACGGCGAAGGTGAACAGGGCCATGATCGCGGCCGAGGCCAGGATATCCAGGGCCTCTCGCCTTACGGACCAGCGGGTGCGCAGCCGGTAGAGGCCGCGCAACCAGAGCATGAGCACCCAGCCGCCGGCGTAGGCCAACGCCGTCAGACCGGTCAGGCCCGTGGTCGTGCCCATCACGGTGGTCCAGTCGCGGTCGCTCACGCGCAGCCCGGCGACCAGCACGAAGAGGGCGGCCGCACTGGCCACATCGACGCCCATGAGCGCGACGCGCAGGGCAGCCGTGTGCCGTCTGATCATGGCCTGGGGCGCGGATTCACGACCCGACGGGGGCGCCGGCGGCGGGCTTCGGGGTCCACCGCACATTCATAACCAGCGCCTCGCGTCGGATGCGGTCGCGGTGCTGGACGATGCGTTGCAGCATCGTGTCTATGAGCTCCTGCGACAGCAGGTGCGGCTGAAGGCCCAGCTCCAGCAGCCCGGAATGCCTGGGATTGTAGTAATGCTCCTCGGCTTCGAAGCGGGGATTCTCGGCATGGACGACCGTGGCCTCGATGCCCAGCTGCGCCGCGGCGTCGCGCACGCGCTCGGCCAGTTCCCGGACGGTGAAGGTCTCCGTGAACTGGTTGAAGACGCGCATCTCGCCACGTTCGGCGGGGTTGTCCACGGCCAACGCGACACAGGCCAACGTATCGCGGATGTTGAGATAGCCGCGTGTCTGTCCGCCCCGGCCATAGACCGTGATGGGCTCGCCTGCGACAGCCTGCACGCAGAAGCGATTGAGGGCGGTGCCGAAGACCTCGTCGTAGTGGAAGGAAGTGGCCAGGCGAGGATCGAGCGCTGTGTGCTCTGTCTCGATGCCGTACACCACGCCTTGGTTGAGGTCCGTGGCGCGCAGGCCCCAGACCCGGGTGGCGAAGTGCATGTTGTGTGAGTCGTGGACCTTGGAGAGGTGATACATGGAGCCGGGCGTCTTGGGATAAAGGAACGTGTGGCGCCGACCGTTGTGGTCGACGGTGAGGTAGCCCTCCTCGATGTCGATGTCCGGCGTGCCGTACTCACCCATCGTGCCCAGCTTCACCAGGTGGCTGTCGGGGAGCAGGTCGCGCATGGCGAAGAGCACGTTGAGCGTGCCCACCACGTTGTTGGACTGGGTAAAGGCGGCGTGATGGACGTCGATCATGGAGTAGGGGGCGGAGGGCTGCTCGCCGTAGTGCACGATCGTGTCGGGGCGAAAGGATCCCAGCGTGGCGTGCACGAAGTCGGTATCGGTCAGGTCCCCCTCGAACAGCTCGATGGACCGCCCGCAGACCTCCTGCCAGGCAGCGATGCGCTTTGCCAGCGAGGGGATGGCGATGAGCGGCTGGACGCCCATCTCACGCTCCCAGGCACGCTTGGACATGTTGTCCACGACACCGACGCGCGCGCCGCGCGCCGAGAGATGCATGGCCGTGGGCCAGCCCAGGTAACCATCGCCGCCCAAGACCAGGATGCGTTCAGTCACTCGCTCGAAAACCCCTGCTCTTCGGTGACTGGGGTCCGTGCCCGACCGCGTTCCCAGGCGACCAGGGCCGACACGTCTGTCGGCGTCGCCCGCGGCCACCGCTGGGGGCCACGATACCACCGCGCTGCGTCAGCGACCCCCGGCGCTTGCCGTCGCGTGCCAGATGTCGGCCAGGGTCGTTTCCAGCGGCGTGGTGGCGCGCCAGCCGATGAGTCGCTCGATGGCCGAGGCGTCGCCGCGGATCTCCGCGGCGTCGTCCGAACGCACGAGCGCGGGATCGATGCGGACCTTCGGCTCTACGCCGGCCACGCGGCAGAGCTCCTCCAGCAGCCAGCGGATGGGCACCGATCGGCCGGAGCACACGTTGAGGACCAGGCCCGTCTCGCCGGCGCTGCCGGCATGAAGAGACTCCAGCAGGCGCACGTAGGCGTCAGCCACGTCGCGCACATCGGTCACGTCACGGCGCACGTCCAGGTTCCCCGCCGGCACCTGATCCGTCGCGCCGCGAGCCACGGCCGCCACGCGCTCGGCGAGGGCGGGGATGACGAAGACGGGACGCTGGCCGGGTCCCGCGTGGTTGAACGAGCGGGTGACCACGACCCGCAGCCCGTGCCGCGCCCCGTACGCCAGGGCGATCGACTCCTGGGCCGCCTTGGACAGTGCGTAGGGCTTGACCGGGCGCAAGGGCATCCCCTCCGTGAGCGGCAGGTCAGCCGGGGCCGGCGTGCCGTAGACATCGGAGGAGCCCGAGATCAGGATGACCGGTGGGCGCGGCATCGACCGCGCGGCCTCTAACAGGTTCACCGTGCCGCCCACCGTCACACGGAATGCCTGAGCCGGGTCGGCGCCCGCGTCAGGCCCGAAGGCGACGGCCGCGAGGTGGGCGACCGCGTCGGGCTCTGCCTTATCGAGTGCTTCGCGCAGGGCGCGGTGGTCGGTGACGTCCAGGCCGGCCCCACCGTCGACCGCCTCGTGACCCTTGTCCCTGAGCGCCCGGGACAGCCAGCGCCCCACGAAGCCGGAGGCGCCGGTGACCAGGACGCGCATCAGCCCACGGGGCTCGGCTGAGGCTCCCCGACGTGCCGCTCTGGCTGCCCGAGCCTGGCCAGGTCGGCGTCGACCATCATGTGCACCAGCCGCTCGAAGCTGACGTCCGGCTGCCAGTCCAGCTCCCGCCGCGCCTTGCTGGCATCACCCAGCAAACGATCCACCTCCGCCGGCCGGATGAGACTCTGGTCGATCACCACGTGATCGCGATAGTCCAGGCCGACACGGTCGAAGGCGAGCTGGCACAGCTCGCGCACGCTGTGCGTCTCTCCCGTGGCCACCACGTAGTCGCGCGGCTCGTCGCACTGGAGCATCAGCCACATGGCGCGCACGTAGTCACCGGCGAAGCCCCAGTCGCGCTCGGCCTCCAGGTTCCCCAGGCGCAGCTCCTGTTGCTGCCCCAGCTTGATGCGGGCGACCGCGTCGGAGACCTTGCGCGTCACGAACTCGTGGCCGCGACGGGGCGATTCGTGGTTGAAGAGGATGCCCGAGACGGCGAACAGGTCGTAGGACTCGCGATAGTTCACGGTGATGAAATGGCCGTAGACCTTGGCCACGCCGTAGGGGCTGCGTGGGTAAAACGGCGTCTGCTCGTTCTGAGGCGCCTCGCGCACCTTTCCGAACATCTCTGACGACGAGGCCTGGTAGAAGCGGATGGATCGATCGACCTGTCGTACCGCCTCCAAGAGACGCGTCACCCCCAGCCCGGTGAACTCACCCGTCAGGGTGGGCTGGTTCCAGGAGGTGGGCACGAAGCTCTGCGCGCCCAGGTTGTAGACCTCGTCCGGCTGTGCGCTATGGAGCGCCTCCACCAGCGAGGCCTGGTCCAGCAGGTCACCCTGCACGAGGTCGATACGGCCGGCCAGGTGGTCGATGCGTTCATGTGCGCTGGAGCTGGAGCGGCGGGTCATGCCCACCACGCGGTAGCCCTTCTCGAGCAGCAGCTCCGCGAGGTAGGAGCCGTCCTGGCCGGTGATGCCTGTGATGAGGGCTGTTCGTGTCACGGCGCGGAGTATAGAAGTGGGTCCACGCCCTCGCGCTGGAGCAGCGCGCGCCACTTCGCACGGAACACCTCCACGTCGAACCGGCGCGCGTTCTCGCGGATAGCAGCGCCGTCGAAGTTGATGGAGTCCAGCGCGTTGATGGCCTCGGCCAGCGAGCGGGCATCTGGGTGGTCGAAGAAGACGCCTGTCACGCCTTCGACCACCGTCTCGGTGGCGCCGCCCCCGTGGAAGGCCACCACTGGCTTGCCCGCCGCCATGGCCTCCACCGGAGCGATGCCGAAGTCCTCGAGTCCGGGCAGCACGTAGGCGTGGCAGAGCGCCATCAGGTCCCGGAGCTCCGTGCGCGGCACGTGACCAAGGAAGCGCACCGTGGGTCCGGCCAGGGACTCCAGCCGTCGCCGTTCCGGACCCTCGCCCACCACGACGAGGTCCCGACCGAGTCTCGTGGCGGCTTCCACGGCCAGGTCCAGCCGGCGGTAGGCCAGCATCCGCGAGGCCACCAGCAGGAAGCCGTCATCACGCTCGGAGAGCGGGAACTCGTCCGTGTCGACGGGCGGATGGATGATCTCCGAAGGACGGCCCCATAGACGGCGGATCCTCTCCTGCACGGTGCCCGAGTTGGCGATCAGAAGATCCGGCCGTGCTGCCGCACGCCGATCCCAGCGCTGGAGCAGCGGGCGCAGGACCCGTCCACCGAGCCGTGTGGGAAGCGAGTAGCTGGAGCCCTTGAAATAACCGTCGAGGTCCCAGCCGAAGCGCATCGGGGTATGCACGTACGCGACGTGCAACGCGTCCGGAGGGGTCCGGACGGCATGGGCGAAACCGGAGCTGGAGCTCACCACCAACCCGCGGCGGACCCGCAACGTCTCGAAGTAGGGCGGGTAGAACGGCAGCAGTGCGCGGAACCGCTCTGTCGGCCCCGCCAGCCGCTGAAGCGGCCAGGTGCGGACGCGGCCAGGATCGATGCGGTCCCCGAAGCGCTCGGCATCAAAGAAGCTCGTGTGGACCGTCGCCGCCGGCAAGAGTCGGGCGAACTCCACCGCGCAGCGCTCAGCACCGCCGTCCTGCACGAAGTAGTCATGCACGATGGCCGCGCCGGAGAGCCGGGCGGACACGTCAGCGCAGATGGCGAGGGCTGTCGCCTGGACCGGTCGCGTACCCCACCAGGTGGCCCAGGCCGGCGGAGTACTCGCACCAGACGGCCCAGGGCAGGCTGGCCAGCAGCTCGCGGCCGTGCCTCCGCTTCGGCAGACAGACGCGCAGGATGCGGCCGACGCGATATGCGGGCAGGAGACCGGCCAGCGCCACTCTCAGCCAGTCGCCTCGGCGCATCCGGCGGCGTCGGAAGCCCGCGATGGTCCGGCCGTTGTGGAAGTGGATGGTCGTGGTCTCGCGGAAGCCGATGGACTGGAAGTGGTCCACGCTGAAGCGATCGTCGACGCGCAGGCTGTGGCGCTGGTCGTGAAGAGCGCGCGTGTGGAAGATCATCGACACGCCCCGGCCCCCGCCGTCGTCCAGCAGGTCGACTGCCCAGCGCTTCTGGCTGAGGCACGCCTCGTTGGTCACGAAGCGGACCTCCTGCTGGCCCAGCGGACCCATGTGCGGGCCCTGCGTGATGAAGTAGCTGCCCCAGTCCAGCAGGGTGTCCGTCGATCCGTTCTCGATCGTGCCGCCGATGGCGGCGGCCTCGGGATGCTCCGCGTGGGCCCTGATGATGGCCTCGCACCAGCCGGGCCGAACGGTGCAGTGGTCCTCCGTAGTGGCCACGATAGGCGCGCTGCAACGTCGCATGGCATCGGCGAGCTGTCGGAAGACATCGTTCGCTTCGGAGCGCACCCAGATGGTCCCGGCCGGCAGCGCCCCCTCCGGTGGCTCAGGCTTGCCCGAGCCATCGCCGACCACGATCTCGACCCCCAGGCGCTCCGCGTCGACGCGGAACGAGTCCAGGACCGCACGCATATAAGGCCAGCCCTCGGTCGTGGCGATGGCCACGGAGAGCGGCGCCGGGCTCAATAGAGCTCGCTCGGGCTGTTGCCCGGTCCGCTGGCGTAGCCCACCAGCTCCCCGGTCGCCTGGCAGAGGTGCAGCCAGGCCACCGCGGGCATGGCTCGCTCCAGGGTGCCCGCCGGGCGGTCCTTCGCCCGGATGGTGCGATACGTGCGCAGCGTCCGGTAGAGCGGCAGGACGCCCATGGAGCCGAGGCGGATCCATTCCTGCCGCCCCATGCGCTCACGCCGCTTGCCCGCCGTGGCTCGGCCGTTGTGGAAGTCCAGCACGGAGGTGCGCCACAGTCTGGTCGGCTGGTGGTGGGCCACGCGCAGGCCACCGTCCGCGTACAGCACCTCGCCCGGCTCCAGCGCGGGCATGTCCAGGTTGTCGATATGGATGCCGTCCTCCGGTCCCAGCCGTTCCACCATCCTCCGCTTGTAGGAGAGGTTGGCCGCGCCCACCAGGCGATCGGTCGGACCGGTCGGGATGGGCGGCATGAAGGGGCCCTGGGTGCGGAAGAAGGCCGCCCACCAGAGCGTCCGCCCAGGGGTGCCGTTCTCGACCGCACCACCGACGGCCACGGCAGCGGGATGAGCCGCGTGGCTCGCGATGAGCCGCTCGCACCAATCGGGAGCGACCGTGCAGTGGTCTTCCGTCGTGGCGATGATCTGCCCTTGTGCCAGGCCGTAGCCCTCGCGGCGCATCTCGAAGACGGACGCTCCGGGGCGTTCGAGCCAACGCACCGGGAAGCCCACTTCGTCCTTGGATGGCGGCGGCTGGCCACTGGCATCCAGCAGGATGACCTCCGTGCCCGTCCGCGGCGCCTGCTCACGAAGGGGATCCAGCACTAGCTTCGCGAAGGGCCAGCCACGGATGGTGGGGACGACGACCGAGAGGGGCGGTGACTCCATATCGACTCCGCGTGACGGCGCGAGAGGACGTACTTGCCGTCGATGGAGCCGGCATCACCCTGCGCGTGCCGGGATTGTAGGGCGGGAGCCCGGCATCGGAAGCCCGCTCCCGTCGGGCGGCCTGTAGCATCCGGCCATGGCGCTCGACACCCCCCGTGTGGCCATCGACGTGGCGCCGGTCCGGCCCTCTCCCACAGGCGTGGGCACCTACGTCCGACGGCTCGTGAATGTCCTCCGGGCGCAGGACGAAGCTCGCTTTCCGCTCATCGGAGCCCGCGCCGGCAGCGTCTTCGATGACGACGGAGTCGCCGTGGCGTCGCGGTTCCGTTGGCGGCACTACCACGCCTGGCTCCAGCGCTGCGCCGATGGCGACGTTCGTCGGACCGGCGCGAGCCTGGTCCACTACACCAATGCCGCCGCGCCCCTGCGCGCCGGGCGGCCCTACGTCCTGACTGTCCATGATCTCTCCGTCCTGCGCCATCCTCGATACCACCCGCCGCTGCGGCTGGCCACCCTGCCCCTGACCCTTGGCGCGGTGCGCGGCGCCCGGGCCCTGATCGTGCCCTCCACGGCCACCAGGCAGGAGCTGGTGCGGCTCTTCCATGTGGACCGGGAGGGCGTCTTCGTGGTGCCTCACGGCCGAGACGCCGAACGACAGGCGCCGGACCCGCTCGAGCGGCGACCGCTGCTGGATGAGCTGCGTTTGGAAGAAGGGCGCTTCATCCTGACCACCGGCACATTGGAACCGCGCAAGAACCATGGACGCCTCATCCAGGCGTTCACCGAGCTGGCGAGGGCCGATCCCGGGCTGCGCCTGGTCATCGCCGGCGCCCCGGGCTGGGGCTCGAAGGAGGTGCTGCGAGCCATCCGGCAGGCTCCGTTCCCGCAGCGCATCGTGGTCACCGGCTACCTGCCGGAGCGGGACGTCGACATCCTCACGGGAGCCTGTGCTGCCTTCGTCTACGTGTCGCTCTACGAGGGCTTCGGACTGCCCATCGTGGAGGCCATGTCCATCGGTGCTCCGGTGGTGACATCGGGTCGGAGTGCCATGCCCGAGGCGGCGGGCGGGGCGGCCGTGCTGGTGGATCCCTTGTCGCCAGCCTCGATCGCCGCGGGCATCCGCCGCGCCGTGCAGGATGGGGCACGCCTTCGCTCGGCGGGTCAAGACTGGGCCGCTGAGCGGCCGTGGTCAGAGGTCGGGCGCGAGACGGTGCAGGTCTACGATCGGGCGCTCGGCTAGAAGCGTCCACGGTGACGTGCGGCGACCCATCCGACCGCGACCGGTAGATTCCTCGTATGGATGATCGTTCGGGCCTGGGAGGCCCAGCCATAGCGGCGCCCATCGCGCTCGGGCTGTTGCTGGCAGCGTTCGGGCAGCTGATCGCAGCCTGGTGGTTTCCTCAGAACGTCCTCCTGCGTACACCCTTCGCTGACATCACGCCCATCGAGATGGTCGTGTTCAGCGGCGGGATCCTGCTCCTGGCGGGGCGTGCATGGCGGCTGCTCCGCCGCGCCGATCTTCCCTGGCTGCTCCTGCTCGTGGCCTACCTGGCGTGGTTCGCGGTGGCCGCGGTGATGCGTGGCGGTGGAGCCGATCTAAAGGGAGCCGTGGTCTACCTGCTCGGCGCCGGGGTCACCGCTTCCGTGGCCTTCGCAGCCATCCGGGCGCGCCCACGGATCAGTCCGAGCAGACTGGTCATCTTCCTGAGCATCGCGCTTGTCGTGGCCTTCGCCGCTGCGGTGCTGGAGCGGGTCACCTACCCGGGTGCGACGAGCGCGGACCCCCTGGCCGACTTCTGGCGATGGTTCCGACCGGCCAACGTCTTTCAGCATCCGCGGCTGGGGCAGCTGGGACCGCCGCCACTTCACTTCCGCTTGGGCGAGGACGCGATCCGTGCCACCGGCTTCTTCTTCCATACGAATTACATGGCCTTCTTCGGCATCCTGTTGGCCCCGTTGGTGACGGCCGTGACGCTGCGCGGCTGGCACGCCGGGCATCGAAGCCTGATCCTCGGAGGTCTGGCCGGGATGGTGCTCGTCACCCTTCTCACCTATTGGACCTATTCGCGGGCGGGCCTTCTGGGCCTGGTAGCTGGCGTGGGGACGACCGTGCTGATCGATGCGGCGTGGCGGCTACGGCTTCGCAGTGGGACGCTGCGCCAGGAACTCGTACCCGGCGCTCTGACGGCTGGGTTGCTCGTCCTGACCCTGGGCGCCACGGTCTTGATCGACGATGTCGGCGCACGTCGCTTGGCGGCGACCGATCTGCCTGATCCGATCATCTCGGAAGCCCCGTTCGAGCCCGGCCTGGAGGGCTCTGCCAGCCGCGCCGGGCAGACGCGCGTGCGCTTGCAGATCGTGGCGTTCCAGGAGGTCACTGACTCTCCACGGTCGCTCGTGCTCGGTCCGGGAATGAGTCGATTCGACGCAGCCGTGCACGATCCGGCCAGCCCGGATCGTATCCCGGCGGCGGCCAAGATAAGTGACCCCAACTCGCTCTGGCTGACCGTCGGGCTGGCCGGCGGAGTGCCCGCCATGCTGTTGCTCGCCGCGGTGCTCGCTGTCGCCTGGCTGCGCCTCATCCGCTCGTTGCGGCACGCCAGCAGCGTCTGGCACGGCGTGGCACTCCTGTGGCTGACCGCGTGGATCCCGGTATGGGCGCTGGCGCAGTTCGTCGGAACGAACCCCTTCTCGCTGGCAGAGACGGTGATCCTCGGGACGATGCTGGGCCTGGCGGCGGGACTGTCCAGCCCAGGGCCCGCGCTCGTCACTGACGGGCGACGACTACGACCCACAGCGGGATCGTCATCCACCTGGCTTGAGAAACGTCATGAGGACGAAGGTGTAGTGGCGTCCGCGGTAGGAAACGACAGGATCGCCCACTGACCCGTCCGCCATGGGCACTAGGAATCCTGCACCCCGCGCCAGTTCGACCAACTGCTCCAGTCCGAAGGCATCGAAGATCACATCCGCGGAGTCGTTCCATAGGCGGCTGTTCCCCAGATCGATGGGCTCGGGCCAGTAGTCGGTGGAGACGATCAGCCGACCACCCGGTCGAAGGATGCGCTGCGCCTCCGCGAAGAAGCGTGGAAGGTCGACCCCGTGCTCGATGACGGACAGGCAGGTCGCGGCAGCGAAAGAGCCGGCGGGAAGTCCGGTCGACTCGATGGAGACCCGGTGCATCCTTCGTCGGTGGCGCAGGTACATCGCGCTCATCGCCAGCGCATCCCCGAGACGCCGTCGACGCAGGGTGCCCAGCAGCGGCGGCACGGGTCTACGGAGATCGCAGCCCGCAAGGACGCGGAATCCCTGCTGGTGCAGCCAGGTCAGCACGATCCCGGTACGGCAGCCAAGGTCGACTACCGGTTCCCGTTCCAGACCCTGTAGTGCCTCCAGAGCCAGGAGGTTGTCCCACCACTTCTCAAAGACCGGCGGACGAGCCAGTCCGAGTGCTGTGCCACGCCGCGCGGAGTCCAGTACTTCGTCCTGTGACCGAAGCACGCAGAACGACGGCGCATGCATCGCGTCACGGTATCCAAGGTCTGTCTGGAGCGATGCCATGATCCGGTCAGCCGGCGCTGGGGCGCCCGGCGATGAGTGCCCTGCTTCCTGGAACGAACACCGCGATGGTCAGCGCAAGCACGGCCAGCGCGAGCCCGCCACGGAGGAGCAGGGCTTCGGCGCCGCTCCCCGGCACCAGGTTGACGGCCGCCGCGATGCCGATCCCAGCGGCCGCACCTCCCAGGGAACCCTGGAGGATCGGCCGCGTCGGCGTCTGGAGCGCTCGTGCCGATACCACGGGAAGGACGAACAGGTCGTCGGCGAGGATGACCACGAAGCTCGACACTGCCGCGCCGACGGGGCCCATGATCGCGACCAAGAGGATCGACAGCAGGAGGTTCACCAGCGCCTCGGCGAGCACGATCGCCCCGATGACACGGTGCCGGCCGCTCGCGATGACCATGAGCATCATGACATGCGTGGGTGTCACGATCGTCCAGGCCACGGCGTACAGGATCAGCACCTGGACGCTCAACGCCGCCGACTGGCCGGACCAGATCTGGAGCAGATCGTCGGCCTGTAACGCCATCGAGCCGTAGACCGTCCCGCCGATCAGTCCGGTCATGAGAACGGCACGGCGGACCAGCTCCGGTACGGCCTCGGGTCGTCTAACGAAGGCTGCCGCGAATGACGGCAACAAGACTCCCAAGCCTGGGAACAGGAAGTAACCCACGTAGCGCGAGAGTTGAGCGCCGGCGGCGTAGAGGCCGGCAGCCGCCGGCCCGGCAGCCGCGCCGACGATGACCACATCCGTGCCCACGCCAAGTTGCGTGGCTGTCTGCATGGCCAGGATGGGCAGCGAGAACGCCGTGACGGTCCGGATGTTGGCCCAGCCGGGCCAGTGCGGTCGTGCCCGGAACCAGCTCACCTGTCGCAGGAGTATCAGGGCGGCCAACGACCGTCCGACGAGCCGCCCGATGGGTTGGGCAGCAGCAGCACCGACGAGGCCCAGCGGCGGCAAGAGCATGATGAGGAAAAGCCCCGCGACGGCCACCTGTACCGCGTTCACCAGGAGCATCTCTCGAAAGCGACGAGTTCCCCGCAGGGTGCCCATCCAGCCGGCGGTACCGATGACGATGCCGAGGTCGAGGGCAAGGAAGGCGGCCACCGTCCACGCTTCCTGTGCAACGGACCCCTCCAGACGCAGGATCACCGGGATGAGGGTTCCCACGAGCGTACCGATCAGGACCGCGAGGCCACCCAGCAGTGCATACGCTCCGTATGCCGTTCGCACCTGCTCGATCGCTTCTGCATCGCCCGCTATGGCGCGAGCGGCGGCGCGCGCGGTGGTCGTCGAGAGACCGGCGTCAAGCAGCGTCAGGTAGCCCACGAGAGCCGTGGCGGCCGCCCAGATCCCATATGCCTCCGGCCCAAGAGCCCGCAGCAGATACGCGATGAGCAGGACCGTATAAAGCCCGGGCACGAAAAGGGCCGCCAGGTGCCAGGCTCCATGACGGGCGACGCCGTGAAGCGGATCGAAACCGTCATCCGCCTTGCTCGGCTGCACCGGAGACAGCTCGCCCGGCGGTGGCATGGAGGTCATGAAGGGCACAGGCGGCGGAGCGGCACCGGATGCCGCCCGGTGGTCACGAGTGATCGCCGCGCATGATCCCGGAGGATAGAGCCAACGAGCGGCGCGACCGCGGCGCTGGGGCTGAGGGCCCTTGGCCACTCGCCCGGGATACGCTTCGGGACGTGAAGCGTCCGAAGGTCTTGTTCGCGACAGCCGACGTGCCCTGGCAGGCGGTCTCCGGCGCGAAGCTGCGCGATCTGGGCATCTATCGAGCCCTCAACGATCAGGCCGACCTTGAGTTGGTGTGCTTTCCGATCTGGAGTCAGCCGACGGAGTCCATCCCGCCGGGCCTCGCCCGGGTATTCCCCTCGCCGATGTCGCATCAGCTGGCGCAGCGTTCCGTCATTCGCGCAGTGGCCACGCTGCGCGGCCGCCAGGTCTTTCAGGAGCACCTCGCTCGACTCGGCGCGATGGAGAAGCTCGTTGCGATCGTGCGCGACTCCCAGCCCGATGTCCTGGTCCTGGGCCATCCTCTGTACGACGGCTTCCTGCCTGCGGTGAGGCCGTATGTGGGCCGTCTCATCGTGGACCTCTGGCAACTTCGCTCAGTCGGCGCTCGGCAGCGGCTCCGCACCGGGGTCGGCCTGGGTCGACGTGCTAGGGCGGCGCTGGACCTGCTCGTGCTCGAGCGTCTGGAGCGTGAGGTGCCGCGCTATGCTGACGAGGTCTGGTTCGTGGAGCATCGGGAGGCGTCCATCTATGCCCGGCGCCACGGCGCGACCGTGCGGGTCATTCCGAACACGATCCGAGTCGCGGACTACCGGCCCTATCGGGCGATCACCGCCGAACCGTCCAGCTTCGGGTTCGTGGGGATCTACAGCTTTGACCCGAACTTGACGGCGGCGATACGGCTACTCACCAGGATCCTGCCCCGGGTGCGCTCGCGGCGTCCGGAAGCCAGGCTTGTGCTGATCGGGCGCGATCCGCCCGCCTCGCTCCGTACCCTTGTCCAGCGTACGGCGGGGGCGACACTGCTTGGCGATGTACCCGACGCCATGGCGGCGCTGGCCGCGGCCGGTCCACTGCTTGCTCCCCTGGAAGCCGGGACGGGAACTCGCCTGAAGATCCTGGAGGCGACCGCCTCGGGGATCCCGGTCGTCACCACATCACTCGGTCTGGCGGGCCTCGACTTTACGCCGGGGCAGGAAGTCGCCGTGACCGAGACTGACGATGGGTTTGCAGCGGCGCTCCTCCCTCTGTGGGATCACCCCGCAGCTACCCGGGAGATGACCAGCCGGGCCCTGCGACGCGTTGAGACGCAGTACGACAACGCCGTGCTGCACGCCACCGTGGGCCGTGTTCTACGCGGCGAACCTGAGCCGGGGCTGGGTGGTCGAGCGTAGTGACGGCGCCCTCACGGGGCCATGCCTGACCGGAGAGTCGTCGAGCGGGCCGAGTCCTGAGAGATCGCTCGTCGACCGACCATCCAGTTGGCCGCAAGTGCGATGAACAGCGGGACAACGTATGCGTGGTATCGGTCTCGCACCTCGACGAACACGTGCAGCGCTGCCACCGTCAGCGTCACCGTCACGACCAGGAGAGTCAGCCGGTCCACCGTCGATCGTCGCGCCATGAGAGCCAGCACCGCGGCGACCGTGACCACGGCGTAGAAGACCTGGCTGACCAGCGTCAGGAACGTATTCTCAGGGAGCGCCGCTGACCGCGACGCCATGGCGAAGTTGACGCCGTACGCCTCCGAGCCCCACATCGTGTGGAACTTGTCGACTGCGAGTAGGCCGAAGCCCGCGGGGTCCTCCGTGATCCTCTGGATACCCAGCGGGCCGGCCGCCTTGCTATCGTCCCAGACCGGACCATCTGTCAGTTCGAAGAGCGCCTCCCAATCCGCGGCGTTCCAACGGCCACCGTGCTCACGATTGGCGCCCACCCAGAGACTCCAGCCGCCGTACGCAGAGGTCGTCACCGAAAGCTCGCCGTGCGCTTGCCGGTTGTGGTCGATCACCGGCAGCATGACCGTCAGGAAGGCCAACGAGATCGTGGCTGTCCCGAGCAGCAGCTGTCGCCGGCGAACCTTGCCAGGCCGCGCCGCCGCGAGGAGGAAGGCAGGCAGCAGGAAGAAGCTGGTCGGTCGGAAGTATTGGCTGATCCCGAGGAGAGCTCCGGTGACCCACTGAGCCCGCCAGCCCGTCCGCTGTGTGACGGCGAGGACGGCAAGCAACAGGCTCACCGTGTAGGTCGTCTCGGTAAGCCGAACACTCGTCATCAGCGCGCCAGCTGGCCAGAGGGCGTAGAGAAACAGCGCCACGTTCGCGCGTCGTTCGCCATAGGCTGACTGCACCAACAGCCACAAGGCGATGCCGCCGACTACCGAAGCGAGGATGTTCAGCGCCTCGCCAGCCAGCGCGCCGCGGCCAAAGATCGCGTAAGAGCCGGCCAGAAGGTAGGGATAGCCCATCGGCCGGTCGCTGAACAGCCGGCCGTCTTCGAGCACTTGGGTGGCCAAGGCGTCGTAGGCCGCCATGTCCCGATCGACCGGCGCATCGATGGCAACGGCGATCGCCATGCGCAGCAGCGCGGCCAGCGACAGCCCGACCGCCAGGGGCAGCATTCGCCACCTCGTGGCCATCGAAGACCACCGATTCGCGACGGTGATGAGCACGGCGGCCATGCCCACAGCGAGCAGGGCCGTCAGCAGCGAGAGAGCTACCAAAGGATCCGAGATCCGGGCGACCGAGCGGGCGACGATCACCCCGACCATGGCCGTCGCCTCGAGCGCGATGAGAGCGAAAAGAGCGATACCGGCCCACATCAAGGCCGTCAAGGCTCCGGCTCTGAGCCGGTCCAAAGCGCTAGGACCGGGAGCTGTTCGAGTCACCGCTGCGCCTCGCAAGGAGGATCTGCGCCCCGACATATAGCCCTTGGATGAGGCCGCTGAACACGAGGAAGGTAAGAAGCCCGAGAGGCCAGAGCAGCAGGATGGAGGCCGCGAAGAGGA
>Ga0136615_10000453_pt1 | contig 18822 bp, 17 predicted proteins | sample AntDrymUQ2882206_2_FD_106647 | JGI IMG/M metagenome (GOLD analysis project Ga0136615, IMG submission 106647) | Polar desert sand microbial communities from Dry Valleys, Antarctica - metaG UQ288 (22.06) | ecosystem: Environmental > Terrestrial > Soil > Desert | place: Antarctica: Dry Valley...
AGCCGTACGTCACGCAAAGGTGTCCCCGCCGGCCCGTGACGACAGCCGGCAGGTGGAGCCTGGTAGCGACGCCCGACCCTCCACCCCAGGCGAGTGAAGGCGGACGGGCGACCTAGTTAGGCCGCCAGGGCCATTTCGTCGTTGGCACCTATAAGGTTGCCCGGACAGTTTTGCGAGGTGACCGGACGTACTCGGCTCGCTCTCCCGGGACCGACCAGCACCTGTCGAAGCCAGTCACCCCCAAAGGGCGGGTTGCAGTTGTCAGTGAACCCGCAGCCATGCTACCGCGCGGTTCAGACCTTCTGGCGTTCACGCAGCGCACGCTGGACCTGCCGCTGCGCGTCCTTGCGGGCGAGGTCCGCGCGCTTGTCGTGCGTCGCCTTACCTTGACCGAGCCCGACCAGCAGCTTGGCCTTGCCGTCCTTCCAGTACAGGCGCAGTGGCACCAGGGTGCGGCCCTGCTCCTGGGTGAACTTCGCCATCTCGTCGATCTCGCGCCGGTGCAACAGCAGCTTGCGCTGGCGGGTGGGGTCGTGGTTGGCGCGGTTGCCGAAGGCATACTCAGGGATGTCGGCCTGTGCCAGCCACACCTCACCGCGCCGTACGGTGGCGAAGGCCAGGGCGATCGAGGCTTTGCCGGCCCGCAGCGACTTCACCTCGGTGCCCGTCAGCGCGATCCCCGCCTCGAACGTCTCGCTGATGTCGTAGTCGTAGCGAGCGCGACGGTTCACCGCGATCGTGTCGTCACTCTTCTTGCGCGCCATGGGGGCACGTTACCCGGCTGCCCCTACCCGCCGTTCGCGCGGGCGACGGCGGCTTGCAGCGTGCGCTGTGCGGCAGCGAGCTGGGCGTCCTCACCGCGGACCACCTGGTCGGGCTGCACGCCGACGCCCTCGATCGAATCACCCGACGGGGTGAAGTACTCGGCGGTGGTGAACTTGACGCCCCCGCCGCTGTCCAGTGTCTGGATGGTCTGCACGGTGCCCTTGCCAAAGGTGGACGTGCCAACGATGTCGCCGCGACCGCTGTCCTGGACGGCTCCGGCGACGATCTCGCTGGCGCTGGCCGAGCCCTTGTCAACCAGGACGACCAGCGGCAGGTCTGACAGCGCATCGCCGCGTGCGGCATAGGTGCGCCGCTCGGCTTCGCGCTCCTGCACGCTGACGATCTGCCCGTCCTCGATGAAGATGCTGGCCACCTCGATCGCCTCGGGCAGTAGCCCGCCTGGATTGCCACGAAGATCGAGCACGATGCCGCTGGCACCCTCGGTGACCAGCCGCTCGACCTCGCCGCGCACGGCCTCGCCGACACCGCCGGTGAACTGCAGCAGCCGGACGTAGCCGGAGCCATCCTCCAGCAGCCGGCCTTCGATGTTGGGCACGTCGATCTGCCGTCGGGTCAAGGTCACCTCGTGGCGCCCCTGCTGGCCACCGGCCAGGCCCAGCGTGACGTCGGTGCCCGCCTCGCCCTTCACCCGTTCGACGATCACGTTGATCGCCTTGTCGCGAACATCGCTGCCGTCCACGCTGATGATGCGCTCGCCTTCGGTGATGCCCGCCTCCGCGGCTGGGGTGCCGTCGAGGACCGAGACGATGCGCACGCCGTTGGGGCCCTCCTCCAGGACCAAGCCGACCCCCGAGAACTCGCCGTCCAGCGCGTCGTTGAACTCGGAGAACTCGTCGAGGTCGAAGTACTGCGCGTACGGGTCGTCCAGCGCCCGCAGCATCCCGTCGACGGCACCGTCCACCAGCTTGCTGTCGTCGGGTGCCTTGACGGCGTCGGCGTCGAGCTGATCGAGGACTTCGGCCACCACGCCGAGGCGGCGGCCGTTGTCGGCGGACACCGCCGACGGTGCACCGCCCGCGTCGGCCAGCCCTCGTGAATAGGCCGCCTGTGTCACCCCGGCCAGGAACACCAGTGCACAGGCCGTCGCAGCGATTCGCGTCAGCATGAGCCAAAGCCTGCCACGCCCGGCGCCTTGCGGCCGTCGCGCCCGCGGAACTTAGCCAGACTTGGCCAGACCTTGGTCGCCTCTTTGCCAGCCACGCCGGCCGCCGCCGACCCGGCGACCGCCGGGGCCACGGCGCCTACAGGTAGCCCATGGGGTCGACCGGCGTGCCGTTGACGCGCACCTCGAAGTGCAGGTGGGGGCCGGTCGAGTAGCCGGTCGAGCCGACGTAGCCGATGGTCTGGCCGCGTTGGACCGCCTGGCCCGTTCCCACCGCGACGCTGGACTGATGCGCGTACAGGGTGGCGATGCCGCCACCGTGGTCGAGGACCACGACGTTGCCGTAGCCGCTCATGGTGCCCGCCGACACCACCGTGCCGCTGGCCGCCGCCGAGATCGGTGAACCGTACGCCGCGCCGATGTCGATGCCGGAATGGAGACGGCCGGTGCCGAAGATCGGGTGCGTGCGCCAACCGAAGTCGCTGGTCTTGACGCCGTCGGCTGGCCACAAGAATCCTGAGCTGGAAGAGGTTGAGGGTGCAGGGGCGGCTGCCGGCTGGGGCTGCGCGGCCGGGGCGCGGTTCCGCGTCGCCTGCTCCGCCTCGCGTCGGGCGGCCGCCTGGCGCGCCGCTTCCTGGCGCGCGGCGCGCCGCGCCGCCAGCCGCGCGCGGCGCTGAAGCTCGGCCTCCAGCTGGGCGCTTTCCAATCGCAGCTGTTCGACCATCGCGGCATACGTGCGGCGATCGCCCTCCAGCTCGGAAACCGTCTCCTTGTGGACCTCGACCTGCTCTGCCACCTGGGCCGCGACCGCCTCGCGCCGGGCGACGATGGCGGCGACGGCGTTGCGTTCCGCAACGGCGACGGCGCGCTGCCGGGTGTGCTCGGCCTGCAGCCGCTGCAACGCGATGGTGGTCCGCAGCACCTGCCGCTCGAGGCTGGAGATGGCGACGACCTGCTCGTGGTCATGCTGCAGCACTGCCCGGGCGTACTTCACACCACGGGAGAACTCCTCGGCGTTGTCCATGTCGAACACCAGGCCCGCGTAGGCACCGGAGCCGCCGTACATGTAGGAGGCGCGGGCCCGCGACGCGAAGTCATCTTGGCGGGCAGCCAACCGCCGGCGCGTGCGGTCGAGGCGTTCCCGGGTGGCCAGAAGCCTGGAGGTCGTGCGCTGTAACGCGGCCTCAGCGTCATCCAGGACGCCTTGAGCGACGTCGAGCTCGGCGTTGAGGCCCGCCAGCTCACGATCCAATGCCGCGCGGCGGGAGTCGAGCACCTGCAGATCGACCAGCTCAGCGCGCTTGCGCAGGGCGACATGGCGCAGGCCAGTACGGGCGTCTTCGAGGCGGTCCTTGACCTGCCCGAGCTCGTCGCGGGGACCGGCCGCCGAGGCCGGGGAGACGGGAAACAGCAGGCTGACGAGGCAGGCGGCGACCAACAACCGCACCAGGACGGGCCGCCTCCGTTCGATCATCCGGGTAAACCTAGACGTGTCGTCTGCAAGTATCCAGCTTCTGCGGTAACCCGCGGTCCCCACAGTCCCCATAGCTGTCGACAGGGATTGCACTGGATCTTTGGGGATCACACATCGAGGAATCGTCGCAGTGACAGAAACGCCGCCACCGCCGCGAGGCCGGCGCCGAGCAACACCAGCACCGGGATGACGCGCCAGACGTCGGCGGTGGTAATAAATGGGATGAAGTTGACCTCGCCCTTCAACCGGCTGACCAGCGTCGCCTCGCCGAGCCACAGCAGGCCACCCGCGGCCAGCGCCCCGACGATGCCGGCGGTGATGCCCTCTAAGATAAACGGCAGGCGGATGTACCAATTGGTCGCACCCACCAACTTCATGATCCCGGTCTGTTCACGTCGGGCGAACGCGGTGATGCGAATGGTGTTGGAGATCAGGGCGGCGGCGGCGAACAACTGCAACAACGCCACCGCCACGGCACCATTGCGCAAGGCGTTCATGATGCGGAAGAACTTGTCCAAGACCTCCCGCTGGTCGACGACCTCCTCGACGCCGGGATAGGCCTGGAACTGCGAGGCCACGACCTCGAACTGCTGCGGATCATCCAACTTGACGCGGAACGATGCGGGAAGGATCTCGGGCGTGACCGACTCCAGGATGGTCTCGTCACCGGCGAAGATCTCCTGCACGTCGCGGTAGGCTTGCTCCTTGGAGACGTAGATGATCTCCTGCACCAGGCCCGTGTCGCTCAGATCCTGTTCCAGCGATGTCCGCTGGTCGGCGGAGATGCTGTCGAGCAGGAAGATCGAGATCTCGACCTCACCGTAAAGCACACGTTGAGCCTTGTCGACCTGGAGCTGCACCAGCATGCCGGCCCCGAGTAGGGCCAGGCTGACCGTCACGGTCACGACCGTCGCCAGCGTCATCAGCAGGTTGCGGCGCAGGCCGATGGCCACCTCATTGGCCAGGTAACGCCACCTAGCCCCCATAGCCGTACACCCCCCGCGTCTGGTCGCGGATGAGGGCGCCGTCGTCCAACTCGATGACGCGCCGGCGCATCGAGTCCACGATGTGCTGGTCGTGGGTGGCCATGACCAGCGTCGTGCCGGTGCGGTTGATGCGGTCCAGCAACTTCATGATCCCCACGCTGGTGGTGGGGTCCAGGTTCCCCGTGGGCTCGTCGCACAACAGGATCCGGGGCCGGTTGACGAACGCCCGCGCGATGGACACACGCTGCTGCTCGCCACCCGACAGCTCGCCTGGGTAGGCCTTGGCCTTGTGGCGCAGGCCCACCAGCTCCAACACCTCGGGGACCGTGCGCACGATGGTCTGCCGCGGCTTGCCGATAACCTCCAGCGCGAAGCCGACGTTCTCCGTGACGGTCTTGTTCTCCAGCAGCTTGAAGTCCTGGAAGACACAGCCGAGGTCACGGCGCAACGTCGGGACGCGCCAGGACTTCATCCCATTGAGGCGCTTGCCGGCCACGTAGACCTCGCCGCGGTCAGGGTCCTCGTCTTTGAGCAGCAGCTTGATGAAGGTGCTCTTGCCGGATCCCGACGCGCCGACGAGGAAGACGAACTCTCCCTTGGTGATCTCCACGGAAATGTCCCGAAGGGCGGTGACCTGGTTCCTGTACGTCTTGGTGACGCTGTCGAGTCGGATCACGTTCGCCTCTCGCGAGTCCGGCGATGCCGCGGCGGGTCGGGCAACGGCGATCTTGCGTGCTCGTCGACGGCATGACCTCACAAGGCAACGCCCGCGTTGCAACGCGGGCGTGGTCGCCAGCAGCCTAGCATCCCCCCGGTGCCCGGGCCACTGGCGACCCTTGAGTTGTCGGCTGCCTGGCCGCCGCCTTTAGCCGCGCTCCCCCGCCCCTTCGGCGGCTCGGCACTGCACCACCGTGGCTCGCCAGCGATCCTGACGCGCCTGGTACGCCGCCGCCACCGCGTCACCCACCGGCGCGGCGCGGTCGGCGTCGACCAGCGCGACCACCGCGCCGCCAAAACCCGCGCCGGTCATCCGCGCCGCCACCGCCCCCGTCTGGAGGCACAGGTCCACCAGCAGGTCGGTCTCGGGCACCGTGACCTGGTACTGGTCGCGCAAGCTGGCGTGGCTGCCGGCGAACAGCTCGCCAAGCGCCGTACGGTCGACTGGGTCGCGCTCCAGTGCAGCGGCAGCCGCGGTCACCCGGGCATTCTCTGTCACGACGTGGTGCAGCCGGGCGGCAGCCACCTCGTCCAGGTCCGCGGCGGCGACCAGCCCGGCGAGCTCGTCGGTGGCCACAGCCACGGGCGAGCGTCCCTGCAGCGCCACCAGGCCGCGTTCCAGCTCGGCGCGCCGGGTGGCGTACCCGGACGACTCGAGGCGGCGTTGCACACCGGAGTCCAGCACCACCATCGCCAGCTCGGGCGGCATCGCCACGAGCCGGTGCTCCAGCGTGCCGCAGTGCAACAGCACCGCGGCGTCGGCGCGGCCCAGCACCGAGGCGGCCTGGTCCATCACGCCGCAAGGCACCCCGACGGCGCGCTCCTCCGCGCGCTGCGCCGCCTGCGCCAGCTCCAGCGGCGGCAGCGCAAAGTCGGCCACCGCGCACAGGGCGGTGGCCACCACGACCTCCAGCGCCGCCGACGACGACAGGCCTGAGCCGGTTGGCAAGTCCCCGGTCAACCGGCCGCGCAGTCCGACGGCGGGGCGGCCGAGAGCGGCCAGCTCCGCGGCGACCGCGGCCACGTAGCGCCCCCAACCAGTGGCGGGCGGCCGGGAGCCGTCCGGCGCGACGGTCACCGCCTCCTGCTCGAGCTGGGACTCCAGCGCGATGACGGCGGATGCCTCGACGTCCAGCCACAACCCATGGTCGATGGCGGCGGGCAGCACCAACCCGCCGCTGTAGTCGGTGTGGTCCCCGATGAGGTTGACCCGTCCCGGCGCCCAGAAGCGTCGCGTCATGACGGCATCTTGCCGCCTGGCGCTGTGCTCATGAAATTTTCGGTAGGCCTTGCGGAATCGAAAGCGAACTTTCTATTGTGAAAGCCGACGCGTCCGTCTGGTCCTGGCCGCTACCCGCGGCTCGCCAGCGTCAACCACCACAAAGGGGTCCGATGCACCAGTCCTGCCGAGGCCGCATGCCGGGACTCTTCGAAAACCCTCGCCCGGTGACGTCCCCCCGCTCCGAGCATCCGCGCCCCCGGCTGCGCCGTGGACGTTGGGCCAGCCTCAACGGTGCCTGGAGCTTCGTCTTCGACGACGAGGACCGGGGTCTGGCGCAGCATTGGGAGCGTGCGATCCCCGGCGAGGCACCGTTGGACAGGCAGATCACCGTCCCCTTCTGCCCCCAGTCCGAGCTGTCCGGCATCGCCGACCGCGGGCGCCACGACGTCGTGTGGTACGCGCGCCGCTTCGGCGACGTCCGCCGCGTTCCCTCCCAGCGCCTGCTGCTGCACTTCGGCGCCGTCGACTACCGCGCCACGGTCTGGGTCGACGGCGCACAGGTCGCCACCCACGAAGGCGGCTCCACGCCGTTCACCGCGGACGTCACCGACGCCCTGGCTGGCGGCGCCCTGGTCACGGGCACCCCGGCGGACAGCGAGCACACCGTCGTGGTGCGGGCCTGCGATCCGCTCGACGACCTGGAGATCCCCCGCGGCAAGCAGTACTGGCGCACGGACACCGAAGGCATCTTCTACACCGCGACGACCGGCATCTGGCAGACCGTCTGGCTGGAGCCGGTGGCCCCCGAACGCGTGGTTGATCTGCGCCTCGACCCTGACCTGGACGCCGGGGCGATCTCGGTCGAAGTCGACTTGACCACCGCGGCCATCGGCAGCCGGCTGCGGCTGGTGGTGGGCCTGCACGGCGAGGTCCTCGTCGATGACATCGTCGCGGTCACTGCGGCGCGGTTGCAGCGCCGGTTCCCGCTGGCGGCCGACGGCCAGGGTGCTAGGCGCGACGTCGGGGATTGGCAGGGCATCCAGACCTGGAGCCCTGAGCATCCCACCCTGTACGACCTGCGCGCCGAGCTGACCAGCGCGGGCGGCAAGACCCTCGACGCGGTCGACAGCTACTTCGGCATGCGCAAGATCGAGGCGCGCGACGGCCGGCTGTACCTCAACCACCGACCGTTCTACCCACGGCTGGTGCTCGACCAGGGCTATTTCCCGGGTGGGCTGCTGACCGCGGCCAGCGACGAGGACCTGCGGCGCGACATTGAGCTGGCTAAGGAGTTGGGCTTCAACGGCGCTCGCAAGCACCAGAAGATCGAAGACCCCCGCTGGCTGCATTGGGCGGACCGCCTCGGCTTCGTGGTGTGGGCCGAGATGCCCAGTCCGTACCGCTTCTCCGCCGCAGCGGTACGCCGCAGCACGGCTGAATGGCAAGCGGTGCTGCGCCGCGACATGTCCCACCCCTGCATCATCGCCTGGGTGCCCTGCAACGAGAGCTGGGGAGTGCCGGCGCTGGGCACCGACCCAGCACAGCGCAGCCACCTGCTCGCCCTGTACCACCTCACCAAGGCAGCCGACCCCAGCCGCCTGGTGGTGTCCAACGATGGCTGGGAGCAGGCCACGACCGATCTGTGGACGGTGCACGACTACGGCGCCGCAACTGCCTTGCGCGGGCGTTATACCGACCTCGGCGCCGCGCTGGCCGCCGCCCCCTGCGGTCGGTCGGTCTACACCACCGGCTTCCGGCACCGCGGCGAGCCGTTGCTGGTCACCGAGTTCGGGGGCGTCGCGGTGAACAATGACGCGGCCACCTCTGGCAACGCGCGGCACTGGGGATACCAGACGGCCGCCGACGGCGACGACCTGCTCGACCGCTACACCGACCTGGTCGCGGCACTGGTCTCCAGCCCGGTGGTCGCCGGCTTCTGCTACACCCAGCTGACCGACGTCGAACAGGAGGCCAACGGCCTGCTGACCTTCGACCGCAAACCCAAGGCGGACCTCGCTGACCTGCGGCGAGCCACTTTGCAGACGCCACCGACCAGACCTGCGACAGCCCCGGCCCAGCAGATCACCGATAAGGGAGAGTTGCCATGCACAACCTGAAGCATCCTCGAGCGATTGACCGGCGCACGTTCCTCCGCCTGACCGCGGGGGCCGGAGCCGGCGTTGCCCTTGCCGCTTGCGGCGGGGGCGGTTCGGCGCCGGTGCCCGGCGGCGGGGAGCAAGAAGGGGCGGCCGTCGCCTCGGGCGGCGAATACTCCGGACCCGCCGTCGAGCTGGCCTTCTGGAACGGATTCACCGGAGCCGACGGCCCGGTCATGGGTGACCTGGTCGATCAGTTCAACTCCGAGCACGACAACATCGCCGTAGCCCAGAACACCCAGCAGTGGGCTGACTTCTACGCCTCCGTGCCGACTGCGGTGACCAGCGGCAACGGCCCGGACGTTGCGATCATGCACATCGACCAGTTGGCCACCAACGCCGCCCGTAAGGTCATCATCCCCCTCGACCCGATCGCCGAGGGCCTTGGCATGGAAGCCGCCAGCTTTCCTGAGGAGGTATGGAACGGCGGGATCTACAACGACCAGCGCTTCGGCCTGCCGCTGGACATTCACCCGCTGGGCTTCTACTACAACAAGGACCTGATGGAACAGGCCGGGTTGGATCCCGACTCTCCTCCGCAGGACATGGACTCGTACATGGCGGCCCTTGAGGCATTCAAGAGCGAGGACATCAGGGGCATGTGGGTGAGCCCGTTCCTGTTCACGGGTGGCCTGTCGTTCGAGGCGCTCGTCTGGCAGTTCGGTGGCCAGCTGTTCAGCGAGGACGGCATGACGGCGACCTTCAACGAGCAGCCCGGCGTCGACGCGCTCACCTGGATGCGCAGCCTGGTGGAGGACGGCCACAGCCCGGCCAACGTCGACCAGGACGCCGACCACATCGCGTTCCAGAACGGGGAGAACGCCTTCCACTGGAACGGGATCTGGCAGGCCGCCGCCTACCGAGACACCGATGGGCTGAACTGGGGGGTGGCACCGCTCCCGCAGATCGGCTCACAAAAGGCTGCCTGGGCCGGCTCACACAACTTCGTCATCACCAGTCAGGCCGACGAGAACCAGCAGCAGGCCGCGGGGACGTTCATCTCCTGGATCATCGACCACTCGCTGGACTGGGCCGCGGCCGGGCAGGTGCCGGCCAACCAGGAGGTCCGCGAGGACCCGGAGTTCGAGGAGTTGGAGGTCCAGAGCACGCTGGCCGAGCAGCTGGACTACGTGCAGTTCCCGCCCTCGATCCCTGGCATCGGCGGGGTGATCGACCCCGTGATGGTGCAGGGCTACCAGGTCGCGATCCTGGGCCGCAAGGAGCCGCAGAAGGCTCTCGACGACGCCGCCAACCAGGCCAACCAACTGCTGGAGGAGAACCGCAGCCAGTACGGCGGAGGCTGAGCCACCATGTCCACCCAGCCCGAGCAACTGGCCGAAACTGGGACCCTGCGTCAGCAACACCAGCGTGAGCCCGCACCTGTAGCCGCCGCCCCCGGGCGGCGGCTGGAGGCCCTGACGCCGTACTTGTTCCTGGCCCCGTACCTGCTGCTGTTCACCGTGTTCGTGCTGGTGCCGGCCATCTACGGGTTCTGGATCAGCCTGCACAGCTGGGACTTCTTGCTGCCCGCCAAGCCCTTCGTCGGGTTGCAGAACTACACCAGCCTGTTCACCGAGGGCTCGCTCACGGGCTTCAACTTCTGGCAGAGCATGCGGGCGACGTGGACCTTCGTCGCGTACAGCGTCCCGCTGCTGCTGGTCATCCCGTTGCTGGTGGCGCTGGTGCTCAACCGCAGCTTTCCGGGTCGTACGGTCTTCCGGGCGATCTACTTCGCGCCCTACGTCCTGGGCGTGGCCGTGATCGGCATCCTGTTCCGCTTCCTGCTTGACACCAACATCGGCCTGCTCAACAGCTTCCTCGGGGCTTTGGGCATCGATCGCATCGCCTGGCTGTCGGAGATCCCGTGGGTGTGGGTCTCGCTGGTCGGCGCCACGGTCTGGTGGACCCTGGGGTTCAACGCCATCATCTACCTGGCCGGCCTGCAGGACATCGGCCGCGACCAGTACGAGGCGGCGGAGGTCGACGGCGCCAACGCCTGGAACAAGTTCTGGCACATCACCATCCCGGGCCTGCGCCCGGTGCTGGTGCTGGTCACCACCATCACGATCCTGGCGTCAGCGAACATGTTCGGCCAGTCCCTGCTCATCAGCCAGGGCGCGCCCGGCAACGCCACCCGCACGGCCATCATGTACATCGCCGAGGAGGGCCTCGGCAGTTTCCGCATGGGCAACGCCGCGGCCATGAGCTACCTGCTGATGCTGTTCCTCATCGCCACCAGCCTGGCCGTGTTCGCCTTCTTCCGACGCTGGGAGGACTGACCTCATGTCCGTTCGCAGGGACCAGACGGCGGTCGCGCCGTCGCAGCACGCTGACCCCCAGCCGGCCGGTGGGGGCAAGCGGGTGGGGAAGGCCGTCCTCACCTACGTCTTGTTGATTGCCCTGTCGGTCATCTTCATCGCCCCACTGCTGTGGATGCTGTCGACCTCACTCAAGTCGCAGCAGGCGGCGACCCAGTCGACCATCAACGTCATCCCCGAGGAGGTCAACACCACCGCGTATGAGACGATCACACGCCCGGGAACCGACACGCCGGTGATGCGCTGGTTCGTCAACAGCATGGTCGCGGCGACGGCGCACGCCGTGCTCGTCGTGGTGGTCTGCGCCCCGGCGGCCTACGCCCTGGCGCGCCTGGAGTTCAAGGGCAAACGCCTCCTCTATGCGGTCATCCTCGCCACGTTGTTCATCCCGCCGATCATCTTTCTCATGCCCAACTTCGACATCGTCAGCCGCCTGGGGTGGCTGGACACCTTGTTCGCTCTCATCATCCCGCCAGCCGCTGGGGCCTTCGGTGTCTTCTTCCTGCGGCAGTTCTTCTCCGGCCTGCCGGTGGAACTGGAGGAGGCGGCCAGGGTCGACGGCGCCAAGACCTGGCAGACGTTCATGCGGGTCATCGTGCCGTTGTCCAAGCCCGCGCTGAGCACGCTGCTGCTGCTGGCGTTCCTGACCAACTGGAACGACTTCCTGTGGCCGGTGTACGTGCTGTTCAGTCCCGAGCGACTCACCTTGCCCCCCGGCCTGAGCCGGCTGCAAGGCGCCTACACCATCAACTACCCGGTGATCATGGCCGGGGGCGTCATCGCCAGCATCCCGGTGCTGGCGCTGTACGTGTTCGCGCAGCGCTACATCATCGAAGGCGTCTCCCGCAGCGGCATCAAGGGTTGAGCCGGCGTATGCAGCTGGTGACCCATGCCCGCCGGATGGCCCTCGTGGTCGTGCTGGCGAGCGCCTGTGGGTCACCGGCCGGTGTCGATGCCACTACCCCCGCGGCGTCGGCACCGGCTACAACCTCCGCCGAGTACAGCAATCCCGTGTTCACCCCGGTGCTGGCCGACCCGACCGTCCTACGTACCGACGACGGCAGCTTCTACGCGTACGGCACGGAGGACGACTGGGGCGACGGCGAAGGGCCTCGGCAGATCCCCATCGTGCGCTCGGCCGACCTGGTCACCTGGAGCTACGTCGGCGAAGCCTTCTCTGGCGCCGGGTCGCGACCCGACTGGAAGGAGCAGGGCTTCCTGTGGGCCCCTGACATCGCCCGCATCGGCAAGCGCTTCTTGCTGTACTACTCGCTGTCGATCTGGGGCGACGCCAACCCCGGCATCGGCGTGGCGACCGCCGACTCGCCCGAAGGCCCGTTCACCGACCGCGGCAAGGTTCTCGACAGCAAGGGCAGCGGCGTCGCCAACTCGATCGACCCGATGTTCTACCTCGACCAGGGCAAGCCATACCTGTTCTGGGGCAGCTTCAACGGCATCTACGGGATCCGGCTGACCCAGGACGGCATGGCTGTCGCCGGCAAGAAGTTCCGCATCGCCGGGGACCCCTACGAGGCGCCTTACATCATCCGGCGCAACGGTGCGTACTGGTTCTTCGGCTCGCTGGGCTCGTGCTGCGAGTTCGAGAACAGCACCTACCACGTCGCCGTCGGCCGCGCCCACCAACTGCGGGGTCCCTATGTCGACGCCGAGGGCACCGACCTGCGCGACGGCGAAGGGACGCTGCTGCTCGACAAGGGCGAGCGGTACGTCGGCCCCGGACACAACGCCGTCGTCCGCGACGACGCCGGCGACGACTGGATCGTCTACCACGCGATCGCCTACGACGATCCGACCCTGCCCAGCGGCGACAACCGCCGGCCTCTGTTCATCGACCCGCTGGTTTGGGCCGACGGCTGGCCGACCGTTGCGGGGCAGTCCCCCAGCCAGCAGCCCGTTGCAGCCCCCGTCATCCGCACCACCCCATGACCGGTTCTGAGGAGAGCATGATGCGTCCATCATCTCGTGTCCTACCGCTTCGCTACATGAGGACAGCAGCCACCGTCCGTCCCTTGCGCAGGGCGAGCCGACTGTTGCTGTTCGCCGGGCTGATCGCGGCGCTGCTCGCCCCTCAGGGCGTCGCCGGGGCGAGCGCCACGACAGCAAGCGCCACCACAGCACAACAGGCCGGCTCAGTCCGCAGCACCTGGACGTACCGCAACCCGCTGGACCTGCGCACAAGGGCAGGCGAGGCCGTCGAGACCTGTGCCGACCCGGCCGTGCTACGGGGCCAGGAGCGCGGCGACAAACGCTGGTATCTGTTCTGCACCACCGACCCGCTCAGTGGCGATGACCGCAACGCCGACGGCGACTACAACTTCCGGCTCATCCCCACCTTCACGTCACATGATCTGGTGAACTGGACCTACCGGGGTGACGTGTTCGACGAGCGCCCGGAGTGGATGGGCGACGGGGGCCCGTGGGCGCCCGAGCCGTTCTACGCCAACGGCCAGTACTACCTGTACTACACCGCCCCCAACGTCCCCAGCGGCGGCAGCGCGATCGGCGTGGCCACCAGTCCCACCCCCCTTGGGCCGTGGACCGACAAGGGCAGCCCGGTGGTCGAGCCGCACGCGCCGCCTACAGGCGAGGGCCTGCGCTGGGTGTTCGACCCCGAGGTGATCAACGCCAACGGCAGGCGCTTCATCTACTACGGCAGCTACTTCGGCGGCCTGTCGGTGCGCCGGCTGTCGCCCGACGGCCTTGAGTCAGACCCGGCGACGCAGTCCGAGGTCGCGATCGGTGACCGCTACGAGGGAACCCAGATCATCAAGCGTCGCGGGTGGTACTACCTGCTGGGTTCGGCAACGAACTGCTGTGCGGGCCCCCTGACCGGCTACAGCGTGTTCGCCGGGCGCTCCCGCAGTCCCCGCGGACCCTTCGTCGACCGCGACGGCGACTCGCTGCTCGCCGGCCGGGTCGGCGGCACGCCGGTCATCAGCATGAACGGCAACCGCTGGGTCGGCACCGGCCACCACGACGTCATCAACGACTTCGACGGCCAGCAGTGGATGATCTACCACGCGATCGACCGCGACGACCCCTACCTGCGTGAGCCGGGCGGCATCAACAAGCGCCCCGCCCTGCTGGACCCGCTGGACTGGCGCAACGGCTGGCCGACCGTACGGGCCCGTCGCTGGGCGTCCGACCGGCGGATGCCGGCGCCCGCGGCCCAACCGGGACAGACCAGCACCTACCGGCCCCGGTTCCTCGGCATCGACCGCAACGGCCCCCGGATCAAGGGCCCGACCGACACCTTCAACCGCCGGCGAGTCGAGCCGGGCTGGGAGTGGGTCCGCGAGCCCGATCCGGACACCTACGGCACCGAAGACGGCCGCTTCATCTTCCAGACCCAGGCCGCCGACCTGTTCGTCGACAGCAACACCGCGTCGGTGCTGACCCGACCCGCTCCTCGCGGGAACTTCATGATGACGACCAAGGTGAACATCGACGTGCCACCCGAAGGCTGCTGCTACAACTTCGTGCAGGCCGGGCTGGTGGCCTACGGCGACGACGACAACTTCCTGAAGCTGACCAACACCTCGATCTTCGGCACCCGCCAGACCGAGTGGGCCAAGGAACTCAAACCGGTTCCCGACGGCTACCCGCGCTACGGCAACAGCGTCGTCGGTGCTCCGGGGAACTGGACGTTCCTGCGCATCGTCGTCAAGCGCAACGCCGACGGCGAGCAGCACTACACCGGCTACAGCCGCCATCCGGGCGGACACTGGGTGCGTGGCGGTACCTGGGTCCATGACCTCGGCGATGATTTCCGCATCGGACTGGTGTCGATGGGCGGCGACGGATTCACCGCCCAGTTCGCCTACGTCCGCGTACACCGACTGCGGCATTGAGTCAACCGACCTACACGAACCCGGTCCACGACGGCTACTTCGCGGATCCGGCCGTGCTCCGCGTCGCGGACGAATATTGGGCCTACGGCACCGGGTCGGCTCCGGGCGGACGACCATTCCAGGTCCTGCGCTCGGTCGACCTGGTGCATTGGGAGCCGGTCGGCGGCGCCCTTGAGCCGTATGCGACCTCTGGCGGCCAGGACTGCTGGGCGCCCGAGGTTGCCGTGGACGGTGGCACCTTCTACCTGTACTACTCGGTCGGCGTCGGCGACCGCAGTCACCGGCTGCGTGTCGCCATCGCCGACGACCCCGCCGGTCCGTTCGTCGACTCCGGGCGCCTGCTGACACCGAGGGAACGCTTCGCCATCGACCCGCACCCCTTCCGCGACTTCGACGGGCAGTGGTACCTGTACTACGCCCGCGACGTGCTGGACGGCGAGCGGGTGGGCACCGCGCTGGCGGTGGATCGGCTGGTCGACATGACGACATTGGCCGGCGATCCCCGTCCCGTGCTGCGCGCCAGCGCCGACTGGCAGCTGTTCGAGGCGCAGCGGGCCATCTACGGCGGCGTCCACGACTGGTACACCCTCGAAGGCCCCTTCGTCGTCGCAAGAGCGGGCCGCTACTTCTGCTTCTACTCGGGCGGTCGCTGGGACGGCTCGGGCTACGGGGTCTCCTACGCCGCCGCCGACCACCCACTGGGACCTTTCACCGAGCCCGTCACCGAGGGGCCCGCAGTGCTGCGGACCGTGCCCGGCGCCGTGCTCGGCCCGGGGCACAACGTCGTCGTCACGGCTGACGACGGCAGCGACTACCTCGTCTACCACGCCTGGGATCCCGCGGGCACCGCCCGGCGGATGTGCATCGACCGCCTCGAGTGGGACCTCGACGGTCCCTGCGCAACCACCCCGACGACGACCCCGCAACCGGTGCCGGTGGTGCGGGCGGGCGCGGCGCGGCAGTGAGCGCATCCTCGGTCGAGGTCGTCGTCCCCGCACGACTGCGGCGTGAGCGGATGCGGTCGGTCATCAACGACCGCGACTTCGTCCGCGTCGCCGACCTGTCGCTGATGTTCGGGATCTCCGAGGTCACCGTCCGCTCCGACCTCGACGAGCTGGCGCATCGGGGGCAAGTCCGCCGGATCCGCGGTGGCGCCGTGCCCCGCGCAGAGTCGGCTGCGGAGCGATCCTTCGAGGAGAGTGCTGGCGCCAACGCCGCCGAGAAGGACGCAATCGGCAGGGCCGCCGCGGCCCTGGTCGCCGCCGGTGACACGATCCTGCTCGACGTCGGAACCACCACCAACGCCGTCGCGCGCGCCCTGGTCGACCGCGCCGACCTGTCCGATGTCGTGGTGCTGACCAGCGGGCTCAACATCGCGCTGACCCTGGAGCCGGCGATCCCGCGCTTCACCGTCGTCGTCACGGGCGGCACCTTGCGGCCGCTGCAGCACAGCCTCGTCGACCCGCTGGCGGGTGTGGTGCTCGACCGCATCAACGTGGGCACCCTGTTCCTCGGCTGCAACGGCGTCGACCCCGAAGGCGGGGTCACCAACATCAACCTGCCGGAGGCCGACGTGAAGCGGCGGATGCTGGCCGCCGCACGCCGGCGGGTGGTCACCGCCGACGGCTCCAAGGTCGGCGACGTGGCACTGGCCCACCTGTGCGATGTCGCCGCCGTGGACCTGCTGATCACCTCGGCGTCGGCCGATCCACAGATCCTGCAGCGGCTGCAAGAGCAGGGCCTGGAGATACTGGTGACATGACGGCGACCGCGTGGACCCACATCCCGGCAGCCAGCACGATGCCGCGGCACACCCTGCGCCACCCCGACGGGCGCTGCCTGTACGTCTACGGTCCGCTGCGTGGCGGCCTGCGGGCCGACGAGACGCCGACCCCTCCGCCGACCGCATTGCACCAGCGCTGCGACCTGTTGACCGGTGGCTGGGTCGCCATCTCCCCGTCACGCAACGCCCGCCCCCAGACGGGGGCCGACGTGCCGACGACCCCCGCGTCGGACCGCTCGCCGAGCTGCCCGCTGTGCCCCGGCGGTCCTGAGGTGCCATTCTCCTATGACGCGGCGGTCTTCGAGAACCGCTTCCCGTCGCTGTCCCCGCACCCACCACCACCACCCCGCAACCAGGATCTGGCGGTGCCGTCGTTCGGTCGCTGCGAGGTCGTGCTGTACACCGAGTCCCACGTCGGTTCACTGGCGACGCTGACGCCCTTGCAAGTGGCGCGCGTTGTCGCCGTCTGGCGGGACCGGTCGCGGGATCTGTGGGCGCAACGCCGGCACCGCCACGTGCTCATCTTCGAAAACCGCGGGGAGGAAGTTGGCGCCACCCTGTCCCACCCACACGGTCAGATCTACGCCTTCGACCGGCTGCCGCCGCTGACCGCCCGGCGTGTCTCGACACTGGTCGAGCACCGCGACCGGGCTGGGCGCTGCCTGTCGTGCGAGATCGTGGCTCGCGACGACCGGGCGGCAGAACGCGCGGTTGCGCACAACGACTCGTTCGCGGTGGCGGTGCCCTACGCCGCGCGCTGGCCCTACGAGGTCCACGTGCGCGCACGGCGTCACGGGCTGCGCCGCCTCGGCGACCTGACGCCGTCCGAGCGCCTGGATCTGGCCGCCGCCCTCCAGGAGGTCGTGATCCGCTACGACGGGCTGTTCGGCACCGACCTGCCGTACATGATGGTCGCCCAGGAAGCCCCAGCAGGCGACGACGGCCAGCCCCAAGCCGACTGGCACCTGTCGTTCGAGTTCCTGCCGCCTCATCGCAGCGCCACCAAGCTGAAGGTTCGCGCGTCAGTGGAGACCTCGACGGGGCTGTTCATCAACGACACGCTGCCGGAGATGTCGGCCGCGGCGCTCGCCGACGTCGCGGTGCCGCCGCGATCATGGGACGGCATCACCGTCCCCGACACCCAGCCGGCATGACCGTGCCAATGGAAACCGACACCGCAGCCGACTGCTTCCAGCTCGACGCCGCCGAGCCGGCGGCAGACGGCATCCGGCGGGTGGTCGTCACCCAGCTCGACGCCGCCATCGCCGACCTGGCCGGCCACGCCGATGACGCCGCCGCCGTCCATGGGGCTCGCAAGTCCTGCAAGCGGGTGCGGGCTGCACTCCGCCTGTCGCGCAAGGCGCTGGGCGGCGACTGCTACCGGCAGGTCAACGCCGAGGTCCGAGACGCGGCTCGCACCCTGTCCCAGGCCCGGGATGCGGTGGTGTTGCAGGCGGCCTTCGATCAGCTGCTCACCTCGGCGGGCCGGACGCGCAGCTTCGCGGCGGTGCGACGACGCCTTGACAACGCAGCCTCGGCCGATGCGGCCGCCAGCAGCGGCGCCGTGGCCGAGGCGGTCACCCGCCTGCAGGGCGTACGCGACGGCGTGCTCCAGTGGCCGCGCAAGGCCGACGGCTGGAAGCTCCTGGGATCGGGCCTGCAGCGCATCTACGGCAAGGGCCGCGACGCGCTGACCGCTGCGGTGGCCGACCCGTCCGACGAGTCGCTGCACGACTGGCGCAAGTCGACGAAGTATCTGTGGCACGCCTTGGAACTGCTGCGCCCCGCCTGGCCGGAGGTGCTCAAGCCGCTGGCCAACCAGGCCCACGGGCTGTCCGACCTGCTCGGCGACGACCACGACCTGGCCGTGCTGGCGACGGTGCTGGAGTCCGACGGCGGCCTGCCGGTGACCCTGCAGCGGCTGATCGACCAACGCCGAGCCGAGTTGCAGCGCGACGCCGTGTCGCTGGGAAAGCGGCTGTACGCGGAGCGTCCCAAGGACTTTGCGCGCCGCCTCGGCGGCGTCCATCAGATCTGGCGTTCGGAGGCGGCCGCACGGGCCGAGGCGTGATGGATCCGGTCGCCGAGGTCGCCGTCGAGCCGACCAGGGCGCGGGTGTACGAGCACGGCTGGCAATCGTGGAGCCCGACGACCAGCTATCGGCTGGGCCAGCATCCCCATCGCCCGGTGAGTAACCGCAATCACACGCTGGCCTACCGCCCTGGGTGACCGCTCCCGACGACGCCTTTCAAGGAGAGGGCCTGCTGGCGATCGACCCGGGCGATACAGGGCCCGTCCACGTGTTCGCCGCTGCCGACGGGCGGGCCGAGGTTCCTTCGGTGCGGG
>Ga0136615_10000454_pt1 | contig 18780 bp, 16 predicted proteins | sample AntDrymUQ2882206_2_FD_106647 | JGI IMG/M metagenome (GOLD analysis project Ga0136615, IMG submission 106647) | Polar desert sand microbial communities from Dry Valleys, Antarctica - metaG UQ288 (22.06) | ecosystem: Environmental > Terrestrial > Soil > Desert | place: Antarctica: Dry Valley...
GGAAGAGTTGACCAACCCCGACGCCGAGCTTCGCTATGAGGCTGCACGTGCCTGTGGTGTGATCGGCGACGACTGTGCCGTCCTCAGCTTGGTTGAGGTGGCGAGCGAAGATGAGGATAGCGAGGTTCGCCACGCGGCAATCACTGCACTCGGGCTCATTGGGGGGCGGTCCTCGCCTCGGGCGTTGCAGCGATTGTTGGCGGATGCGGGCGAGGCCGACGCGGAGCTGATCGAGGCTGCCCTGGAAGAGGCGAACGCGGCCGCCGATCCGCTCCGGGCCGCCACGTGATCGATCCTGCTCCGCTGAACCAACACCCTGCCCCCCGTCTGACCCAGATTGAAAGCCAACAGGGGCTCTGGAACGAAGCTGTCGTGGCGCACTCAGCTCAGCTACTCCAATCGTGGGAGTGGGGCGAGCTCAAGTCGCGATGGGGCTGGAAAGTCGAGCGGGTGGCGGTTGAAGCAGGCGGCCGGCAAGCCTTTGCTCAAGTGTTGTTGCGGCATCGGGGACCGCTGAGCATTGGGTATCTGCCACGGGGTCCGGTCCTCGGCGACGGCGACCGTGATCTGGCGGACCTGCTCTTCACGACGATCGATCGGCGGTGCCGGCAGAATCGCGCGATCAGCTTGATTGTCGAGCCGGATCGCCCGCTGCCCTTCATCGGCACGTTGCGGGATGCTGGGTTTGTCCAAGGTTTCGCCCACATTCAGCCGAGCCGCACTGTCAAGGTACCGCTATTGGAGGATGAAGCGCTCCTCAACCAAATGCATCAGAAGACGCGCTACAACGTGCGGCTGGCGCAACGACGGGGAGTGGTTGCCCAACGGGCAACTCCAGACCATGCGTCATTCGCGACCTTCTACGGTCTCCTCGCCGACACCGCCGACCGTAACGCATTTGGCATTCATCACGCGGAGTACTATGCCGACTTCATGCGCGCATTTGGTGACCGGGCGATTCTCCTCTTCGCCTTGATTGACGGCGTCGCGGTTGCCGGGTTGATGGCCGCGCGGTTTGGACCCGAAGCGATCTACATGTATGGCGCATCGTCGACGAAGCATCGTGCGCACGGGGCGGGCTTCTTTCTTCAATTTGAAGCGATGCGCTGGGCCCGCGACGCTGGCTGCTCGCGGTATGACTTGTGGGGCATTCCTGCTGAGACACCAGCCTCGACCGAAGTCAGCACGGGGAATCGGGTCGCCGGGACGCACGGTGACGATTGGCGTGGTCTCTATGAATTCAAGGTCCGATTTGGCGGTGAGATCCTCGCTTATCCGGCCGCATTGGAACGTCGCTACGTTCCAGTGCTGAGTGCTCTGGCACGGCGCGTCTATCGACCGGGTGGTTAGGGGCGGTTCGTGACCACGAGTGGCTCAAACATGATGCTCGCGGATCTCACGCGCGAACTCCCAGGCGTCGTCATCCACGGCAACGATCGGGCTGAGATCAGCAACATCGTCTACGACTCGCGCGCCGTCGTACCCGGAGATCTTTTCGCGGCATTGCCAGGCGCCGACGCGGCCGGGCACGACTACGCGACTGAGGCGGTTCGGCGCGGGGCGAGCGCCCTCCTCGTCGAACGGAAGCTCGATCTCGGTGTGCCAGAGATTCTGGTCGCTGACAGTCGCGCTGTGCTGGCGCGCGTGGCGGCGCGGTTCTTCGCTCACCCGTCGCGAGAGTTGGACGTGATCGGTGTCACCGGCACTGATGGCAAGACCACGACCAGTCATCTGATCGACGCCATACTGCGGGACGCGCGAATGGTGACCGGTTTGGTGGGTACCGTGCAGGTGCGAATCGGAGACCAAACGACGACCCACTCGTCGCGTCAAACCACTCCCGAATCGGTCGACTTGCAACGATCGCTGCGGGCAATGGTGGCGGCGGGTGCGGGTTGGGCGATACTGGAGGCGACCTCGCACGGGTTGGCGATGCATCGGCTCGATGACATTGACTTCGAGATCGCCGCGGTGACGAACATCACGCACGAGCATCTCGATTTCCACAAGACGATCGAAGGCTATCGGCGGGCCAAGAGCATCCTTGTCTCACGCGTCGCCGAGCAGGGTGGCACGGTGGTGATCAATGTCGATGATCCAGGCGCGCGCTCGATGCTCGCCTACGCGGCCGGTGCCACGGTGATGACCTACAGCGCCGAGGGACGATCCGCCGATCTTCGGGCGGGAGGAATAACCCCCGATCGCCATGGCAGCCGGTTCACTCTCGAAGCAGTTGGCCGCGGGAGCGTTCCTGTCGACTTGCCGATGATCGGCAATTTCAACGTCGCCAATGCGCTCTGTGCGATCGGCGTCGCCTGGGTGGCCGGAATCACGCCAGACGTTGCGGCCGCATCCTTGCGTCATGCGCCCGAGGTGCCAGGGCGGATGGCGCGGATCAACCACGAGCAGCCGTTCGCCGTGATCGTCGACTACGCGCATACGCCGGATGCGCTACACAAGGTGCTCGCCCTGCTGCGACGGCATCATCCGGCGGGGCGTCTGATCGCGGTCTTCGGCAGTGCCGGCGAGCGCGACCGCGCGAAGCGGCCACGACAGGGAGCGATCGCGGCTGACCTGGCCGATTTCGCCGTCTTCACGAGCGAGGACCCGCGGCACGAGGATCCCGACGCGATCATCGCCGAGATTGCCTCGGGTGCGATGAGCGCCGGTTGGGAAGTGGGGCGAGACTTTGTCTGCCTGACCGATCGCCGCGAGGCGATTCGGTACGCGTTCGTGATGGCGGGGCCGAACGACTGCGTGCTCCTCGCGGGGAAAGGTCATGAAGACTGCATCATCTGGGGTCGTGAGAAGCGCCCATGGGATGAGGCAGCCGTCGCGCGCGACGAGTTGACGGGGCTCGGCTACGGCTCACATCCTGGACGCGAGACGAGCCTCTAACCCGACTGATCGTGCGCCATTTCCCTCAAGCCGACGCAGCCGAAATGTTGATCGACCCGATGGTCGCCATATGCGAAGTAGCAAACGGGCGCGACACAAATTGCCCCTACGTCGATTTCGTCGCGATAAGTGAGAGGCCGAGCTCTTCGAGTTGATCGTTGCCGACGGGCGCCGGAGCGTCGAACATCGGGTCGAGTCCGCGCTGATTCTTCGGAAACGCGATGACTTCGCGAATGCTCGATTCGTCAGCCAGCACCATGATGTAGCGATCGATCCCCATGGCGATACCGCCGTGGGGAGGGGCGCCATAGTCGAGCGCTTCCAACAGCGCTCCGAAGCGGTCGTGGCGATCCTCTGGCGAGTAGCCCATCAGACCGAGCACCGTTTCTTGATCGCTCCGGCGGTGATTACGAATGCTGCCGCCACCCAGCTCGTGGCCGTTGCCGACGAGATCGTACTGCTTCGCCCGCGCCGCTCCCGGATCGGTCGCCAGCAGTGCCGCGTCCTCTTCTCGGTAGCCAGAGAAGGGATTGTGGGTAGCGTCCCAGCGCTGGCCTTCGTCGTCCCATTCGAGTAATGGAAACCCGGTGATCCAGCAGTAGGCGAGTTCGTTCGGATGGGCCAGCCCGAGTCGTTCTCCGACCTCATCGCGTAGCGCCGAGAGTGCTTTGGCGACAATCGCGGGGGTGTCTGCCACGGCGAGGACGAGGTCGCCAACCGCCGCGCCGAGGCCGGTCGTCAGCGCCGCCAGCTCCGTATCGGAGAGGAACTTGGCGATCGGGGAGCGGATGCCGTCCTCGCGGACGGCGAGCGTGGCCAGCCCTTTCGCGCCAGCGCGCTTGGCGATTTCCGTCAGGTCGTCGATCTCTCGCCGGCTGTATTCGGCACAGCCGGGCATCACAATCGCTTTCACCTGACCGTCGCTGGCAAGCGTCTTGGCGAACGCTTGAAACTCCGTCTGGTGTAGCGCGCCCGATACATCCTGAAGTTCAACACCAAACCGGAGATCGGGGCGGTCGTTGCCGAAGCGGGCCATCGCTTCGGCGTAGGTCAGGTGTGGGAACGGGGTCGCTTGGAGGCGCTTCGATGAGTAGCGTTGTGTCAGCTCGGTATAGAGGGTTTCGATCAGGGCCATCACGTCGTTCTGCTCAACGAACGACATTTCGAGATCGAGCTGGGTGAATTCTGGTTGCCGATCGGCCCGCTGCGCTTCATCGCGAAAGCAGCGCGCAATCTGAAAGTAGCGGTCAAACCCTGCAATCATTAGGAGTTGCTTGAGTTGTTGCGGGGATTGTGGCAATGCGTAGAAGCTCCCTGGAAAGACACTGCTGGGCACGAGAAAGTCGCGGGCACCCTCCGGCGTGCTCTTGATCAAGAGGGGCGTTTCAACCTCGATGAAACCGCGCTCCGACAGAAAGTCGCGCATGGCCTTGACCACGGCATGCCGGAGCACGATGTTCTCCCGCATGCCAGAGCGGCGCAGGTCGAGATAGCGATAGCGAAGCCGGAGACTCTCGTCTACCTCGACTTCTTCGTTGACATAGAACGGAGGGGTGATGGCGCTATTGAGCACGTCGATTTGATCGACTTCGACCTCGATCTCGCCGGTCGCGAGTTTCGGGTTCTTCGTCCCCTTGGGTCTCGGGCGCACCGTTCCTTCGATCCGCAGCACGAATTCGTTGCGAACCCCGCTGGCAACCTCGTGCGCGGCGGCGGCATTCTGCGGATTAACCACGACCTGGGTGAGGCCAAAGCGGTCACGCAGGTCGATGAAAATCAACCCACCCAGGTCGCGACGACGATGCACCCACCCTTGCAGAGTGACCGCTTCACCGTCGTTCGTGGCGCGGAGGGAACCACAGGTCAAACGTCCGGTTGCGCTCGGATCGACATCGTAATGATCAGACACCCGTCGTTGACTCCTTTGGGTTCACGCGCTGACTGGCCGCCTCAATCGGGAACCGGCGGCTTAGCGCGGCGTTCAATGCGCGGTCTGGATCGATGTTGCAGTCTACAGCAGCCTCGACGGCGGCTAGAATGCGATCTCCGATCGTCGCCATTTGCACCGGGTCAGTGTGCCGGAGCGTGGTTTTCCGCTGCTCGCCGAGCAACGATGCCGCGCGTTGCAACGCCGGCATTGAGCGGGGCAGACCATGCGCCGCGAGTTGTTCGGCTCGCGACGGCTTGGCAGCGCGTTCCTCGGCCTTGATCGCTTCCCAGGTCACTTTCACGTCGTCCGGCGTCTCCGCCGTCACGTCGCCGAAGACGTGCGGATGCCGTCGCAACAGCTTTCGGCTGATCTGCTCATAGACATCTTCCAGGACAAACGTGCCCGATTCTTCCGCGATCTGTGCGTGCAAGCTGACTTGGAGCAACAGATCGCCGAGCTCTTCGGCAAGCTGCTGGGAATCATCCTCATCGACGGCATCGACTACCTCGTACGCCTCTTCGATAACGGCCAATCTCAAGCTCTGGTGGGTTTGGGCGCGATCCCACGGGCAGCCGCCTGGCGCGCGGAGATAGGCAACGATCTGCTGCAGAGTCTGGTGCGACCGACAGGCGCCGAGCGAGGGGAGAGCGGGAACCCAGACGCTGGTCAAATGATTGACCGCTTGGCGATCGAGCTCATAGAGCTGGCAGTCGATCACCCGCTCTTCGGCCGGGATACCAGCGGAGCGGATGACTCTTAGCGGCTGATCGTCTGGGTAGAGTCGAGTGAGGGCGATCTTGACCGACGCGGCGACGGTCGATGAATAGACCTGGCTGATCAGCACCGGACGGCGGGGATCAATGCCGATCAGACCACCACCGAACGGTTCGGCCTCGATCGCCGCCGTTAGACTCAGCGCATCAAGGCTTTGCATCTCATCGACCAAGGGGTCGATCTGGAGCGTCGTCGCGATCACATCGAGGGCGCTGACCGACGGCAAAACCTCGACACAAAGGCCAGCGCTAATCGCCGCCGCTTCGACCAACGGCACACTTCGCTCGCCGAAGCGCGGATGTCCAGGAACGGCATAGACCACCACTCCGATTGCCAATGCGGTCGCCTCAGCAACCACCCGAGCGGCAATCGCCGGGTAGAGCGCGTCGAAGCTGGAGGCGTCCGCGTAGAGATCGTCGCAGTCGATCACCCGCGGATCGCCGCTGAGATCTGACAGGCCGGGGTGGATGCGGGTTCGCAGGATGATCAGGCGTGCGTCGTCGAGGGCACGCTGGGCGCTCAAGGTGCGAAGTAGGGGATCTCCGGGACCAAGGCCGACGATCAGGATCGAGGTTGCCATCCGTGGCCTTACGGTTTGCCAGCAGCGGTCTTGTCGCTACCCAAGCTGAGCACCGCCATGAACGCTTCCTGCGGAATCTCGACACTGCCAACGACCTTCATCCGCGCTTTGCCCTCTTTCTGCTTCTCCAGGAGCTTACGCTTGCGCGAGATATCGCCTCCATAACACTTCGCCAGCACATTCTTCCGCAAGGCGCTGATCGTCTCCCTGGCGATAATGCGGCTACCGATCGACGCTTGGATCGGAACGTCGAACATCTGCCGGGGAATCAAGCGGCGCAATGTCTGCACCAGCTCACGGCCGCGCGTGTACGCTTCGTCGCGGTGGGTGATCAGCGACAGCGCATCGACCGGTTGGCCATTGACGAGGACGTCGAGTTTCACGAGGTCGGCAGGCCGGACGCTGGTGAAGGCATAATCAAGCGACGCGTAGCCCTGGCTGCGGCTCTTCAGGTGGTCGTAGAAATCGACGATCAACTCGGCAAGTGGCATGTCGAAGCGAAGTTGAATGCGGTCCTCGTCGAGATAGTGCATCTCCCGATACGCGCCGCGTCGGTTCGTGACTAACTCCATGACCGCCCCGATATAGCGGGAAGGGACGATGATCGAGATGTCGACCCAAGGTTCGCGTATCTCGGCGATCTCGACCGTCTCCGGCATCTCTGACGGGTTGTCGATCTCGAGTACCTGCCCGTTCTGCAGTTCCACCTCATAGGCAACGCTTGGGGCGGTCGCGAGCAGATCGAGATTGTACTCTCGCTCAAGTCGCTCCTGGATTATCTCCATGTGGAGCAGTCCGAGGAAACCGCAGCGGAAGCCGAACCCCAAGGCGAGCGAAGACTCAGGCGTATACGTGAGCGACGTATCGTTCAGCTGAAGGCGCTCCAAGGCATCGCGAAGGAGCGGATACTCCTCACTATCGACCGGGTAGAGCCCGTTGAAGACCATCGACTTCACCGGCCGATAGCCAGGAAGTGGTTGGGAGGCGGGGCGTGTCGCCAGCGTGATCGTGTCGCCGACCTGGCAATCTTTGACCACCTTGAGGCCAGTTGCGACGTAGCCGACTTCTCCTGTCCACAGCGTCGCCACTGGCCGCATGATCGGGCCAAAGACGCCCACCTCTAGGATCTCCGACTCTTTGCCGTTGGCCATCAGCCGCACGCGATCGTCGCCGCCAATTTGGCCATCGACCACTTTGACGTAGGCGATGACCCCTTTGTAGGGGTCGTAATGAGAGTCAAAGATGAGTGCCCGAGTGGGTGCCGTGGCGTCGCCGGTTGGTGGCGGTACCTTCTGCACGAGTGCCTCGAGCACTTCAGTGACACCGACGCCGGTCTTCGCGGAGGCGGCGATGATCTCGTCGTCGAGCAGGCCGATGAACTTGCCGACCTCGGCGGCGACGCGAGCGGGATCGGCGCTGGGCAGGTCTATCTTGTTGACCACAGCGACGATCGCGAGGTCTTGCTCCAAGGCGAGGTAGACATTCGCCATCGTCTGTGCCTCGATCCCCTGCGCCGCATCGACGACGAGCAACGCGCCTTCGCAGGCGGCGAGGCTGCGGCTCACCTCATAGGAGAAGTCGACATGGCCGGGGGTGTCGATCAAGTTGAGCTGATAGGTTTCGCCATCCTTTGCCGTGTAGAGCATGCGGACGGCGCGGGCCTTGATCGTGATCCCTTTCTCTCGCTCAAGGTCCATCGAATCAAGGAGCTGATTGACCATCTCGCGCTGCGCGATCGTTTGCGTGCGTTCGAGCAGCCGATCGGCGAGCGTCGATTTGCCATGATCGATATGAGCAATGATCGAGAAGTTGCGGATTCGGGACGTCGGTATTCGAGAGTTCAGGCTCATGCGCTCGCTTTACTGGCTAAACGGGATGCACGCATCGTGAGTATAGCCGAGCCGTTGATCCTGGATAATCCGCCGCCGCGAACCGGCCCGCTAGCCACCGGGCGGGGAGGTGGTTGGCCAGCGTGTGGGGCGTCGCGATCGAATGAGACTCGCGATCCGCCTCGTTATCGGTATACGCGCCGTGAGCCGGACCGTGGCCCCGCGCAATTCAGGGATTTGCAGGAGATACGCCGCCACCAGATAACTAGCTCCCGCGACGGCCAGGCCGAAGAGGAAGAGGCCGATTTGGAGCCAGCGTGGAGCAATGCCGGGCACCGTCGCCGCGGCCAGGAGCGGAGCCATGAACCAGGCGACAGCGGACATCGCGATCGTCGCCACGCCGACACGGGCGAACCAGCGCAGATCACTGAAGGACGCTGTCCCGAGCCGATACCGCAGGACGAGCAAGAGAATCGACGCCTCGATCGCGGTGGTGACACTGAGGCTAAACGCCAGCGCGGTGTGACCGAAGCGGTCGACGAGAAGCGCACTGAGACCGATATTCAGCACGATCGTGCCAATCGCGGCGAAGACAGGGGTCTTGGTGTCGTGCATCGCGTAGAAGGCGCGCGTTAAGACCTCCGCCAGCGCGTAGCCGAGCAAGCCAAGGGCAAACCAGGCGAGCGGCGGCACGACCAGATCAGTCGATTGAGTTGAGAATGCGCCAAACTGAAAGAGTGATTGGACGATCGCTTCACGAAATGCGAACAATCCGACCGCGGCTGGCAATGTCAGAAAAAGGAGCGGGCGCAGGGCGCGACCAAAGGTCGTCCGAAAACCAGGGAGATTCCCCTGATCGAAGAGGCGTGCCATGGTCGGGAAGACCACGGTCGAGATTGAGAGGGCAATCACGCCATGCGGCAGCATCATCAACTGCAGCGCGTAGTTGAGGGAGGAGACACCGCCCTCCCCGGTGTGGCTGGCGAGTGCGTAGACAACGATGACGTTGATCTGAAATGCGGCTTGACCGATTAGTCGCGGGACTAAAAGGCGGGCGACCTCGGACAAACCAGGTGTCCGCAGATTGAGTAGCGGGCGATAGCGCATGCCGCTGCGGATCAGACCGGGAAGTTGGATGGAGGCGTGTCCAATGGCGCCGATCACCACCCCGATCGCGACGCCATAGATGCCGTAGCGCGGTGCGAGGAAAATGGCGGCCAAAATAATCGCCAGGTTGTAGATCAATGGAGCCAAAGCGGGAAGATCGAAACGATCTTGACCTTCGAGAATGCCTTTCGCGGCGATCCCGAGACCAAGAAAAACGGGCGACAAGAGGAGCAGCCGCAAGAGACGAATCGTCAGCTCGCGCGTCTCCGGCGCGAGTCCCGGCGCGACCACTGTATCGACCAACTGGCTCGCGAATATGAAGCAGACGATCGTCGCGATTACCATCGTGATCGCGGCGAGATTAAGGACAACTGAGGCGAGCTTCCAGGCATCGTCATCCCGGTCTCGACCGAGGAGGCCAGCGAACACGGGGATGAACGCTGATCCGAAGCAGCCCGCCATGATGATCAGAAACAAGAGATCGGGAATACGAAAGGCGGCAACGTAGGCGTCGTAGTCGCCGGATGTTCCGAACTGACGCGCCAGAATGACTTCACGGGCGAGGCCCAGAATCCGGCTCGCGACAAAGGCAACCGCGACGATTGAGGCGCTTTGGACCAGTGAGCGCGACGGTTTTCGCGTGGGTCGGCGCCAAGTTTCGAGCGAAACGGGGATTCCCGCGGTTGGCCAGGTCGGCCACGCATCCTGGTCTGAATTCGCTCGATCTTTGACCGTCATTCTTGTCGACACCCTTGGCGGGCCGAGTCGCTTGGGGCTCAAGCGTTCGTCGCTTCGCGCGCCCAACTCGATCGACGCGTGGTACCGGATAGCCGACCTGAACGGCCGCTGATCGTCCCCTCAATTGACGATAGTGTAGCGACCCGCTCGCCGTCGAAGCGAGGGTCAGAGCCCCGTCTTCTTGAGTCAATCTCCATTTTCTGGTAGGATCGCGCGTGCGCCGCTCTCGCGTCGTACTCTCGATTGTATGCCTCTGACCGAACTCTAGCGAAGGATAATCCGTCTTGGCGAATAGCAAATCGGCACTTAAGCGTATTCGCGTTGCTGAGCGGCGCCGGCAGCGAAACAAACCTTACAAGTCTTCGGCAAAGACCTTTGTACGTCGCGCCGAAGTCGCTATCGTCGAAGGCGACGAGGCAACCGCGGTTTCCGCCGTCGCTGAGGCGGTCAGTGTGCTCGATCGCGTCGCGGGCAAAGGGGTGATCCACCCCAACAACGCGGCGCGCCGCAAGTCGCGCTTGATGGCCAAGTTGAATCGCTTGCGTGCTGGCGAAGCCGCCGCCTAGCCTCACTGCTTGTTCCAAGTCAGGGAACCTGAGCCGGCTGCCCTAGTCGGTGCCGTCGCCCATGGTCTCTGCCGTTGCCAGAAGGTAGAGGGCATCGACCGGCCACCTCAGGCGGCCGAGCTTCAATTTGCGGTCGGTTGCCACCGCATCCTCGATCGCGGCCCGGGCCGTGGCAACGGTCTGTTGTCGGCTCGACTGGGCGACACCGAGCATGCGATTCGGATTGCTGAGACCGAGCGCCCGCCCGACCTCGACTGGATCCTGGCGCGTTGCGGCTACGGCGACCATCGCCAACTCGATCTGTTGGTGCAGTTGAACGATGAGGCGGGCTGGCTCTTCGCCACTGTCGAGCAATTTTTCGAGCTCGATGACGGCGACTCGCAGGTGTCTCGACGCGGCAGCTTCGATGAATCGGAAGACCCGATCGTCGGGTGTCCCACTGATGAGCTCCCGCACCTGTTCCGAGTTCACTGGTCGGGGATGGGCGTAGAGGACCAGCTTTTCGATCTCGTGTCGTAACCGTTCGGTATCAGGCGGACGGTCGTAGCGTGGATTGGTGGGGCGACTGCTCCAGCTTTGCGGGTAGAGCGTCTCAAGCAACAAGCGTGCGGCTGGAGACTCGATCTCGCCCCCGGCCTCTTTGGCGATCGCGATCACAAGGTTGACCAGCGCTGAACCTCGTGGCGGCTGCGCGGCCACGATTTGCGCGTCGGCCGGCGCCGCCCGCTTGACCGCGGCTGGGATCGCGGTCAGCGCGGCGTCAACCAGAATCAGGAGATTCTGTGGCGGGACAGAACGAAACAGCGCGGCGAAATCGAGACCAGTTGCGGCTGATTTTGTCTTCTTCGCCAGTTCCCGATCGTCCGCCTCAGTCGCGGTCTTGCTTGCCCGGGCCATCAGATCGGTGACGATCACGACGCGGCAACCGCCGAAGAACCCAACACTCGCGGCGGCGGCCACCACGTTCCCGATGGTAACGGTGCGCCCATCGAGGGAGGTCGTGTCGGTGCCGGCGGGATCGTGTTCGAAGGCGAGCTTTTCAACCGCCGAACGGGCCAGGGCGGTGTCGGGACCATGCACCAGCGCGATCATGGGGCTGCCTCGATTGACTTGGTCTTGGCATCTTGTCGGTCACGCAGATTGTGAATGGTCGACTCCACCTGTGCCGTGTGCAACGGAGCCTTGAACCTGCTTTCGCAGGTGGGCACCCCGCTCCACGCCCGTGACGGGCCGGTTAGGAGTTCCCGACTCTTTATCTGTTGGCTCAAGACCACGTTAGACATCACGAACACCGTCGGGCCGACCGCTGAACAGCCTACCACCGGGTATGAGCGTGAAACAACCCAGACTCCTCGGCTTTTGCGCGAACGTACGCGGCGAGGACGACGAGAAGTCACCCGCTGAAAGGCTGGAGGTCGCCGGAACGAGGCGCATCGTCGTAGGATGCGTGAACACGGTCGGAGATTCGCTGAGTGCTGGCTGGGGTGGAGGAACGAGAATGCCGACGGAGTCGAACAGACGAGTGGTGGTGACCGGTATCGGCTTGATTTGCCCCACGGGGACGACACGAGAACACGCCTGGGAGCAGATCAAGCAGGGTGTTTCCGGGATTACCCCGATTGAACGCGTCGATACCGACGGTTTACTGACGACGTTTGCCGGTGAGGTTCGCGAGTTCGACGCCGCCGCCGCGGTCGGCCGCAAAGAGGCGCGGCGGACCGATCGCTTTGCCCAGTTTGCCGTCGCTGCCGCCCGCGAGGCGGTTGCACACGCCGAACTCACCATCACGGGCGACAACGCCGATCGGATCGGAGCCTTGATCGGGACCGGCATGGGCGGCATGGAGACACTTGAGCAAGGTGCGAACGCCCTCATTTCGCGGGGTCCGAGCAAACTCAGCCCATTCTTTGTGCCGATGTTTCTGCCAAATATGGCATCGGGTGCGGTCGCGATTGCGCTCGGTGCCCGCGGACCGAACTTCGCTCCCACATCGGCCTGTGCCAGTTCTGCGCACGCTATTGGGGAAGCGAGTCTGATGATCCAACGTGGCATTGTCGACACTATGCTCGCGGGTGGCGGCGAGGCACCGGTGACGCGGCTCGGTGTCGCGGGTTTCAACGCGATGGGTGCCCTCTCGATCCGCAACGACGATCCTGGCGCCGCCAGCCGGCCGTTCGATGCCGAACGGGATGGTTTTGTCCTTGGCGAAGGAGGAGCGGTCTTGGTGCTCGAAGCACTCGACGTTGCCGAGCGCCGTGATGCGCCAATTCTCGGTGAACTCGTCGGCTACGGTGCCACTGACGACGCCAACCATGTCGTTCAGCCGGCGCCGGAGGGGGCCGGGGCGGCGAGGGCGATGAAGGCCGCGCTGGCCATCGCTGGGCTGACCGCCGATCAGATCGACTACATCAACGCCCACGGGACCTCGACCCAGCTCAACGAAAAATTTGAGACCCAAGCCCTGAAAACGGTCTTCGGCGACGGAGCATACCGCGTGCCGATCAGCTCAACGAAGTCGGTCACCGGTCATCTCTTGGGCGCGGCGGGATCGCTGGAAGCGGGCATTTGCGTCCTCGCGATCCGCGATGGCGTGATACCGCCGACGATCAATCAGGAAGTACCTGATCCTGATTGCGATCTCGATTACGTGCCGAACATGCCGCGAACGAGCACGCTCGGCTACGTCATGAGCAATTCGATGGGGTTTGGTGGGCATAACGTTTCATTGATCTTTGCTCAAATGTAGAGGAAGGTTCTTGTAGGGGTTTGCGCTCCGTCAGAATGATGAGGCATTTGCGTCAGCGTGATTGCTGAACACGAGGCGCGACGTGCAAATTGGAAACAATTAGGAAATGGTCACATGTTATCTGCCAAACTACAGCGCTCTCGATTGCACAACCACGGTCATCTCTTAGAGGTTGAATCGCCCTTCGCCGGACTTGCCCGTGTTGGGCGTCTCTTCGTCGATGGGAAGCAGGTCGACGAGCGGAAGGTCTGGTTTGAGTCGGCGCGTTTGACTGGCGGCGGCGTCTCGGTGATTGTTGACTGGACCTTGCTCAACCAGATGACGCGGTGCGTCGCGATCCCGGCTGGATTGGACGAAAAAACAGAAACGGAGATTCCGTTTCAACCGCTGGTCGGCAGTTATGCCGCGAGGATGGAGAAACTGGCGCGGGAGCGCCCTCGTCTCTATGCATCACGTCACGTGGCGATCGCGATTGTCCAGGTGCTGAATGGGTTATTTGGGATTGGCACACTGGTGGTCGTTCTCTTGCCTCGAATTGAACTCCCAACGATCCCGTGGCGCGAGTTCACGATCCCATTCCCAGATTGGCCGCGGACGTTCGTGGATCGAATCGCCATTTTCTCTTGGATTTTGCCAGACCTCTCCCTGTCGATTCCCGATTGAGTTCGGGCAATCGGACGCGGGGTGAAGTGGTGGATTCCGATCCTGATCGCCGTCTTTGTTGCGGTCGAAGAATATGAGCGCCGGCAGAAGCGAAACCAGCCGCGGAAGGCTAACGTGCCATCGGCGGGTACCCAAGTGAGTGAAGCGGGACCGCCATCAGAGACACCCGGCAACAAGGCTCACGAAACCACACAGCGTCCGGTGGCTACCGGCGGGGGGGTGGACGCTACGCCGGAGGCAGAGTCGGCAGCAGACCGTCCAGCCACGACAGTCAAAGTGGATGATGGCGAGCCACTACGGTAGCCGCGCCGGTTCGCTATTCCAGATACCCGCGCAGTTTGCGGCTGTAACTGGGATGGCGTAGCTTGCGAAGCGCTTTCGCTTCGATTTGACGAATCCGCTCGCGGGTGATGCCGAAGTCGCGGCCGACCTCCTCGAGTGTGCGGAAACGACCGTCCTCAAGGCCGAAGCGGAGAATGATGATCTTGCGCTCTCGTTCGGTCAACTTGTCGAGGGCATCGCCGATTTGAGATTTCAGCAACTCTTGCGATGCCAGCTCGATCGGCTGGGGCATCGTTTCGTCCTCGATGAAGTCGCCGAGGAAAGCGTCGCCATCTTGGCCCACTGGCGCTTCCAGTGAGATGGGATGGCGAGCGACATCAAGCACTTGCCGCACCTTCTCATCGGAAATATCCATCGCTCGCGCGATCTCTTCTTGTGTCGGTTCTCGCTCCAAGATCTGCTGAAGTCGGTGGCCCGTTTTTTTCACGCGGTTGATTGTCTCCCCCACGTGGACGGGGAGGCGAATCGTCCGACTCTGATCGGAGATGGCGCGCGTAATCGCTTGGCGAATCCACCAGGTGGCGTAGGTGCTGAACTTAAAGCCGCGTGCATAGTCGAATTTGTCGGTTGCCTTCATCAACCCGATATTTCCTTCTTGGATGAGATCAAGGAAGGAAAGACCACGGCCGACGTACTTCTTGGCAACCGAGACGACGAGCCGCAGGTTGGCTTGAATTAAATGGGCGCGGGCCAGCTCGCCATCGAGTTTGTCCGCGTCAAGCGCGGCGCGTGTCTCCGCGTCGATCGGCAAATCAAACATCGCCGTTTCCGCGAGCTTGCCGCGCTCCATCCGCTTCGCAAGCCAGACCTCCTCTTGCATGGTGAGAAGGTTTGTTTCGCCGATCTCTTGCAGGTAGAGGCGGACGGAGTCGCTGACGCCAGCCGCGAGCGCTTCAGCGGCCTCGGCGCGTTCGACGGGCGTGGCGAGTGTTTTCCGCTGCTCGGGTGCGGGCTTCTTCGTCGACGGTGCGTGGTCGAGCACTTCGATCCCTTCGGCGACGAGCGATGAGTAGAAGTCGTCGAGGTAATCGATCTGCTCTTCCGCGTTGGGGAACGCCGCGATGATCTCGTCGGAAAGGAGATACCCTTGATCCTTGCCCTTGGCGATAAGGCTCGTAACCATCGACCGCTTCACCACCTTAGACGTGAGCGCAGCCGGGGCGCATCGAGAGGACGAAGGGCGGGCCGCGATAACCGGACGGACATGCGGGGACTCGAGAGCAAACAAATACCCCCCGCGTCAGGCGGTGGGGCTGATCCTAGGCAGTCAGCGTTGGCGGGTAACGACCAGTGCGGGCTGGCATCTCTTCCTCACACCGTCGAACATCAATGAGCGGGCTCGGGTGATTCGTAGTCGGAGTGTAGCGGAGTTTTGCGCATATTTCAAGAGCATTTTCGCACCAATAATGGGTTTTTAGGCTGGTATACTTTGGAGGTCAGAGAGAATTGTGGCCCCCTGCTGGCAGCCGTCGTCACGCTGGGAGGAACCTAGCAATGTCGGGACACTCAAAATGGTCGACGATCAAGCGTCAGAAAGGCGCCGCCGACGCGAAGAGGGGACAACTCTTTACCAAGCTGGCTCGCGAGATCGCGGTTGCCGCACGGGCCGGGCTACCCGATCCGGAATCGAACTTTCGCCTGCGGCTCGCGGTGGACAAGGCCCGCCAAGCCAATATGCCGAAGGACAATATCGAACGCGCACTCGCCCGCGCCGCTGGCGACGGAAGTGGTGACAATTTCGACGAGGTGTACTACGAGGGGTATGGCCCGGGCGGTACAGCGCTGATGATCCTGACCATGACTGACAACCGCAACCGGACGGTCGGTGAAGTGCGAGCGGCGCTGACGCGTGCCGGCGGCACGCTCGGCGAGAGCGGGAGTGTCGGTTGGATGTTCGATCGTGTCGGCCTGATCGAGTTCGAAGTCGAGGGCGCGGATCCAGACGATGCTGCCCTGGTGGCGATCGACGCAGGCGCACGCGATGTCCAGGTTGAGGATAATCTGATCGAGGTCGTAACGGAGGTCGAAGATCTCCATTCGGTCCAACAGGCGCTTGAAGCGAGCGGCTTCAACATCATTTCGGCGCAACTGGCGATGCAGCCGAAGACCCTAATGAGCCCCGAGCCAGACATGGCGATCAAGTCGATCCGCTTGGTCGAGCGATTGGAAGACCTGGATGATGTGCAAGAGGTCTTCACCAACCTCAATGTCTCGGATGAGGTGTTGGCCGAGGCGATCAATTAGTCTCGGTCGCGGCTGTGACGCGGCATGATTACGCTTGGTATCGATCCTGGCATGGCAAGGCTCGTCTACGGGATGATCGCCTCTGAGCAGGATCCGTCAATGGTTGCCTCGGGAGTGATCGAGACTCCGTCGTCGATGACCATGCCAGCGCGTCTCGTCATCCTCTTTGATGCCGTCTCGGAGTTGATGGCGCGCTATCAACCCACGACTGTCGCCGTCGAGCAACTTTTTTTTGCCCGAAACGTGACGACGGCGATCGTGGTTGGACAGGCGCGCGGGGTCGTCCTCCTCGCCGCCGGACGGATGGGGGTGCCGGTGGCCGAGTACACGCCGACCGAGGTGAAGCAAGCGGTGACCGGATATGGCAACGCGGACAAGCGCCAAATGCAGGAGATGGTGCGAGTGGTCCTCGGGCTCGCCGACATTCCCCAACCGGATGACGCGGCCGACGCTTTAGCCGTGGCGCTGTGCCACGCTCAGTCTTCCGCCTTTCTGACGCGTGCTCGCGAGTGATCCGGTGAACCCCATACAGACAGCCGCGCTCGTTCGCGCCAGGCTCGATGACACGGTGGTCACGCGCGGCTTGGCAGAGTCGCGATCGCAGGCACGTGCGTTCATCCTCGCCGGTGATGTAACGGTCAACGGCGCGGTCGCGATGCGGGCGGGAGCGGCCGTTCGGGCCAGTGACGCGATCGCGCTCGTCACCAAGCCGCGATACGTCAGTCGCGGTGGGGAAAAGCTGGCGCACGCGCTAAACCAGTTTGGCATCGACGTGCAGGGCATCACCGTCGCTGATTTTGGGGCGAGCACCGGTGGTTTCACCGATTGTCTGCTGCAAGCGGGAGCGGAGCGGGTCTTCGCGGTCGATGTCGGCCGTGGTCAATTGCATGAGCGAATACGGACAGACCCCCGCGTCACCATCCTCGACCGGACCAATGCGCGTCTGATGACGACGCTTCCGGTGCCGGTCGACCTGGTCACGATTGATGTCTCGTTCATCTCGTTGCGTCTCGTCTTGCCCGCGGCAGCTCGAGTGCTCTCCGATCGTGGTACCTGCATCCCGTTGATCAAACCGCAATTCGAAGCGGGGGCACGAGATGTCGGCAAGGGTGGTGTTGTTCGAGATCCGAACGTGCATTGCCGGGTGCTCGGCGAAGTTCTTGCCGCGGCTGAGGCGCTGGGATATGGCGTACTTGGCTTGACACGATCGCCATTGAAGGGGCCAGCCGGCAATGTCGAATTTCTCGCCCATCTGCGGTTGGGGCAGGAGTCCGTCGATGGGGACCAGGCGATCGACGTGGTCGTCGGCGAAGGAGCAATAGGGTGACCAGCGACCAGCGGAGACCGTTTGATGCGATGCGGCGGGCGATGGCTGATCCGCTCGATGTTGAGTCGGGATCAGCGGGCGCATCGTCGGAAACGCCGCGAGTGCGGCTCGATCCGACCCGCGCCGAACGAACCGGCGTGCCGGAGATCATCCACGCCGAGCATAAAGAGGCTGGCGACGTGATTGACGCCCTCCAGCGACAGGCTGATCTCCATGGCCGTGCGGTCGCCAGTCGCTGCTCGACCGAGCTCCAACAGCGCGTGATGGGCGAGCTCTCCGGCAGGTATCAAATCACACTCGACGAGCGCGCTCAAGCGATCATCGTTGCGATGGCCGGCGCGCACGTTCGGGAGACGGGTGGCCGCGTCGGAGTCGTCTCGGCGGGGACCTCGGACATCCCGATTGCCGCCGAAGCGGCACTTGTCGCTCGCGAGATGGGTACTCTTGTGACGGAGATTTGGGATGTCGGAGTCGCGGGACTGCACCGTCTTGTTGGCCCGCTGGAGTCGATGCTGGCCGACGGCGTCGATGCTCTGGTTGTCGCCGCCGGGATGGACGGTGCACTGCCGTCGGTCATCGCCGGGCTCGTTGATTGCCCGGTGATTGGGCTCCCGACGTCGATCGGCTACGGATTTGGCGGAGGCGGCGTCGGTGCCTTGACAACGATGCTCCAAACATGCGCGCCTGGTTTAGTCGTGGTCAACATCGATAACGGTGTTGGCGCGGGCGCATCGGCGGCGCTGATCGCCAACCGGATGGCGGCGGCACGGCATGGGGCTGAGATCGCTCGTTTATCTCAGATCCAGCTTACTCAGTAGCTCTTGGACGACGGTATTTGGAGAGATCCGTCGATGCGACACGCCATCGATGGCGTCGGCGATCGGTGCGCTCTCCCGTGAGGCGCTGGTCAATCTGAGATCGATCTCGCGGCGCATCTGACTGAGCACCTCGGCCTGCGCCGCGCGAAAGACGCGGCCTACGGCGTGATGGTCGATGTTCCTGTCATTATGTCGCCCAATCCGAGCCACCTGGAGTA
>Ga0136615_10000455_pt1 | contig 18703 bp, 16 predicted proteins | sample AntDrymUQ2882206_2_FD_106647 | JGI IMG/M metagenome (GOLD analysis project Ga0136615, IMG submission 106647) | Polar desert sand microbial communities from Dry Valleys, Antarctica - metaG UQ288 (22.06) | ecosystem: Environmental > Terrestrial > Soil > Desert | place: Antarctica: Dry Valley...
GCGCCCCAGGCCGATCTCGTAGGGCGAGTAGCTCTGTTCGGGGATGAGGGCGCGTCGGGAGCTGGTGTAGTCGACCTCCAGCAGGATCAGGCCCGCCTCCACGCGCGCCACGTCGAGCGCCAGCATCCCCGCCGGACGGATCCCGTAGTCGGCCCCCACCGTCATCAGCGCGTCCCAGAGAGCCAGGGCCTCCGCGGCGTCGACCCACAGCTCGTAGCCGAGGTCACCCGTGTAGCCCGTGCGGCTGACATCGACGGCGATCCCGCCCACCGTCCCGACCCCCCCGATCACCCCCGCGCGACGGCGGTAGTAGCCCAGGTCCGACCAGTCGGCCTCTGTGGCCGCCTCCAGGACGGCGCGGGAGAGCGGGCCCTGAAGCGCCAGCGCGGCGATCCGCTCGCTGTCTTCCTCGATGGTCACGTCCAGTCCGCGGGCGTTCATGCGCAGCCAGCGGAGCTGCGGCTCGGCGGCCGTCCAGCGGAACGAGTCGTCGCCCAGGCGTGCCACGGTGCCGTCGTCGACCACCTTGCCGTGGTCATCACACCACGCCGTGTAGATGACCTGACCGGGGCGGATCCGCGTGGCGTCGCGCGTGATGACACGGTCCACCAGGGCAACGGCGTCGCGCCCACTTATGCGGTACTTGAAGAGGGGGCTGACATCGAACAGCGCGGCCGCGTTGCGCACAGCGTTGTACTCGATGTCGTGGCTGGCGGCGTAGGCGCTGGCGGCATGGAAGCCGGCCCACTCGCGCCACTGACGCTTGACGTTGAGGGATAGCGCCCGGCGGTCGAAGGGGCTGCCGACGGTCATGGCGGGCAGTATGCAGGGCAGACCGTCAGTGGGCGCTGCCGCTGCAGAACCGGTCAGCCCGTGCAGGCCGCGAAAAGCATGTCGCGGCCGATGACCATGTCGAAGAGGCGCCGCGGCATCTCGTTCGTCGGTGCGACCCGGAGCGTGAGCGCGCTCCCGCCCCTCCCGCCCGTGTCGTCGGCGGCTTGGAGCTCCGCTGCTTCCAGCGTGAAGGCGGTCTCGGCGTATGGACGGCCGAAGCGGACGCTCGTGCCCTCTTTCGCCAGGTTCGCGCGGCCGCTGAGGTCCGCGGCGGCCGCCTCGGGGTCGGCGTAGGCGAACAAGATCCGCCCGTCCGGATGCCAGCCCGTGCTGTATCCCACGCCCAGCGCGCTGTACCTCGAGAGCGGGCCGGCTGCCGCCAGCTCCTGCTGGGCGCGCTCCAGGCTGTCCGGCTCGAGCGCGAACGGCGCGAAGTGGTCGCAGGTGTCATCACCCGAGAGCACGATCGCGGCCGAGGCTCCCTCCAGGAGGCCGATGACGGCAAGGACGGGGAGCGTCTTGGCTCCCTGATCGATGACCTCCGCGACGACAGCACGGACGGCCTCCGGGTCGCTCGACGCGACGAGGGTCCGGCCGTCATCGAGGAAGGCGGTGTTCAGGATGGCAAGCTCCGAGCCCGTTATCCAGTCCTGGCTGAGATCCATCTCGTGCGAGCGCAGCACGGCGCCGCCCTCGAGGTGCTCGGTGCTGAAGTCCCGCTCATCGAAGCGCGCGGCGACCGGCGCCAGATCGAACCCCTCACGGAAGCGGAGGACCCGAGTGGGTGATCCGCGCGGCTCCTGGACCGTCGCCTCCCACTCCAAGTCCATCGTGTCGAAGCCCCACAAGTCCGCGTGCGTCCGAAGATGACGCGATCCGAACCCCGATGGTGCGGCCTCCGGCTTGATCGTCGCCAGGGACACGGCGATGCGTTCCTCGAGCGGGCTCTTGCTGGTCACGTCCTCCGCCCCGATGGCGCGCTTGATGGCCGACCAGTTGGTGAAGAACAGCTGCTGGGCTCCCGGCGGCATGAAGGCGGCCGCGTCGGCGAGGTGGGTCGTGGGCGGCGGGGCGGCGCTCGAGGCGGCCATGGTGGGTTCGGGCGCGCGGGTGGCGGTCGGCTCGGCCGAGGACGTCGCATCGGGCGTGGAAGCTGTGGTCGGGGCCCGCGTGACGGGCGAGGTGGGGCTCGGAGTAACCGGGATGGTCGGGCTCGTGGTGATCGGGGAAGTCGCGCTCGGGGTGGGGATCGGGCCGGGCGCGCCCATCGTGCAGCCGATGAGAGTGAGCGCGAGAAGCAACGCGGTGACAGGGGCTCGCAGGATCCTCACGACGGCGCGAAGACTAGCAGCCAACCTCGTCCTTCGACCCAGTGAAGTTCCCCGGTGGAGATGAGACTGGCCTCAAGCGGCGAGCATCGCGTCGAGTAGGTCGGCGACATCGGCCAGGGCAGGGACGCTCCGGAAGTCACGGTCGGTGAAGGGTGTCCCGTCGAACCGTTCGGCCGGCGTCTGCCAGTCGAGCTCGCCGTGGCGCCGGTGGTAGTTGTAGTAACCGGCGCAGGCGGAGACGGCAGCCTCTGCCGCAGCGAGGTCGGCCAGCTGCTGGCGATCGAGGACCTCGGCTTGGAGGGTGGCCCAGAAGGCCTCGACCTTGCCGTTCGTCCAGGGTGTGTCGATCTGCGTGCGGATGTGCCGGATGGAGAGGTCAGCCAGGCTGCGCTGGAAGCGGCTGAGCATCGAGCGGACGACGGCCACGAACGGCGTGCCGTTGTCGGTCATCAGCTCGTGCGGCACACCGCACAGCTCGATCGCCTCCTGGAGCAGAGCCAGGACCCAGACCGCCTCCTTGGTGGGGACGGCCCGGATACAGCCGGACCGTCAGGACGAGCCGCTCGAGCGTTGGCGGCAGCTCGCTCGCGCGACCCCTGCGCGGACGATCCATGAGCGCCTCCAGGCCACCCTGCTCGAACCGCGTGCGCCACCGAAAGAGGCTCGCCCTGCTGCAACCGTCCTCGGCGCAGATCGTGGCGAGCGGTTCACCCTCCGCCCACCGCCTGAGCGCGGCTCGTCGCCGTCGAACGGTCGTCGCCTGAGCACGGTCCCTCGCGGCCTCGGGTGGCCGACCTCCCTGGGTCGCTACGAACAGGAAGTCCGGTCCCTCCTGATAGTGGTTCCGACACGGCAGCCGCCGCGGGTTCGCGGACCTCCGCGACTGCACTCCCGGCATCGGTGACCTCCTCGAGGTCCACGGTAGCCAGTCTCGTTTCCACCGGGGAACTTCACTAAGCGACCGCCTCACGGGCATCTGAAGGGAACACGGCGCGGAGGTGGTCCGGGCCGCGTCGCCCCTGGGCGTCGCGTAGACTCGCGGCCGTCCGGCGACGCGTAGCGTGGGCCGCGACCGACGCGTCGGCACAGGCCGGCGATCTGGTAGAGGAGGGGTCGTGGGACGCTCCTGGGATGCGATCGTGATCGGCGGGGGGCACAACGGCCTCGTGAGCGCGGCCTACCTGGCGCGCGCCGGGCTGAGCACGCTGGTGCTGGAGAAGCGCCACATCCTGGGCGGCGCGTCGGTCACCGAGGAGATCGTGCCCGGTTTCCGCTTCAGCGTGGCCAGCTACGTCGTCAGCCTGCTGCGCCCGGAGATCATCCGCGACCTGCAGCTGCCGCGACACGGCCTGGAGATCCTGCCGCTGGACGGCACCTTCACGCCCCTCGATGGCGACTACCTGTGGCGCACCAACGACCACGCCCAGACGATGCGCGAGCTCCGGCGCTGGTCAGCCACGGACGCCGAGGCGTACGAGGAGTACGGCCTGCTCATGGTCGAGATGGCACGCTTCATCAAGCCCATCCTCTCGGCTGTCCCGCCGGACACCATCCGCCCCGACCCACGGGACCTGCTGCCGCTGGGCGGCCTGGCACGCACCTTCGCAGGCCTGCCGCGCCGCCAGGAGACGGCCTTCATCCAGCTCATGACCATGAGCTCGTCCGACTTCCTGGACCAGTGGTTCGAGACGGATCCACTGAAGGCAACCATGGCCGCGTCCGGCATCATCGGCACGTTCCTGGGCGTCCGCTCACCGGGCACGGCCTACGTCCTGCTGCACCACTACATGGGTGAGATCGACGGCGCCTTCCGCGCCTGGGGCATCCCGCGCGGCGGAACCGGCGGCGTCAGCGAGTCGATCGCCTCGGCAGCGCGCGCCTACGGCGCCACCATCCGCACCGAGGCGCCGGTCGCGCGCATCAACGTCCGCGACGGTCGAGCCACCGGTGTGACGCTGGAGTCCGGCGAAGAGATCGGGGCCAGGGTGATCCTCTCCAGCGCCGATGCGCACCAGACCTTCCTGCGCATGCTGGAGCCGGAGACCCTCGACCCCGCATTCACCGACGAGGTCCGGCGCTACCGCTTCCGCGGCTCATCCGGCAAGGTCAACCTGGCTTTGGATGGCCTGCCCGAGTTCACCTGTCTGCCCGGGTCGGGCGAGCACCTGAGCGGCGCCATCAGCTTCTCGCCCGGAATCGACTACATGGAAGAAGCCTATATCGACGCCAAGGAAGGTCGCTTCAGCCGGCGGCCGTACACCGACGTGATCATCCCCACGCTGGTCGACCCGTCGATGGCGCCGCCCGGCAAGCACGTCATGAGCTGCTTCGTGCAATACGCGCCCTACCACCTGGCCGAGGGCACCTGGGACGACACCCAGCGCGAGGCCTTCGGCGACGCCGTCATCGACGTGATCGCGGAGCGCGCACCCAACATCCGAGAGCTCATCGTCGGCCGGCAGGTGCTCACGCCGCTGGATATCGAGAAGACGTTCTCGCTCACGGAGGGCAATATCTTCCAGGGCGAGCTCAGCCTGGAGCAGCTCTTCTTCAACCGACCCGTGCCCGGCCACGCCCGGTTCCGGACGCCGATCCGCGACCTCTGGCTGTGCGGCTCGGCGGTCCATCCGGGCGGCGGCATCATGGGCGCGCCGGGCCGCATCGCCGCGCTGCAGGTCCTCCGTTCCCGGCGCATGGCGGCGTGAGACCTCCCGAGAACGGCCGCTACGACGCGATCGTGATCGGCGGCGGGCACAACGGGCTGGTGTGCGCGGCGTATCTGGCTCGCGGCGGGCTGCGGACGCTCCTCCTCGAGCGGCGTGGCCGGGTGGGCGGTGCCGTGGCCACGTCCGAACTCGCGCCCGGTGTCCGCGTGCCGCTCCTTGCGCACAGCGTGGGCCGGCTGCGCCCGTCCGTGATGCGCAACCTCCGTCTGGACGCCCATCGTTTGCGACTGGTGGCACCAGAGGTGCGCAGCGTGGCCCTTCGGCCGGACGGTCCGCCGATCACCTTGTGGAGCGATGCCCAGCGGACGGCCGCCGAGCTGACCATCGAGTCACCGCGCGATGCCGCGGTGTACACCGGCTTCGACCGCCAGTCGCGGGCATTCTCCGGCCTGCTTGCCCGACTCATGGCCATGACGCCGCCCGACCCCTCCCGGCCGGGCGTGGCTGACGGGCTGAGCGCCCTACGGCTGGGTCTCGGGTATCGCGGGCTCGGCATGCAGGACGGCCGCGCATTCCTGCGCGTGCTGTCCATGCCCATCGCCGATCACCTGGAGGACTGGTTCGAGGGAGACGCGCTGCGCGCCGCGCTGACCTGGCGGGGTGTGCGCTACTCGGCGATGGGGCCGCGCGACGCCGGCTCCAGCCAGACCTTCCTGGCGGACACGGCCGGCTCCAGCGACGGCGCAGCCGGCGAGACGGTCTTCGCGCGTGGCGGTCCAGGTGCTCTAGCCGCGGCGCTGGCAGCTGCCGGCGCCGCGGCCGGACTCACCATCCGTACCGGTGCCACGGTGGAGGCGGTACGGACGCGGGGGGACCGCGCGGACGGGGTCGTGCTCAGCGACGGCCAGGAGATCGCGGCGGCCCTCGTCGTCTCGGGACTCGACCCCAAGCGCACGCTGCTGCGCCTGCTGGATCCGGCGCTGCTGGGACCGCAGCTGGGCTGGCAGGCCGGCAACCTTCGACTCAAGGGCTCGGTGGCCAAGGTGAATCTGGCCCTCGCCGAACTGCCGCGTTTCAGCGACTTCGCCGATAGCGACGAGGCCAGACGCCGCTTGCGCGGCCGCATCGTGATGGCACCCTCGATGGCCTTCATCGACCGGGCTGCCGACGCCGTCAAGGCCGGGCGGGTCGCCGAGCAGCCCGTCCTGGAGGCGACCATCCCGTCGCTGGTCGACCCTTCGCTGGTCGATGAGGGTGCGCCGGCACGGCACGTCATGAGCATCCTGGTCCAGGGCACGCCGTACCACCGTCGCGAAGGCGACTGGGACGCTGACCGGGAGTCGTTGGGCGACGGCGTGATGGCTCAGCTTGAGGCGGTCGCGCCTGGGATCGGTGCGCAGGTCGTGGCCCGCCAGGTCTTGACGCCGCTCGACCTGGAGCGCGACCACGGCCTGACGGAGGGCCACCCGCTGCACGGCGAGCCGTCACTCGATCAGTGGTTCGCGTGGCGGCCCCTGCTCGGCTTCGCGAGCTACAGACTGCCGGTCGAGGGGCTGTACCTGTGCGGCTCGGGCGCTCACCCCGGCGGCGGCGTGACCGGCTGGCCGGGCCAGAACGCCGCACGCCAGGTGCTGGCCGACTGGAAGCGACGCTCCCGATGGCGCTGAGACCCGCGCTGGTGGCGGCGCTCCTCGCCGCGCTCGCCCTCCTCTCGGTCGGCTGCACCATGACCGGCACCGTGGTAGCCAGCGAGACGGTCGAGGAGTCGCTGGAGGTCGTCAGCGATCCGCGCATCCTGGTCGAGACCTTCAACGGCCGTATCAGCGTCATCACCGGCGGTGAGGAGACCATCGAGGCGCGGGTAGTGAAGCGCGGCTCGGGCCGTAGCCAGGAAGAGGCCGAACGCGACCTGTCCCGCGTGGAGCTGTCCATCGTCCAGGAGGGTTCGCAGGTCACCGTCGCGGTCCGCCGCAACGACGATGCCCTCAGCCTGGGCAACAGCGGCGCGGACATCGAGCTCGCCGTGCCGGTCGATTCGTCCCTGGAGCTGCGCACGTCGAACGGGCGCATCGAGTCGGCCAACGTCAGGGGCTCCGTCATCGCCCGCAGCTCCAACGGAGGCGTGACTATCCGGGACGCCACGGACGTCGATGCCGAGACGTCCAACGGACCCTTGACCGTGGCCGAGTCCAGTGGCCGCCTGGATCTGCGCACCTCGAACGGCGAACTGGACATCGTCTCGGCCGAGGACGCCCTCATCCGTGCCGAGACCTCCAACGGTTCACTCAGCTTCAGCGGCACCCTGGATCGCGGTGACCACCTGTTCCGGACGTCGAACGCCTCGCTTTCGCTGATGCTGTCCGGCGATGCGGAGTTCGCCATCGATGGTCACACGTCGAATGCAGGCATCTCCAGCGGATTCCCCGAGCTCACCGTGGGTGACGACTCGCTCACCGGGACCAGCACCGAGGACGGCGAGCCGGACGTGCGGATCCGTGCCGAGACCTCCAACGGCGACCTGACGGTGGCCAGCCAGCCCTGAGGCTTCGGTCAGCGGCGCTCGGCGGTCGGGTCGGCCTGGGCGGTGACGACCTCGTCGGCGGCCGCGTCGAGCGCGGTATCGGCGTGAGCGGCGGGCGGCGCGACCCCCGGCGGCAGCTCCCAGCGCCACGTCTGGAGACGCGAGAGCAGACGTCGCGCGGTGAGATCCAGGTGGATGGGCGTGATGGCGATGCGCCTGTTGACCACCGCCGCGAAGTCCGTGCCCTCCTCCGCCACGCCGGACGGAGGCGGACCGCCGATCCAGTAGTAGGGGATACCGCGCGGATCGAGCCGCTCGATGAGCTCGTCCTGGTAGATGCGCTTGCCCATGCGCGTGACCTCGATGCCTTGGCACTCGTCGGGCGTCACGGCCGGCACGTTGATATTGAGCAGCTCGCCCGGCGCCAGGCCGTGTTCCAGGATGTTCGTGGCGGCCAGATGCGCCATCCGGCCGGCCAGCAGGAAATCGGGATGCTCGAGGTACTCCTGCGATATGGCGAACGCCGGGCACTCGTTGATGACGGCCTCCATGGCCGCGCTGACCGTCCCTGAATAGGTCACATCGTCGCCCAGGTTGGCCCCGTAGTTGATGCCCGAGGCGACCAGGTCGAAGCCGATCTCGAAGTAGCCCAGGAAGGCGAGGCTGACCGCATCGGTCGGTGACCCGTCCACCGACCAGCCCACCGACCCATCGGCCAGGGTGCGCTCCCGGACGCGCAGCGGTCGCATGAACGTCTTCTGGTGGCCCACAGCCGACTGGTTGGTCTCGGGCGCCACCACGTAGACATCGCCGATGGGCTTGAGCGACTGTGCCAGGGCCAGGAGTCCGCGGGACTCGATGCCGTCGTCGTTGGTGACCAGGATGCGCGGTCGCGAGGCCCACTCGCCGAGCGGTCGCGGCGAGAGGGAACGGGAGCGGGGCGCTCGTGGCTTGCGTTCGCCGGCCGCCAGCGGCTCGCCGACATCGAGGTCCATGGCACGTCCCTCGATGCGGGTCGTCTCACGCTGACCATCTCCGCCGGGAGTTCCGGCGCGGCCAGAGCGCGCGCCGGGATCCGGACGCTGATCGGTCACTGAGCAGGATCCGGCGTTGCATCCGCGGCCGGTGCATCCACGGAGGCGACGGATGGAGCCGCCGGGACGCGCACCTTTCGGCCCTCGCGCTGTTCCACACGGCGAGCCGCGCGCGAGGTCACATCACGGGGTCCACCCACGCTGCGGTTGAGATAGAAGAAGAAGAAGGCGGAGATCACGGCCGCCACGGGCACGGCGAAGATCGCGCCGGTCACACCGTAGAGCTTGAGGCCGATGAGGACGGAGGCAAGGACCACCACGGGGTGGATGCCCACGGCACTGGCCATCACCCGCGGCTGCACGATGTTCATCACGATGAACCAGCCGACGGCCATGATGATGACGGCGGGTAGGAGAGCTCCGGGGTTGGTCAACGCGGCGACGACCACCGGCGGGGCCCACGAGAGGAACGCGCCGAAGAAGGGCAGTGCCTGGAGCAGTCCCACCAGGGCCGCCGAGGCGGGCATGAAATCGAGGCCCAGGAACAGGTGGGTGACCACGGCGAAGCCGGCATAGATCAGGCCCTGGATGGCCTGGCCTCGGATGAAGCCCCCGAACGAGGAGACGACGCTGGTCTCGAAGAGTCGTGCCTCATCCGCCCAGCGTGGCGGGATGAGCCGGTTCACGAAGGCGACCATGCTGTCCTTGTCGAGCAGGATGAAGAGCGACAGGAAGACGATCAACAGGAGGTTGCCGACGGCACCAAGGCCGGCCACGGCGAGGCCTGCCACCGGGGTGACCAGGTCGCCGCCCAGTCCGCCCAGGCCCGTCAGCGCTGACTCTGCGGCGGCCACCAGATCAAGGTTCAATCCGAATCCTGCCAGACGCTCCTGCCACGGCGCCAGGATCTCCGGCAGGCGGGCGTTCAGGGTCGGCAACTCCGCGATGAACCCGGCGATGGAGACGGCCAGGCTCTGCGCCACCATCACCACGAGGGTGCTCAGAACGACGAAGATCACCAGGTAGACGAGGATCGTCACGAGGCCCCGTGGCAGCGTCGGGAACGCGCGCAGGATGACCGAGACGATGGGCGACAGCACGAAGGCCAGCAGCCAGGCCATCACCAGGATGAAGAGGATGTCGCTGAAGAAGATGAGGACCTCGGCGACCAGGCCCAGCAGCAGGAAGCCGAGCACGAAAGTGCCCAGCACCAGCAGAGCGTGCAGCCACCGACGCTCCGACTGGGGGAGGAGAGGCTGACTATCCATGGTCTGCCGAGTCTAGCGCGGCGGCGTCACGGCACGGTCCCGCACGCTGGTCGAACCGACCGTGCGGACGGCCACCCGACCCGCCTTGTCAGCCGCCTCCGAGGCCCATCCGCTCGCGAACCTCGCGCATCGTCTCCGCGGCCATCGGTGCGAGGCGCTCAGCGCCGGCCCGCAGCACCTGTTCCACGTAGCCAGGACGAGACTCGAGCTCGCGTCGCCGTTCGTGTGCCTCGGCGAAGCGGGCCACGATCCGATCCGCCAACAGGCGCTTCGTGTCCACGCAGCCTGTGCGCGCCGTCCGCTCGCCCTCCCAGATCGACTCGTAGTCGTCCCCGAAGAAGCGGTGGAGCTGGCACACGTTGCACACCTCCGGGCGCCCTGGGTCGGTACGCTTGATGCGCTGCGTGTCGGTGACCATGCTCGTCACCTGCTTCCGGATGGTCGCCTCGTCGGCCAGGATCTCGATGACGTTGCCGGTCGACTTGGACATCTTCTTTACGCCGTCGGTGCCCAAGATCACCGGCGAATCGGTGAATACGGCCTCGGGTTCCACCAACAAGTCGCCGTAGCGGCGGTTCCAGGAGCGGACGATCTCGCGCGAGAGCTCCAGGTGCGCTGCCTGGTCCTGACCGACTGGCACGTACCTCGCGTGATAGATCGCGATATCGGCGGCCTGCAGGACAGGGTAGGTGAGCAGCGCGAAGTTGACGTCGTCGGGCTGGTCGCGCTTCTTCTCCTTGAATGACGGCGTACGTTCGACCCAGGAGACAGGCACCACCGTGGAGAGTAGGTAGGCCAGCTCCACATGCTCGAGCCGGTCCGACTGCCGGAAGAGGATCGACTTCTCCGGGTCCAGTCCCAGCGCCAGCAAGACCAGCGCCATCTGGTGAGTGTTGCGCCGGATGACCTCGGCGTCATGCGTGGAAGTCAGCGCGTGATAGTCCACGATGCAGTAGATGGCATCGTGCGACTCCTGCAGCGCGATGTAGTTGCGGAACGCACCCAGGTAGTTCCCGATGTGCGGGAGCCCGGACGGCTGCACGCCGCTGAAGACGCGACCCTTGGGACGCGCGGCCGTGGCAGCTGGATGGGCCAGGGACGTCGTCGCGCTCACGGTTCCGAGTCTATCAGCGGGGAAGTGCATCTCAGCGGCGGGGGCGGCTTCGGCGACGCCGGAGGATCCGGGCGACGGACGGCCGGGTCTCGAACCGCTTGGTGCACCGGGCATGTCCTCGAAGCGCTTGGTGCATCGGGCACCACATCCCACCGAGTTCCTCCGACTACATGTCCGGGATCGCCGCTCCAGCGGTCATTCGGTGCCCTGTCCGTGCCGATCGACCGCAGAACGCCCCTGGCGCGCGCGGATAGGATGCGGTCCCCGGCCCCCGAGGAGCAGGTCCGCGGTCGGATGGAGCCTGCCTCGCACCATGGCGTGGGAGGTCTTCGGCACGGAGGACCCGTCCGTGGTCAGCGCGCCCGGTCGCCGACATCCCGCCGGATGGACCCGGACGCCCAGCCGGATCCTCCTGGACATCTCGCCGGGTCACCCAGGAACCCCCTTCGGCCCACCGGCCGCGAGGAGGGAGGCCGCGAGGAGGGAGGCCGCGAGGAAGGAGGCCGCGAGCTTCGCTCCTGCGCTGCTACCCTCGCTCGATGCGCATGAGCGACGTCCTCCGTCAGCTTCGCCAGCAGCAATCGCGCGCCGGTGCCCGACCACGGCTGCTCCAGCGTTTCGAGGCTTTCCTGCCGGTCGACGCCGCCACGCCCTTGCTCTCGCTGGGTGAGGGCTTCACCCCGCTGATCCATGCCCGCACGCTCGGTCGCGCCATCGGCTGCCCCATGCTGCATCTCAAGGTGGAGGGTCAGAACCCGACCGGGTCGTTCAAGGACCGGGGCATGGTGCTGGCCGTGGCCAAGGCCATCGGGGAAGGCAGCCGCGCGCTGATCTGCGCCTCCACCGGCAACACGGCAGCTTCCGCCGCGGCATACGGTGCGCACGCCGCTCTGGACGTCGTGGTCGTGCTGCCACGCGGTCAGGTGGCGGCCGGCAAGCTGCTCCAGGCGCAGGCCGCCGGAGCCCGGGTGGTGGCGGTCGACGGTGGCTTCGATGGCGCCTTGCGGGCGGTGCGCGAGCTGATCGACGATCCCGATCCGCGCCATCCCATGACCCTCGTCAACTCGGTCAACCCGTTCCGCATCGAGGGCCAGAAGACGGCCGCCTTCGAGGTCTGCGAGGACCTGGGCGGTGCGCCCGACTACCTGGCCATCCCGGTCGGCAACGCCGGCAACATCACGGCCTACTGGAAGGGCTTTGGTGACTACCGCTCCGCCGGCCTGGTGGAGACGCGGCCGATCATGCTCGGCTTCCAGGCCGCAGGTGCCGCGCCGCTCGTGTCCGGGTATCGGGTCGAGGAGCCCACGACCGTAGCCACCGCCATCCGCATCGGCGATCCGGCCAGTGGGCCTGCCGCGCTGCGGGCCCGCGACGAGTCGAGCGGGCGGATCGAAGCCGTGACCGACGAGGAGATCCTGGACGCCTACCGCGACCTTGCACGCTACGAGGGCATCTTCTGCGAGCCGGCCAGCGCGGCGAGCGTGGCGGGCGTGCGCAAGCTCGCCGCGCAGGGCGCCATCGACCCCGGCGCGACCATCGTCTGCGTGCTCACGGGCCACGGCCTCAAGGATCCCGACACCGCGCGCCGTGAGGCCTTGCCGGCCATCGATGCCGAGCCGTCTGCTGCTGGAGTGCGGCGGGCCCTGGGCTGGTGAGTTCGTCCAGACGAGAGGGCGCGCGCGCGTCGACAGTGGCCGTGTCGGTGGACGTGCCGGCCACGAGCGCGAATCTTGGCGCTGGCTTCGATGCCCTCGCGCTGGCGCTCGACCTGGCGGACATCTTCACGGTGGAGCCCGCCCCCGAGCTGGCCCCCGGCCAGATGAAGGTGACCGTCAGCGGTGAGGGCGCCGACGTCCTGCCCAGTGACGGCTCGGACCGATTTACTCACGCCTTCCTGGGTGCCGTCGGTGATGTCCGCCACGGCTGGCGGGTCCGGATGGACAACCGCATCCCCCTGGCTCGAGGCCTGGGCTCGTCGGCTGCCGCCACCGTCGGTGGGCTGGTCGCGGGTCGCATGCTCAGCGACGGGGATATGTCCGACGGGGATCTGCTCGCTCTGGCCACGGTCCTGGAGGGGCATCCAGAGAACGCGGCGGCAGCGCTGTACGGCGGCTTCGTCGTCGCGGTGAGGACCGACCGTCGGCCGAGCGTGGTCCGTTTCGATCCACCCGAGGAGCTCCTGGCCGTGCTCTTCATCCCGGACCGCCAGTTGGAGACCTCGCGGATGCGGGAAGTGCTTCCGGAGTCCGTGCCACGCAGCGCTGCCGTCCACAACGTGGGGCGCGCCTCGCTGACCGTGGCGGCCATGGCCAGCGGCCGGTTGGATCTGCTTGCCGTGGCGACGGACGACCGACTCCACGAGCCATATCGCGCGGCTATCTTCCCGGAGCTCCCCGGTCTGATCGCCGCGGCCCGGGCGGCGGGAGCGCTGGGTGCCTGCCTCTCGGGCGCAGGCTCGACCGTCCTGGCCTTCGCCGACGGGCGCGACCTGGCCGCGCGTGTCGCCGCCGCGATGGAACACGAAGCCGGCGCCGCGGAGCTGAGCGGCCGGAAGATGGTGGTTCGGCTGCGCTCGCAGGGCATCGTGGCGGTCGGACCTCCAGCGCCGTGAAGCGGTACGGGCAGCGCGGTGTGCACGTTTCCAGGCAGGGCGGGCGCCGGCACCTGACATAGGCGCGCGCCAGCAACGTTAGCCAGGAGCACCCGCACCGCGTCGGCCGCTCGCCCTGACACCGGGCGCCTCCTGTGCGCGCATGTCATGGACGCGGCTGCGGATCCCGCCAGATCGGCTCACTCGAGCGCCCGTAGCGCCGCTGGAACCGCGGGACGCGCTGGCTTCCGCGCTCCTGAGACGCGTATGACAGGGAAAGGCCCTGCGTCAGCGTCTCGCGTCTATCAGGCTCCAGCAGCCGATCGACGCACCAGCCACACTCGCGGACATGACAGACTTTCTCGCACGCCTGGAGCGCTTCGAGCGGGTGGACTCCACGCAGGGCATCGTCCGCGAGTGGCTCGACGCAGGCACGCGCGGCGTATGTGTCGCTGTCGCGGACGAGCAGACCGCCGGCCGCGGCCGTCTCGATCGCGAGTGGACGGCCCCGCCCGGAGCGGCCCTCCTCGCCTCTGCCGGCTTCACACCGCCGAACATGCCGCTCCGCCATGCCTGGCGTCTGGCCGCCACGGTCGCGTTGGCCATGATCGACGCGGCCGAGGCGGCTGCCGGCCTGCGCGACGACACGATCTGGATCAAGTGGCCCAACGACCTGGTCGCCGACGGCCCGGATGGCCGGCTGCTGAAGCTGGCCGGAGTGCTGGGCGAGACCCGGTCCGACGGCGATAGGGTCACCAGCGCCGTGATCGGCATCGGCCTGAACGTGGACTGGCCCGCCGCTGCGTTCCCCGCTGATCTGGCTCCGTTCATGACCAGCCTGCGGGAGATCTCCGGCGGCCGGCCCGTCGATCGGGACGTGCTGCTGGAAGGCTGGCTGGCGCGCCTTGAACCCCGCTTGGAAGCGCTCACAGCCGGTGCCTTCGACGCCGGTGGCTGGACCAAGCGCCAGCGCACCACGGGACGGCGTGTGGAGGTCGACCTGGGCGGTCAGGTCGTCAGCGGCCTGGCGGTGGGGGTGGACCCTGAGTCCGGCGCGCTGTCGGTCGAAGCGGAGGCCCGAGGCCCAGATGGCCAGGAGGGACTGCTGGTCATCGACTCTGGCGAGGTGGTCCGCTGCCGCATCGTGGATCTGCCGAGGTCGACCCGTAGCGGGATCCCGCCGGCGTAAGTCGGGAGCGTGTCCGTGTAACGGATAGACTGCCCAGGTGTTCGGTAGAGGGAGGGAGGAGGCGCCCCAACGCCCCATCCCCTATGACGCGGACCGTCCTGCCGTGGAGGCCGCGCGTCGCGACCACGGCGCTTTCGAGACGCTCTATCGCAAGTACGTGGCACAGGTGTACAGCTTCGCCCTCTACGAGACCCGCGATCGGCACGCTGCGGAGGACCTGACCGAGCAGGTCTTCCTCCAGGCATTGCACAGCCTGCCCCGATTCCGGGAGCAGGGCGACGGTGATGCCTCGACCTTCCGTGTGTGGCTCTTCCGGATCGCGCGCAACGCCCTCTCTAATCAGCGCCGCTGGGCGCGTCGCCATCCCACCGCGCCGCTGGACGATGACCTGGCTATCGCGGCTACGGACGATCCTGCGAATGAGGTGGTCACGCGGGACCTGGTGGCCCGCGCCTGGGCAGCCATCGACCGACTGCCCGAGGACCGGCGACGCGCTCTCACGATGCGTTTCGTGGAGGAGATGAGTGCCCGCGAGATAGGCCAGGTCATGGGCCGCTCGGAGGGCGCTGTCCGCGTGCTGGTGCACCGCGCTCTGCGCAGCGTGGCCGAGCAACTCGGTGGCTCACGGCCATCGTGACCGCCGAGCGGCCATCGTGACGACGAGAACGGGTCCTTGATCGACGAGGCTGAGTCTCTCGCTACGGATGTCTATCTGGACGGCGTGTTGGCCCGTCGTGGCGGCGCGCGGCCCACCGCCCTCCCCGCCACGGTCGAGCTTTCGATCTCCATCCGCGCCACGGCCGACCTGCTGGATCGCTCCCTACCCCGCTTCCATCCCTCGTTCCGCTTCGAGGAACGGCTGGCCGGCCGGCTGCGGGGCACGGCGGAGGGTCGAGGCTCCGCGCCGGGGCCGGGCCGACTGGTGGCGTTCCCTGGCATGGGCCCCGTGTTCGACGAAGATCACGGCGCCGGCGATCGGCGGGGACACGGCATGCTGGTGGGCGGCGCCATCGCCTCGGGCCTATCGATCGCAGGGGCAGCATTGCTCGCCTGGCGTCGGGCGCGCGGACCGGATGTGGCCTCCGGTGCGATAGGAAAGCGGGAGCTCTGATGCCCATCAAGCTGCCCTTCCGGCCGCGCCGCCAGGGCTTCCCGCCCGACCTGTGGACGAAGTGCCCGACCTGCCAGGAGATGCTCTACAACAAGCAGCTCGAGAAGAGCCTGCGCGTCTGCGACAAGTGCGGCCACCATTTCCGGTTGCGGGTCGATGCCCGGCTGGCGCAGTTGCTGGACCACGACACTTTCCAAGAGCGGGATGCCGGCCTGGAGTCGGTCGATCCGCTGGGCTTCGTGGACCAGAAGCCGTATCCGGAGCGTCTTGCCGCAGCTCGCACCTCCACCGGCATCCGGGATGCGGCCATGTGGGGCACGGGCGCCATCGGCGGTCACGGCGTGGCGATCTGCGTCATGGACTTCGCCTTCATGGGCGGCTCCATGGGCTCCGTGGTCGGGGAGAAGGTGACCCGCGCGGCCGAGGCGGCGCTGGCCGAGCGGCTGCCGCTCGTCGTGGTCAGTGCCTCCGGCGGTGCGCGCATGCAGGAGGGCACGCTGGCCCTCATGCAACTGGCCAAGACCGTGGCGGCGCTGGTTCGCCTGGCCGAGGCCGGTGTGCCCTACGTCAGCGTCATGACCGACCCGACCACCGGCGGCGTCTTCGCCTCATACGCCGCCCTGGGCGATGTCAACCTGGCGGAACCAGACGCGCTGATCGCGTTCGCCGGCGCTCGCGTCTCGGCAGGGACCATCGCCGAGACGCTGCCGGACGGCTTCCAGCGGGCCGAATTCCTGTTCGCGCACGGCTTCGTGGACCAGGTCGTCAAGAGGGCCGACCTGCGGGACGTGTTGCTGGGACTGCTGGGCTACCTGCGGCCTGCCCCGCAGCGCCGGGCGGTATCCACAGCGGCGCAGAACGGCTCCGGGAACGGCCTGCTGTCGCGGCCCCTCTCCACGCTAGTCGACGTCCGCGCGGACGCTCGCACCGGAGCCGAGCGGTCCCGTGGTTGACGGGCTGAACGCCGCCATGCCGGCTGACTCCTCCCTCGCCGAGGCATCGCCTGAGCCGGTGCTCGGCCACCAGCACCGCGTGGACGACGAGGCGCTGCGCGAGGCGGTCTGGGCACGGGTCCAGCAGGCCCGCAACGTCAAGCGACCGCACACGCTGGAGCTGGTGCGGCTCATGGCCAGCGAGGTCATCGAGCTGCACGGCGACCGGCTATTCGGGGACGACCCGGCGCTGGTCGGTGGCTTCTGTCGCTTCCGTCAGCATCGCGCCGTGTTCGTGGGGCAGCAGAAGGGCTCGGAAGTCGAGGAGAACGTGGCCCGCAACTTCGGGATGCCGCACGCGGAGGGCTACCGCAAGGCGATGCGCCTCTTCCGGCTGGCGGAACGCCTGGGGCTGCCCGTGGTGACGTTCGTGGACACGCCGGGCGCGTATCCCGGCGCGGCCTCCGAAGAGCGTGGCGTGGCGGAGTCCATCGCGCGGTCGATCGGGGTGATGTCCGGCCTGCGCACGCCCATCGTCTGCGTCATCACCGGGGAGGGCGGCTCGGGCGGGGCGCTGGCCATCGCTGTGGGTGACGTGATCATCGCGCTGGAGAACGCCATCTATTCCGTCATCTCCCCGGAGGGCTGTGCCTCCATCCTGTGGCGATCACCGGAGGCCGCTCAGCAGGCGGCCGTGGCGATGCGTCTGACGGCCGGTGAGCAGCAGGCCATGGGGGTCATCGACCTGGTGATCGCCGAGCCGGCGGAGGGCGCACACGACGCCCCCGAGGAGACGGCCCGGCGACTCGGCGCGACGATCGTGGCGCAGCTCGACGCGCTGATGCCGCGCGCCCTGGACGATCTGCTGGACGACCGCTACGACCGATTTCGGCGCATGGGCGCCTTCGCCGACAGCGGGACCAGCGTGACCCCGCGACAGGAGCGCCAGAGCCTGGGGGACCGCCTGCGTCTGTTGCTCGGGTCGGGACGCGGCATGCTGGGCGCGGAGCCGGGTCCGCTGCGTCCCGCTGCGGCCGATGATCAGGACGAGCCGCCGCTCCGAGAGGACGTGTAGTGCCCGACGAGCCTGAGCCGACACCGCTTGACCGCCATGCCGCGCAGCGCGAGCTGACGCGCGTGGCGGACGACGTGCTGCCCGCGCTCATCGCTCGCTTCGGTGCCGGCCGCCTGGGAGAGCTGGAGGTCCGCCACGGCGACTGGCGGGTCCGTCTCCGCCGCGCGAACGGAGCAGCAGGGCAGGCCGGGGAGACCGCACCGGGTATGGCCGCGGGCGGCGCGGGACGGTCGCGCGAATCCCGCGAATCCCGCGAGCACCGCGACTCTCGCGAGTCACGCGGCGAGGCCGGGCGCAGCAGCCGCGACACGGACGGCGCCCACGGCGACCGATCCCTGGTCGGCTCTCCGGCGGTGGGCTACTTCCAGCCGGTGGAGGGCCTGGAGGTAGGGCGCTCCTTCCGCACGGGCGACGTCCTCGGTCACGTCGACGTGCTGGGCATCCGCCACGACGTGGTGGCACCGGCCGACGGCGTGCTGGGTCGCATCCACGTAGAGCCCGGCGAAGCCGTCGAGTACGGCCAGGAGATCGCCCGCGTCGACCGCCTGCCCAACCGCCGGGAGGCGGAGCCTGCCTGATGTTCAGCCGCATCCTCATCGCCAACCGTGGCGAGATCGCCCTGCGCATCCTGCGGGCCTGCCGCCAGATGGGCATCGGCGCGGTGGTGGCGTACAGCGAGGCCGACCGCGATTCCCGGGCGGTCCAGATGGCCGACGAGGCCATCTGCGTGGGTCCCGCGGAAGCTCGGCGCAGCTACCTTTCGGTGGCCTCGATCCTCTCGGCTGCGGTGGTCACCGGCTGTGACGCCGTGCACCCGGGCTACGGCTTCCTGTCCGAGGACGACACCTTCGCCGAGATGACCCGGGCCCACGGCCTCACCTTCATAGGGCCGCCGCCCGAGGTCCTGGAGCGCTTCGCCTCCAAGGCGGGCACGCGCCAGTTGCTGGGCCGCCAGGGTCTGCCCACCATCCCTGGCTCGGACGGCATGCTGCGCGACGACGACCACGCCCTGGCCGAGGCGGGACGGATCGGCTATCC
>Ga0136615_10000456_pt1 | contig 18684 bp, 20 predicted proteins | sample AntDrymUQ2882206_2_FD_106647 | JGI IMG/M metagenome (GOLD analysis project Ga0136615, IMG submission 106647) | Polar desert sand microbial communities from Dry Valleys, Antarctica - metaG UQ288 (22.06) | ecosystem: Environmental > Terrestrial > Soil > Desert | place: Antarctica: Dry Valley...
CAGCAGCACCCTGATGCGCCAGGGGCGTCGTGCCGGAGGCCACGTCCGCAGAGCTGGCGTATGAGAGGGCTTGGCGCTTTTCGTCGTACCGAGAATCGAACATACGTTCGGTGTCCGAGGGGGGACTTGAACCCCCACGCCCGTTAATAGGGCACTAGCACCTCAAGCTAGCGCGTCTGCCATTCCGCCACTCGGACCGAGGGTTCGAGCTTATCCGACCCGCGCCGCCCGTCGCCGCCCGCACCGGCGGTGGTAGGAACATCCGGTGACCGGCACGGGACCCACCGCAGCGGAAGACGAAGTCGTCAACTTGGCCGCCGAGCTGATCCGGATCGACACCAGCAACACCGGCGACCTGGCAACGACGGTAGGGGAGCGGGAAGCGGCCGAGTACGTCGCCGCGAAGCTCGCCGAGGTCGGGTTCGAGACCGAGACCGTCGAGTCCGGGGCGCCCGACCGGCACAACGTGTTCGCCCGGCTGCGTGGCGCTGACCAGGCAAGGGGAGCGCTGCTCGTGCACGGCCACCTCGACGTGGTCCCCGCCGACGCCGCCGAGTGGTCGGTGCACCCGTTCGCCGGCGCGATCCAGGACGGCTACCTCTGGGGCCGCGGCGCGGTGGACATGAAGGACATGGTCGCGATGACGCTGGCGGTGGCCCGCCGCTTCAAGCGCGACAGCGTGACACCGCCGCGCGACATCGTGTTCGCCTTCCTGGCCGACGAAGAGGCGGGCGGGTACTACGGCGCTCAGTGGCTGGTCAAGAACAGGCCTGACCTGTTCGAGGGCTGCACGGAAGCGATCGGCGAGGTCGGCGGATTCTCCCTCACGCTGGGCGAGGACGTCCGCCTCTACCTCATCGAGACCGCGGAGAAGGGCATCGCCTGGATGCGGCTGCGCGCCCGCGGCAAGGCGGGCCACGGCTCGTTCCTGCACTCCGACAACGCCGTCACCAAGGTGGCCGAGGCCGTCGCACGGCTCGGCAACCACACGTTCCCGCTGGTCATGACCGACACCGTCACCCAGTTCCTCGCCGCCCTCACCGAGCTCACCGGTCTGGAGTTCCCCCCCGACGACCTGGAGGGCTCGATCGCCAAGCTCGGGCCACTGTCGCGCATCGTCGGCGCGACCGTCCGTGACACCGCGAACCCGACGATGCTCTCTGCCGGCTACAAGGCCAACGTCATCCCGTCGGTGGCCGAGGCCGTCGTGGACTGCCGGGTCCTGCCGGGGCGCCAGGAGGCGTTCGAGCGGGAGGTCGACGAGCTGCTCGGGCCGGACGTGACCCGGGAGTGGGTCGTGCCGACCGACCTGCCGGCGTGGGAGACCGACTTCGACGGTGACCTGATCGAGGCGATGACCGCCGCGTTGCAGGCCGAGGACCCAGACGCCCGCACCGTGCCATACATGCTGTCGGGCGGCACGGACGCCAAGGCGTTCAATAAGCTGGGCATGCGCTGCTTCGGCTTCGCCCCACTGCGGCTGCCGCCCGACCTCGACTTCGCCTCGCTTTTCCACGGGGTGGACGAGCGGGTGCCGGTGGACGCGCTGCGGTTCGGGGCCCGGGTGCTGGACCGCTTCCTGCGAACGTGCTGAGTGCTGACGGAGGAGTTGCGAAGGATGGATCTCAACGGGCAGGCCGCGCTGGTCACCGCAGGCGCCACCGGCTTCGGCGCGGCGCTGGTGCGCCGGCTGACCGCAGCGGGCGCGGTGGTCGCGATCCTGGACGACGACGAGCCGGCCGCCAGGGAGTTGGCCGAGGAGGTCGGCGGGTTGGCGCACCCTGGCGACGTCACCGACCCGGACCGGATGTCGTTCGCGCTCGACATCGCCGAGGACAGCTTCGGACGGCTGACCATGCTGTTCCTCAACGCCAGCGAGACCGTCGCTCAGGGCGGCTTCGGCACCGAGCAGTTCGACGTCGCGGTCTACCGCCGGCTGGTCGGGGTCAACGTCGACCACGTCGTGTTCGGCCTGAGCAGTGCCGTGCCGGCGTTGCGCCGGGCAGGTGGCGGCACCGTGGTGGTCACAGCCTCGCTGGCCGGGCTGGTGCCGATACCCGGCCAGGCGTTGGACACGCTGACCAAGCACGCCGTGGTGGGCTACGTCCGGGCCGCCGCGCCCGCCTTGGCCGACGAGGGCATCAAGGTATGCGCGCTGTGCCCGGCCGTCGGCGACCACCAGCCCAGCGACGAGGAGCTCGCAGCGGCCGCCGAGGCGGTGCTCGAGCGTGGCGAGGCGGGGGAGTGCTGGGTCGTCCAGGCCGGACAGAACCCAAGCCCGTACACCTTCCCCCGTGTACCGGCACTCACCCAACAGACCTGAGGCCTACAGCGACAGGTCTGGCAACCTCAACTTCGATCGTCGTCGGCGGAGCAGCACCTTTCGGATGCCTCCCGGATACAGCCGTACCCGGGACAGCTCCCAACCGCTGAACTCGGCTTGGATTGCCAGCCGGACCGCCGCCGTCATCCGAGAGACCTCGGGTGGCAGCCGCACCGGCTGGTACTCCCATTCGCCGTCGACCACATCCCCCTCGAGCGTGCCGGTTGCGCCTCGCTCCACCGGCTCACCTCCGACTTCGGGTGTGACTCACCCCGCATCCCGGCGGGGTCGGTGCAAGCCACCTTAGGCTTCCCGGTGAATAGTCGGTAGACGCCGATGGTGGCGCTGCCCAACGATCGGGGCATGACCCGATTGGTCGAGCTGAGCCACGAGATCCACCACGGCATGATCACCTACCCCGGCCTGCCCGGTCCGGAGATCACCGACCACCTCGCCCGCGAGGCGTCCCGCGAGGTCTACGGCCCCGGTACCGAGTTCCACATCGGGCGGATCTCGATGGTCGCCAACACCGGCACCTACCTCGACACCCCGTCGCACCGCTTCGCCGCCGGAGCCGACCTCGCGGGCGTCCCACTGTCCCGGCTGGCCGATCTCGACGGCACCGTTGTGCGGCTCACGGATCGGGAACAGCGCGCGGTGGACCGGACAGACCTTGCGTCGCACGACGTCGGCGGCCGCGCCGTGCTGGTCCACACCGGCTGGGACCGGCACTGGGGCGACGACGTCTACGGCAGCGGCGCGTACCCCTACCTGACCGCGGATGCCGCGGCGTGGCTGGTCGAGCAGGGCGCGGCGCTGGTGGGCATCGACTCGGTGAACATCGACGACAACACCGACGGACCCCGCCCTGTGCACACGACGCTGCTCGAGGCCGGCATCCCGATCGTCGAGCACCTCACCGGACTGGACCAGCTACCGCCGAACGGCTTCCGGTTCCACGCCGCCCCGCCATTGGTGGCGGGCATGGGCACCTTCCCGGTCCGCGCCTACGCGGTCGTGGCGGGGAACGACGGTGACGCGATCAGGTGACCGAATACGGGTTGCTCAGTGTCGCCGCGCTCGAGTGTCAGGCGGGTACACCACGACGGGCACCGTCACCGATCGCGGCGTTGCACGTGCCCACACCTCGTGGTTGGTGCGCTGGCGGCGAGCGGTGCCGTCATGGGGCTCGCTCGACGGTGTAGCACTCGCACGGCGGGCGAAAGTGGTGATGTCATCAGCCCGTTGTGCGAGATGGTCGGTGGCGTCGACAATCGGATGGTGACTGCCGGCCCAGCATCGCCCTAGGTCTCCCCATTCTCGTGACGGGCTGACCTCGGGGTGCGCCGCAGCATGGCCCTCGGTGTGCCAGCCGTCGGCTCGTCGCTCGGAGCGCAGGAATCGGGGGTCTTGCCCGGCCAGCGCGACCGCGCGAACGGCCGTGTCCGGCTCTGGGTCCTGCCACGGCTTCCAGAAGATGCGGCCGTCCGACGGTGCATTGAGGGATAGGTGGCACCGGCAAAGACCAGACCCATCGCCATTGTCTCTTGCCGACGATCCAGAGCGACCGTTCATGGCCGGGCGCCGCCAATCCCCTCAAGCACCTGCCCAACTCTCGATCTCGCTGTGGGTGGGTCCCACCACGCGATACCGGGCCGTGTTCGAGTTCGGCGATGCCGACCGCCCGAGCCGCTCAGCAGAGCCCAGGCTCGACCTTTGGCCGAGCGGTTCGACCCCTCCGGTACGGCGCCGCGAACTACGATCGTTGAACCATGGGGCGGTGTGCCGGTCTCCTCGTCCATGTCTGGGACGATTGACCCTTCCGATTCGATGCGGCAGACGACGGCCGTGGACACAAGGGGACACCGGAATGTCCGACAAGGTGGGCGTTGCCATCGTCGATGACCGGCTGTCACCGAACGGTGTCCTCTTGGCGAGGCGCCGCGCCAAGGGGTGGGGTCGAGAGCGGCTCGCCGTCGAGTTCGAGAACGTGGGCCGCGGTCTCGGTCTGCCCACCCCGGCGCGCGCGGCCATGGCCAAGGCGATATACCGGCACGAGACCGGGCGGGCCACGGTTCGGGACGACGTTTACGTCCAGCTCTACTGCGCGGTGTACAACGCGACTCCCCACGAGCTGTTCGGGGTGCTCACGACCGAGGTCTCATCGTCGCAGTTGTGCGAGCTGACGAGCCACCAGTTCATCCCGGTGCATCTGGGACCCGAGCTGGCGGCAGAGCTCGTCCGGGCGGAGTCGCTAGATGCTCGCGACGTGCTGTGGGCGGACTGCCACTCCGGGGTGATCGACCTTCCCGGCGACGGGTCGTGCGAGCTGTACGTCTTCCCGTGGGGCGTTGCCGTCTTCCATCTGGTGCAGGACTTGCACATGCCGAGCGTCGCTCAGGTCGCGGCATGGCGCCGCGACGCCTACCGGTCAGCACAGGAATGGGCGACCACCCGCGTCCGGTCGGCGACCGGTTCCGACACGCCGGCTGCGCAGTATGTGATGTCGATGTACTGGGTGCGCAAGCCGCTGTGGTCCGGGCCTGCCCTGGACACAGCCATGCGCCTGCTGTCGATGCCCCGCGTGCTGCTTGGCCGTGCCGACGAGCACGGTGACCCGGCGCTGGACCACGCCGAGCAAGTCGAGCGGACGCTACTGCGGGACGGCTTCGACGACAGCCGTATCGACGAGTTCGGCGTCAAGGGTGTGTCGATCGGCTGCGCGAGCTGGGCCGGCCTCAGCTACTTCCCATTGGCCCCGCAGCGCGCGCTTCAGGCGCGCGACCTCGTCGACTGCGAACTGCTCGTGCAAGCCCTCTGGTGCTACTGCCACGGGGTACATCAGCAGGTGGAGCAGGGGCTCGATCCGACGCCGCCGCCGGAGTACGGCTGGCGCTGGCTGCGCGCGATGCGCTCTCGGTTGACCATCGCCCGGCCACGGGAGACTGCGCAGCACGTTGCTCTGCGGCAAGCTGTGCTAGAGACAAGCGAGCTGGCCAAGCACCTAACGGCCGCGTTGGACCTGCTCCGGGAGACCGGCGGATGAGCAGGAGCGTACTGATCGTCACCGACATGCAGAACGGATTCGTCTCCAGCAAGTCGGCACAGGTCGTGCCTAGGGTGATCGGGCTGGTTCGGCGTTGGGAGCAGGCTGGCGCGCCAACTGTGTTCACCCGATTCATCAACCATCCCGGCTCGCCATTCGAGCGGCTGATCAACTGGACCCGTATGCAGTCGTCGCCTGAGACCGATTTGGTTGCTGAGCTCGTCGAGGCGGCGGAGCGCGCTGTGGCCGTGATCGACAAACCGATCTACTCGCTGTTCACGCCAGACGGCAGCACCTTGATCGAGAAGCATGGGTGGACCGATCTGGTGCTCTGCGGAATCGCCACCGAATCATGCGTGCTGAAGACCGCGTGCGATGCCTTCGAACGCGGTCTGACTCCGTGGATCGTCACCGATGCGTGTTACAGCCATGCGGGCCAGGAACCACACGATGCTGGGCTATTGGTCGCCCGCCGATTCGTCGGCCGCAGCCAGCTTGTCGACTCCGATGAGCTGTTCAGGAGAGACTCGTAGCGACATCGTGAAGCGTCCGGTCGCCGTGCTGGACATCGACGGCACGGTGGCCGACGTCACGCATCGCGTTCACCTCCTCGACACCGATTCGCCCTCGCGCTGGGCAGAGTTCTTCAACGCGGCAGCAGCCGACCCGCCGTTGCTACCCGGCGCGGCGCTGGTCGCGCCAGCTTGCGGCGGAGCACGACATCGTGTGGTTGACCGGCCGTCCTGAGCGCCTGCGGGAGGACACGCATCGCTGGCTCGTGAGCCACGGGTTGCCCGCAGGCGAGCTGCTGATGCGACCGTCCGACGACCTGCGAACGGCCAGGATGTTCAAGCTCGAACGGCTCGACGAACTGCGACGAAGCCGCGACATCGCAATCGTGGTGGACGACGACCCACGCGTGATAGATCACCTTCCATCAGCCGGCCTCCCGGTCCGCCAGGCCACCTGGTCGACGTGGATGCCCGTCCTCGGACAGCAGTAACCGAGGGCTCGCTAGCACCCGCGCGAGCGAGCCGTTGACTAAAGCCCCCGCAGCGGCCATGTAGCGTCGCGCCCGGCGCAGCGGGCGTCGCAGGGGGTGTGGTGGATCTCTGGCAGGCGATCGTCCTCGGCATCGTCGAGGGGCTGACGGAGTTCCTGCCGGTCTCCTCCACCGGGCATCTCACCATTGCGGAGAAGCTCATCGGGCTGCCGGTCGACGCCCCGGCGATCACCGCGTACACGGCGGTCATCCAGATCGGCGCGATCTTCGCGGTGCTGCTGTACTTCGCCCGCGACCTTGGCCGGATCACCGCCGGTTGGGCCCGCGGACTGGTCAACAGCGACGCCCGCCGCACGCAGGAGTACCGCTTCGGGTGGCTGATCATCATGGGCTCGCTGCCGATCATCGTGGTCGCGCTCGCCGCCCGATCGCTCATCGAGGGACCGCTGCGCAGCCTGTGGGTGGTGGCCGGCGCCCTGATCGCGTGGAGCGCGGTGATGTGGTTCGCCGAGCGCAACCCCTCGCAGAAGAAGGCCGAGGCAGACCTCACGACCGCTGACGTGCTCACGATCGGGCTCGTCCAGTGCATCGCACTGGTGCCCGGAGTCTCCCGCTCGGGCGCGACGATCAGCGCCGGGCTGCTGCGCGGGGTCGACCGGGTCACGGCCACCAAGCTGTCGTTCTTCCTGGGCATACCGGCGCTGGTCGGCGCCGGTCTGTACGAGCTACCCAAGGCCATCGGTGGACCGATCGGTGAGCGCATCGGGGTGCTGCCGACCGTGGTCGGCACCGTCGTCAGCTTCGCCGTCGCCTACGCCTCGGTGGCCTGGCTGCTGCGGTTCGTCGCCCACCACCGGATCACCGCGTTCGTGCCGTACCGGGTGCTGCTGGGCGGCGCATTGATCGTCGCGCTCGGCGCCGGATGGCTCTCGGCCACCTAGGCTCGACCCGTGGCCACCGTGATCCTGCTGCGACACGGCCGATCCTCGTCCAACACGGCCGGGACTCTCGCCGGCCGTAGTCCCGGCGTCGAGCTGGACGACAAGGGACGTGAGCAGGCGGATGCGGTGGTGGCCCGGTTGGCGCCGTTGCCGCTGGTGGAGATCGTCACCTCGCCGCAGGAGCGGTGCCAGCAGACCGTCGAGCCGCTCGCCGCTGCCCGCGGGATGGACCCGTGCGTGGACCCGGCGCTCGCCGAGGTCGACTACGGCGACTGGACCGGCCTGGAGATCAAGACACTCGCCAAGCGTCCGCTGTGGAAGGTCGTGCAGCTGCACCCGTCGGCGGCGGTGTTCCCCGGCGGAGAGGGCCTCGCGGCCGTCCAGGCGCGGGCGGTGGCCGCCATCCGCGGGCACGGTGAGCGGCTGGCCGCCGAGCACGGCCCGTTCGCGATCTGGGTGGCCTGCACGCACGGCGACGTGATCAAGGCAGTGCTCGCCGACGCGCTGGGCATGCACCTCGACGCGTTCCAGCGCATCGTGGTCGAACCCGGCTCGATCAGCGTGGTCGCCTACACCGACACGCGCCCGTTCGTGGCGCGCGTGAACGACGTCGGGGGAGACCTGACGGCCCTGGTCCCGCCCAAGCCGCGACGTGGCCGCCGCCGCAAGACCGGCGAGACGGCGAGCGAGCGCAAGCGCAAGGCGCCGACCTCGGACGCCGTCGTCGGCGGGTCCACCAACTGACCCGGCAGCCGAGCTGGGCAGCCCGAGCCTGTGCCCGCGTCGTGGCTTAGGGTCGAAGGTGCCATGCCACGCGCGATTCACGTGTTCCGCCAACCCGACCGCTTCATCGCCGGCACCGTCGGGGAACCCGGCGACCGCGCGTTCTACCTGCAGGCCATCGAGGACGCACGGATGATCAGCGTCCTGCTGGAGAAGCAGCAGTTGACCGTGCTGGCGGAGCGTATCGAAGCTCTGTTGGTGGAGCTCGGCCGTCGCTTCGGCCCTGAGCTGCCCGCGGAGGCTCCCGAGGAGCCCAACGTCGACAACGAGCCGCTCGCCGTGCCGCTGGAGGAGGAGTTCCGGGTCGGCACGATGGGCCTGGGTTGGGACGGCGACAGCCGCTCGGTCGTCGTCGAGCTCCTGGCGGTCACCGAGGAGGAGCTCGACGAGTCGATCGTCCTGGACGACACCGAGGAGGGACCGGACGCGCTGCGGGTGTTCCTGTCCCCGGTGCAGGCCAAGGCGTTCGCCGATCGCGCCGAGCGCGTCGTGTCGGCCGGCCGGCCGCCGTGCCCGCTGTGCGCGGGGCCGCTGGACCCCGAGGGCCACATCTGCCCGCGGCAGAACGGGTACCACCGCCGCGCCCCGACCCCCGAGGACGAGACCGACGAATGACCGCGCACCCCTGATGGACGTGCGGCTGTGATGGACGTGCAGCACTGATGGACGCACGCGAAGTGCGGGACCCGGCCGTGACGGAGCTGCTGCGCTGTGGCCGGCTCGAGGTGACCGGCCGCATCCTGTCCGCCTCCAACGCCACGCTGGTCGGCACCGTCGAGGCGGACGGCGTCACCGTGGAGTGCGTCTACAAGCCGGTCCGCGGCGAGCGGCCGCTGTGGGACTTCCCGGACGGGACGCTCGCCGGCCGGGAGGTCGCGAGCTACCTGGTCAGCGAGTCGGCCGGCTGGGGGCTGGTCCCGCCGACCGTGCTGCGAGACGGCCCGTTCGGCCCCGGCATGGTGCAGCTCTGGATCGAGACCGACACCGACGTCGAGCTGGTCGACGTGGTCGAGCCCAGGCAGGTGCCCGACGGGTGGCGGGTGGTGCTGCACGCGCGGGACCACCGCGGCAACCCTGCGGTGCTCGCGCACGCCGACCGGCCGGAGCTGCGCCGGATGGCGCTGCTCGACGACGTGATCAACAACGCCGACCGCAAGGGCGGCCATGTGCTGGTCGCCGGCGACGGCGCCGTGTACGGCGTCGACCACGGCGTGTGCCTGCACACCGAGGACAAGCTGCGCACGGTGCTGTGGGGCTGGGTCGGCGAGCCGGTGCCCGACGACCTGCTCGACGGGTTGGCGCGGCTGCGGCGCGAGCTCGACGGGTCGTTGTGCACCACTCTCACCGAGCACCTCAGCCGCTCGGAGGTGGCGGCGCTGTCCGACCGGGTCGCCGGGCTACTCGCCGCGCCGGAGTTCCCGGCGCCCTCGGGGCACGGCCCGGCGATCCCGTGGCCGGCCTTCTGACGGTTACGTTGGAATCATGGTTGCTCCGCGGTTCGGGCCATTCCGGCCGTCCTACCGTGACCGGTTGACCGCGCCGCTGCCGGGGCCGGCCCAGCTCTACCGGCTGTTCCGCACCGGCGGGTTCCGCGGGTCCTCGACCGGCGCCGAGCAGGTCCCGCGCGACACGGCCGGCCTGCCACTCCTCGACAGCTCGGCCCCGGCGTCGCTGACCTGGATCGGGCACGCCAGCTTCCTGATCCGGCTCGGCGGGCTCGCGGTGCTGGCCGACCCGGTGCTGTCGCCGAGGCTTCCCGGCGTCGGCCCGCGTCTGACCCCGCCGGGCCTGAGCTGGGAGCAGCTACCGCGGATCGACGCCGTGGTGATCAGCCACGACCACTACGACCACCTCGACGCCCCGACCATGCGGCTGCTGCCGCGAGACACCCGGATGCTGGTGCCGGTCGGGCTCGGCCGCTGGTTTCGCCAGCGCGGGTTCAGCGTGGTGCACGAGCTGGACTGGTGGGAGTCGGTGCGGCTGGGCGAGGTGGAGTTCACCTTCGTCCCCGTCCACCACTGGAGCCGGCGCGGGCCGTTCGACACCTGCCGCAGCCTCTGGGGTGGCTGGGTGCTCACCGGCCAGGACGGCTCCCGGCTCTTCCACGCCGGCGACAGCGGCTACGGGCACCGCTTCGCCGAGATCGGCCGGCGCATGCCCGGCATCGACGTCGCCATGTTGCCGATCGGGGCGTACGACCCGAGGTGGTTCATGCGCCCGATGCACATGGATCCGACAGAGGCTGTCCAGGCGCTGAGCGACCTCGGCGCGCAGCGGCTGGCCACCATGCACTGGGGCACGTTCGTGCTGACCCGAGAGCCGGTGCTCGAGCCGCTCGAGCGCGTCCACGCCGCGTGGGCGGCGACCGACCACGATCGCGCCGACCTGTGGGACATGGCCGTCGGCGAGACCCGCACGGTCAGCACCGAACGCGACGAGCCGTCCGCCGCCAGCGCCCAGTGGGAGCCGTCCGGCTGAGGTGTTACCGGGTTCTTTCGGTTCCGCCGGTTGCGACGTGGCCGCGCTAGCGTGTGGCCGTGACCAGCTCCACGACTGATGTTCGCCGTTCCGCCCCGAGCGAGACCTGGAAACGGCTGCTGCTGTCCTTCGTCGTCGGGCTGGCGATCTCGGTGGTGTTCCTGCTGCTGCTCGCGCTGATCCTGCAGCGCTCGAACATCATCACCTCCACGCTGGCCAGCCCATTGGCGCTCGCGTTCATCGTCGGGGCGGTGGCCGTCGCGGTCGGCCTGCGCTTCGGGGTGACGCGGCTGACCGGATCGGCCGTGGCCGGCCGGTTGGCGCAACTGATTCCGATGGCGTTGATCGTGTGGTTCCTGATCGTCCCGCTGGTGCGCGAGACGACGGTGGACGAGGCGCTGCCGACAGCGGCTCCCGCCGCGGCGTCGGCCGGTGCGCCAGCCCCATCGCAAGCCGCCGCGGCACCGATAGAGCGCGGCCGTGGCGGCTTCGAGCCGCTGGACCACAGGGTCTCCGGTGACGCCGTCGTGTTCGAGCTCAGCGACGGCTCCCGCGCGGTCCGGTTCGAGAACTTCTCGGTCCAGGGCGTGCCGGACCCGGTGGTCTACGTCGTGTCCGGACGCGACGCGGAGCGGCCTGACGGCGGGACCGAGCTCGGCCCGCTCAAGGGCACGAAGGGCAGCCAGAACTATCTGCTGCCGGCGCAGTTCGCGGGCTCTGGGCCGATCACCGTGCTGATCTGGTGTCGCGCGTTCGCGGTGCCGATCGCCAACGCCACCATCGCGGGCTGAGCGTGGCTCAGAGCTGGACGCCCGACCGGCCAGGGCCAGCCGGGTCGACGCTGCCGAGGTAGTACTCCAGCAGGTCCTCCATCGCGACCACTCCGACGGTCCGGCCTCTGGCGTTGACGACCCGGGCCAGGTGAGCCTGTGACCTGCGCAGGGTGGCAAGAGCGTCCGCCGAGCGGGCGGTGACCGGCACGTCGGGCAGCGCGCGCATCCGGTCCCGCGGGATGATCGCTTCGGGCTGATCGGCCACGTCGAGGATGTCCTTGACGTGCAGGTAGCCAACCAGCTCGCCGTCGTCATCGCGCAGCGGGAACCGCGAGAATCCGGTCGCGGATACCGCCTGTACCACCTGCGCCACCGTCGGCATCGCGGGCAGCGTCACCAGCTCGTCGATGGGAGCCATCGCGTCGGCCACGGTGCGCTCGGACGAGCCGAGGGCGCGCGAGAGCCGGGAGCTCTCGTCGTCGTCGAGCAGTCCCTCGCGCCGGGAGTCGGCGATCATCTCCGCGAGCTCGCCGGGGGTGTAGGCCGACTCCAGCTCGTCGCGAGGCTGCACGTGGATCAGGTGCAGCAGCCCGGCAGCCGCCATGTTGAACACCACGACAAGCGGCCGGGTGAGGCGAACGAACGTGACGAGGCTGGGCACCAGCACCATTGCGGCACTCTCCGGGCCAGCGAGCGCGACGTTCTTGGGCACCATCTCACCGAGCAGCACATGTGCCACTACCACGATCGTCAGTGCCACCGCGAACGAGATCCCGTGCAGCACCGCCTCCGGCAGCCCCAACGGGGCGAGCGGGGCCTCCAGCAAGCTCGCCACCGCGGGCTCGCCGAGGCGGCCGAGCAGCAGCGAGCAGACCGTGATGCCCAGCTGCGCCCCGGCGATCATCTCCGACAGCTGTGAGGCCGCCTTGAGCACCTTGCTGGCGCGGGTCTTGCCGGCATCCGCCAGCGCCTCCAGCCGGTCGCGCCGGGCGGTGATCAGTGCGAACTCGGCGCCGACGAAGAACGCGTTGGCCGCCACCAGGAGTACGGCGGCCACCAGCGCCAGCACGTCGCTACCCATCGGCGGACCCCCCGCCGGCCCCACCGCGAGCCTCGGGATGCAACCGGGAGAGCACGAGCTCGGCGATGCGGTTGCGGTCGCGACGGTGCACGGTGAGCTGCCAGCCGTCAACCACCAGGCGGTCTCCGACCTCCGGGATCCGACCCAGCTGGGCCAGCACCATTCCGGCGAGCGTTTCGTAGTCGCCGGGCGGCACCCGGAAGCCGGTGGCCTCGGCGACCTCGTCGATGCGCAACAGCCCCGACACGATCCAGGTGTCCGGGCCGAGCTTGCGCACCGCGGGCGCCTCGCCCCGGTCGTGCTCGTCGCGGACGTCGCCGACGATCTCCTCGACGAGGTCCTCCAGAGTCACGATGCCTGCCGTGCCGCCATACTCGTCGACCACGATCGCCATCTGCAGCGGCGACCGGCGCAGCTGGGTCAGCAGTGCGTCGCCGTCGAGCGACTCCGGCACCGTCGGGATGGGCTGGGCCAGCGCGCCCACCCGGGTGCCGGACCACTCGTCGACCGGCACCGCAAAGGCCTGTTTGACGTGCACCGCGCCGCGGATGTCGTCCAGGTCGCCGCCGTGCACCGGGAAGCGGGAGAAGCCGGTGCGCCTGCTGGCGGCGACCAGGTCACAGATCGCGGCGTCGGTCGCGAGCGCCTCGACCTGCACCCGGGGAGTCATCAGGTCCTCGGCGACCCGGTCGGTGAAGCGCAGCGAGCGATCGAGCAGGCTGGCGGTGTCGGAGTCCAACGTGCCGTGCATCGCGCTGCTGCGGACAAGCGAGCCGAGCTCCTGGGGGGAGCGCGCCGAACGCAGCTCCTCGGCCGGTTCGATACCCAGTAGGCGGACGATCGCGTTCGCGGCCCTGTTTAGCCCAGCGATCAGCCAGCGGAATGCCCTGGTGAACGCGAGCTGCATGCCGGCGACCTTGCGGGCGGTCTCCAACGGACGGGCGATCGCCAGGTTCTTCGGCACGAGCTCCCCGAAGACCATCGACAAGGTGGTGGCCAGCAGCAACGCGATCGTCGTCGCCACCGCGCCGGCCGCCCCGGGGCTGAGGCCGAGTCCTTCCAAACCAGGGCGGAAGAGGCTGGCGATCGCGGGTTCGGCCAGGTAGCCGGTGACCAGGGTGGTGATCGTGATACCCAGCTGCGCCCCGGACAGCTGCAGCGACAGCGTCCGGTAGGCCTGCTGGACGCGTTGGGCGCGACGGTCGCCGACGGCTCCGACCTGCGCGTCCACCTGGCCCCGCTCCAGCGCGGCCAGTGAGAACTCGGCGGCGACGAACAGGGCGGTTCCGAAGGTCAGGCCGGCGACAGCCAGCAGCCCGAGGACGGACAGGAGCACGTTCACCCGGCACCCGCCGGCAGGTGATGCGCGAGGTACGGAACTTGGCCGGGGCCGGACCCCGGCCACCTACTGCAGCCGGGCTCGGCGGAGCCGGGGGAGCGGCCGTTGGGCACGGGTGAGCAGGCCTCCTTGGTCGAAGCCGCCAGTCTATGCGTGCCCGTACCGCACACCCGCCTCGGCGACACCGCGAACGGCGGCGACCCGCTGCGCCTGCTCGTCGATCTTGGCGCGGTCGGCGGGCGCGAGCGAGCTGAAGGGCCGCACCTCCAGGTCGAGGCGGCGCTTGCCGGCGAGCTTGGCCCGCCACGTTCCGGTGATCTCGCCGTTCACCAGCAACGCGCCGGGGGACTGCAGTGCGCGCCACAGAGCCTTCTGGTGCGCCCGGTCCGGGACGAGCAGGTCACGGTCGCGCCCCTGCAGCAGCGGGTCGGACGGCGGCAACAGTCGCACCACACGCGACGGCTCGGCGTCGCGGAGCGCGTCGGCGGAGTCGACCGGGAGCCACGTCTTTCGGCCGTCGACGCGCACCTCGACCACGCCTTCGGGCCAGCTCGCGGTGAGCTCGCCTCGGCTGGTGCCGAGGAAGCCAGCGGCGTCGGCGGGGGTCGCCGGACCGAGCAGGCGCAGGTAGGTGCTGATCAACGTGTCGGTGCCGGCCGGTTCGGCCGGCGGCCACGGCCAATCCGGCAGCGGTGCCAGCAGCAGTGGCGCCGGCACCGGTGCGAGCCGCACGCCGCCGGGCAGGGCGGTCAGCCGCAGCAGCTGTTCGGAGATGTGATGGCAGCCGCACGGCCGGCAGTACGGCGACAGGCCGGGGGAGACCTTCGCGGTGACGGCGGTGGAGACCGCCCCCTTGGTCATCGCGGTGTAGCCGCCGTTCCCGTCGAGCATCTGCTCGGCGACGACGTCGTGCACCGCGGCTGCGGACTCGTCGAAGGCGTCGCGCCCAGCGACGCCGGCCTCGGCCAGCCTGGCTCGTTGCCACCCCAACCGAGCGGCAGCATCGGCGTCGTTGCGTGGCCAGTTCGCTGCGGCCATCGAGGGCAGGTCGGCGGTGCGGTGCAGATGCGGCGCGCCACGATGTGTCCAGGCGAGCGACAGGCCGTCGTCGACGTCGTCGCCGGCGGCGAGGTCATCCGGGGGCAGGTCCGGCAGCCGGGCCGCCAGGGCCAGCTTTACCGAGCCTGCCGAGCTGTCCTGGACGCCGAGGTCGAGGACGGCGAGCTGGCCAACCCGGGCGGAACCGCTGGCGTGGTCGAGCCCCTGGGCTGCGATGCGGTACGCGAGCACCTGCGCACGATCCACCTCCACCGCCGTCTCCATTCCGGTCAGGGCCGCCGTCCCGCGAGGCCCAGCAGCCGCTGCTGCAGTGGCGCGTCGGCCGGCACCTCGACCTCAGGGCCGAAAGCGCCGATCTCCCGCCACTCGTCGGCGACCGGCTGCAACTGCGCCCACATACCTTGCACCAGCTCGGGCGGAAGGGTGTCGTCGACACCGATGCCGCGGGCGAGGTCCCACGCCTGCAGCCCGCGGTAGGCCGTGATCTGTTGCAGATACTCGCGCGCGGGGTAGCCGCCGAAGGAAAGGTGCACCACCGCGTCCAGATCGTCTGCGGCGCGCGCGGCTGACTGCGCACGTTCGGTGATGGCCCGCCAGCCGGCCTTGAGGTCCCCGGTCAGTGGCGTATCGGTGAACACCGCCTTCCCGTCCTCGATCGTCGCGCCGCTGAGCACGTGACCGACCCATTGGTCGTCGGCGGCGTGTCCCTGCACGATGTCACGGACGGTGGTCTTGGCCATGCCGAACATCGGCGGCATCGGGTCGTCCCACTGCTCATCGGCTATCTGGTCGACGACAGCGCTCAGGGCCCGTTCGGCGGCAATGAAGATCTCTCGTTCGTCCATCTTAACGGTCATGGAGACGACCATTCGGCAGATACCTGACACCTTCTGTCAACTATTGCCGCACAATATGGGCTCATGCGTGCAAGTCGGCTGTTGTCCCTACTTCTGCTCCTGCAGAACCGCAGCCGGATGACCGCCGCGGCGCTGGCGGAGGAGCTGGAGGTGTCGGTGCGCACCATCCACCGGGACGTGGAGTCCCTCGCGTCGGCCGGCGTCCCGATCTACGCCGATCGCGGGCGCTACGGCGGCTACCAGCTCGTCGACGGCTACCGCACCCGGTTGACCGGCCTGACCACCGACGAGGCCGACTCGCTGTTCCTGGCCGGCGCCCCCGGTCCCGCGGCCGAGCTCGGGCTCGGCGGGGCGTTGGCCGCGGCACAGCTCAAGCTCACCGCGGCGTTGCCCGCTGAGCTGCGAGATCGCGCGTCCCGGGTCGGCGAACGGTTCCATCTCGACGCGCCGGGCTGGTTCCGCGACACCGACGAGACGCCGTATCTGGCCGCGATCGCCGAGGCCGTCTGGGAGTGCACGCGCGTGCGGGTGCGCTACCGGCGGTGGGGTAACGACGAGGTGCGCCGCGAGCTGGACCCGCTCGGCCTCGTGCTCAAGGCCGGGGTCTGGTACCTCGCGGCGCTGCCGGCGGGACGCGACGAAGCGCGCACCTACCGGGTCTCACGAGTGCTGGAGCTGGAGAGCACCGGAGAGCGGTTCAGCCGGCCCGAAGCGTTCGACCTGGCGCAGTTCTGGCAGCTGCGCTCCGAGGACCTGCGCGAGCGCCTGTGGAAGGGCACGGCGACGGTGCGGCTCTCGCCGAGCGGGGCGCACCGGCTGCCGCTGCTGCTGGGCTCGGTCGAGTCCCGGGCGGCGCGGGAGAGTGAAGGCGAGCCGGACGCGCAGGGCTGGGTGGTAGTCGTGCTGCCGATCGAGTCCATGCCACACGCCGAGTCGACACTGCTGCGGCTCGGCGCCGAGGCCGAGGTCATCGAGCCCGTGGAGCTGCGAGAACGGATGGCCCAGACCGCGCGGGCGATGACCGCCCGGTACCACCGGGTCCGCTGACAGGCACCATGTGGACATGGACACCGACGATGCCGAGAACGAGCTGGCCACCCGGCTCCGGCTCGCCGTCGGCCGGCTGCACCGCCGGATCCGCATCGACGGCCAAGAGCCGGTGCCGCCATTGCAGCTCTCCGCCCTGGTCAGCGTGGAGCAGCACGGGCCGCTGCGGTTGTCCGAGCTGGCCCGCCTGGAGGCGGTGAGCGCGCCGACGATGAGCCGGGTCCTGGCCGCGCTGGACGGGCAGGGTCTCGTCGAACGTGCGCCGGACCCGGGCGACGCACGGTGCACCCAGATCGGCCTCACCCCGGCCGGCGCGCGCATGCTGACGGCGGTGCGCCGCCGCCGGACCGCGCTGCTCGCCCGCCGCTTGGCCCGCCTCGACGGCGAGCAGCGGACCACGCTCGCCGTCGCGCTACCTGCGCTGGAAGCGATGCTCGTCGACGACTGAGCTAGAGCTCCAAGGCGGCCCGGAGCGCGGCGTCCACCTGCTCCATCGTGTCGGCGCTCGCGTTGTCGACGTGCTCGACGAGCCGGCGGCGGATGGTGGCCTCGACCGTCAGGGCCGATGCCCAGCCGTGTGGCGGGACGTGGACGGCCAGCAGGCCTCCTGGATCGGAGTCGAGGACGTGCAGGCTCAACAGGACCGGCAGCGCGTCGACGGTGTTGATCGCATCCGCCGAGATGATCAACCGGAGGGTCGGCTGGCCGGGCCGGTCGAGCACGGGCCGGTAGCGCCAGAGCTGGCCACGCCTCACGCGGCGGGCGCGCCTCGTTCGGCCTCGGCGTCCGCGGCGTAGCCACCGTGATCGGCGAACCAGGCGGCGTGGGCGCTCACCGACTCCTTCATGGCCTCGGCCGCGAAGTGCGCCTCGACGTACGCGGACAGGTTGCCGCCGGTGCGTTCGGCACGCTGGCGCAGGTAGGCGGCGATCCGCTCGTCGACCGAGAGCGTCACACGCTGCTTCATACGCGGGATGGTACAACGGCGTAACGGCCCGCGGCTACGCATGCCCGGGCGGCGCGGTGCACGATTCGCGCACCATGAACAGGGGAGTGGCGGTGCCCAGAACGTGACGCCGGCGGTGACGCCGGTAGCGGCGGCGCGCAGGACTGACAGGCGGATCGTCGGCGTCGACGTGGCACGGGCGTTTGCGCTGATCGGGATGTTCTCGGTGCACATCCTGCCGACGAGCGGCCCGGACGGCAGCGCCACGACGGCGGACGTCATCGCCAGCGGACGGTCCGCCGCGCTGTTCGCCGTGCTGGCCGGGGCTGGGATCGCGCTGGCCACCGGTGGCACCCACGGGCTGTCCGGTGGGCGGGCGCACCTCGTCGCCGCGGCTGGGCTCGTCACCAGGGCGGTCATCGTCGGGGTGCTCGGCCTGCTGCTCGTGGAGCTCGGCACGCCCGTCGCGGTGATCTTGAGCTACTACGCGCTGCTCTTCGTCGTCGCGATCCCGCTGCTTCGGCTGCCGGTGTGGGCGCTGGCCTCGCTGGCCGTGGTGTGGTGCGTGGCTGCGCCCGTGGTCAGCCATCTCCTGCGGGCTGGCGGGCGCTCCGGGCCGTCAGATCAGCCCGGAATCGGCGCCCTTGGTGATCCGGTGCACCTGTTCGTCGAGCTGTCCCTCACCGGCTACTACCCGGTCCTACCGTGGATCACCTACCTGCTGGTGGGGCTCGCGGTCGGTCGGATAGACCTGCGTCAAATCCGTACCGCCGTCGGGCTGCTCGTGACGGGCGTGGTGCTGGCGGTCGGGGCCTGGGTGCTCTCGTCGGTGCTGCTGGACTTGCTGGGCGGCGCCGCTGCGCTCGGCGGCGACCCATCCGTCTACGACGAGACCCGGTACGGGACGACCCCGACCGGCTCGTGGTGGTGGCTGGCCGTGCCGGCCGCGCACTCCAGTACCCCGATCGACCTCGCGCACACGGTCGGAACGGCGCTGGCCGTGCTGGG
>Ga0136615_10000457_pt1 | contig 18617 bp, 19 predicted proteins | sample AntDrymUQ2882206_2_FD_106647 | JGI IMG/M metagenome (GOLD analysis project Ga0136615, IMG submission 106647) | Polar desert sand microbial communities from Dry Valleys, Antarctica - metaG UQ288 (22.06) | ecosystem: Environmental > Terrestrial > Soil > Desert | place: Antarctica: Dry Valley...
TCGAGACGGGCGTCGCGCTCGAGGTGAACGGCCTGCCCGACCGGCTCGACCTCCGCGACGAGCACGTGAGGCTCGCGCGGCAGGCGGGGGTGCCGATCGTTGTCTCCACGGACGCTCACTCGACCGTCGGGCTCGGGAACATGCGCCTCGCCGTCGGCACCGCGAGACGGGGCGGCGCGCGAGTCGGTGACGTGCTGAACACCCGCTCTCTTGCCGAGCTGGCTCGCCGCCGAAGGTAGCCTCCTGGCAGGTGGATGTGAGCGAGGAAAGCTTCGAGACCGACGTACTGGAGCGGTCGCACGAGCGGCCGGTCGTCGTCGATTTCTGGGCGGCCTGGTGCGGGCCGTGCCGCTCGCTCGCGCCCGTCCTCGAGGCGGGGGTCGAGGAGCGCGCCGAGGCGGTAATCCTTGCGAAGGTCGACGTCGACGCCAACCCCGGCCTCGCCGACCGCTACGGCGTGCGCGGCATTCCGGCGGTGAAGGCTTTCCGGCGCGGCCAGGTCGCGAGCGAGTTCACCGGCGCCCGCTCACCGCAGTTCGTGTCGGAGTTCCTCGATGCGCTCACCGGGCCGTCGGAGGCCGAACGGCTGCTGGCCGAGCTGCGGGAACGCGGCGCGGAGCCCGACCTCGTCGCGGCGCTCGAGCGGGACGACTACGAAGGTGCGATGGAGCTGCTGCTTGCAGGGGTCGCCACCGCTGTCGACGGCCGGCGCGATGAGCTTCGACGCCTGCTGCTCGCGCTCTTCGAGCACCTCGGGCACGAGCACGAGCTGACGCTCCGCTACCGCCGGCGGCTCGCCAGCGTTCTTTTCTGAGCATGCTGCAGAACCGCTCCATGCCGCGGTGCACCGTCATCCCCGTCCTCGTCTACGAGAGCGTGGCCGGGGCGAGCGAATGGCTCTGCGAGGCGTTCGGCTTCACGGAGCGCCTGCGAGCCGGGACCCACCGCGTCCAGCTCTCCGTCGGGGATGGGGCCGTCATCCTGACCGAGCAGCGCGTCGGCCAGGGATTCGCCTCACCGGACAGCGCCGAGTTTCGGCCGCCGCACCAAGGCGAGCTCAGCCACTCGGTGCTGGTGCGTGTCGAGGACGCAAACCGCCATCACGAGCGTGCCCGGCAGCGCGGCGCGCGGATCCTGCAACCGCCCGCCGACTACCCGTACGGGGAGAGGCAATACTCGGCCGAGGACCTCGCCGGCCACCGGTGGTCGTTCTCCCAGTCGATCGCCGACGTCGCTCCCGAGGACTGGGGCGGCGCCTCGAGCACGAGCGAGTAGCTCGCTGCTCCGGCTGCCGGAGCTTGCAGCGGGTCGCCGGCAACAGGCTCCGACGCCTCCCCGGCACCTGGATGGCCCCGGGGAGGCTCCGGAGTTCGAGGTGTGAGCGGCCTCGAAGGGGCGATGCTGGTGGCGCGACCCTACGGCGAGGCCGCGCGGTTCCAGGCGGCTGCCGACCGGTTGCTCGCGAGCTTCGCAAGCGCCGCAGCCTGAATGCGTCGCTCAGGGGGTCGCGTCCGACGAAGAGGCGACGCGGCGGCGGAGCTCAGGCAGCTGTGCCCGGACCACTCGTCGACCACTCACCGAGCTCGTACCAATGGGTCGTCGCAAGGGCCGCCACCACCTTCGGCTCGGTGTGCTGCGCGTTGAAGACGTGGTGCTCGAGGTCGCAGCAGATCGCAACGGCGTCGCGCGGGAGATCCGCCAGGATGACGAGCGCATCGGTGGGCAGCCGCGCCTCGGCGAGGGTGTAGTGCTTGAACTGGAGGTCGGGCGCGACCTCCATCAGCCTCGGCCAGTCGGGACAGGTGCGCGAACTCATCCTCGAAGCGAAGGTTCGGCGGGCGCCGCGATTTCCTCCCTCGACCACGTTCCCTCGAGCAGCACCGTGCCTCGCTCGTCGCCGGTCGGGTAGACGACGAACGAGAGCGCGTCGTCGAGCTGATGGAGCAACCGGCCCTCGGAGTCTGCGAGGCCGAGCCGGAGCCCGAAGCGACCGTCGACAAGCGGGAGCTGTGGGACGTCGAAACGCAGCGACAGAACTCCGCCCGCCGCCTCCCAGCCGAGCCCGCCCGTCTCCTGAGCGCCGCTCGCAAGCAGGAGCCCCGATTCGCTCCGCAGCTCGAAGGAGAGCCGCGGCGCCGGCCGGCCGGACTGACCGATCACGCGCAGCCGCAGCGAGAACGGCTCGCCCGCCGCGAACTGCCTCCGCTCCTCGCCCTCCGGACCTAGCAGCGCGACGCCTTCGATCCGCGCCTCGCCGCTCCCCCACTCGCGGAGGCCCGCGCCGCGCTCCGCCGGGTGCTCCTCGTCGGCGAGCAGACGGTGGTAGCGGACGATCGCATCGTGCGTCGAGCCGTCGAAGTCGACCCCGCTGGCCCGCAGCAGCACGGCCCGCTCGCAGAGGCGCTCGACGGCGGCGGCGTCGTGCGAGACGAAGACGATCGTCCCGCCGCGCTGCTTGAACTCCGAGATCTTGCCGAAGCACTTGCGCTGGAAGCCCTCGTCCCCGACCGCGAACACCTCGTCGAGGAGGAGGATGTCCGCCCGCATGTGAGCCGCGACGGCGAAGCCGAGCCGCATCGCCATCCCCGACGAATAGGTGCGGACAGGCAGGTCGATGAAGCGCTCGAGCTCGGCGAACGCGACGATCTCGTCCAGTTGCTCGCGCACGGTCGCGCGCTTGAGCCCGTGCACCGAACCGTTCAGATAGACGTTCTCGCGCCCCGTGAAGTCCGGGTGGAAGCCGGCGCCGAGCTCGAGCAGCGCGCCGATGCGTCCTTCGACCGCTACCCGTCCCGTCGTCGGCTTGATGATTCCCGCCAGGAGCTTGAGCAGGGTCGTCTTGCCCGAGCCGTTCCGGCCGACGAGACCCACCGCCTCGCCGGCCTCGACGACGAAGGACACGTCGCGCAGGGCCCAGATGTCGGTGCCGCGCGAGCGGCCGCGGGCGATCAGCAGCTCCTTGAGCGTCCGCGCCTCCTGAGGGTAGACCCGGAACCGGCGCGAGACCGACTCGACGCGGATAGCGTCGATGCTCACGTCACCGACGGTACCGGCAGCGCGCGCCGGACGATGCCGGCGAGCACGCCGATGAAGCGCGGCTCGGCGTTCGGCATCGCGATGCGCGCGAGCTCGAGGCCGAGCTCCGCGGCCTTCTGCTGCGCCTCGGTGTCGATGTCCCAGCGAATCTCGAGGTGGTCGGAGACGAAGCCGATCGGGCACACGAGAACGCGCTTCACGCCGCGCCCGTGGAGATCCTCGAGGTGGTCGAGGATGTCGGGCCCGAGCCAGGGCTCGCCGGTCGCCGACTCGCTCTGAAAGGAGAAAGACCAGTCCTGCACCTCCGCGGCCTCCGCGATCGCCGCCGAGCTCGAGAGCAGCTGCTGCTTGTAGGGGTCGCCCTCGTCGAGGATGCGGGCGGGCAGCGAATGGGCGGTGAAGACGACGTGGGCGTCCGTGCCGCGGATGCGATCCGCGAGCAGCTCGACGAAGCCGGGCTCCTCGCCCCAGCTCTCGACGAAGACGAGCTCGGCCCGCCCACCGGCGGCCTCCTCGAACAGGCGCCGGTAGGTGCCGATCGACATGCGAGAGAAGTGCGGCGCTAGCACGAGCCCGACGAGTGTCCGAGCTCCATCCGCGAGTGCGCGGTCGACGGCCTCTGCGATGCGGGGCGTCCAGTGGCGCATCCCGGTGAACACCGGAAGGCCGAGCTCGCACTCGAGCGCCGCCCTGGTCTCCTCGGTGATCGCGTTCAGCGGCGAGCCGTCCTCGATCCCGAGCCGCCGGTAGCGCTCGACGAGATCCGCGAGCAGCTCGGGCCGGATCGGGCGGCCGCCGCGGATGTCGGCGTAATAGGCGGGGACGTCCTCGAGATGCTCGGGGCTCCCGTAGGCCATCACGATGACGGCGACGTCATTCATGTGAGGGACGCTAGCCGAACGATCGACCCGCGCCGTAGCTTTCCAGGGCACCCTCGCCTCTGAACTCCAGGCCAACTCCAAGCATCGCCAAGCGCTTGGAGTTCCTCAGGCCCGGACAGTCGCTGTCCGCTCGTGGACGAGCCGCACGAGCCGGCCGAGATCGCCCGGATCGGTCTCCGGCAGGACGCCGTGACCGAGGTTGAAAATGTGTCCCGGCCGCCCCCCGGCAGCCGCGAGCACGCCGAGCGCGCCCTTCTCGACCCTGTTCCACGGCCCGAGCAGGAGCGAGGGATCGAGGTTCCCCTGCACGCCGCGCTCCTCGCCGACCACGTCCCAGCCCCGGTCGAGCGGGATCCGCCAGTCGAGTCCGATCACATCCCCGCCGGCCTCCGCCATCGCGCCGAGCAGGGTGGCCGTGCCCGTGCCGAAGTGGATCGTCGGCGCCTCGACGGCGGCCAGGATCCGCGCCGAGTAGGGAGCCACGAACTCCGCGTAGTCGGCCGGCGACAGGGCGCCCACCCACGAGTCGAAGAGCTGGATCACGTCCGCGCCGGCGCGCACCTTGCCCGCGACGTAGCGGGCAAAAGCGTCCGCGAGCCGATCCATGAGCGCATGCCAGACCCCCGGCTGCGCGTACATCATCCGCTTGACCTTGAGGAAGTCGCGGCTCGGCTTGCCCTCGATCAGATAGCCCGCGACGGTGAAGGGGCCGCCGCAGAAGCCGACGACGGCCTGGTCCGGGCGCAGCTCGGCCCGGGTCAGCCGCACCGCATCGAGGATGAACGGCACCGACTCCTCCGGCTCGGGCGCGACGAGGCGCTCGACGTCGGCCATCGTCTCGATCGGCCGGGCCACGACCGGGCCGACGTTCTCGACCAGGTCGACGTCGACCCCCATGCCGAGCACGGGCAGCATGATGTCGGCGAACATGACGGCGGCGTCGACACCGTGGCGGTGAACGGGCTGGAGCGTCACCTCGGCGCAGAGCTCGGGCTGCCGGCAGACCTCGAAGAGGCCGTAGCGCTTGCGGATCTCGCGGTACTCCGACAGGGAGCGCCCCGCCTGGCGCATGAACCAGACGGGCGTCCGCTCGACGGGCTCGCGCCGCGCCGCGCGCACGAGGAGAGGCTCGGCCATGCGCCCAGGGTACTCGCCGAGCCTCTCCGTCAGACTCCGCAGAGTGGAGCGCGTCGGCGAGCACCCCGTTCCGGCCGGCCCGCTCTCCGTGCGCTGGCTCGCCCACGAGGCCGAGCCGTTACGGGCCGGCGCCGTCGGACGGGTTCGCGTCGCGCTCGAGAACGCCGGCTCGGCGAGGTGGGAGTCGCGCCCCCGCGACGGCATCTACGTCGGGTACCACTGGCTCGACGAGCGCGGTAACCCGATCGTCTGGGATGGCCTGCGGACGGCCCTGCCCGGCGACAGCCTTGCTCCGGGCGAGCGCGTCGAGCTCGACCTCGCCGTTCGCGGCGCTCTCCCGCCCGGGCGCTACCGGCTCGCCCTCGACCCCGTGGACGAGGGGCGCTTCTGGTTCGCCGAGCTCGGCGGAACGGCACTCGAGCTCGAGGTCGACGTCAAGGAGCGCATCGAGCGGCGACTCGCGATTCGAGTCCCGGAACGTGACAGCGAGACCGAGCGAGCCCTTGCGGCGCTCGAGGAGCCGCTCGTCCCAGCGGAAGAGGCGGAGGCGGTCGCCTACCTCGCGCCCGGCTGCCTGCCCGCGCCTGACTGGTCGCGGCGCGTTCTCGACGCCCACGCAAGCGGATACGCCTTCGTGGGCGGCTCGGTCGAACCCCTCGGCGGCGTGATCGCCCGGCGGTCGCTCTCCGCCCAGCTCGCTCCCTGGGCACCCGGGAGCGGCCGCATGCCCCACTTCCCGCACCCGCTCCTCTGCCCTTCGGTGGTGCGCGAGGTCGAGCCCACCTGGGCGCCGGACGTCGCAGGCCTGCCCGCTCTCGAGCCGCCCGCGGACCGGCTCTACGGCGAGCCCTGGCTCTACGACGGCCGGATCGCCCTCAGAGCTCGACCGCGATCCGGTCGTCGACGCGGGTGAACACCCAGGCACCGAGCGCGAGCGCGAGAACCGCTGCGACGCAGAGGTAGACGACGTCCGCGAGCCGGGGCAGCCGCCCCTCCCAGAGCGGCGCGCGGATCGCCTCGATCGGCGGTGTGATCGGGTTTCCGTAGCGCAGCAGATCGACGATCCACCCTTGGTCGGCGCCGAGGAACTGCTCGAAGCGATAGAGCACGGGCGTGAGGAAGAACCAGGGCAGGAGAATGGCGCCGATCAGATGCTCCACGTCGCGGAAGACGACATTCGCGGCGGCTACCGCGACGGCCAGCCCCCCGACGAGCGCTGCGAAGACGAGCGCGAGCGGGATCGCAAGGAGCGCCGTGTCGCGCACCTCCGGGATCACCGCCATGTTGAGGACGAGGAGCACGGCGAGCATCACTCCGAACGTCACGAGCTGCGTCGCCACCGCCGAGAGCGGGACGAGCTGGCGCGGGAAGCGCGTCTTGCGGATCAGGCTCGCGTTGTCGAGCATGCTCCGCGCCGCCGCCTGCAGGGAGGTCGAGAAGAAGATCCAGGCGGCGAGGCCCGTGAGCAGGTACAGCGGGTAGTGCGGCACGTCGTCCGTCACCCGCCAGAGCAGCGAGAAGACGAGCACGTAGATCGCCATGAGCAGGAGTGGGTTCGCAAGCGACCAAATCACTCCGAGTGCCGAGCCCTTGTAGCGAGCCTGGAAGTCCCGCCGGAAGAGGTTTCCGAAGAGATCGCGGTAGCGCAGGAGATCTGCGTAGATCGTCACGAGCGGTGACTAGTCTACGAGCGGCGCCGTCGGTCACACACCGCCCGAACACGTGCTTAACAGCCCTGCATTAGCCTCCTTCGCCGTGAGGCGGAGATGAGAATCGCAGCCGCTCTGCTGGCGTTTCCCGTGAGCGCCGCGGTCCTCTGGCTGCTCCTGCGGAGCGGCCTCACCCGGCGGATCCTCGCCGCACCGCGCAGCGACCGCTGGCACACGACGGCCACCCCCACGCTCGGGGGCATCGGCATCTTCGCCGGCATCGTCGTCGGCGTCGGAGCGGCGCTCGCGGTCGGAGCGCTCGAGCCCAAGCGCGAGCTGCTCGGGATGCTCGCCGGCGCCGCGATCCTGTTCGGCGCGGGAGTCCTCGACGACCTCTTCTCCTTCGGCGCGCCGCCCAAGCTCGCCGCCCAGTTCGCGGCGGCCGGAGTCGTCCTCGCGTGCGGGCTCGAGGTCGAGGTCGTCGACAACGACGTGCTCGCGCTCGGCCTGGGCGTGCTCTGGCTCGTGGGCATGACGAACGCCTTCAACCTGCTCGACAACATGGACGGCCTGGCGGCCTCGCTCGCGGCGATCGCCTGCTTCTTCTTCGCCCTCGACGCGCGCTGGGTCGACGCCGACGTGACGGTGCTCGTCCTCTCGATCGCGGTCGGCCTCGCGTGCGCGGGCTTCCTTCCCTTCAACGTCCGCCCGGGACGCAAGGCGCTGATCTTCATGGGCGACTCGGGCAGCCAGGTGCTCGGCTTCCTGCTGGCGGCGCTCGGCCTCTACGCGAGCTACGAGGTCGCCGGGACGACCGTCGCCACGTTCGCAGTGCCGATCATGATCCTCGCCGTGCCGATCTTCGACACCGCGCTCGTGACCGTGGTGCGCCTGCTCGAGGGCCGCCCCGTCCATCAGGGCGGCCGCGACCACACCTCCCACCGGCTCGTCTACCAGGGGCTCTCGGAGGGGCGGGCGCTCGCGCTCCTGGCCCTCCTCTCCGCGGCGCTCGGCGCGACGAGTCTCGCCTACAATGTGCTCGACAACTTCCGGGTGACGGCGCTCGGCGTGCTCCTCACGTTCGCCGCGCTCGTGCAGTTCGCGAGTTTCCTCGGAGACGTCGACCGCAGCGGCGGGACAGCCTCGGAGAGCGGCTCCTGGCTCGTCGTGCACCGGCGCCGGCTCGTCGAGGTCGTCGTCGACGGGGCGCTCGTCGCAGCCGCATTCCTCGGCGCGTACCTCCTCGTCGTGGAGGGCAGCGGCACGATCAACCAGCGCCATCTCTTCCTCGTCTCGCTGCCCGTGGTGCTCTTCGCTCGCTACGCGGCCTTCATCCCGTTCGGGCTCTACCGGGGCGTCTGGCGCTACGCGGGGGCGCGCGACGCGGCAGCGGTCGTCGTCGCGGTCGCCCTCTCCGGGGTGGTCGCATTCGGCTTCCTGGCGGCGACGCGCTCGTGGGGCGACTTCCCGCTCAGCATTTTCGTGATCGACGCGCTCCTGTGTGCGCTCCTCGTCGGCGCCTCGCGCTTCGGCGAGCGGGCGCTCGACTCGGTGCTCGAGTCGCTCCGCAGCCGGGGTCGGCGCCACGGCACGCTGATCGTGGGCGCCGGCCGCGTCGGGCGCAGCCTGCTCCGCGAACTGCGGGAGACGCCCGGCGAGTACGTCGTCGGCTTCCTCGACGACGATCCGCGCCTGCGCGGGCGGCGGCTGCAGGGAGCGCCGGTGCTCGGCGGCTCCGCCGGGATCGAGGAGGTGCTCGGGCGCGTCCGTCCGGACAGCGTGCTCGTCACCATCCCGGCCGCCCCGCGGGAACGCCTCGATGCCGTCGTCGAGGCCTGCGCGCGCGAGGGCGTGCCTTGCCGCTTCGTGCGGCGCGAGACCGATCTCGCGCCCGAGGCCGTGCTCAGCGCCTCGGCGAAGTGAGCGCCGCGACTGCGACGGCGGCCCGGTTGTCGGGCCGAGCGTGGGGAACCACCCTGCTCTCGGTCCTGCCGCTCGTCACGGTCTTCTCCTGGGCCTGCCTGCTCTACGCCTGGCAGGCGTGGGCGCTCGAGGCCCCCTGGCTCTTCACCGACGAGCTGAAGTACACCCAGCTGTCACGCTCGATCGCCGAGGGGAGCGGACCGGCGATCCGCGGTGAGTCGCAGGGGCTCGACTCGCTCTACGTGCTCGCGATCGCGCCCGCATGGCTCATCGACGATGCGCAGCTCGCATACACGTTTGCGAAGGTCATCGGCGTCGTCGCCATGTCGGCGGCGGCCTTTCCGGCGTACGCGCTCGCGCGCCTCCTCGTGGGCCCGCGGCCGGCGCTCTTCGCCGCCGCCGGCACCGTCGCGATTCCCGCGTTCATGTACTCGGCCCTGCTGATCCAGGAGCCGCTCGCCTACCTCGTCTCGACGCTGGCGCTCTTCCTGGGAGTGAAGGCTCTCCTCACGCGGCGGCCGCGCTGGATCGCCGGCGCGGTCGTCGCGGCCGTGCTCGCGCCCCTGGTTCGCGGGCAGCTCGCCGTCGTGCCCGTCGTCCTCGTGCTCTCGGCGTTCGTGGTGGCCTGGCGTGGGGACACCGCTCGGCGCTGGCGCAAGCACTGGTCACTCGCGGACAAGGCCGGCACCCTCGCACTCGTGGTCGGCGTCGCGGTCGTGCTGAACGAGTTCGTCGGCCACCAGTCCGGAAGCTGGCAGGAATCGACCCGGCACCTCCAGGACAGGATGCTCGAGTACGGGCTCTGGGCCGGAGGCGCCCTGACGATCGGGCTCGGAGTGCTCCCGGTCGTCGTCGGCCTGGCGGTGCTCGCCCGGCCGCGCGGCGAGGGCCGGAGGCCGGCAGAGACCACCTTCGTGATCGTCTTCGCCGTCAGCCTCGTCGCATTCGGCTTCTACACCGCGATCAAGGCCGCGTACCTGTCGGCGCACTTCAGCCTGATCGTGGCCGAGCGCAACCTCATCTACCTGGCGCCGCTCTTCTTCGTCGCGACGGCCCTCTGGCTCGAGCGGAGACGGCTTCGGCCCGCCGCCCTCGTGCTGGCGGCCGCGTTCGTCGCCCTGCTGCTCGAGCGGACGCCGTTCAAGCTCGACTACCCCTACTTCGAGGCGCCGGGATTCTCGATCCTCGCCCTCGGGAACCGCTGGTGGGAGTGGCCGATTCCGACGCTCGAGTGGGTCATGCGCGGCGTCCTCGCGGGGGTCGTCCTCCTCGTCGCGGCCGCTTCCGCGCAGCGCGGGCCGCGGCTCGCCCGTTCCGGGCTCGTGGCGGCAGGCGTGCTGCTCGTCCTGGCCTGGAACGTCACCGGCCAGCTCGGCGCAAGCGACGGCTCGCGAGCGATCGGGCGGCTCTTCATCGCGAACTTCCCCAAGCCCCCCGACTGGGTCGACCGCGCGACCGGCGGAGCGCCGACCGTCTACCTCGGGCGGCAGGTGAAGGATCCAACGGGCGTCCACCAGCATGAGTTCTGGAACCGGTCGATCACGCAGGTGTGGACGCTCGAAGGAACGGCGCCGGGCCCCGGCCCGTCGCGGTCTCCAAATCTCGCGACGCCGCGCGGCGTCCTCTCACCGAGCCCCGGGACGCGCTACGCCGTCGCCGAGCCCGGGGTGACGCTGTCCGGGAGAGTCGTGGCGGCGCGAGGCCAGATGAAGGTGGTCGAGCTCGACGGGCGGCTTCGGCTGCGCGAGTCGAGGACGGGGATCTACAGCGACGGCTGGATGGCGCAGGGGAGCGCCTTCAACCAGTTCACAGGCCGCAGGGCGGGGATCGTCGACGTCCGGCTCAGCCGCGGAGGGGTCGATATCACCGGCAACGTCCGCGTCACCGTCGGGCCCGTGGTGATCAAGAAGCTCGACCAGCAGGCGCACATCGGCCGCGAGACCCAGGTCCGGACGTGCTCGATCCGCGGTCACGTGCCGTGTCTGCTGCACATCCCGACCCCGCCGCCGCCGTTCCGCGTGGAGGTCGCGGTCGACCCGGTCTTCGTGCCGCAGCAGCTCGACCCGGCGAACGGTGATGCGCGCGAGCTGGGCGCTCAGATCGAGTTCGCGTTCAAGCCGGGCTCGGTCGACTGACGTGGCTGCGATCGAGGTCGAGGAACTGACTCGCACCTACCGATCGCGCAAGGGAGTGTTCCGGCGCACCACCACCGTGGTCGAGGCGCTCAAGGGAATCAGCTTCGAGGTCGAACGCGGCGAGCTCTTCGGGCTGCTCGGCCCGAACGGAGCCGGCAAGACGACCACGATCAAGATCCTGACCACGCTGCTCCTGCCGTCGTCGGGCTCGGCCCGGGTGCTCGGATTCGACCCGGCCCGCGAGGCGCAGAAGGTGCGCGGGCGGATCGGCTACGTGTTCGGAGGCGAACGCGGACTCTACGATCGCCTCTCGGCAATCCACAATCTCCAGTACTTCGCCGACCTCTACCGCGTGCCGAGCGCGGACAAGCGCCGGCGAATCGCGGAGCTCGTCGAGCTCGTGGGCCTGACCGGACGCGAGCGCGAGCGGGTCGAGACGTACTCCCGCGGCATGCGTCAGCGCCTGCACATCGCGCGCGGCCTGCTCCACGACCCCGAGATCCTTTTCCTGGACGAGCCGACGATCGGCCTCGACCCCATCGGAGCACGCGAGATCCGGGAGACGATCGCGGGCCTGCGACAAGCGGGAAAGACGATCCTCCTGACGACGCACTACATGTTCGAAGCAGACGCCCTGTGCGGCCGCCTTGCGGTGATCGCGGGGGGTGCGTTCGTCGCGACCGGAACGCCGGCCGACCTCAAGGCGGCGGTCGCCGATCGCACGATCGTCGAGATCGAGACGTTCGGCGTCCCAGAGGCCACGATCGATCGCCTCCGCTCGGTCGTGGGCGTCACCCGCGTCGCCGTCGAGGCCCGCGACCAGGCGCAGGTCGTGCTCGTGCAGTCCGCGACCGGAGCGGAGCTCGTGCCGAGCCTCCTGCGCGAGCTCGAGGGCTCGGCCGTCGGCAAGGTCGTGACGAGGGAGCCGACCCTCGAGGACGCCTACGTCGAGCTCGTGGGGTCAGCGTGATCCGGGCGTTCTTCAGCGGTATCCGTATCCACGTCCTCCAGTTCACGAAGAACCCGTTCGACGTCAGCGGTGTCCTCCTGTGGCCGATCCTGTACGCCTCGATCGCGTACTACCTGCTGGACGCGAAGAACGACCCGAGCCTGCTGCTCAGCGCCTCGCTCGGCGCTGCGGTGATGCTCATGTGGTCGCTCGTCGTGATCGGCTCGAGCGGTGCGCTCGAGCACCAGCGCTGGCAGGGGACGCTCGAGCTGCTGGTAGCAGCCCCTGTGCCGTTCGCCGCGGTGATCGCGCCGATCACGATCGCAAGCGGCGTCGTTGGCGCCTATGCGCTGCTCGCGACGCTCGCCTGGGGAACGCTCTTCTTCGAAGTGCCGCTGGCGATCGAGCAGCCGCTCGCCTTCGTGGTCGCGATCCCCGCTTGCGTGCTGGCGATCGGGATGCTCGGCCTGATCATGGCGGCGACGTTTGTCTTCTACCGGGCAGCGTTCGCGCTCGGGATCGCCATGCAGTACCCGGTCTGGATCGCGGCCGGCCTGCTGGTGCCGCTCTCGGTGCTTCCCGACTGGGTCGGGCCGGTGTCGTGGTTCCTCGCGCCCACCTGGGGCTTCAGGGCGATCCAGGAGGCAGCGCTCGGAAGGACGCCCTGGCCGGACATCGCGATGTGCCTCCTCCTCAGCGCAATCTACCTCGTCGCGGCGACGGCCTGCCTGCGCGGGTTTGAACGCCTCGCGCGCCGGAACGGGACGTTGCAGCTGACGTGAACGCGCTGCGCGTGCTCTTCGTCGGCGGCGTCACGAGCTACCGGGCGCTCTTCAACTGGATCAGCCCCTGGGTCTTCTTCCCGCACATGATCGGCTACCCGGTGTTCGAGATCCTCTTCTTCGCCTACCTCGGCCGGTTCGCGGGAGTCGAGTCGGACGAGTTCTTCCTGATCGGCAACGCCTTCCTCGCGATCGCGGTGACGGGAATGTTCGGGATGGGTCACGCGGTCGCGGGCGAGCGCAGGTCGCAGACGCTCACTGCCCTCCTGGCCTCCCCCGCGAGCCGCCTCGCCCTCTTCCTGGGGCGGGCGCTGCCCTCGATCCTCACCGGCATCGTCGTCGCCGCCATGTCGTTTGCGATCTGCTCGCTCATCCTCGGCGTCCGGCTCCCGGCGACCACGCTTGCGGCGCTCGTCGTCGTCGCTCTCATCTCATCGTTCGGCGCCACGGCGCTCGGACTCTGCCTCGGCTCGCTCGGGCTGCGCGGACGGAACGTCAGCCTCTTCGCGGACGTTATCGCCGGGTCGATGCTGCTCGTCTCGGGCGCCAACGTGCCGCTCGACCGCCTGCCGGGGTGGATCCGGGCGATCAGCTCCGGCATCCCGCTCACCCACGGCATTCAGGCGGCACGCGGGATCGCGGACGGGCGAACGATAGGCGAAGTGTCCGACCTGCTCCTCACGGAGGCCGGGATCGGCGCCGTCTACCTCATCGTCGGTATCGGACTCCTCCGCCTGTTCGAGTTCGAGGGTAGGCGGAGCGCCACGCTCGAAGCGTTCTGAACCGCGCTATCGGTCTCGGCGTGAGCAAGCGCGTCCAGCAGACGCTCCTGATGCCCCTGGCTCCAGGGCCTGTCGGCGTGCCGTAAGTCTCGGAGTATCGACACAGGCCCCACCGCAAGCGGGGTCGGAACGCTCATCGGTCTGGCCTGCGCGGCCGGAAAAGCGCTTCGCCCATCTGGCCGCGGCGCGGGGACGCCGACTTCCGGGAGGAGTTGGTCGTCGCTCACGCGAACGAGCTGGCCGACGGCCTCGAGCACTGAAGCGCGGCAGCCGCCGAACTGTTCGGGCTCAGCAGCGACTCGGTCAACCGAGCCGGGTCGCGCCCGGATACCGATCGAAGTCGGCATCGAAGCTCCGGAGACGCGTCGCGCCGCGTCGCTGCATGACAGCGACGTGCAGCGCGTCGCACGCGGACGAAGTCAGTCTTCCGAGCAGAATCTCCTTCGCCTGTTGGATGTCCCCAAGCTCGATCGGGAAGACCTCTTCGACGACTCCGAGCAGGGCGTCGAACGCGGGCTGCACGGCGTCGAGCCGCGCGATTGCCGAGTAGCGGTGCATGATCTCCTGAGCACTTCGCTCACCGGCCGCCACGGCAGTCTCCAGCAGCTGTTGGGCACGCCTCTTGTTCGATGAGGCGTCCCCACGAGGTACATCGGCACGTTGGAGTCGACCAGGATCACGGCTTGAGGCGCTCGCGATAGCCGGACTGGATCTGGGCCAGCATGTCGGCGATCTCTGCGGTCGGAAACTCATGCTCCGCGGCGGCGCGAATAACTGCCAGCTTTCGCGCCGGATCACCGGCGGCCGAAGCTCGTCGAGCCTGGCGCAGTGATTGCCGAACCCACTCGGACGCGGTCAGACCAGCCTGCGGCGCGCTCCGCTGAATCTCACCCAACTCTTCGTCGGTGACCACGACCTGGAGTCGCTTACTCATCCCTTGAGTATGAGATCCTCACTGGCAGTGAGCCCTCAGCGCAGCGCCCGCAGCCGCTCCGGATGCTTCCGCACGAATCGCAGCATCCCACCCCAGTGCCACAGCGTCCGCCGAGTGAGAAAACGCCGGTCGGTCAGCGCGTCGTAGTCATGGCGGATGACCGCCGCCGGGACGTACCAGCGCTCCCAGCCCGCCTGCGCCGCCCGATAGCAAATGTCGATGTCTTCGCCGTACATCCGGAAGCCCGGGTCGAAGCCGCCGAGCTCGGCGAGCATCACCCGCCGCAGCAGCAGAAAACCGCCGAGCATCCAGTCGGCCTGGACCGGCTCCGTCGGCCGCTCGTCGAGGTGGTAGTGGGCCCGCTGGTGCTCGAAGGGCGGGAACAGGCGCCGCAGCGGTGTCCGGCGGACGAGCGTGCCGCCCACGGTCGGAAAGCGCCGGCGCGAAGGTTGCCAGGAGCCGTCGGGGTAGCGGAACTGCGGGCCGGCGATCCCACAGCGCGGATGGGCCTCTGCGAACCGCACGAGCCGGGGCACCGCACCCGGCTCCGGAACGGCATCCGGGTTCGCGAGCACGACGAACGCCCCGCCCGTCGCCGCGAAGCCCCGGTTCGCGTTCCCGGCGAAGCCCTGAGGCTCCCCGTTCTCGACGACGCGAACCTCGGGAGGCAGCTCCGGCACGCTGCCCGGTACGTTCGCGACCACCACCAGCTCGTCCACCTGCGGCAGGAGCGCCGGCAGGAGGACGCGGAGCTCCTCCGCGTGGCCGTGCGAGACGACGACTGCCGAAACTGTCACGAGACCACCTGACCAAGGAGGGGGCTCGTGGGGGAACCATGGCTTCCCCCACGCTGGACTGCCGAGACCGTCACAGGCCGAGCACCTCACGGTAGACGGCCGCGGTGCGCCGGGCGGTCTCGTCCCAGCTGAACGCGCGCGCGCGCTCGAGCCCGGCGGCGGCGAGGCGATCCGGGTCGGCGAGCGCGCACCGTACGGCTTCCGCAAGACCGCCCGGCTCGGCGTACACGGCTGCGTCCCCACCGACCTCCTGGAGGGCCGGCTCGCGCGCCGCGACGACCGGCGTCCCGCTCGCCATCGCCTCGAGCACGGGCAGCCCGAAACCCTCGAAACGGGAAGGCAGCAGGAGGCAAGCCGCGCCGCGGTAGAGCTCCGCGAGCTCGGCCTTCTCGACGTAGCCGCGCAGGCGCGCGCCGCGGCGCTCGAGCTCGCGGGCGAGCGCCGGCTCCTTCTCGGGTCCGGCCACGACGAGCGGAAGCCCCACTTCATCCGCGGCAGCCATGGCTGCGAGAGGATCCTTGCGCGCCTGGACGGCACCCACGAACAGGAGATACGAGCGCCGGCCGTTGCCGGGACCGAAGGCGGCATCGACACCGTTCGGGGTGACGACGATCCGCTCCGGCGGCACCCCGTAGAGCTCCATCAGGTCGTGCTTCGTCCGCTCGGAGACGGTGAGGATGCGAGCGGCCCGGCGCGCCGCGCGCGGCACCACCGTCCGGAAGACGAGCCGGTCCTTCCGCCCCATCAGCGAGCCCTCGCGCTCGAAGGAGAGGTCGTGGATCGTGACGACAGCGGGGCACGAGCAGGCGAAGGGCAGCGCATGCTGGAAGTGCACGAGCGCGGGCCTGAGCCGCCGCAGCAGCCGCGGCAGCGACCAGGCCATCCGGATTTCCTGAGAGCGCGCCGGAAGCGGGATCGCCTCCACCCCGGGCGGGACGAGCTCGGAATGCCGCGTCACGGCGGCGATCCGAAGCCCCTCGCTGTGCGCCGGTAGCGCTCGCAGCAGGTTCTCGACGTAGGCCTCGTCCCCCGTGCGTTGCCGCCCGAGGACGTCCGCATCGACGACGACGAGTGTCACGCGGCCGCTTCCCGATACACCGCTGCGGTGGCCTCCGCCGCCGCCCTCCAGGTGTAGCTGCGCGCGCGCTCGAGCCCGAGCGGCACCAGCTCTCCCCGCCGGGCAATCGCCCGCTCGATTCCCGCGGCGATCGCGCCGGGATCGAGCGGGTCGACGAGCTCCGCTGCCTCGCCCGCGACCTCCTCCATCGCCGAGCCGGCGGACGTGACGACCGGCGTCCCGCACTGCATCGCCTCGAGCACGGGCATCCCGAAGCCCTCCCAGAGCGACGGGTAGGCGAAGCAGAGCGCGCCGCGGTAGAGCCTCGCGACCTCCTCGTCCGGCAGCTCGCCGAGCCAGCGCACGCCGGTTCCCCCGACCTCCACGCCGCCCCACCCGCGCGCGCCCACGACGCGCAGCTCGACGCCGAGCCGCCGCGTCGCCTCGATCAGCCGCGGCAGGTTCTTGCGCGGCTCGAGCGTGCCGAGGGCGAAGACGTAGTCGCCACTCTCCCGCGCGCCCTCCGCCCGGAAGGTGGAGGAGGTGGCGTTCGGAGCGACGGCCACGCGCTCGGGCGGAACTCCCACCAGCTCGACCACGTCCCGCCTCGTGAACTCCGACACAGCCACGATCCGTCGCGCCGCGCGCAGCACGGGCTTCAGCGCGGCGACGCCGTAGAGGCGCGTCCAGGCCGTGAAGAACTCCGGGAAGCGCAGGAGCGCCAGGTCGTGCACGGTGATGACGACGGGTACGGGGGAGCGCAGCGGCGCACGGAAGGTCGTGCAGTGAAGCACGTCGAGCCGGTACCGTCGGGCCTGGGCCGGCAGGAGGGCGTTGTACCAGGCCGTGTCGCGGACGAGCGCGGCCGCCCGGCCCGGCCCGCCGAAGCCGAGCCGGCGCAGCTCGAGGTCAGGCAGGAGCTCGAGCTCGGGCACGAGGCCGTTGACGTAGCGGGCCGTCCCCGCCCGCGTCTGCACGAGCGGTGAGACATCGACGCCGACCCTCACGCAGCGGCCTCGAAGCTCTCGAGGAAGATCCGACCCGTTCGGCTCCAGGTGAACCGAGCGGCATGCTCCAGACCGAGTCGCACGCGCTCGTCGCGCTCCTCGAGTGCCCGCCCGACCGCGGCCGCGAGCTCCTCGGGGCTGTCGGGATCGAAGCGCACCGCCGCCTCGCCGCTCGCCTCGTCCATCGACGGGTGCGAGGAGGCGACGACCGGGGTGCCGCTCGCCATCGCCTCGACGATCGGGATGCCGAAGCCCTCGAACCGGGACGGGTAGACGAACACGGAGGCGCCCCGGTAGAGCGCGGCCAGCCGCACGTTCGTGACGTACCCGAGCGGAAGAACCCCCGAGCCTTCGAGCCGCGGCCGCTCGCCCCAGCCCTCCCCACCCGCCACCGCGAGCGCGAGCCCGCCGTCGAGCAACCCGTGCGCGGCCACGAGCGTGTCGAGGTTCTTACGGGGCTCGAGCGTGGCGGCGGTGAGGACGTAGGGCCGGCCGAGGTCGGCGCGCTCCCCGTCCGCACGGAAGCAGGGCTCGACGCCCGGCGGAGCCACCCGGATGCGCTCCTCGGGCACGCCCAACGTGGCGGCCACGTCCCGTCCGGTGTAGGTCGAGTTGACGAAGACGAGGTCGCAGGTGCGGGCGGCGTTCCGGTACTTGGAGCCGTGCATGCTCAGGGTGCGCGGGGTCACCCACTCGGGATGGTGCAGCGGCACGAGGTCGTGAATCGTCGTCGAACGAAGCCCGGCGCGCTGGGGCGGGTACATCCAGTCGCTGAAGTGGAGGGCGTCGAAGCCGCCCAGGAAGCGCTCGAGCGCGGGCCGGCCGAGGCGACTCCAGGCCGTCCGCCAGCCGTGCGCGAAGGGCAGGAAGAGGAGCCGCCGCTCCAGCGGGAGGCCGGCGAGCACGGCCGGGATGCGGCGCAGGCCCTCGGGGCTCGTGGGCGCGAAGGCGACGATCTCGTGCCGTCCGGCGGCGGCTTCGGCGAGCCCGGCGAGCGAGCCGCGCAGGTAGTTGCCGACGCCGGTCAGCGGGTGTGAGAGCGGGCTCACATCCCAGACGATCCTCACCTCGGCAGGAAGTCGAAGCGCCGGAAGTGGATGCCGAGGCGCCGCGTGTCGCCGCCCCCCGGAACGGCGGTCGGGCTGACCGTGAAGCGGACTTCACAGCGAGTGCCCGACGGTCGCATCAGCACGTGCAGGCGGGCCGTCCGCCCCGGTCGGACGCGGATCGACGGCCCACCGAGGGCCGCGACGGTCTGCGGCCTCCGCAAGAGCGCAGCGTCGCTCTCGAGCGTGACGACGAGCAGCCCGCCGTAACACCGGTAGCGGGTGTACGTGACGCGGGAGCCCGACCAGGTGTCCGGATAGACGCCCTCCGCCCGCGCCGAGAGGCCGAGCGGCGGATCGACGGCCACGACGGAGAGCCCCTTGCGCGCGTCGCGGGCGACGATCCGGCCGGCCAGCAGTACGGAGTCGTCGACGAGCGCGTAGGGCGGATCGAGCTGCTCCCCCGCGGGGTCGAGGAAGAGTCCCGTTCGCCGCTCGAGCA
>Ga0136615_10000458_pt1 | contig 18586 bp, 21 predicted proteins | sample AntDrymUQ2882206_2_FD_106647 | JGI IMG/M metagenome (GOLD analysis project Ga0136615, IMG submission 106647) | Polar desert sand microbial communities from Dry Valleys, Antarctica - metaG UQ288 (22.06) | ecosystem: Environmental > Terrestrial > Soil > Desert | place: Antarctica: Dry Valley...
CAACCTGGTATCGATCCGCTACGCGCTCCCGGTCGCCGTCTTCGATACGGGGATGATCGGTGGCGGCACGGTCGTGCGCTTCGCTCGTGGCGACGAGCGCTGGACCGACCTGGGCTCGAGCACCGGGAAGTGACGTGGACGAAGCGCTCGACGAGCTGGAGCGGCTCGTCCGTGCCCACGCCGCGCCGCGGACATTCCAACGAGCCCTCCTCACGGCGGCTGATCCTACCTTCGAGTAGTACCCGTGGATCCTCGCTTTTGCCGCCGACCCGATGCCGGCTCCGCTTCGGCAAGACATCGACGACCATGCGCAAGGTCGGGTGCCGCGCTAGCGCCGCGCCCGCCCATCCCCGGCCAGCGCGGCTGCGGCGCCGAGCAGAAGGTAGACGGAGCCGGTGACATAGTGCTGCCGGCGCAGGAAGGCCGGTCGGCGTCGCAGCCAGCTAGCCAAGCGCTCCAGTGCCGGTCTCCACGCCCAGCGCGCTGGCGAGGCCCACCCGCCTACCGTCGGCGATGCTGCGGGTCATGATGTAGAGGAGGTTGGGTCCTGGTACAGCGACCAGCACGGCGGCGGACAAGGCGAAGAGCACGAGCGTCATCGGTCCGGCCCGAGTCGACCATCGACGGAGGCAAGCTTTCGAGCCAGCCGCCGGCGTCCACCCCCGCAGGACAGGCTGGAGGCCAGGTCACGAGTGACCTCGGTGAGCGCGTCGGCGGTCGTGCGGGTGAGACCGGCGACCGTCCTCTCCGCGAGGAGCACCCAGCGCTCCTTCAGCGGGCCGACCAGCGCCTGACCCTGTTCCGTCAGGCTCACCACGGTCGCTCGCGCGTCGGTCGGGGAGGGCTGTCGCGAGATCAGTCCGGCCGCCTCCAGCTTCTGGGCCAGTTGGGTGAGCGTTGGCGGCTTGCATTCACAGCCGATGGCCAGTTGTATCTGGGTCCGCGCGCCGTGCGCGTCGAGCTCCAACAGCACGATCTCCTGCCCCGGATGAAGCCCGATCTCGCCCAGCAGCTCAGCCGCTCGGGCGCGGTGTTTCAGACCGATGAGCCGGATCGCTCGGTTCAGTGCGTCGGCGGTCTCGAAGTCCACCAGCCTCCCCTTGACAGAGCTTGGTTAGGTACCTAACGTAAGGCGCCTAACCAAAGCCTATCATGTCCACAGGGAGGAAAACGATGAGTGCCTTCACTGATGCGGAGCTCGCATATCTCCGCGAAGTCCACCCGATGGCGCGACTCGCGACGGTCGGTCGCGACGGCGCGCCACATGTCATGCCCATCGGGATGTACCGGATCGACGATGAGAACGATGCGATCGACACCTTGGGCAGCGACCTGACCGTCACCAAGAAGTGGCGCGACGTGCTGCGCAGCGGCCGAGCCGCGCTGGTAGTCGACGACGTCCTTCCGCCATTCCGCCCGCGAGGCATCGAGGTCCGCGGTCGCGCCGAGGCGATCGATGGCCTCGAGCCGGTGATCCGGATCCACCCCGAGCGTATCGTGGCCTGGGGGTTGGACGAGACCGGATCGATGCGCAACGCTCGCGATGTGGTCACGTGAGTCGGACGCGTGCTGGATCGTCGCGGCTGGTCCTGCCACTGCTGGCTTCGACCCAGTTCGTGCTCATCCTGGATGCCGCCATCGTCGGTGTGGCGATGCCGTCGATGGCCGCCGACCTGGGCTTCGCTCCCGCCGAGCTGTCGTGGGTGGCCAATGCGTACACGCTGCTCTTCGGTGGCTTCCTCTTGCTTGGCGGCCGGATGGGGGATCTGACCGGCCGTCGACGGACGTTCGTCATCGGCGTTCTCGTGTTCTCCGCGGCATCGCTGGCCGGCGGACTGGCGGAGAGCCCGCTTTGGCTGGTCACGGCGCGAGCGGCGCAGGGTCTGGCGGCCGCCTTCGTGGCACCGTCGGCGCTGGCCCTGCTCCTCATGTCGTTCGCGGAGGGGCCGCAGCGCAACCGCGCCCTGGGCGTGTGGGGTGCAGTGGCGGCCACCGGCGGCGCGGCCGGCGGGTTGGTCGGCGGGACGCTGACCGAGTGGCTCGGCTGGGCATCGGTCATGTATGTCAACGTGCCCATCGGCGTGGCAGTCGCCTGGCTGGCGCCCCGGGTCTTGCCCGCCGGTGAGCCGCAGCAGGATCGCGGCGGTCTCGACGGGGCCGGCGCGGTCACCGTGACCGCCGGCATCGGGCTGGCCATCTTCGCGCTGGTCGGCGCCAACGACGCTGGCTGGAGATCCCTACAGACCTTGGGTCTGCTGGCCGCCTCGCTCGGCCTGTTGGCCGTCTTCGTCGTCATCGAGCGGCGTGTAGCGCATCCCCTGGTCCCGCTGGGCGTCTTCGCCGACCGGCGTTTCAGCGTCGCCAACGTGGTCGCGGTGCTAAGCACGATGGCCATGTTTCCGACCTTCTTCCTCCTTGCCCTCTATCTCCAACGCGTCCTCGGCCCCGGGCCGTTGGGGGCGGGAATTGCCTTCCTGGCGATCAGCCTTAGCCTGCTCGTCTCCACGCTCAACGGTCCGCGCCTCTCACACCGCTTCGGCAGCCGGCCGACGATGGCCGCTGCAATGGCACTGACCGCAGTCGGTTTGGCCTGGTTCAGCTTCATCTCGGCCGAAGGCTCGGTGCTGGTCGACGTGATCGGCCCGTCGGTCATCACCGGCCTGGGCGCGGGCGTTGCCTGGACCGCCTCGGCGGCGGCTGCCACAGCCGGCGCGAGCCCAGCCGATGCCGGCCTCCGCTCCGGGGTGCTGATCGCCTCGCAGCAGGTGGGCGGTGCGATCGGTCTCGCGGTCATCGTCGCCGTCGCCCTGGCTGTCGCCGGGTCGACGAACGACCCAGTGATCTTCACCGCCGGTTTGAGCGCCGGTTTGTGGGTGGCCGCCTCCATCGCCGCCCTGGGTGCTGTGCTGACGATCCGTTTCGCGCCGCGAGACCTGGCACTGGCCCGCTCCGCCATGGTGGATACCCAGGTCGCCGAAAGGGCATAGGCCGGGCAACGGAGCGTTGCTAGACAGAGGCTCTCGCCAACGTTCGTCGCCTGCAGGACGGGTCTCTGGGGACGCGCCGCGGTCGCAGAACTGGCGCTCCTCGGGGAGCAGAAGGTATGGTCGAACGCGTCCTCACCCGATCAGTTCAGGAGCGCGTGATGCTGACTCACGACCAGGTCGATTCGTACCGAGAGAAGGGCTATCTCCGTATCCCGCATGTGTTCGACGCTGGCGAGGTCGAACAGCTCCGCGGCGAGCTCGATACGCTGGTCCAGGACTGGGCCACGACGAACGCCGGGTGGTCCGGCCCGTGGCGGGATGTCTACATGAGTCCGGACGTCGAACAGCGCTCGAAGCTGACCCACCTCCACGATCTGCACTTCTACGGAGCCGCCTGGTGTCGAGCGGTCACGAAGCCCAGCCTGGCCGAGGCCATGGCCGGCCTGCTCGAGACGCCGAACGTCGAGCTTCATCACACGACCCTGCATCTCAAGCCGCCCGAGACCGGGATGCCCTTCCCGCTGCACCAGGACTCGCCGTTCTATCGGCATCAGGGTCCGCGCTACGTCGACGCCATCATCCATCTGGACGATACCGATGACGAGAACGGATGCTTGCGATTCGTGCCCGGCAGCCACGCGCGCGAGCACATAGAGCACATCGAGCAGGCCGACGGCAAGCAGGTCTCTCCTCATCTGCCGACCGATGAATGGAGTCTGGAAGACAGCGAGCCGATGCCGGCACGAGCGGGCGACGTAGTCGCCTTCAGCATCTACGCGGTCCACGGCTCGCGCATCAATCGGACCGAGCGCTGGCGCCGCCTCGTGCGCGTCGGCTATCGAGACCCGGCGAACGTGCAGCTCGCCGGCCAATCGCTCGGCCGGGCGGGCCTGATGGTTTCCGGCCTTCGTCCCCCTGGGGCCCTAGCGGCTTGACCGGGATCGCTGACGCGCAGCGCCTGACGTACAGAGGGCCCCACGTAGTGTGATCAGGCGGTGGCGCCGACGACTTGGCAGAGAGTGGCGGTGGGGGCCAAGGGCACGGTGGGTAGCATGGGCGATCGCGCCCAAGGCGGTCCAGGGATCCACGATGGGCATGACCTCGTGGGCGAGGTGGTCCCACAGGAACACCCCGTCCCAGCCAGCAACCTCAGCACGTACCGTCAGGTCGACGAGGACCGCCGGGTCGCCGCAAGGGCCGAACGGCGGCAAGTAGACCCCGCAGCGGAAGGCGCTCTCAGTCACCGGTCGTCCCCAGGCGGCCGAGAACTGCCCGGCGTCCATCGTGTCATGGGGATGATACTGGCCGAGATCACACCGCCGGCTGCGCAGCGTCCCCATCCCAGGAACATGTGCGTCGGGCAACTAGATAGTTGACAAGAGGAGATGTCCAGGCGATCCACCGCGATGACCGACTCTGATCAGAGGATTGACACTGTCCGGCGTTTCAACCGCTTCTACACGCCCCGCATCGGCCTGCTCGGCGCGGGTTACCTCGACAGTCCCTTCTCCTGACCGAGGTCCGCGTCCTTTACGAGATGGCCCATGGCGAAGGGCCGTGCCGCCTTCGCTCCACTCGACATCCGCTCACACGATGACATCAGGAGCATGCTCGGCGCGTTGTCCGACTCCGATCAGGACCGCATGGTGGAGGCGATGGAGACGATCCAGCAGGTCCTTGGGGAGCATCCCGGTCCATGAGTCGCTTCATTCAGCTGCTCGTCTCCTGCGTGACGCTCGGCGTCGGAGTGGCGCTGCTTCTCGAGGCAGCCCTCGGGTCGGATGGCTACTCGACCATGATCAACGGGATCTCGCTGGCCACGGATCAGCCCTTCGTGCTCGTCAACGGCGCTGTTGGCGTCGTCCTCGTAGCGATGGCCTGGGCTCGCGGTGTACGTCCCGGCCCCGGAACCATCGCTCAGCCCATGATCGTCGGCCTCACGGTGTCAGTCGTGATGGGGGTTCTCGCGACGCCGGACCAGATCTGGCTGCGTGTCGTACTGCTCGCCCTGGCATTCCCGGTGTTGGCCCTGGGGGTCGCCGGCTACCTCGGCAGCGGCACCGGTGCCGGTCCGACCGAGGCTGCAGCCCTCGCATGGGACCCACCGGTGCCGTTCAGGTGGAGCTACAGCCTGGTCCAGGGCGGCGGCGCGCTGGTCGGCTGGTCGCTGGGCGCGGCCATCGGCCCCGGCACGATCGTGGTGGTCTTCCTGCTAGGGCCGGTGGTCGACCTGCTGGCCAGGCGTTCAGCACTCTTCGACGTCCACGCCGCGACCCCGCATCACCGGCGTCCGCCGTAAGGACGACACGGGGTGTGATCAGGTGGCGAGGGCGACGTGGCCGACCTGGGCGGCGTGGTCGTGCGAGTGTCCGGCGTAGATCCGCAGCCAGTCGTCCACTCCGTATGCGCCCGACTCGGTGTGCGTCCCGTGGCGATCCCACTCAGCAGGCGTCAGCGAGTCGAGCGGGCGATGCCGTCGCGGTGAAGGTGATAGGTCGGGGTAAGCCTACCGCTCGGGCCGAGGCTCGAACAGCTCGATCGCATTGCCGGAAGGGTCGTCGAGCAGGATCTGTTTGCCGCCAAAGCCGGTGACGATGTCGTTGCGGAAGTGCGCTCCCGCGTGGCGAAGACCCTGGACAGCGCCGGCCAGATCGGCCACCTCGAGCTGGATGCGGTTCCAGCCACCGGGCTCCGGCCTTCGCCCATCGGGCATGGCCTGTGCGCTCCCACCGGTCCCGTCGGCGTGGATGGCCGTCGACGTCATCGACGATGTAACGGACGCTGACGCTCGTCATGCCTACCTCATGCTATGACGCTTGCTCCAGCCGGCTGGCCGAGTGACGTGGGGCATGGCCTCTGAAGCGGGCTCGAGAGATCGCCATCGCATGCGTGGTCGTCGTGCACGCGTCCCTTCGGACGCGACACGGTGCCGAAGAGCGCCCTAGCTCATGGAGGCCTCGCGGCACGTCCGCGCCGTCGCCTCGCCAGGTGCAGCCCAAGCCCCGCGACCATGGCGACGATCCCGAACCCGATCCAGATCGGCTCGGTGACGAGAAGCGCCAACGCGCCGACGCCCAACAGAACTCGTTCGATCCACGTGGCAGGACCGAGCACCCAGGCCCCGGTGACAACGGCCAGGGCCGCCACCGCCAGCGCGCCGGTGACACAGGCGATCACGATCGTCATCACGCTGCCCTGGAGCAGTAATCCCTCCCCTTCCGGAGCGAGCACGAAGACGAACGGCACGAGGAAAGCGGGAAGCGTGTACTTCCAGGTCAGCCACATCGTCTTCACCGCCTTGCCGCCGGTGATCGCCGCGGCGGCGAACGGTGAGAGCGCCGTCGGTGGCGACACCTCCGACAGGACCGCGTAGTAGAAGACGAACATGGCGGCCGCGAAGTCCGCCACACCCAGTTGCTGGAGCGCGGGACCGACGATCACCCACGAGATGATGAAGCTCGCCGTGACGGGCACCGCCAGGCCGAGCAGCAGGATCGACACCGCCGAGAAGACGGCCGTCAGCAGCAGGCTTCCGCCAGCGAACGCGACGATGATGCTCGCTAGCTTCAGCCCGAGCCCGGTGAGCGTCAGCACGCCGACGATGATCCCGGCCGCCGCCATGACCGGCGCGACTGCGAGCACGCCTTTCCCGCCCGCCGCCAGCGCAGCCCATGCACGGCGCGGGGTCAGCCGGTGCTCACGGTCAAGGAAGCTGAGCAGGAAGGCCAGTCCGGTGGCGAACACGACGGCGCGGAAGGCGGTGAAGCCCATGGCCATGAACACGACGATCGCTATCAGCGAGCTGAAGTGGTAGCCGTAGCGAAACAGGAGCTGGCGGACCGGAGGTGTCTCGATAGCGACGGCGTGGGTGCGAAATCGGCGAGCGTCCATCTCGATGGCCAGGATGATGCCCAGGTAGTAGAGAAGGGTCGGAACGGTGGCCCAGATGAGGACCTCGAGGTACGACACGTTCAGCAGCGCGGCGATGATGAACGCCGCCGCCCCCAGCGTGGGTGGCGACAGGATGGCGCCGATGCCGGCCGCCGCCAGCACACCGCCGGCCTCCTCGCGCGGATAGCCTGCCCGCTTCAGGACCGGCCACGACACGCCGCCCAAGGTGACCGTGGTCGCCACCCCCGAGCCTGAGACGGTGCCGAGCAGAAATCCGGCGAGCGTCACGGTTCGCCCCGGGCCGGCACGCGACTGCCCGAAGGCGGCGAAAGAGAGATCCAGGAAGAACTTGCTGGCGCCGGAGTACTCGAGCACCGCTCCGTAGAGGGTGAAGAGCACGATGTACGTCGCCGCCACGTCAAGCGGAACACCAAAGACACCGGAGGTGCTGAGGACGTTGTGTCCGACGAGGCGCGGCCACGCGTAGCTGGCGTGATCGAAAGGCGGCGGGAAGATGGGTCCCAGATAGCCGTAGGCCAGGACGAAGACGATGATGGCCGGTACGATCCATCCGACCGTCCGGCGCGTCGCCTCGAGCACGAGCCCGATCACCACTGTCCCGACCACCAGCTCCACCTCGCCAGGTGAGACCGAGCGGCGGAAGAAGCTCTGCCAGTCGAGCGCGATGTAGCCGAAGGCGGCGATCGTGACGCCCACCAGCAGCCAGTCGATCGGATGCGGCTGGTCCGGCGTTCCCTCTTCACTCGCTGCGCTGGACCGACCCCAGCCGCGGTACACCAGGAAGGTGGTCGCGAGCATCAGCATCGCGAACAGCGGCAGGTAGAGCTGCTTGGAGATCGGACTGAAGACCCACCACAGGCCCAACGCGGCCAGGGCTGCCCCCAGTACCTGGACAACGCCGAATGGGATCCCGGTCAGCTTGCGCGCCGGTTTCTCGGCCTCGTACTCGGCGAGGAGCGCATCTTGGTCGACCACGGAAACCGGCTTCAGCCCGGTGGACCGATGACTCAAGGAGCCCGCTCGACCGTGAGATGGACCGATGGCGCGGCATCGTCGACGAGGCGCCACAGTGCCAGCGGTCGATGGCCCTCCACCAGCAGGGTGCGCCGGCCGAGATCGGTGGCTGCCACCGTCAGCCGGTCGAGTTCCAGAGTGTAGGCAGGTGGCGCTCGCCAGGATCCTGGCGCGGCGCGCGTCGGCCCTTCGGAGACCGCGTAGTACTCCTCCAGGACGGCGACCTGTTCCGCGACCAGCTCATCCAGCCGAAAGCGGCCGTCGCCCATGATCACGAACCGCTCCTCCGCCGAGGTTCCGTACAGCGAGTTGCGATACCTCAGGCTGAATGCATCGTCTTTGCCGAGCGAGAGGCGCGCGAGGACGCGGCCGGCGTCATCACTGACGACGACCGCTGCCTGACCGCGACCGCTCACCAGGCTGGCGGCGATGACGCCCCACGTCAGCGCGACGACCAACGTGAGGCCGGTGCGCCGGCCTCGCCATCGGTCTTTCACGCTACTGGTCGTCGAAGTAGGCTTGCGAGCCCGGACAGACGTCCATGAACTCGATCTCGCCAGCTGTGCTGGCGTCCAGGTCCGCAGCTGCGGAGTGGACCTGGGTGAGCTGCTCCACGTTGTCATAGATCGCTGCGGTGATCCGCTGCTGGAGGTCATCGGACATGTTGTCCGGGTTGGCGACGAGGACGTTCGGCACCACCACCACCGAGACCGCCTCGGACTGGCCGTCATAGGTGTCGGCTGGGATCCCGGCTTCGGTGTAGTAATCGCCGTATGAGTCCTGCATGGCGGCGGCGTGCTCGCCGTGCGGGATCAGGACCATGTCGCCGGTAGTGGCGTAGTCGACCAGTGCGCCGGTCGGTAGGCCGCCGGACCAGAAGCCGGCGTCGATCGTGCCGTCGCGCAGCGCCTCGACGGTCTCAGTCACGCCGAGCTGCTGCCGGCTGATGTCGCTATCGGGGTCAAGGCCGGCCGCCTCGAGGATGCGCAGCGCGATGATCTCCGTGCCGGAGCGGGGCGACCCGAGCGAGACACTCATGCCCTCCATCTCCTCGATGCTGGAGATGCCGGAGTCGGCGCTCGTCACGACCTGGGTGAAGTTGTCGTAGAGCCGGCCCAGGGCACAGGACGTGATGGCGTCACCCTCGAAGTCGGCCGTTCCGTTTACCGCATCCGCCGCGGTGTCACCCAGGACGAGCGCCAGATCCGCGCCGCCGTCGCCGATGAGAAGCATGTTGTCGACCGATGCGTTGGTCTCCGACACGGTCGCGTCGTAGCCCTCCACGTTCTCCCGGATGACGGTGGCGAAGCCGCCGCCAAGCGGGTAGTACACGCCGCCGGTGCCGCCGGTGGCGATGGAGAGTTGGCCGCCACCGTTGCCGCCCGGCGCGCCACTACCGCTGGCGGGTGGATCATCGCCATCACCCTGGCCCAGAGGCGTGCAGGCCCCGAGGCCGAGGACCAGGGCGAACAGGATCGCGGGCCCCGCACGACGGCGCAGTCCCGTTGGATCGAGTGCAGACATGTGATCGCTCCTCACTCCTGGCGACGGCTCGCTCCGCTGGCCGCCGCGAATGATCGATCGGATCGTTGTCCGTGCTACCAGTCTACCGATGACTGTCGAGCGCGAGACCCCACCCTCGTCGGGCGTGGACGAGGAGCCCCTGCGCCTCAGCCCGCCGCGGACCACGCCGACGGGTTCACCGGCTCCGGCGGCTCCAGCCGGCCGATGCCGTCACGTGTGGGACGGCCTCGGGAGCCGGCTCGACGGGGCGTCCCTCGTACTGCGTCGACATGGACGACCGACGAGCGCATCGAGGCGATGGGAGTGGATGTCGCCCGCGGTGACCTGCGCGAGCGAGGCAGCGTTCGATCGGCGGTTGCTGGAGTCGTCAGCATCGTGAGCACTGCCAACACCATCGCTCGGGTCCTGGGCGGCGACAGCACGCTCACCATCCGCGACGTCGACGACCGAGGACGCCGCGCTCATCGAGGAGGCCGACGCGGCGGGCGTCGAGCGCTTCGTGTTCATCTCGTTCTTGCAGCAGATCCTCGACTCCGGGACGCCCTTCGCCAAGGCCAAGCTCGCGACGGAGCAACGGCTGCGAGACTCATCGATGCGCGAAGTCGTCGTGCGTTCCGACATGTTCCAGGAGATCTGGCTGTCCTCGCTCGTGCAGTTCGACTGGCCCGCCGGCAAGGTGACCATCTTCGGCAAGGGCGATGCGAAGCATCGCTACGTGGCCACAGACGATGTCGCTGAAGCCATGGTCCGCGTGCTTATGGCCGGCGACCCACCACGGCTACTCGTGATTCGGCGGTCCCGAGGCACTGACTCGGCGCGAGGCTGTAGAAGCGTTCGAGCGCGAGCTTGGACGGCCGATCAAACGCAGGCACGTGCCCAGACCAGCGCTCGCCTTTGGGTCGCGTCTGCTGCGGCCGGTGAAGCCGGTACTCGCCTCGGTCATGGGCCAGGCGCTGGCCGCCGATCGGAAGACTCGCGGGCGACCGACGCGCCACTGCAACAGTTGGGCATCGAGCCCCGAATGACGAGCGTCTACATCAGGCAAGCTGCGACCGAGCACCGGCAGGGAGTGACCGGCTAGACCCGACCGAGGCGGCGCACGGCGCGGCACCAGTCGCGCGATCCATCACGCGACGACCTGCGTCCGGGGCACTGGGCGCGGCCCGGCCCGACGGGTCGGTCCCCGGCTATGCTCGCGGACGTGCCCGACCCGCTCCGACTCACTGGCCACGATCTCACGCCGGAGGACGTAGAGCGCGTCGCGCGCGGAGATGCTGACACGACCCTGGATGCTGTCGCACGCGAACGGATGTCGGCGAGTCGCGCCACGATCGAGGACTTGGTCACTGCGGGCGAGGCCGTGTACGGTGTGACGACGGGCTTCGGCGATCTGGCGACACGGCGGATCGAGCCCGCGGACGCGCGTCGACTCCAGGAGAATCTCCTCGTCAGTCACGCCGTCGGCGTCGGGCCGGCCCACGATCGCGAGACCGTACGCGCGATGCTATTACTGCGTGCTAACACGCTAGCACGCGGACAGAGTGGATGCCGCCCCGTCCTGGTCGAACGCCTCATCGATCTCCTGCGCCTGGGCATCCATCCCACCGTGCCGGAGCAGGGATCCGTCGGTGCCTCGGGCGACCTGGCACCCCTCGCCCATCTTGCACTGCCGCTCATCGGTCGCGGCGAGGCAGAGTTCGGCGGCGAGCGGCTTCCCGGCGGCGATGCGCTCCGGCGTGCAGGTCTGGAGCCGCTCTCACTGGAAGCGAAAGAGGGGCTGGCGCTTCTCAACGGCACCCAGCAGATGACCGCCATCGGCAGCTTGGTGCTTCTGGACGCGGAGCGCCTAGCCGCCAGCGCCAGCGTGGTCGCGGCCATGAGCACGGAGGCACTGCTGGGCACGGACGTGGCCTTCGCGGCGGCCTACCACGCCGCGAGGCCGCATCCCGGACAGGCCCGCACCGCCGCCGAGTTGCGCCACCTGCTGCGCGATTCGCAGCTCCAGCGGTCCCACCACGGCGAGTCGCACAAGGTGCAGGATCCCTACTCCGTCCGCTGCATTCCCCAGGTCCACGGCGCCACCCGGGATGCCCTCGCTTATACGCGCGGCGTCCTCCAGATCGAGATGAACAGCGCCACGGACAATCCGCTGGTCTTTCCCGACGGCTCCGATGCCGACCCCGGCGCGCTCGCCACCGGTGGCGGCACGGTCATCTCCGGCGGAAACTTCCACGGACAGCCGGTGGCCCTGGCCATGGACTTCGCGAAGCTGGCCATCGCCGAGCTGGGCTCCATAAGTGAGCGCCGTACAGCCCTGCTGACGGATGGCCGGATGAGCGGCCTGCCGCCCTTCCTGGTAGCTGATGCCGGGCTCAACAGCGGCCTCATGCTGCTCCAGTACACCGCCGCCGCGCTCGTCTCGGAGAACAAGGTGCTGGTCCATCCGTCATCGGCCGACTCCATCCCCACGAGTGCCAACCAGGAGGACCACGTCTCCATGGGACCGATCGCCGCTCGCCACGCGCGTGACGTGCTGCGCAACGTGGAACGAGTCGTTGCCCTGGAGCTGCTGTGCGCAGCCCAGGGCCTCGACTTCCGCCTCACCGACGGCCTGCGACCCGGCAAGGGTGTGAGCGAGGCGCACGAACGGATCCGGGAGGTTGTGCCGCACCTGGACACGGACCGTGATCCCGGTCCTGACATCGCCGCCGCCACGGCCCTGCTTCGCTCTGGGGAACTCCTCGACCTGCTCCCCGCCCTCGCCTGAGGCATCCTTGTCCCGATGCGACGTGCCGTCCTGCTCCTCGCTGCGCTCCTCGCCATCAGCGCGCTGATATTCGTGGCGCTCGGGGGCCCGACAGGACCCGACCCACGACCATCCGAAGGCCCGCGATCCTCCGCCAGCCCATCAGCTGAGCCAACGGCCAGCCCCACACCGACGCCAAGTCCCAGCCCGACTCCCAGTCCCAGCCCCAGCCCGACCCCGTCGCCAACGCCGGAGCCGACCCCCACGATCTTCCAGAGTGCGGATGGCTACAGCCTCACGCTGCCGCCCGGTTGGCTGGCGCTGCCAGTCCAGGATGCTGATATCGACGCATTGCTCGACCTTCTGGGCACTCAACAGCCCGCCGTGGCCGACATCGTGCGGGATTACCTGGAGCTCTCCGGCGCGCGCATCAGCATGGTCGGCCTGGACGGTGGGCTGGGTGGCGCAGCCATCGCTCTGCCGGCCAATGCCAACGTTCTGATCCAACCCAGCCTGGGACTGCCGCTCTCGTTCGTGTCGGGCCTGGTCAGCACCGCCATCGAGCGGCTGCCCGGCGTCACCGGCCCCGTCACCCGGGACATCATCAGCCTCCCGGCGGGCGAGGCCGCCCGGCTCAGCTTCGAGGTGGAGGTCGACACGGGCGGGGCATCCCTGCCGACCACCGCCCTGGAGAGCTACATCCTCATCCGTGGCGATGATGCCTACGTGGTGACGTTCGTGACATCGGCCGACCAGGTCGGGGCGGATCGGCGAGTCTTTGACGGGATCATCGAGAGCCTCTGTTTCGAGGCCTGTCCAGAGGAGTAGAGTCCCGTCCGTGGCCACCCCGCGCATCGTCGATGTCACCGACCCGGCGACTTTCGGCTCCATCCCGCCGTGCGCCGACCCGAGCTTCGACCACCGTACCTGCGACTACTGGGAGGATGCCGAGCGCGGCTCAAAGGCGGCCCGTGCCTCGTGGCTTGCCCCTGTCTCGAGCTCCCGGTCACCAGGGCCACGCTCGTCCCCGGCCCACAATCCGTTCGCGCCCGACGAGGAGAGCCGGGCGGAGAACCCTTTCCTGGCCGCCGCCCAGCAACGCGGGGACCGCGGTGCAGCCGCGTCCCTCTTCGGCGCCGCCGAGGACGATGAGCCGGACCTGTTCGCGGCGCCGGACGCAAATCCCTTCGCGCCGACCTCCCGGCGGGCGCGGCCCATGCGTGAGGGAGTGCCGCGCAAGCTCGCCCTGCTCGACCGCGGACGCGGCATCTTCGGCAGCTACGCCAAGATCCTGCTGCTGGACGAAAGGGCCGTGGCCTACGCCCAGTTCGGGCCACTCTCCGCCTACCCGCGCGCGATCCGGTTACGTGACCTCTACCCGCAGCTGCCCCAGGCGCCGCTTCCCGCGGTCATCACCTGCATCGCCACCACGCCTGAAGCGCGTCGCCAGGGCCATGCCCGGACGCTGATCGCGGGGGTCTGCGAAGACCTGTCGCAGCGTGGCTTTGCCGCTGTGGAGTCCTACCCCGACCTGACGCGGCGGGAGGACGAGACCAGCGCGGGCCGTCCGATCCTGTGGCGCGAATGTGGCTTCGTCACCGCGGTCGCTGATCCGCGCTTCCCCGTGATGCGTCGCGAGCTGGCCTAATAGCACGCCCGCCGCGCTCGGCGAACGATCGCTGACCCGAGCGGCTGTCCGTCGAGGCGTCCCGGACTACTGGACGCAGAACTCGTTGCCCTCGGGGTCGTTCATCCGGACCCAGTAGGAGCCTCGTTCCTCGATCGCACGGCGCTCGTCCGTCGCCCCGAGGGCCTTGAGCCGTTCCACCTCAGCGTCGACCAACCGTTTCTTCTCATCGAACGGGGTGCCCGGACCCGGGCTGGCGTTCAGGTCCAGGTGCATGCGATTCTTGGCCGTCTTCCCCTCCGGCACCTTCTGGAAGAAGAGGCGTGGTCCGGCGCCTTCCGGATCCTCCGCCGCACTCACGTCGTTCCAGCGCTCCTCCGGGATGCCCTCTGCTCTGGCCCAGTCCTCCCAGGTGGCGTGCGGGGCGGGCGGGTCCGGGATGGCGTAATGGAGCGCTTCCGCCCAGTAGCGGGCGAGTCGGTCGGGATCGGCACAGTCGAAGGTCACCTGGATGCGTGTGCTCATGGCAGTCTCCGTGGAAGGGGCGCTGTAGTCGACACGGTAGATCCCAAAGGAGTCATGTCTTGTCAGGTATCGGAGGCTCCGCCAAAGAAGGGGGCCAAGGGGAATGCCTCGCGTTCAAGCGCCCAAGTGCGGTGCCAAGCGGGCCACCAGCTGGTCCTTAGGCAGCGCGCCAACGATCCGATCGACCGGCTGGCCGCCCTTCAGGACCATCATCGTCGGGATGGAGTAGGCCTGGAACCGCTCTGAGGTCCGCGGGTTGTCGTCCACGTTGATCTTGACGACCTTCAGCTTGCCGGCGTAGTCGCGCGCCAGTTCCGCCAGGATGGGGCCGACGAAGCGACACGGGCCGCACCACGGCGCCCAAAGATCGACTACCACGGGTACCGCCGCGTCAGCCTCCGTGTCGAACGTGCTGTCGGACGCATCCACCAGCCAGGGCAGCGCCGCCTTGCATGTTCCGCAGGCCGGGACACCCTTCGCGCTGGGGCGTATCCGGTTCCTGGCACCGCAGCTCTTGCACGTCAGCAGCGAGACGGGTCTGGTGTCCTCGGTGGCGTCGGGCATGTCCATATAATGCCTCTCTCCGAAGCCGGGCACCGAGCGCCTTCTGACCCATCAGGTCCGGTCGAACAGAGCCTCCAGCCGAACGAGGTGATGCGTCGAGTCGTTGAGCTCGAGGAGGGGCCCCAGTTCCCTTCGGATGAGCTGCCTGTCGAGCGTGTCGCGGCGGCGCTCGATCAGTCCCTCTACATCGAGCCAGTCACGATCACGACCGGCAAACACCTTGTGCACCACGAGATCCTCGGGTCCGCACGTCAGGAGCTGCAAGTGCTCCTCGACCTGCCACCGGCTGGCCCGTTCCGCTGTACGTTCCTCGAAGGGCAGGGCGCCGAGCGCGATGTCGATGGGGACCGCGTTCGCGGCCTTGAGCAGGAGCACGCGATGTCGCAGGGCGAAGTCTCTGGCATCGTCCATCCGTGGGTGGAACCGCTCGAGGAGCGGGTCGATGACCGATTCCTCTGCGCCGTAGGCACAAAGGACCGTGAGGTCGACGTCGCGCGTGAGGCGTGGTTCGCCCCAGCGCAGCACCGCCAAACCACCGATGAGACAGAACCGCAGGCCAAGTCCGGTACATGATCGGTCGATCTCGTCCGCGGCCTGGAGGATGGGGTTCATCGTCGGGCGAGGGCAAAGTACCGTTGCTGTTCGACCAAGCCGGAGCCACCCGCCTTGGCCGGCGCGAGCGTGGCCAGGTCGAGCAGATCCAACACCGCCTCGAGCGCCTGATCCTCAGTCATCTCGCGGAGCGCGCGGCGACGCAGGTCCTCGAGGATCGGTCCGGTGACAGCCCAACCCCGGGCGACCCGGGCCTCGACTTCCGTGGGACTCACCGCAACACATTACCGGTGTGATATCCGTGGCGTATCGTGCGAGGGTGACGGTCATGGCGACACGCAACCACCTCGGGGAGCCACCGCGCATGACAGACGCGGATGGTGGTCGCGTTAGCCAGACGGGCGATGGCCGACGGGCTGCCAGGTGCGCACGAGAAGCGACAGGTGACAGGCACGGAGCCCTTCCGACTCTCCGATCGAGCCATCCGGGGCTTCTGGCGGGCCGCGGACACCGGCTTACGCTTCCCTGATGCACGTATGTCAGGGGGCTCAAGCAGTGGCGTCATTCGGCTCCATTCGGTGAGCGCCTCCACATGACCGCCGGGCCCCGCCCTGTACGTGCCCCGCGCGGCGTGGAGCTCACCTGCCGCGGTTGGCAGCAGGAAGCCGCGCTGCGGATGCTCATGAACAACCTCGACCCAGAGGTCGCGGAGCGGCCCGACGACCTGGTCGTGTACGGAGGCACCGGCCGCGCGGCGCGCTCCTGGGACGCATTCGACGCCATCGTGCGGGAACTCCGATCCCTCGCCGATGACGAGACCCTGCTCATCCAGTCGGGCAAGCCCGTGGGAGTCTTTCACACCCATGCCTGGGCGCCCCGCGTGCTCATCGCCAACAGCAACCTGGTTGGCAGGTGGGCCACCTGGGACGTCTTCCGCGAGCTGGAGCGCCAGGGTCTGACGATGTACGGCCAGATGACGGCCGGCTCGTGGATCTACATCGGGACCCAGGGCATCCTCCAGGGCACGTACGAGACGTTCGCGGAGCTGGCCCGCCAGCACTTCGGAGGCACTCTCCGTGGCCGGGTGGTGCTCACCGCCGGCCTGGGTGGCATGGGCGGTGCGCAGCCCCTGGCTGTGACCATGAACCAGGGCGTGGCGCTGGTCATCGAGGTCGATCCTGAGCGCGCGCGACGCCGCCTGGACATCGGCTATGTCGACCGGCTCACTGAGTCGCCCGAGGAAGCGCTGGCCTGGGCCCGGGCGGCTGCCAGGGAGGTACGAGCCGAGTCGATCGCCTTGATCGGCAACGCCGCCGAGGTCGAGCCCGCCTGGGTAGCCGCGGGCGAACGCTTCGACGTGGTCACCGACCAGACCTCCGCACACGACGCGCTGGGCGGCTACGTGCCGGCAGGGCTCTCCCTTGCCGACGCAGGGGTCCTGAGCACGAGCCAGCCCGACGCCTATATCGGGCGCTCCATGCGGGCGATGGCCGACCACGTCCGGGCCATGCTCGCTTTCCAGCGCTCAGGCGCCGTCGTCTTCGACTACGGCAACAACCTGCGGGCGCAGGCCAGGGAGGCCGGTGTGGACGATGCCTTCGACTACCCGGGATTCGTACCGGCCTTCGTGCGACCTCTCTTCTGCGAGGGCAAGGGACCCTTCCGCTGGGTGGCGTTGTCGGGCGACCCCGCCGATATCCATCGAACGGACGAGGCGATCCTGGACCTGTTCCCGGAAGATGCCGCGCTGGCCCGCTGGATCCGCATGGCCCAAGGGAAGGTGCCCTTCCAGGGATTGCCGGCGCGCATCTGCTGGCTCGGCTACGGCGAGCGAGCGCGGGCCGGGCTCGCTTTCAACGAACTCGTCCGCAGCGGCGCGGTCTCTGCCCCCATCGTCATCGGACGGGACCACCTGGACGCGGGATCCGTGGCCTCACCCAACCGTGAGACGGAGGCCATGCGCGACGGCTCGGACGCCATCGCCGACTGGCCGCTCCTGAACGCGCTGCTCAACACCGCCAGCGGCGCCACCTGGGTGAGCATCCACCACGGCGGTGGCACGGGCATCGGCTATTCGCAGCACGCGGGCATGGTCGTGGTGGCCGATGGCACGGATCTCGCCGCCGAGAAGCTGGAGCGAGTGCTCACGGCCGATCCCGGCAGCGGCGTGATGCGCCACGCCGACGCTGGCTACGAGCGCGCCATCGAGGTCGCCCGCGAGCGCGGCGTCCGCGTCCCGACGCTCGACGAGGCGCCGTAGATCCTCCGATCCCACCGTTCGTCCTCCGTCGGTCGGCGTGTTGGTCATCATTGGCGGCGTGTTGGCGGAATGGGTCCTGAGGAGGATCCCTCGCGGTCCGGTCTGGCAGAGCGGGACTTCAGGCTCTTTTGGCTCGGTCAGTCGGCCTCCTTCATAGGTTGGGAGGTCACCGAGCTGGCCCTGCCGCTCACGGCCGTCGTGGTCCTGGGCGCGGGGCCGGACCAGATGGGCATGCTGGTCGCGACGCAGAACCTGCCCTTCCTCTTCGTCGGCTTGCTGGCCGGTGTCTGGGTCGATCGCTTCCGGCGACGACCGATCCTCATCGTCATGGCCCTCGCCAATGCCGCCGCGCTCGCGGCCATCCCGCTTGCCTCCTTGCTCGGCGCGCTGCGGTTTGAGGGACTGCTGATAGTGGGACTCGTGACCGGGACGACGGTGGTCATCAGCAGCGTGGCGTACCAATCGCTTGTCCCGAGCTTGGTGCCACGTCCGCAGCTCGTGGACGCGAACGCCTCGCTGGAAGTGAGCTCCTCCACCGCGACGATGCTAGGTCCGAGCCTGGGCGGCCTTCTCGTGCAGATGCTCACGGCGCCGGTGGCCGTCGCCGCGGATGTCGTCTCAAGCCTGTTCTCGGCACTCACGCTCAGTGCCATCCGAGTCCCTGAGCCGGCACCCATCGCCAGGGAGCATCGCGCCAGCGTCGTGCGCCAGATCGGGGAAGGCCTGCGCCATGTCGCCGGACATCCACTCCTGCGCTCGATCACGGCTTGTGGCGCCATCCACAACTTCTTCTCCCGGATGATCGACGCGCTCTTCATCCTGTTCGTCGTCACCGTCGTAGGCCTCGACCCCATCACCCTCGGCCTGGTGCTCGC